>Ga0209483_1001061_pt1 | contig 21658 bp, 18 predicted proteins | sample NGEPerA_FD_184508 | JGI IMG/M metagenome (GOLD analysis project Ga0209483, IMG submission 184508) | Arctic peat soil microbial communities from the Barrow Environmental Observatory site, Barrow, Alaska, USA - NGEE PermafrostL2-A... | ecosystem: Environmental > Terrestrial > Soil > Wetlands >... | reverse complement strand
AAGACGTGCGTTTCACTGGACCTCGGACGGACTGCTCAGAACGGTGGAAGGGCTAAGTAATAGACGAATTTGTCAAAGGAATCCTTGACATATCCTCTGGAGTTACGTAGCATGGAGAGGGGCGAGCAATCCTCGGCAACCTCTGCAGCTTGGTGTTGAAAGCGATGCGACTCTCGGTCGCCACAAATCTCAAACCGTATATGGGGCACTGTGACTGCAATGAAAAATGCGACTCAGCTTCGACCGATCCACCTCGAAAGCTCACCTGCGGACGACGGGTTGGAGATGGAGCGCCTGGTACGTCGTGAGCTGGAGCTGCTGGGTGAAGACCCGGATCGCGAGGGCTTGCTGAAGACTCCGGAGAGAATCGCCAAGTCGCTAACGTGGCTCACTCGTGGCTACGACATGGACATCGCCGACATAGTAGGTGACGCGGTATTCGCGGAGCGACAGGAAAACATGGTGATGGTGCGCGACATCGAGATGTACTCGTTGTGTGAGCACCACATGCTCCCATTTTTTGGACACGCACACGTTGCCTATATCCCCGACGGGAAGATCGTGGGCCTTTCGAAGCTCGCCCGGATCGTCGACATGTTTGCGAGGCGGCTACAGGTTCAGGAGCGGCTCACGGAGGAGATTGCCGAAGCCATCTGCGACATATTGAAGCCACGAGGAGTTGGTGTGGTAATCGAGGCCTCCCACCTTTGCATGATGATGCGCGGTGTGCAGAAGCAGAATTCGACAACGATCACGAGCGCGTTGCGCGGTAGTTTTCGCGACGATTCCAAGACGCGAGACGAGTTCCTGCGGTTGGTGCAGGGTCGCAATGGTGCGTCGTTCCGCGGTGGGATCTGAAACGAGGGGGCCGCCGGGAACTCTCCGACGTTCTGCCAATGCGAGGAGGGGGACTCGAACCCCCATGGTGTTACCCGCCAGCTCCTAAGGCTGGTGCGTCTACCAATTTCGCCATCCTCGCGGGTGGAGTACAAAAATAAGCGGCCGGGATACGATTCAGGATCCCGGCCGCTTATTACGTGCTCACACCAAACCTGCTGGGGTTACTGTCCCAGCCTGATATTCACGACGCTATTCGCTGCGCCGCCCTGTCCGTCAGGCGCGGCAACGTTCAGGCTGATGTAGTCGCCCGCCTTCATCTTGTCCAATACCACGTTCAGGTCTGCGACCGAATTAATGGACTTTCGTGGAGTCGGATAAAGGACTTCCGTGATGACCATACCCGGCGAGAGTTTTCCTGGCCCGTATGATGGCCCGAGGCTCACAACATCGGTCACCAGGACGCCGTGACTTGGGAAGCCCTTCGGCCGCTGATCAGCGGGCGGTAGCGGGGCCAGCGTCGCCCCGAGCTTGCTGCGCACTACGCCACCGCTGCTCGGGCCAGCAGCCGACGCAACAGCAGCGGTCGAATCCGAAGGCTTCGGCGCCAGTTTCACATCTGCACTCATCTTCTTGCCATATCGCACGAATTCGAGATGTACCGTTTCGCCCGGCGCGTGATTGCGAATTACCCGCTGCAACGAACTCACTCGGTCGGCTGGCTGACCATCGGCACTGATAATCACGTCTCCTTCCTGCAGGCCTGCCTTCCGCGCGGGATTATCGGAATTATCCGGATTGAAGCCCTGAACCAGAACGCCGTAAACGTGGTCGAGCTTGGCGACGGCCGCTGCGTCGGCATCGACGTCGGAAATCGCGACACCGAGAATGCCGAAGCGAACGTGGCCGTGCGCGATCAGATCATCCATGACTTTCTTGGCGAGCGTAATCGGTACTGCGAAGCCGTAACCGGCGTAGTAACCGGTCTCACTTGCTATAGCGTTGTTGATTCCGATCACCTGACCGCTCGTGTTGATGAGCGGTCCGCCGGAGTTGCCCGGATTGATTGCAGCGTCTGTCTGAATCAAGTCCGAAATCGCGTACTTGTCATTGCCCAGCAGGCCCGGAAGCGAGCGATTCTTCGCGCTGACGATTCCGGCAGTAACGGTGAAGTCGAGCACACCGAGCGGATTTCCAATTGCGAGCACCCAGTTGCCAACCTGTTCGCGGGTGTCGTCGCCCAAAGGAATCGTTGGGAAATTGTTGCCGTCGATCTTGAGGACGGCCACATCGGTACTGGGATCGTGTCCGATGACCTTCGCTTCGAAGACGCGACCATCCATCAGCTTGACCGTGATCTTGTCGGCGACCGTAGTATGGTCCATGCCGGTGATAACGTGGTTATTCGTGAGGATGTATCCGTCTTTTGTGACAATGAACCCCGAACCACTCGCTTCCTGAACGGAGGGGCGCTGCGGCTGTGGCCCGAAGTTGAAAAACTGCTCCATGCCGGGAGGCAATCCCTGAGGAATATTCTGTCGAATTCTGACTGACGGCTTTGTCTTGAGGTCAACCTGAATTGACACGACCGCTGGGGTCGCCTTGTCGGCGATCGCGGCGAAGCCTTCAGCGGGAGCGCCCGGCGGCGCGATGGATACGAGTGACTTGTCCTGAGCGAAGCCGAGCCGTGTCCAGCCTTTGCCGGACGCGAGTAGAACGCCGCCTACGAACGCAATCGCGACCGCGGTTCCCCAGCGAACGCGTGAAGATATGGGAGGCATGTAGTAAATGGTGAAGAGGAATCGTTAGCAGGACCGGCCAACCCTGTCCTTGCGTTTTAAACCCCGCAAGATTCGGTTCGTTTCGGACAAACGGACGGGAGCGCCGATTTGCATCGGACAAGGGAATGGGGGAGCCCGTCGAGGGCCCCCCCAATTTTAGTGCGCTAGCGCGCACATCCTACTTCTTGTTGTCGTCCACGATTTCGTAGTCGGCTTCAACTACGTTGTCGTCTGGCGGCGGCGTGCTGGCGTCCGCCGCCGCTGCTGCAGGCTCCGCCCCCGGCGGCGCCGACTGGTTCTGCGCCTGATAAAACGCCTGGCCAGCCTCGCTGTAGAGCTTGCTGAGCTCTTCGGATGCTGCGGTGATCGCCGAGAGGTCGTCTCCACGGAGTGCTGTACGGGCCTTCTCGACACCTTCTTCCAGCCGCTTGCGCATGTCGTCGCCGAGCTTGTCGCCCCATTCCTTGGAGTTCTTCTCGACTTCGTACGCGAGCGAATCCAGCCGGTTGCGGGCGTCGATCTGTTCACGGCGAGTTTTATCTTCGGTCGCGTTCTTCTCGGCGTCCTTGACCATGCGGTCAACTTCGGCATCGCTCAATCCGCTTGATGCCTCGATACGGATTTTCTGCTCCTTGCCTGTCGCCTTGTCCTTCGCGGTGACGTTGAGAATTCCGTTGGCATCGATGTCAAATGTCACCTCGACCTGTGGCACGCCGCGCGCTGCCGGCGGGATTCCGGTCAACTGGAATTTGCCAATGGTTTTGTTGTATGTCGCGAGCTCGCGCTCGCCCTGCAACACGTGGATCTCAACGGTTGACTGGTTGTCGTCTGCCGTGGAGAACGTTTCCGATTTCTTCGTGGGAATTGTCGTGTTACGAGGAATCAGAACGGTCATCACACCGCCAAGCGTCTCGATACCGAGCGAAAGCGGTGTTACGTCGAGCAGGAGAACATCCTTCTGCTCACCCGTGAGTACAGCGCCCTGAACCGCAGCTCCAATCGCAACTACTTCGTCAGGATTGACACCCTTGTTGGGCTCCTTGCCGAAGAATTTCTTGACCTCTTCCTGGATCTTCGGAATGCGCGTCGAACCACCGACGAGAAGTATCTCGTCGATCTCGTTCGGCTGAATTCCGGCATCCTTCAACGCCTGCTGCATCGGCGGGATCACGCGCTTGACGAGATCATCGACGAGCTGCTCGAATTTGGCGCGAGTCAGCGAGTAGTTGAGGTGCTTGGGTCCTGTCTGATCGGCCGTGATGAACGGAAGGTTGATGTCGGTCGACTGTGTGGTCGACAGCTCCATCTTGGCCTTCTCAGCGGCTTCCTTGAGGCGCTGGAGAGCCATCGGATCCTTGGAGAGATCGATAGCCTGATCGCGCTTGAACTCCGTGACGAGCCAATCGATTACACGCTGATCGAAGTCATCGCCGCCGAGGTGTGTGTCACCGTTGGTGGATTTGACTTCGAACTGGCGCGAGCCATCGACATCATAGAGCTCGAGTACGGAGATATCGTAAGTTCCGCCGCCCAAGTCGAACACTGCGACCTTTTCGTCTTTCTTCTTGTCGAGGCCGTATGCGAGTGCGGCTGCCGTCGGCTCATTGATGATGCGGAGCACATCGAGACCGGCAATCTTGCCGGCATCCTTGGTGGCCTGGCGCTGCGAATCGTTGAAGTAGGCCGGAACTGTGATGACCGCCTTCGTTACCTTCTGGCCAAGATAGTCCTCTGCGGTCTGCTTCATCTTCTGCAGGATCATCGCGGAGATTTCGGGCGGGGAGAATTTCTTGCCCTGAATTTCGACGACAACCATATCGTTGGCGCCGGTTTCGACTTTGTAGGGAACGCGGGTCTTTTCCTCGCTGATCTCATTGAGCTTGCGGCCCATGAAACGCTTGATGGAGAAGACTGTATTTTGTGGGTTGGTTACTGCCTGACGTTTGGCAATCTGACCTACGAGGCGCTCGCCATCCTTCGCGAATGCGACGACGGATGGCGTAGTCCGTCCGCCTTCTGCATTGGGGATTACGACCGGATCTCCGCCTTCCATGACTGCAACGACGGAGTTGGTGGTGCCGAGGTCGATGCCGATGACTTTTTCTGCCATGACTTTATTTTCGGGTTCGGGTAAAGAGAGAACACCCATTTCTAGAGCAACCAGAGTGCCCAACTTTCCTGCCAGAATGGCGCAGTCGCGCTTTTTTGCATGATTCCCATCGGAACGAACCTGCCGACTAGGCGTGCGCCATGGATGACGTACGCGATCATACTGTTGACGCTCGCGGTTTGGGTCGTCGTGCAGGGCGCCGGTGAGGACCCTGTGCTGCTGGCCACCACGGTTTGCAACTTCGGGATGGTGCCCGGGGAGCTCACGCACCTGGCTCCGCTGGGGCAAATGGTCCCGCTAGGCTACGGGATGGGGTGCGCGGTCGATCACAACGCGATCAACCTCCTGACACCGCTCTTCTCGATTTTTCTTCACGGCAGCTGGATGCACATCCTCGGAAACATGCTTTTTCTTTGGGTATTTGGCCGTGACATCGAGGACACTATGGGTCATTTCAGCTACCTCGGCTTCTACCTGCTATGTGGGGTAGTTGCAGGGATGGCCCAGATCGCCTCAGCTCCGGCATCGCCGGTGCCGACGGTGGGCGCATCCGGAGCAATTTCAGGGATAATGGGGGCCTTCCTCCTGCTCTATCCCAATGTCCGTGTGAAGATGTTCTTCTTCATTATCCTCGTAAACATCCGGGCATGGATCGTCCTCATATACTGGTTTCTACTTCAGCTGTTTGAGGGGATAGCGACCGCTGGGACGATGGGCTCGCAGGTTTCCGGCGGCGTCGCGGTGTGGGCACATGTCGGCGGATTTGTGACCGGGATTCTTTTGATAAGCCGATTTACGTCGCGGCGCGTGCTGGCTGTGCCTGCTGTGAGACGCTAACTTCGTAAGTGTGCGCGGTTCGTCGCCGACGGTGACGGAAAAAGTCTGCGGCAAGTTCTGGAGCTATCCGATTCGGAGATAAGTGTGCGGCTGATTCCCCGCGACGAGCAGTTTTACGACCTCTTTACGCAGCTCGCCGAGCGCCTGAGTCTGGCGGCGAGATTACTGCATCAGCTTTTCAGGGAACCGGAGCGGCATTCCGTACACATTCAGGCAATAAAAGTCGCTGAGCACGAGGCCGACGATATCACGCGAGAGATTATCGACAGGCTGGATCGTACCTTCATTACGCCGTTCGACAGGGAAGATATACACCAGCTGGCATCTGCACTCGACGAAGTGGTCGATCTGCTTGATGGCGCGGCGCGGCGAGTAGAGATCTTCCGGATTACGACGGTGCACGAAGCGGCCGTGACACTTTCGGAGGTGATGGTCCGCGCAGCTGCCGAGGTTGAGGACGCGGTCCGACATATGAAGGATCCCAAGATCGTCAACCTCAAGGCGCAGGAGCTCAAGAGGCTCGAAGAAGAGGGCGACGCCATCTATCACGAATCGATGGGCGCGCTTTTCGATGGTGCACTCGACGCGATCGAAGTGATCAAATGGAAGGAGCTGTACGACAAGGTCGAGGATGCACTCGATCAGGCTGAGGATGTCGCGAACGTCCTGCAGTCGATTGCACTCAAGAACGGGTAGCGGGTGATCGCTTACGTCGTCGCGATTATCATAGTCGCGTTCGTCTTCGATTTCAGCAATGGGTTCCACGATTCCGCCAATTCGATAGCGACCATTGTCGGAACTCGAGTGTTGAGTCCCGTAGCGGCGGTTGTCTGGGCTGCATCGTTCAACTTTCTCGCATTGTTCACGATCGGCACTGCGGTTGCAAAGACCGTTGGCAGCGGGATGATAGACGTCAGCATCGTCAATCCCAACGTGATTCTTGCCGCGTTGCTGGGGGCGGTTGCCTGGAACCTGATCACGTGGGCGTACGGTATTCCGTCGAGTTCATCGCACGCACTGATCGGCGGCTACGCCGGCGCAGCGATCGCGCGATCAGGATGGGCTGCGATTTTGTGGGGTCGCAAATGGATCGAGACGCTTTCGTTCATCGTCATTTCCCCCATCGTCGGGCTTGTAGTTGGGCTCGCGCTGATGACGGCCATTTACTGGATCTTCAGACGAGTATATCCGGGAAAGGTCGACAGACTCTTTCGCGTGATGCAACTCGGCAGCTCCGCGCTGTTGTCGCTGGCGCACGGTGGCAACGATGCGCAGAAGACAATGGGGATCATCGTTGGGTTGCTTGTGTCCGTTCAGTCGGTCACGGCTCACCAGACCGGTCTGCTACGCCATCTCCATGTCAATAACGCCAACGGAGTACCGTTCTGGGTCGAAGTTACGGCGTACACCGCGATGTCGCTCGGAACGCTGTTCGGTGGCTGGCGGATAGTTGCGACTATGGGTCGGAGGATCACGAAGCTGCGTCCCGTGGGCGGATTTGCGGCCGAAACCGCCGGAGCGATCGCAATTCTGGGTGCGACGACACTCGGAATTCCAGTTAGCACGACGCACACGATTGCCGGTGCGATTGTCGGTGTCGGCGCGACTACGCGGCTGTCGGCCGTGCGATGGGGTCTCGCTCGAAGAATCGTCTGGGCGTGGATCGTGACGATTCCGGCGGCTGGCATAATGGCTGCACTGGTTTACTGGCTACTGGCTTCGATCGTCAAAATCTAAATGGCCGTCACACCTGAGCTGTTCATCAATAGGGAGATGAGCTGGTTGGCGTTCAACGCTCGGGTGCTCCACGAAGCGTTTGACGATCGGAATCCCCTGCTCGAACGCCTCAAGTTCCTATCGATTTTCAGTACCAATCTGGACGAGTTCTACATGGTTCGCGTGGCCGGGCTGCGACGGCAATTGCTCGCTGGTCTCACGGCGCCGAACGGCCCCGATGGAATGACGCCCATCGAACTTGTCAGCGCCGTTCGCGCGCGCATCGCCGAGCTGTCGGTCATGCAGCAGCACTGCCTCCACGACCTGCTCCTGCCGGCACTCGCCGACAAGGGTATTGGGCTGGTGACGATGTCCCAGCTGGACGCGACTGAGTGGCAGTCGGTGGACGATTTTTTCGAGTCGGATATTTTCCCCGTGCTCACGCCGCTCGGCGTAGATCCGACCCACCCATTTCCATACATCTCCAATCTGTCATTGTCGCTCGCGGTTCAGTTGTATGATCCGGACAACAAGGTGGAGCGGTTTGCGCGGATCAAAGTGCCGAAGAGCCTTCCGCGCTGGGTGCCGACGGGGCGTGTGCATCAATTCATACCGGTCGAGCAGGTAATTGCAGCGAACCTCGGAGCGCTATTTCCGGGTATGGAGATACTTGGGAGCTGGGCGTTTCGCGTCACACGTTATTCGGATCTCGAGGTCAAGGCCTCGGACGAGACTGAAGATCTGTTGACTGCAATCGAAGAACAGGTATTTCAGCGTCGGTTCACCGAGGTCGTGCGTGTCGAAGTGCAGACCGGCGTTCCTGATGAGATTCGCGCGATTCTGGTTGACGAGCTTCGTGAAGAGCAGACACCGGAGTTTGCATTGACGCCGGATGATGTTGTGGATGGTGGCTCGCTACTGGAGCTTGGCGATATGATGTCGCTCGCGACTCTGGACATCCCCGAACTTCGAGATCCGCCGTTTGCACCCGTGACGCCAGTTCGGCTGCGCGACACAACGCGGTCCATTTTTGACGTGATCCGCGAGCGGGATGTTCTGGTACATCATCCGTACGAATCATTCACCGCTAGCGTCGAGCAGTTTGTCCAGGCCGCAGCTGTGGACCCGGATGTACTCGCGATCAAGATGACCCTGTACCGCACCTCGGGCGATACACCGATAGTCCGTGCGCTGACGGATGCTGCCGAACGCGGAAAGCAAGTTGCAGTGCTAGTGGAATTGCAGGCGCGGTTCGATGAAGCGAACAACATCACCTGGGCGCGCATGCTGGAAGATTACGGAGTGCACGTTGCATACGGACTGCCGGGTCTCAAGACGCACGCCAAGACGACGCTCATCGTGCGACGGGATCATGATGGTATTCGTCGGTACGTTCACGTCGGCACCGGGAATTACAATTCCAAGACAGCGCGCCTGTATAGTGATCTCGGATTGTTCACCGCGAGCAGGTCGATCGGGGCTGACATTACTGATCTGTTCAATGCGTTGACGGGTTTCTCAAGGCAGCGATTGTATCGGAGGATACTGGTCGCGCCGACGAACATGCGTGAAAGGTTACTCGAGCTGATAAAGCGCGAGATGGATCTTGCACTGTCGGGGAAGACGGGGCGCATTATTGCGAAGATGAACTCGATAGTCGACGAGGAAATCATCAAGGCACTATACGACGCGTCGCGCGCGGGCGTACAGATCGATCTCGTAGTGCGGGGAATATGTTGCCTGAGGCCCGGAGTCGCAGGGGCGAGCGAGAACATTCGTGTGATCAGCGTGATCGGTCGATTTCTCGAACACGCGCGACTTTTCTTCTTTGCGAATGATAACGAACCCGAGTACTACATCGGCTCAGCCGACTGGATGACGCGGAATCTCGATCGACGAGTGGAAGCGATCGTTCCCGTGGACGATGTGTTGTTGCATCAGAAACTGCATTCGCTGCTAGTTACGTCGCTTGATGATAATCGGGAGGCGTGGGATCTGGCCGCAGACGGGACGTATTCGCAGAGAACTCCGGGTGATCAGCCGCCTCGCGCAACACAGGAAGTGTTCCTGCGTGATCCATGGGGCAATGTTCACGAGCCCGTGGATATCCGAGCTCCGCATTCGCACGACGCCAGTATTTTGCACAACTCACGTCGAACTTAGACGCCTGGTCCCGGTTTCAGGCCCCGATCGGATGCCACACAGTCTTGAAGTCAATAAAATTCCGAATCTCGTAAACGCTTTCGTTGAATTCGGAAGACCAGTTGATATCGGGCTGGCGCACCTTGACTCGCTTGACGCTGTCCGCCGCGCCGCGTCGCAGCGCGGTTGCGTCGTCGCCTGTCGCGACGGCATCGATCCCGCGAATGTGGGCATGCGTCGCGAACGTTGGAATCAGTTCCTTCCGGTAGCCAGTGAGGATGTTCACCACACCGCCCGGAAGATCTGACGTCGCAAGCATCTCGCCGAGTGTAATGGCGGGGTAGGGTGCTGACTCCGAAGCGAGCGCGACGACTGTGTTGCCGCTCACGATCGCCGCGGCGGCCTGTGTAAGGAGTCCAAGTAGCGGTGCCGAATCCGAGGCGATGATTCCGACGACACCAATCGGCTCGGTAAGCGTGAAGTTGAAGAATGGTGCCGCAACGGGGTTGGTACTTCCAAGTACCTGTTCGTACTTGTCTGCCCATCCGGCGTAGTGCACGAGTCGATCCACTGTTTCGGCAACTTCCTGCTCAGCGGCAGATGTCCAGGCCGGCGCGAACTGGCGCAGAACCCCCGTCATCTCGTCAGCGCGTGCTTCAAGCATCTCCGCGAGACGGTAGATGATCTGGCCGCGATTGTAGGGGGTCCGCCTGGACCATCCCGGTACTGCCTTTGCTGCAGCTTCGACTGCGTTGCGCAGATCCTTCCGTGTGCACTGCGGGACATTCGCCACGAACTGACCACCGCTATCGTAAACGGGGAATGTGCGCCCGCTCTCGGATCGAATGAATGCGCCGCCGACGTACACCTTTGGCGTCTTGATTACCGGAATGCGCTCGCTCATGAGAGATCCACGTAATCGAGCAGTCCCTGCCGGCCGCCTTCGCGTCCGAAACCTGATTCCTTGTAGCCGCCAAATGGTGATGCGGGGTCGAATTTGTTGAACGTATTGGCCCACACGACGCCCGCCTTCAACTCGGCCGCCATGCGAAGTATTCGCGAACCCTTGTCGGTCCACACGCCGGCTGACAGGCCGTACATCGTGTTATTCGCCTTCTCGATCGCTTCGTCCATCGTGCGAAAGGTGAGTATGCTGAGCACGGGCCCAAAGATCTCCTCGCGTGCGATCCGATGGCTCTGTGTCACTTCCGTGAACAACGTCGGGCGATAGAAGAAACCGCGCGACGGAAGCGCGCACGATGGCTGATACAACTTCGCCCCTTCAGCGACGCCACTCTCGACCAGCTCGCATATCCTGTCGAGCTGCTCGCGCGAATTGATCGCCCCGATGTCTGTATTCTTGTCGAGCGGATTGCCGACGCGCAAGGTCTCCATCCGCTGCTGCAGTTTGTTGATGAACGATTCTGCGATCGATTCCTGAACCAGGAGCCGACTCCCTGCGCAGCAGACATGTCCCTGATTAAAGAAGATGCCGTGCACGACGCCCTCAACAGCCTGGTCGATCGGTGAATCCTCGAAGACCACATTTGCGGCCTTTCCACCGAGCTCCATCGTCATCCGTGTGCCGCGCTCGGCGAGCTGCCGCATGATGAGCTTGCCGACGTCGGTGGATCCGGTGAAGGCAATCTTGCGCGCAGCAGGGTGTCCCGTGAGTGCGGCGCCCGTCTCACCGCCGCCTGTGACAATATTGACGACACCATCCGGCAGCCCGGCTTCCTGCAGCAGTTCCGCGAACTTCATTGCAGTCGCCGACGTCGTCTCGGCAGGCTTGATAACAACGCAATTCCCGGCGGCAATCGCAGGCGCAATCTTCCACGCAAGCATCAGCAGGGGGAAGTTCCACGGGATGACCTGGCCTACCACCCCAATCGGCTGCACAGTGCGACCAGGCGCGACATAGGCGAGCTTGTCTGCCCATCCGGCGTGATAGAAGAAGTGCGCCGCCGCCATCGGCACGTCAAAGTCGCGTGATTCCTTTATCGGCTTGCCACCATCGATGGATTCCGCGACCGCAAACTCGCGTGCTCGATCCTGGAGGAGACGTGCGATGCGATATACGTACTTCCCTCGCTCGCGACCCGGCATCGTCCGCCACACGGTCTCGTATGCCATCTGTGCCGCGACATACGCAGAATCCACATCGGCAGCGCTCGCAACCGCGATTTCGGTGACGGTTTCTTCGGTCGCCGGATTGATCGACGCAAAGTATTCGCCCGCCTGCGGCGCAACGAAGCGACCACCGATGAAAAGATCGTATCGCGAGCGAATCCGCGGGTCAGCGGTCTCTGGTGCCGGATCGTATTCCCACAGATCGCCAAAGATCAGCTCCGGCACACTCAGTTTGTGGCCGTGCTTCTTCTTCTCGTCTTTCGATCCGGAGTCCTTGTCAGATGGATCAAGTGTGACGGCCATTTCTAATAGCTCCCCGCGGCTTCGGAGAAGTAGTATGGCGCCTGGTACGCGCCACTCTTCTCCTTGTGAATCTGACGAAGCAGATCGTTCAGCAACGAGCTTGCACCAAATCGATAGCGCGATGAATTGAGCCACGCATCACCGAGTGTTTCCTTGACAGCAACCAGATAGTGTAATGCCTGCTTGGCTGTCCTGATTCCGCCAGCTGGTTTCATTCCGATCGGGATGCCAGTGTCCAGGTAGAAATCGCGAATCGCTTCAAGCATTACCTGCGTATTGGCGAGCGTCGCGCTTCCACTTGCCTTTCCAGTGCTGGTCTTGATGAAGTCGCCAGGACGTAGCACCTGCATCGCCATGAACGAAGCGGCGCGGATGTTGTCGTACGTCTCGAGCTCGGACACTTCAAGAATTACCTTGAGCGTAGCATCGCCGGTCGCCTCGACAACTGCCGCGATCTCATCCTGCACTGCATCGTATTCGCCAGCCAGGAACAGTCCGCGATTGATCACCATGTCGATCTCGTCGGCTCCGGCGTTGACCGCGTACTTTACTTCCTGCAGCCGGACCTTGAGCGAAGACTGTCCCGACGGGAAAGCGGTCGCGACAGATGCGATCTTGATCGGTGAATCCGCGAGAAGCTTGCGCGCTTCCTTGATGAGCGATGGATAAATGCAGATCGCCGCAACTGGTGGAATACTGCTGTCATCGCTCGGCTGGCGCGCTTTCTGGCAAAGCGATGCCACCTTGCCGGGAGTATCCTTGCCTTCGAGCGTTGTGAGATCGACCATCGAAACGGCGGTATTCAGGCCCCAGAGCTTGGACTTCTTCTTGATGCTGCGGGTCGTGAACTTGGCCACCCGCTCCTCGATTCCGACTCGGTCAACCGTGCCGAAATCCTCGACTTTAGAATGCTTGGACACAACAGTAATATATGACCTCTCCCAGGCCGAGGTCCTGCGGAACACGGGCCGGGGGGCGCTCTATTCATGCCGCCTCGATGTGCACCGGGACGCCGAGCGTCGCTTCGAGGAGGTCGGCTTTTCGAGACGCTCCCCACAATTCGAGCCGCAAGTCATAAGCGTACGCGGCGGGAGTGGCCTTGATCCGGAGCTCCGACCGCGTGAGTTCGATCGCGATGTCCTCGACGGCGCCGGCGTGGCCACGATCGAGGCCGTCGGCGACGCGAAAGATCGCTGCGAGTCTTTTAATTCGTCGCCGAAGTTGACGATCGAGTGCCGCGTAGCCGCGATGTGACGATCTCGGGACCGATCCGCGGTGGTATCGCGCGACGTTCGCGACCATCACGCGCTCGGTCGGCGTCATCCCGAGCAGCTCGGCATGAAGGATCAGGTGATAGGAATGCTTGTGGTGCGCTTCGAAGTTTATGTGATAACCGATGTCATGAAGCAGCGCCGCGTCAGCCAGCACCCTGCGATCGTCTGGTTCTAGCTCGAGTCGTTCAGAAAGCGCGTCAAATATCTTGAGGGCGATGCGCTGCACTTGTTGCGCATGCGGCGCTTCGTAATGACATCGCTCGGCGAGTTGCAACACCGATCGAATCCTCGCCTCGCCAGCATCGGCAACCGCCGGGGTCACGCGTGCGGCTTCCAGGAGCAGGCCTTCGCGGATTCCGAATGCCGATACTACCATCTCTCTCGCCTCAATGCGCGCCAAGACTTCAGCCGCCACGGCGAGGCCCGCCACGATTATGTCTGCACGCGCTGGCGATAGTCCCGGGACCGCCTGTCGCTCCGAAGCAGACATGCCCTGAAGCAAGTCGAGTACAAGCTCCAGCTCTGCGCGAGTAACGAGCGCGCCGTGCACACCCGGCCCGCGAGGCATTCCCTGACGAGCCAGTATTATTCTGGCGAGGTTGGTGAATGTCCCTCCCGATCCAAACAGTCGCGCTCCATGCCAGTCACGCCGCGACACCGATGCGCGGAGTTCCTTGCGCGCGAATTTGCGCAGTGCCTGCAACTCCTTGTGGCCGCGATTCTTTCCAAAGAACCGTTCGGTCATGCGGATTGCACCGAGCGGGAAGGAAAGCAGCCCGTCGAGAAGACCATCTGCGCTGAGAGCGAGCTCGAGCGAGCCACCGCCAATATCCATGACTACTGCTCTACCAGTAGCCAGGTCGAAGTGAGCTAGCGCACTGCGATAGGCCAGCATCGCTTCTTCATCGCCGTCTAGAATGCGGACTGTAATTCCAGCTGTATCGCGCACTGCGGCAATGAACTCGGGCCCGTTCTCTGCGTCCCGGACGGCACTCGTCGCCACGGCTTCGGTCCGCACGGCGCCGAGCTGACGGGTGAGCATCGACATCCTGAGGAGGGCTGCGAGGGCGTTGCGCACTGCCGATTCACTTAGCCGGCCCGTCTCGTCGACTCCCTCGCCGAGGCGCGGGGCTGCTTTCATCTCGTCAAGGACGCGGATACTTCCATCGCGTGAAACGTCGGCGACGATCTGACGGATGGAGTTTGATCCGATGCTGATGGCTGCAATGCGGACCTCGTCATCCCGCGGAGGCGGTCTCCGTGGGTGGAGAGCAGGATCGAATTGGTCGGACTCTTCGGTCATACTCCAAATGTATCCCGCCAGCGGCCGGGCGACCCCGGGCGGCCGCTGGCGGGTCGCGCCGCGTCAGTCCTCGAAGTGGTGCTTGATCTGCTTTCCTTCGGCCAGAAAGACGGCGTCCTCGCCGATGTTGGTCGCGAGATCTGCGACACGCTCGAGGTTTCGGCTGACAAGCAGTAGCTCGAGCGCCGGTGTTATAACTCGCGGGTCTTCCATCATGTGCGTAAGGAGGATACGGAACACGGAATTGTGAAGCGCGTCAACCGCGTCGTCGGCCTTGCAGACATCTCGGCCGAGCCCGCCGTCGCCGCGTAGAAATGCGTCGAGCGCGTCGCCGAGCATCAGGCGTGCGCGTCTCGCCATGTCTTCGATTTCGGGACCCGGAAGGAGCGAGGCGCGCTGTGCGATCAAACGCTGCGCGGATTGCGCGATGTTCACGGCGTGATCGCCGATTCGCTCAAGATTGCTCGATACCTTGATCGCGCCAACGATGAAGCGGAGGTCTCTCGCCATCGGCTGCTGAAGTGCGAGCAAGCCCACGGCCCGCTGCTCAATCTCAACTTCGAGATCGTTCAACTCTCTGTCGCCAGCGATGACCATCTCCGCGATTCCTTCATCGCCGTGAAGCAGTGCGTCGACGCCTTGCTCCACGAGTTCCTCGGCGCGAGTGGACATCGTGAGCAGCCGACTTTTCAGCTCCTCAATCTGATCGTGAAAATGGCGAAACGCGTTCGGTGCGTCGTGGGCGGCGGTCATCCGAATCTCCCGGTGATGTATGCTTCCGTACGGTCCTCTCGCGGGCGCGTGAAGATGCGATCGGTCGTGTCAGCTTCGACCAGCTTTCCGAGGAAGAAGAATGCGGTACGGTCAGAAATCCGCGCCGCCTGTTGCAGATTGTGTGTGACGATCACAATGGTGAGTTGTGATTTCAACTCGTACAGGAGCGCTTCGATCTTCTGCGTGGCAATCGGGTCGAGTGCGCTGGCGGGCTCGTCGAGCAATAGTACTTCTGGTTGGTTGGCGAGTGCGCGTGCGATACAGAGTCGCTGCTGTTGGCCTCCGGACAGTCCGAGTGCGCTCGTCCTCAGCCTCCCGCGCACCTCGTCCCACAGTGCCGCTCGACGTAAGGCGTCTTCGGCAATCGCATCGAGCTCGGATCTGGAACGGACGCCGTTGATGCGAGGGCCGTAAACAACGTTGTCATATATCGAAGTCGGGAACGGGTTCCACCGTTGGAATACCATTCCGACACGCTGACGCAGTGCGACAATGTCGGTGCCCTTCGAGTAAACGTCGTCGTTATCCAGCAGAATCTCACCCGAGTGTCGCGTGCCTGGAATTGTATCGTTCAGGCGATTGATCGACCGCAGGAAAGTTGACTTGCCACAGCCCGATGGACCGATGAGGGCGGTCACCGCTCGGGGCTCGATAGCGAGTGACACGTCAAAAAGCGCCTGCTTCTTTCCGTAGAAGAATGAGAAGTCGCACGCTTCGATTGCGCCGGTCGGCAACAGAACGGGTTCGGACGCCGTCGGACGTGACTCAATCGCCGTCATCCGAACCTTCCAGTGATGTATGCTTCGGTGCGCGCATCTTGCGGTGTCGTGAATAGAGCGTTGGTCGGTGCGACTTCGATCAGAGAGCCATTGAGCATGAAAGCGGTGCGATCGGACACGCGAGCGGCCTGTTGCATGTTGTGTGTTACCATGACGATTGTCATCGTGCTGCGCAGGTCATAAACGAGTTCCTCTACCTTCTGAGTGCTTGCCGGGTCCAGCGACGCAGTTGGCTCGTCCAGTAGCAGCACCCTGGGCTTGGTTGCGAGGGCACGCGCAATGCAGAGACGTTGTTGCTGTCCTCCGGATATTGCCACGGCACTCGTGCGAAGCCGGTCCTTTACTTCTGCCCACAAGCCGGCACGCTGCAAGGCATCCTCGACGATGTCATCGGTATCACGTCGTGACGGCATTTTCCCTTCGCGCACGCGAAGTCCCGCGGCGACGTTGTCGCGGATCGACATTGTTGGAAAGGGAGTCGGCCGCTGAAATACCATTCCAATGTGTCTTCGGACTGCTATTGCGCTCGTGCCGTCACCATAGATCGGAATTCCATCGAGCAGGACGCTGCCGGTTACGCGGGCGCCGCTCACGGTTTCGTGCATGCGATTAAAACTTCGAAGCAGCGTGGACTTGCCGCAGCCGGACGGCCCAATGATCGCCGTCACCCGACAAGTTTCCATCGAGAGATCAACATCGCGAACAGCCGCGATGTCGCCGAAGAAAGCGCTAAGCCTCTGTGCGGCCAGACATACAGTCGCAACTGATTCAGCCGCCCTTGTCGCACGGGCCGCGGGCTGGAAAAGCAGGCGTGGAACGACAGCCGCGCGTCTGGCTGCGTCGTCGACAGATTCTGGTTGCAGCGATAGGGAGTCAACAGGCGATTCATTCAGCATCGAGATTTCCATGGTGTCAGTCAACCGCGGAGCCGAACCGCGATCGCGTGGCCAGGCGTGCGGCAATACTTATCACGAGCACGATACCGATCAGAACCAGCGCGCCCGCCCATGCCTGTGAATGCCACGCATCGTATGGGCTGATCGCGTAAGTGAAGATCTGCAGTGGAAGCGCAGCAATCGGGCGCTGGATAGCGGCGGACCAGAACTGGTTTCCAAAGGCGGTGAAGAGGAGTGGTGCCGTCTCGCCGGCCACCCTCGCCACCGCAACAAGCGCCCCGGTAACGATTCCGGGGAGCGCGGTGCGCAGGATGATCGACAGTGATGTGCGCCAACGCTGATACCCCAATGCGAGTGCGGCTTCACGCAAAGAATTTGGGACGATCCGAATCATCTCTTCCGTCGTCCGCGTCACGAGAGGGATCATCATCACGCCGAGTGCAATACCACCTGCAAGTGCGGAGAAGTGCCCAGCCGGTCGAACGAGAAACTGCCACGCAAAGATACCCATGACGATGGATGGAAGCCCATTCAATACATCCGATAGGAACCGCACTGTGTTTGCCAGTCGCTTCCCCTTGTGTTCGGCCAGGTACAACCCCGCTCCGATTCCAATCGGGAGGCCAACAGTCGCAGCAATGGAAATCAGTATGAGCGTGCCGACAATTGCGTTGGCCATCCCGCCACCCGATTCACCCACCGGTTTGGGCATCTGCATAAAGAACGCCGGATTTATGGACGCTGCTCCGGCCCGTACGAGGTGCACGAGGATAAAGATGAGAGGCAGCGTTGCAAGTGCGGCTGCTATGTACGTCAGCGAGACCATCACATTGCTCATTGCGCGGCGTCGGCGTCGGTTTCCCGTGGAAGCGCGTCGAGTGGTCATAGCGGTCACCCAGCGGCTCCACGTTCAACGGTCCACACGAGCCATCGTGCGATTCCGTTTACGACGATTGTGATGAGGAAGAGCACGCCACCGACTGCCATCAATGCAGACAGGTGCAAATCACTTGTCGCTTCGCTGAACTCGTTCGCTATCAGCGAGGCCATTGTATATCCCGGTGCCAGAAGCGAAGCCGATATCTCCGCACGATTACCGATCACCATTGTTACTGCCATGGTCTCGCCGAGGGCGCGGCCGAGTCCGAGAATGACGCCGCCGATAATGCCCGAGCGCGCATTTGGTAGCACGGCGTCCCAGATCATCTCCCATCGGGTTGCCCCGAGTGCAAGCGCTGCCTCTCGCTGCGATCTTGGCACGGCGCGCAGTACTTCACGCGAAACGGCCGAGATGTACGGGAGCGACATAATAGCGAGTATCACTCCGGCCGCAAGCATGCTCGGGCCATAGGCCGGACCTGCGAAGAACGGTGTAGCACCCAGATGCAGCGTATCGCGAAGAAAGGGAATTACCGGGTCGCGAAGCAGCGGGATCAACACGAATATCCCCCAGAGTCCGTACACGACGCTCGGAATGGCTGCAAGTAGATCCACGAGGAACGCGACGGGCTGTTGCAACCACGGGGGAGCGAATTCCGACAAAAATATCGCAACGCCGATTGCGAGAGGCGTTGCGAGCACCAGCGCGATTACGGAGGAGACAATCGTTCCGAATATTGCTGGCGCCGCGCCGAACCGTCCGGCCGGTACATTCCACTCACTGGAGGTGATGAAGCCCAACCCGAAGCGCGAGAACGCAGGCCACGCAGCGCGGCCGATTTCAAGCGCCAGAAAAGCAAGTAACAATGGAATGCATAACGCGAAAAACGTCGTCAGTCCCGTGTAGACGCGATCGCCCGCCCCCGATGATGCAATGCTTCTCGAAAGATCGCCGGATTCCGTGGGAGGAGCCGCTTGTCCGGGCACTAACGGCGGGGAAGCATCAGTACTCACGCGCCGCCGAGCGAAATCATCCCGAGGCGCGCTATCAGCCGTTCACGAAGCTTCGCCGGAAGCGGCGCGTAGTCCAGCGCCGCTGCGGATTCGTAGCCCGTTTCGTAGGACCAGCGCAGGAAGTCTACCAGCTCCTTCCCCTTAACGGAGTCACGCTGATTCTTGTAGACGAGCAACCATGTCATGGATGAAATCGGATACGCGTCCTTGCCAGCCGCGTTAGCTACGGATACACGATAGTCCGATGACGCCGAGAGCGTATCCGCGATGCTCGCAGCAGCTGCGGTGACGGATGCAATGGTCGGGACGACGAACGCTCCCGTGGAATTCTGAATTGCCGCGTAGGGAAGCTTGTTCTGATTCGCGTAGGCGAGCTCGATGTAGCCAATCGCGCCTGGAGTCTGCTTCACCTGTCCCGCTACGCCTTCATTGCCCTTGCCGCCAAGTCCTACGGGCCACGCGACTTCCTTGCCGGCGCCTGGGCCGGCCTTCCAGGCAGGACTAGTTGCCGCGAGATAGCTCGTGAAGATGAAGGTTGTCCCGCTCCCATCTGTTCTGTGCACTACGAGAATGTCGCTGTTAGGCAGTTGAACGCCCGGGTTGAGGGTAGCGACAGCCGACGCGTTCCACTTCGTAACGCGCCCGGCAAAAATATCTGCGAGAATGGCTGACGTGAGACGAAGCGGCGCACTCAGTCCGGGAATGTTGTAGGTAACGACGACGGCGCCAAGAACCGTAGGAAAGTGAAGGATGGGACCGCCCTTCGCGGCAGCGAGCTCGGTGTCGTTCATAGGCGCGTCAGATGCCCCAAAATCGACGGTTTCTTCACTCAGCTGTCGAATCCCACCACCCGAGCCAATAGACTGGTAGTTTATTTTCACGCCAGTTTTCGCGGCGTAGTCGGAAAACCACTTCGAGTAGATCGGATATGGGAACGTCGCTCCCGCTCCCGTCAGGCGTCCCGGAGTCTTGGTGCTGGCGGACCCGCTGGTGTCTGCCGGGGTCTTGCCACTCTCGCTCGTGCAGCCGGCAACGGCAAGGGAAGCGGCAACGGCCAGCAGGAGTCCAAATGCGGGCTTGGGTCGATTCACGTTTGTACCTCGGGTTTCATACATTGCTGTTGCATGAAACCTAGACCGATCAGCGTCTGGTAACGATCAAATGCCTGTAACGGCATTGTCACAACTGAAGCCGGACGGTCTGGCGGGTAATTCCGCCTCGGCGTCAGCCACCCGTCGGGCGCTCGACCAGCTTCTCACGTCGGCTGGTGTGTGGCTCAATGTTGACTGCCGCCTCCACCAGCGGCCCCACGGCCGTACGGAGATCGTTTGAATCGGACGTCGGACCCGCTCGACGAGGTCCGCTCGCGAGCCACGCCAGCCAGAGGAAAATCGGAGGCCCCAGCATCCAGGACCCTCCGACGTCCGAGTTTTTCGGGCGGATTCGCTACTTGCGATTTGACAATAATGGCGGATGCTCATTGCCGCCAGCACAGCTATACCGGCATTACGCGCCGAGTGGGTGCGCGATACTAGCGCACCCACTCGGCCAAATGTAGATCCCAACTACGGCGAAGCTAACGCGTCGCCATTACTGATTCACACCTACACGCGTATCAACATACGCTGCGGTTCCACGATCTCTGGCGCGAATCGCCAGAACATGCAAACCACCATTAGCCGCGCTAGCAGGGAAGGTAAAGCTATCCCGCGTTGCGCAGCCCTCGTGCGACACGAAACCGGTGCTCGGGTCATACGTTGGCGCGTTCGTCGGTGTCACATTGACACCGTCCACGAACGCCTGGAAATCGTTGTCGATCGCGATTCCAATTTTGACGCCGCCCGTCCACCACGATGGCAGCATGAATGACTTCCGGAGCAGCATGTAACTGGTGCCGCCCGGATTGTTGTTCCATGTCGTTCCTACGGTCGAGACCAGCGATTGGCATGATCCGGCGAGGTTGGCGCTTCCAAACGCGCCCTTTCCGGTTGCCCAGGACGATGCATCGAAGCTCGGCCGTTCGAAGTGGACCCCGACAGTTGCGTCACCCGAGAGATAGAAATAGACGGAATCCTGATACGGAACGATGTCGGTGCTCGTCGCAGTGAATGTCTGCGGATTGCCGGAGATAACCACTGCAGAACCTGGTCCCCTTCCAACCGTTGGGAACCCTGAGATGTTCGTTGGCAGCGCGAAGCTTGCATTCGCTGTCACCGAGTTCGCTGGACCTGCTCCGAGTGTCCAGTTCGGAACTGCCGCGAGCCCAGTCGTGCCATCGCTTGTGAGCGTTGACGTTGTATCCCGAGCGGCCGACATGGGACCGATGCTGCCGCCGCCTGACCTCACTGTCATCGTCACGGACGCGCCGCCGAGCGGCGTGTGGCCATTCGCGGTTTCGATCAACACTGAAGGTGCGGCCGCGACATTGGATCCGGCTGCAGCGACTTGCGGTTGCGCCGGGAAGCCGACTGGGAGCTTCACCACGACTTTGGTGTCCACACCACCGAACGGGCTGAACGATTTTGTTCTGCCACCGATACCAGCGGCGGATGCGTACACGTGCGTCGGTGAGAAGATGTCGACGATCGATGAACCGAGCCGCTTGAAAGCCTTTCCATATTCGCCGCTTCTCGCCAGTTCAAACGCGCTTGGCTGCCGTGCGAGCCCGGTGGCACCACCGCAAACGAGAAACGGAACCGACTCGGTGGGGAGTATCTCGAGGCTATCGCCGACATTGTGAGCTATGTCAACACTCAATGGTGGTGGTGCGGAACCCGCTGCCGTAATGCACGACGCAGCCAGGACAGCGGTAGTGAACGCCTGCTCGGGAACCACCTTGAACTCAAAGAATGGGCCGTATTGATCCAGCTTCGTATTAAGCGG
>Ga0209483_1001060_pt1 | contig 21670 bp, 8 predicted proteins | sample NGEPerA_FD_184508 | JGI IMG/M metagenome (GOLD analysis project Ga0209483, IMG submission 184508) | Arctic peat soil microbial communities from the Barrow Environmental Observatory site, Barrow, Alaska, USA - NGEE PermafrostL2-A... | ecosystem: Environmental > Terrestrial > Soil > Wetlands > Peat... | reverse complement strand
CCCAAACCCCACATAAACACAGGCAAAAGTAATCCAAAAAACCTGGCGTGTTCTATCTCTCAACTCTGTACAATTAAATCAGGACTCAAAACTCACAACTCAAAACTGAACGGGAACCTTCCAGACGCCAACCGCGCCCAGAACCTCTACGCTCTGAGCTCTCCGGAACCCTCGCTCCTCAACCCTCGCTCCTCAACAGAAAGGTAGGCACTTCCTCACCGCTCTCCGCCCGAAACTGGTACCTCGCAACTGGAAACTGGTAGCCGACAGCTGGTAGCTGGCAGCTGAAAATCAACCCCGCAACCGCCAACCCAGCCGCTAACTCCTTATCTCGGTATATTTTGTGCCGAAGTCGTGTGGAATGAATCGTTTGCGGAGGTGATAAATACGCTGACTAACCCAGCAAAAAAACCCTTGCACAAGCTCGACCGCTCAAGCATAATTGATCTATGGCGAAGGTCGTCCAAATCAACACAGGTCAACCGAAACCAGAGAAGAATCCCGCTGCGGTTGCTCTAGGGCGATTGGGTGGGCTGAAAGGCGGGAACGCAAGGGCGGCGGCGCTGTCCCCTGCTGACCGCAAGGCAATCGCCCAACGTGCCGCTAAGCAGCGATGGGCGAGGGTGAAGGGTAACGAATTGGAGTCTCCCGTTGTACAGGCGGGGGAAACCATGAGAGAGGCTAAGTTAGCCTAGTTTGGGGATAGACACCACAAACGTCCCGTCATCGGTTGTGATCGTGATGACGATACGCCGGGTGCCTATGCGAATCTTGACCGAGGGCATAGGGTTATTTTCTCCTTTCCGAGCCGCCTGTCTGCAACGGGCGGCTCTCTCAATTTGCAGAATTCTTAGTGAGCGTGACGGCCAATTCTCCTTCGTCTCCGGTAGCAGCCTTATAACTGACATCGAAAACGCTCACAGCAAGTTGCAGCCATTTCTTCCGGGCATCCATCGACCATTCGGAATTCTCCTCCGGTAGTTTGCTGAGAAGTCCCTGGATGAACGGGTTCTTGTGTGGAGGTTCACCGCCACCGTCTCCGCGAATACGGCTATTGCCGTCATTCTCAGCATCCGTTTTCGTGTCGTCTACTGGAGGAGGAGGCGCTGGCTTTTGCTCAGTCTCCCCGAGCGCCTTGGCGGTAGGCCGAACAAGACGATTGCTCCCGTATGCGAAGTATCCGGCTTGCTGAGCACTACGCTGGAACACTTGGCGAGCTTTGTCCTTTTGCTTAGGAGCGACACCAAGCCGCTCGATGTAACCCTCAAGGCCGGGATTCGCTGGGAGGGACTTGCCTTCCCAGTCCTCGAATAGAGCCTTGTAAAGAGGAACGGCAAGAAACGATTCAGACCGGGCGGCTTTCTCGGTTATAGGCTCAACGACCTTAGCCCCCAAGTCTGTCAGGTGGAGGGTCTTCTTTTCGCCGGAAATGAACCCGTACATCTTTGCGGTGCCAACTCGAAGGTTAAAACCTCCACCGTCTGACGACACTCCGAGTTTCGCGGCCAGCGTGGACTTCTCACAAGACTTGCCACCCAACTCGAAAATTTCCTTCGCGATAGCCACCGCATCATCCTGATCTAGATATGGAAAGCGGATTGTCGAGCGGCCTTGCGCGGCTGATTCTTGCGGGGTTTCGACGTTTGGAACGATTTCCGACATACCCATTTGAGTCCTCCCTATCGACTAACAAGAATGAGCATAGCCCCTAAAAGGGAAATACGCAAGTTACAAGGGAAGAAAAGATGAGAATGTTGAGAATTTCCTTGACTACATGACCGCTCAAGCATAGTATTTGGTCATGGAAAGCCAAGTTCACCAACCGCACACCCTCACAGAAGCCATCCGCTATTACTCCAATGTCCAGACCTGCATTGACGCGGTAGCGGCTCTGCGCTGGGCGGATGGCAAGCCTGTATGCCCCAAGTGCCACGTTGTAGAGGGTGAGCGCAAGCACTATTGGCTGGACGCGCAAAAGCGGTGGAAGTGCTACTCATGCCGTAAGCAGTTCTCGGTCAAGGTTGGGAGCATCTTCGAGGACAGCCCGCTATCGCTAGACATCTGGCTTATCGCTCTGTGGATGCTCTGCAACTGCAAGAACGGCGTATCCAGCTATGAGATTGGCCGTGCTACGGGAATCGCTCAGAAGTCGGCATGGTTCGTCCTACAGCGTTGCCGCTTGGTGCTGAAGGATGTGAAGCATGTCCAGATCGAAGGCGGCCCTGTAGAGACCGATGAATCCTTTATCGGAGGCAAGCCAAAGAACATGCACGCCAAGCGTCGTAAGCAGATCGGACAGAAGGATCACAAGACTCCGGTTATGGGGATGCTGAATCGCGAAACCCGCCAAGTGCGGACGATGGTGATTCCGAACGTCAAGCGCGAGACTTTGCAAAATAAGATTTTGGAGCATGTCGCACTCGGTTCCACCGTGTACACCGATGGCGCGGCGGGATATGACAAGCTCGCCTCACTCGACTTCATCCATGAAACGGTCAATCACGTTGACGAGTACGTGCGCGGGTCGGTCTCGACTCAGGCAATCGAAAACTTTTGGTCATGCCTCAAGCGCACACTGAACGGAACATATATCGCCGTCGAGCCGTTTCACCTTGACCGTTATCTTGACGAGCAAGTTTTCAGGTTCAATAACCGCATCAACATGAACGATGGTGACCGCTTCGTAAAGGCTCTCTCGCAGGTTGGCGGAAAGCGCTTGACGTGGGTGGAGTTGACCGGGAAGGAGGCGGCTAAACAGTTTTAGGACTGGCCCTCTTCGGGGGCGTAGGTGTATCGCATATGAGGCGAAGGCTTCTCGGCCTTGGCTTGAGCGCGAATTCCCAGGATTTGTTCGGGAGATGCGGAGAGGACGGAAGCCAAGGCTTTCTTGAACTTCTCATGCTCCGGCGATGTCAAGTTTTTCTTCACGCAGAGACGCGCTGAGCAAATCTTTGAATATGCTCAGCCTCCCGCTGCAATTCCATTTCGTATGCCCGCTGCCAATCTCGCGCAAGGGTGGGCCTTCGCAATTCTCCCCCGAACATGCGTTTTCTCTCAGCCTCTACTGCTATTTCGGCCTCTTCAAGCCCGACTGGGACGGGACGGAGCGGCGCATTATTCGTCATAAGCAAATAGACCAGACGGAACATTGAAATCACAACAATCGCAGGAGAAAGAATCGCGAGCACCGTGAATGCCAGCCGGTCGTGCTTCGCAAATCTATATACGGTCGATGACACACCGAGAACGAACAGAAACAGTAGAACTCCGAGGTCAATCAACGTGCTGTGCATAAGGTAACTCCATCCTACAGAAGTTTGACTCTCTAAACGTCTAACCGTCTGCCAATACTGACGCAATCCACGCCAACCACCTGATCGCTAACCCCAGTTGAAAAAGGTAAAGGATCGCAGCTAGTGTGATATGACGCGTTTGAATCATGCGGATGTTCTCGTCGCCGGGAGCCAACGGAAGATCCTGCTGGGCTGGATCGCTTATGCCCGCCCTAATTCGGACGTGTGCTGCGGCTCTCCAGTTGTTTATGTTGTCGTTCGTCCATTTCGCCAGTACGTGAATAGCGATTGCAACGAACATGCCGATCAATACGGTTACAAAGAGGTTCATCGTCAAATGCTGAGAGGACTTGAAGTATTTGTGAAAAGCGCCTCCAGCAGTTGCAAAATCACCAAGAATCAGGCCCAGTGAAACATAAACCAAATCCTCCGGGATTGAAACGAGCGCAACTTTTTGCGCATCCTTGTCTCCACAGAGACGTAAGATGCCAAATTTCATGGGAACGAGGACAACCGCGAGCAGTACGATCAGGTTGTGCTGTAGAAAACCGCCCAGACTCTCAATCATTGTTGCGGGCAAGTGTACGCGGCGAAATGGCACTTGTCACAAAATTTGTACAACTTTAACGTCACCCTGTGGATTACCCTACAAAAACCGCGTTTTCCCGGCTGGGTTAGTCAGCGTATTTATCACCTTTGCGGAGACCTCCCGCCCTGGAGCCCAGCATTCTAAAGCACTTACCCCCGGGCAATAGAAACAGAGGGAGGGGGAGGGGGACCCCAACGGTGGTAGGGACCGGGCGTTGCTCCGACCGCGATTCTCACCCCATGGGATTGCCTACCGCCGATCGAACCGGTACACCAACCCCGTCGTCACGCGAAAATTGTTCTGCGAGTTCGTGCTGCCGTTAGGGACCCGCGTCAGCAGATAATCCATCTGCACCGCGCGCCACGCCCAGTGTCTCTTGAACGGAACATCGACGCCTCCGCCCGCCAGCAGCGAGAACCCATTTCCTCCGCTGTTGAATGGGAAGTTCGACGCCGAGTGCGCGCCGCCCAGCAGCACCTGCCCATACGGCAGCACGCGCCACCCCTGCGACCGCACCGTATACCGCGGTCCGAACAGATAGGTCGTCAGCGTCAGCGTCTCCGTCGAGTTCAGGATGTTGCCCGCATGAGTCACACCGAAGTCCGCAGCCACGCTCAGCGACGGAGTCAGACCGAACGCCGCCGATGCGCTGCCGCCATTCATCGAAAAGCACCCGCACCCTCCCGGCGGCGCGTTCGCATGAAGATACGTGTAGCCCGCGCTCACGTCGATCGTCCGCTGCAAAGGCGCGGCTGTCACCTGTGCCCGGACGGGCGCGGCGAAAGCAAATAAAACAGCGGCTGTCGCAAGTGCGCGAGTCAGTTCCGGAAGATTGCGCATGTCTCTCCTATTGCACCTGTAGCGTCGTTGTCGTGCTGTGTGTTGTCGTCCCGCTGGTGCCGGTAATGGTCAGCGTGTACGTCTGCGGCGCCTGCCCGAAGAACCCGCCGCCGCACCCCGCAATTCCCATCACGGCGCCCAGCGAAATCGTCGCCCAAACCGCCATCGCAGCCAGCCGCGGCAGCGACCGCGACCGCCTCCGCATCACCGGCAGCAGCAACAGCAGCGCGGCAAACCACAGCTTCCGGTCCGTCTGCGCATGAGCAGTCAGCGGCGCCACATGGACCGTCAGCACGGCAGTCCCCGCCGTCGCACCCGGCGTAATCGTCGGCGGCGCAAACGCCGCCGTCGCCCCAATCGGCAGGCCCGTCACCGACATCGTCACCACGTTGTTGTACGCCCCGTTGATCGATGTCGCCGAGATGCTGTACGTCGCGCTCCCGCCCGGATCGATCGTCTGGGTCCCCGAGGGAATGCTCAGCGAGAAGTCCGGCACGACCAGCGGCGCGACGACTTGCGTGAGGCTCGCGGAAGTCACTCCGCTGAACGTCGCGTCGCCGGAGTAGGTCGCCGTAATCGTGTGGCTGCCGATCGCCAGCGCCGAGGTGCTGTACGTTGCCACGTTCGAAGTCAGCGTCACCGTCGACAACACCGTGCTGCCGTCGCTGAATGCTACAGTCCCCGTCGGCGTTCCCGCAGTGCCTGAAGTCAGAGTAGCCGTGAACGTCACGGACTGCCCGATCACCGAAGGATTCAGCGAAGAAGTCAGCGCCGCCGTCGTCGCGGCTTTGTTCACCACCTGCGTCACCGCCGCCGATGTGGAAGTCACGTAATTCGTGTCGCCGACATAGGTTGCGGTGATCGTATGCGACCCAAGCGCCAGCGCCGAGGTCGTAAACGCAGCCGTCTTGTTCGCCGCAATCGCCGTGCTGCCCAGCAACGTCGCGCCGTCGTAGAAGTTGACGTTGCCGGTAGGCGCGATGGTCCCCGTCGTGCTGACCGTTGCCGTAAATGTTACCGAGCCGCCGGTTGGAGATGGATTCAGCGAACTCGTTACAGCAGTCGTCGTCGGGGCAGTGTTGACAACCTCGGTCACTGCCGCCGAGGTCGAAGTAACGTAGTTCACATCGCCCACATACGTTGCCGTAATGGTGTGCGACCCAACCGTCAGCGCGGAGGTTGTGAACGCCGCCGTCTTCGCGGCCGTAATCGCCGTGCTGCCGAGCAGCGTTGTTCCGTCGTAGAAGTTGACGTTGCCGGTGGGTGCGATCGTCCCGGCCGTGCTGACCGTCGCGGTAAAGGTTACGGACGCGCCCGCCGTCGATGGATTCAGAGAGCTGACCACGGCGGCCGTGGTTGCAACCGTGTTCACAACTTCCGTCAGAGCGGCGGAAGTCGAAGTCACATAGTTGGTGTCTCCAGCGTAGGTCGCGGTGATGGTGTGCGACCCGGCCGTCAGCGCCGACGTTGTAAACGCCGCCGTCTTCGCGGCGGTAATCGCCGTGCTTCCCAGCAGCGTCGCTCCGTCATAGAAGTTGACGTTGCCGGTCGGCGCGATCGTCCCCTCCGTGCTGACGGTCGCCGTAAACGTCACCGACGCGCCAGCCGTCGACGGATTCAGCGAGCTCGCGACAGCAGTCGAAGTCGCAATCGCGTTCACAACTTCGGTCAGCACAGACGAGGTAGACGTGGCATAATTTGCGTCGCCCACATAGGTCGCCGTAATCGTATGCGACCCGGCCGTCAGTGCAGAAGTTGTAAACGCCGCTGTCTTGTTGGCTGCGATCACCGTGCTGCCCAACAACGTCGCGCCGTCGAAGAAGTTGACATTGCCCGTCGGCGCAGTCTGTCCGGTCGCGCTAAGCGTTGCTGTAAACGTCACCGACGCGCCGGCCGTGGACGGGTTCAGCGTGCTGAGGACGGCAATCGTCGTGGGCGTCGCAACCCCGTTGATCACCTGCGCCAAAATCCCGGACGTAGACCCGTTGAAGTTTGTGTCACCCGCATAAACCGCCGTGATGTTGTGCGATCCGGCGCTCAGCGAAGACGTGCTGAACGTCGCCGTCTTGTTCGCCAGCAGCGCCGTGGTATTCAACAGCGTCGCCCCATCGAAAAAGCTGACATTGCCTGTCGGCGCCGTCGAGCCGGTCACGGCAACTGTAGCCGTAAACGTCACCGAGGCGCCCGCCGCCGCAGGATTCAGCGAACTGGCCACCGTGGTCGTCGAAGCCGTCGCAACCGCCGTAATCGTCTGCGTCAGCACTGCCGACGTAGACGTAGCAAAGGTCCCATCGCCCGAGTACGTGGCCGTAATGCTATGCGACCCCGCGCTCAGAGAGGACGTTGCATACGTCGCAACCAGCCCGGTCAGCGACGGGCTTCCCAGCAACGTCGCGCCATCGTAGAACGAGACCGTCCCCGTCGGGGTCCCCGCGGCGGTCGTCGCCACGGTAGCCGTAAACGTCACCTGTTGTCCCGCCGCCACGGACGCGCCCGAAGTTGTCAACGCAGTCGTCGTCGCGCCCTGCCCAATCGTCTCCGTCAGTGGAGACGATGTCGCTGTTGGGAAATTCACATCGCCGCCATATACCGCGGTGATCGTATGCGTCCCCGCGCTCAGCGTGCTTGTTGCAAACGTCGCCACGCCGGCAGTCAGAGTCCCCGACCCAATCTCCGTCGCCCCATCCATGAAATTGACCGACCCGGTCGCCGGGCCGATCGCCGACGTCACGGTCGCCGTAAACGTCACGCTCACGCCTTCCACAACGCTCGCCCCGCTGCTCGTCAGCGCAACTCCCGGTGCCGCCGCCTTCCCGACAACCTGTACCAGCAACGCAGACGTCGACGTGGCGAAGCTGCCATCGCCCGAGTACATCGCCGTAATGTTGTGGCTCGCCGTCGCAAGGTTGGATGTCCCATACGACGCATGTCCGCCCGCCAGCGTCGCGGTATTCAGCAACGTTGCTCCATCCATAAACATCACCATGCCGGTCGGCGTACCCGTCCCGCTGGTCGGAGCAACCGTCGCGTTGAACGTCACACTGGCGCCAAAAGTCGACGGATTCAGCGAAGACGTCACAACGGTAGTCGTCGCAGTCGGCGTCCCGCTGCCGACCGTAAGCGCATTCGCCGTGGCCACCGAAGTGTTGTAGAAGCTATTGCCGTTATAGGCCGCAGTAATCGGATGCGATCCCGCAGGCAGGCTCGATATCGAGAACGTCGCGACCCCCGCCGGATTCAGCGCCTGCGTGGACAGGATGCGACTGCCGTCATAGAACGTCACCGTCCCGGTCGGAGTCAGGCTGCCATTCGCGGTGACGGTGGCCGTAAGCTGCACCGCTCCGCCAACGCTTACCGGGTTCGGCGACACCGCCAGCGTGGTCACCGAAGGCTGCGTCGGTCCCTGATCGACTTCCGCGTACCCGTAGTCCGTTGCGCCGGCCTTGTAGGTACTGTCGCCGTTATAGGTAGCCGTAAATTCGTGGAAATCGCTCACCGCCAGGGCGGTGCTCGTAAACGTTCCCACACCGTTGTTCAGCGTAATGGTCGCGATCGTCGCCGGGTCATCGAAGCCCACCGCGTCGACCAGAGTCACCGTTCCGGTCGGCACCGCGCCCGAGACCGATTTCACCGCGACCGTAAAGACTTCCGGCTGGCCCGACAACACCGGATTCTTCGACAGCGTCAAGATCAGCACAGGTGTGGTCGCATCCGGCGCCACATCCACCCGCACATCCGCTGAGTTCGACGCCTGGTACGTCACGTCCCCCTCATACTCCACGTAGTATCCGAACGAGCCCGCGGACGGCGTCGCTAGCGTGATCGTCGCCTTGCCATGGGAATCGAGCGCCGCCGAGCCCGCGGGGTATCCGCCGCCGCCAACAAGTCCAACGCCGCCCGTGGGAATACCGCCATCACCTCCCGTCACCGTGATGCTGAACGTCGTTCCCAGCGCGATGTCCGTCGGATTAGGCGTCGCCGTCGCCGTCGTCACCGTCGTTTGCGGAGGAGGACTTACCTTCACCACGATCGTCGGCGAAGCCGAGCCGGCGTAGGTCGTATCACCCAGATACGTCGCCACGATATTGTGCGCGCCTAAAGTGGCCGGAAAACCGTTGAGTACCGCCACGCCCGAGCCATTCAGCGCAACCTTGCCGAGGTCAAACGTGCCATCGGAGAAATCGACCATGCCGGTCGGCGTTCCCGATGACGCGGTCACTGTCGCAGTGTAATTATCGGGCCCGTAGTTTTCAATCTGCGTAAACTGGACCGCCAACAGCGTCGTCGTCGGAGTCTTCGTAATCGACTGCGTAATCGCAAAGGCCCTCGAGGTCTGGAAGTTCGCATCGCCACTGTATACCGCCGTAATCGAATGCGGCCCAAACACCAGGGCGCTGTCCGAAACCGACGTTGTGGCTGAGCCGTTCAGCGTTCCCGTGCCAATGCTCGTGCCATCGGAGAAGAACTGTACCGTCCCGGTCGGAGTGCCCGCGGTCGAAGAAGTGACCGTCGCCGTAAACGTAACGCTCTGCCCCACAATCGCCGGATTGACTGAGGAAACCAGCGCCGTCGTCGAAGTCGCGATCGCCCCAATCACCTGCTGGAATACCGGCGAAGTCGCATTGGCATACGTTGAGTCGCCGGAGTAGACGCCGATGATCGGGTGCGCGCCCAGCGCCAGCGTCGAGACCGAAATGCTCGCCGTCCCTGAAGCGAGCGTCTGCGTCCCGAGCAACGTGGTGCCGTCGTAGAACTTGACCGTGCCGGTGATCGTCCCCTGCGTAGTGGAGCTGACGGTAGCCGTCAGCGTGACCGCCGCGCCCAATGAGGCGGGGCTCTGCGATGACGCGATCGCCACCGTCGGGATCGGCGCGGCCTTGCCGTACAAGTTGATCGTCGCCGAGGTGCTGGAAGCGTAGGCGTCGCCCGCGCCCGTGTTGTAGACCGCCTTCACCGCGTGCAGCCCGGTACCCACAAAACTGACCGGGGTCAGCGGCGCGGGATAGATTTCTTCACCCAGCAGCACCGACAGTGTAGTTCCGTACGCGCCCGCCACCGCAAGACTCAGCCGTCCACTGCCAGTAAAGTCGCCCGCAGCCAGACCGTCCGGCGAAAAGGCTGTCGTGAACGGCGCGGACGCACCCAGCGTTCCATCCCCGTTGCCCAGTAACAGCGCTGCCGTACTGTCGGTCTGATTGATGACGACAACATCCTGCTTTCCGTCGCCGTCGAAGTCGCCGGTAATAAGGTTCGTCGGTCCACTGCCCGTCGGGCTCGTCACCGCGGGCAACAGCGTTCCATCACCTTTGCCCAGCAGGATGGAGACCGTTCCGCTGGCCTGATTCGTAACCGCCACATCCGGCTTGCCGTCGCCGTTGAAGTCCGCGACCGCAACCTGCGTCGGCACCTCGTCCACCGCATACGTCGCCTGATTGCCGAACGTGCCGTCGCCGTTGCCCAGCAGCACGGACACCGTATCTCCGTTGCTGTTTGCTACCACGATATCCGGGTAGCCGTCGCCGTTCATATCGGCCACCGCGAGGCCCTGGGGCCCGGTTTCTCCGGCATAGAACACCGGATGCTGGAACGTGCCGTCCCCATAACCCAGCAGCACCAGGACGGTGCCATCGACAACATTCGAGACCGCGATATCCAGCTTGCCGTCGCGGTTGAAGTCGCCTACCGCTATGCCCGCAAGCGAACCGTAGGAGGATGATTCACCCGCCGTGAAAAGTCCGGTAATCGCAATCGGGCTCTGGAAGGTCCCGTCCCCATTGCCCCGCAGGATTGAAAGCGTGCCGTCCCCATTGACGGTGGCGAGATCGAGCAGGCCATCACCGTTGAAGTCGCCGCTCGCCATATGGAGCGCGCCGCCGTTCGGAATCGCCGACGTCTTCGCCGCCCCGAATGTGCCATCGCCATTGCCCGGCAGGAATGTAGCCGAGAGTGCTTCCAGCACCACCAGATCGATTTTTCCATCACCGTTGAAGTCAGCCTGGATCACGTCAGTGGGGCCGAACGGCATGGTGTACGTGACCTGCGGCGCAAACGCACTTGTGCCCGCACCCAGCGCTATCGTCCCGAGCAGCGCATTGCCGTTGCTGGTATCGATGAAGGTGACGTTGCCCGTAGGCAGCACCGCTCCAAACGCCCCTACGCCCGCCAGCAGGCTATAACCGCTCGGCGTTCCAGTGAACGACAATGCAGTCTGCGTGATGTAGTTGGCCGCCGGAGAAATCACAAGTGTCTGCGTTCCCGAGCTGCTGCCCTGGTCCGCATTCTTGGGCTGGAACGTCGCCGAAATCCCGTGCGTGCCCACCGCGAAGTTGATCTTGATCGACGCCGTGCCTGCTGCCGTGAGCGGAGCCGCCGCAATCAGATGCGGAGACGCGGCCGTGTCGTAGAAGTTCACGACGCCCAGCGTGATCGGCGTGTTCGTGGAGTCCTTCACCGTCGCCGTCAGCGTGACCGCCGTCTCGGCCGGTTGCGGAGAAGCCGGCGTAAACGCCAGCGTAGTCGTCGTCGAAAGCTGCGGCGCAATCACCACGATGCCGTTCTGCGTTGCCGCAGTCAGCCCTGTCGCGCTGGCCGTAATGCTCTGGGTCCCCGTGGTGTTAAATGTCACGGCGAACGAGGCAAAACCGGCGTCGTTGGTGATAAACGCATGGCTCGTCGGCTTGATCGACGCCGCGGAATCGGATGTGGTTACCCCGACCGTGCCCGTATAGTTGGTAACCGTATTGCCAAAGGTGTCTTCGATCGTTACCCCGACCGCGCCGCTCACGCCGCGCGCTGCGGGCGAAATAAACGGAGTTGTGATCACAGCCTGAGAGGCCGCCGCCGCAACCACCAGCACATCCGAATTGATGATGTAAATCTCATTGGTGCCGTCGAGCGAAATGTAGAACCTGTAAGTCCCTGCCAGCGTCAGAGGAGTCGCCGGTATGGAAACCTTGCCGGCGACAGCCGTCGCCGTGTACGTCTTCGAATAGCTGACGTCCAGGCCGAAGATGCGCAGCGTCAACGGACCGGTGTAAGCGGTGTCCAGTTGGCCGGCCTGGTCCGCCTCTTCACGGATATTCGGGAAGACAACGCCGGCGGTGAAAGGCCCGCTTGGCACTTGCGTCAGTTGGGCCGTGATCAACAGCGTACCCGGAATACTCAGGGTGCTCGAACTGCTGCTCGCCTCATAGGCGTCAGCCACTCCCGGCACATACACCGCGCTGACAACATGTTCGTCAGTGTCCACAATCCCGACGCCGAGCCCGGCGATGACGCCATAGGTTTGCAGCACAGGCAGCACCGAGATCGCCGGTCGCGACACCAGCCCGTCGTACTGGTTGGACGCGCTCTTGCCCGCGATCACCAGCGCCGACAGTCCCACACCCGAAACGTCAACGGCCACGATGCCCTGCGGATTCGGCCCCGCCGCCGACAGGGGATAGCCCCCACCCGGGTAGAAGCCGCCGCTCCCATCCGAGCTGAAGATGGTAACCGTGTTCGTCTGCGCCCCGGAGCATGACACCGCAAGGTTCAACGTACCGCTGTTGTAGAAGTCGGCTACCGCCATTCCCGTCGGCTGCGCACATGCAGTCAGAGTCGTAGGCGTCTGGAAAGTGCCGTCGCCATTGCCTTTGAAGAACGAAACCGTGCCGTCGTTGAAGTTGGTCGCGGCCAGCGAGACCTTGCCCGTCCCCGCCACATCGATTGCAGCGATCGCAAACGGGCTGGACCCGGTGCTAAGAGAAGTCGCTGGCTGGAACGTCCCATCGCCCTTGCCCAGCAGCACGGATACGGTGTTGGAGGTCCCATTCGTTACCGCAACATCCAGCACGTTATCGCTATTCAGATCCGCGATCGCGACATTTTGCGGACTCGTGCCGACCGTCACCGTCGTCTGCGTCTGGAACGTGCCATCACCGTTACCGCGCAGGATCGAAACCGTTCCGTCACCGGAGTTGGCCACCACCAGGTCGAGGTTTCCGTCGCCGTCGATATCGCCCGCTGCAATTCCCACCGGCGCATTGCCGACGGTCAGCGTGATCGGGGTCTGGAACGTTCCATCCCCCTTGCCAAGCAGGACGGACACCGTCCCATCGCCGGTATTTGCCACCGCAACGTCCAGCTTGCCGTCAGCGTTGAAGTCGCCGGTCACAATACCTGCCGGTCGATTGCCCACCGCATAGATCAGCGGCGCCTGGAACGACGCCGAATTATTGACCGTGCCGTCGGCATTGATCTGGCCGGCCAGTCCCGCGTTACCCAGCAACAACGAGATGGTGTTGTCGGTCGAGTTTGAGTTCACCGTAACCACGTCGGGTACACCGTCGCCGTTGAAGTCGCCCGCCACAATGGCGTACGGAGCGATGCCTACGGGGGTGTCGGCCGTATTTACCGTGAAGCTGTAATACGGCGTGTTGAGGGTCTCAGTGTCCAGGATCGCGTTCCCGTGGTTCGTGTCGATGAAGTTGACGTGGCCTGTTGGCTTCGGCCTTCCGAAAAAGCCCGCGCCGTCCGCAATCTGATAGAGACTATTGCCGCCGGACTGGATCAGGCCCGTCGAAACGTAGTTCTGCTTCGGCGTTACCAGCAGCGTCTGGCTCGCCGACGTGCTCGCGCCTGCGCTCAGGTTGCCCGTAAACTTCGCGATGATGGGATGCGAACCCGCCCCCAGCACCATCGCGATCGACGCCTCACCCTTGATATTCAACTGTGCCGTCGCGATCAGGCTTGGAATCGAGAAGCTGTCGTAGAAGTTCACCGTCCCGCGCGTCGCCGCCTGGCCTTCAACAGTGACCGTGGCCTGCAGGCTCACAGGCGAAAGCGAGGCCACTGGCGTCGACGAGAAACTCAACGTCGTCACCGACGGCGGCAGCACATGGATGCCCGCCTGCGTCACCGCCGTCAACCCCGCGCTCGAGAATGTCAGCGACTGTGCGCCCAACGTGTTGAACGTAACATTGAACGTCGCCACACCCTTGTCCGCGGCCGCAAACGTATAGCTCACGGGAGAGACCAGCGCCGCATTGTCCGTCGTGGTCAGCGTCACCGTTCCCGTAAAAGCAACGTCGGCATTGCCGAACTGGTCGAGCACGGAAAGTACCACCGGCGCAGCAATGCCCTTGCTCGCATGAGAGGGATACGGAGACGTAATAAACAGCGACGTCGCCGTCTGCGCGCCCGCCGCGACTACGATGCTCAGCGTCGCATCCCCGCCGGCCGCGCTCTCGGAGTGTGCCGTCACAGCGTACGTCCCGGCCAGCGTGAACTCCGGCAGTTGGAACGACGTCGATCCGGCCACGGTTGTCTGGTTGTAGACGGCATTCGCTCCGGTCGGCCCTTTTACGGTCAGCGTGACCGGAAACGCCGCGGTCGTGCTGCGCACTTGGTTCTGCTCCACAATCACCGTCAGCGGCGCGGGAGTGTCGCCTGTGGTGTAGTCCAGCTCCGTCGGGTTCCCATCGAACGCCAGGCCGTAGTAGTACGACGGCGGCTCCAGCGTCAACGACGGCGACGTGCTTCCCATATAGGCATCGCCCGTTGCCGGAATATAGGTGCCCGTCACCATATCTTCCTGAATCACGGTGATGTTCGGCAGCGTGCCGTTCGCGGTCTGGTACCCGAGATTCACAAAGATATTGCTGTCTTGCCCACCGGCGGCGATGCCGAGCAGACCGTCCCCGGTAAAGTCGGCGGCAGCCAGGGCCAGGGGGAACTGAACAGTTCCGGCCGAGGTCGTTTGACCAATATTATTGTTGAACGTGCCATCACCCACGCCGAAATACAGGCTGACGACGCTGCTGTGTAAAAACACCTGCGACGCGTTGCTTCCAACCGCGTAATCCAGAATGCCGTCGTGGTTGAAATCGCCAATCACCGCATTCACAGACCCGCTGGAGCTCGGATAGCTTTTGGAAGTCTGAAAGGTGCCGTCGCCATTCCCGAGAAAAATATCTACTTCGCCCGAGTAGTCGGTCAACGATTGAGCGTTCGCCAGGATGTCCGCCTTGCCGTCGTTGTTAAAGTCCGCGATCGAGACGCTGCGGAACCCGGAATCCCCAAAATAAGTCACAGGAGCCTGATACGTGCCGTCCGCCTTTTGCACGCTCACGCTAATCACGCTGGGCTGAAAAGAAACAACCATATCCGGCAGTCCGTCGCCATTCAGGTCACCCACCGCGACATATTCCCCGCCGTACGACGGCTCGATCATCTTGGTCGATGGCGTCACAAACGTTCCATCGCCTTTGCCGGAGAATATCTCCACTTGCGAGTCGCCATTCCCATCGAAGCTGCCGTTATCCACAACGATCAGGTCCAGCTTGCCGTCGCCGTCCATATCCATGGTGGCGATACCGATCGGGCTGGCCCCGGTCGCAAAAGTTGCCTGGGGCAGGAAGGTGCCATCGCCAACGCCAAGCAATACGGACACGGTGCTGTCCGTCGTGTTGGTGACTGCGAGGTCAACCTTGCCGTCATGATTGAAGTCGCCCGCGACAATGCCGATCGCACCCGCCCCAACGCCGTACTCCACCGCCGGGTTAAAGGTTCCATCCGCTTTGCCCAGCAGGATCGAAACTTTGCCCAAACCGGTCACGCCCGCGAGATCGGGCAGACCGTCGCCATTGAAATCGGCGGTAATCAGCGCGATGATGGTTGTCGAGGTCGGATAGGGCTTGGGCAGGTCCTGCGCGAAGCTGTTGGGCGTCAACGCCACCGAGCCCAGCGTGGAGTTCGTCACCGACGACTGAATCGTTACGTTTCCGATCGGCGGCGGCACCCCACTGAGCTTCGCGCTTACGGTCAGGGAATTGCCGTTCGACGTATTGTCGCTAAGCGACAAGCTGGCCGCATAGCTCCCTGTCCCGGTCACGGCTAGCGTCTGCACCGTCGATGTGCTCGCCAGGTACGCTTTGGTGGGCAGAAACTTCGCCGTCAATCCATGGCTTCCCACCCCGAACACCTTCCGCATCGTCGCCAGACCCGCCGACGTAAGCTGCGCCGTCCCTATGGGCAGGTTGGGCGAATAGGAGTCGTAGAACAGGATCGTCCCCGAGGTCACCGTCGCCCCGCCGCTCTCCTTCACCGAGGCGTTTAGCGTCGCCACCGCTCCCGCGTTCACCGGCGACGCAGGCGTCACCGCCAGGGTAGTCGTCGTGGTCGTGCTGGCGAACGCCGACGGCGCCGCCAAACCCAGCAGCATCGCCACCACCGCCAATACCGGACACACCCGTCGGGCCAGCGTTGCAATCAGGTCAAAAATGCGAAGGCAAACGTAGCGGGCGGACATGCGTCTCATCGGGGCCTCATTCGCGGGTGTCCGGGCACACTTCTGGCCCGTCTACGCCGCTGTTTTTAGTAGAAGACCCCCTATCATGCGTGTCGTCCGGCCTTCCCGGCAAGAGGCCTATCGGGGCAGAACGGGACAAATTCGCGCCACGACCTTAAATTCCGATGGGACCGGCCCAACCGCGAGGGAATTTCCACAATCCATCCCTTTTTCACGGTCTAGGAGCCGCCGCGGTTCTACCCCTACCCCACATTAAAAAGACCAGGCCGCCTACACCGGCGGCCTGGGTCCGCATTGCCGTGTCTTACATCGAGCGCTTGCGGCGAAGCACACCCACGAGACCCACCAGCCCCGAACCCAGCAGCAAGAAGCTGGACGGTTCAGGGGTAACCACCACGGCAAAGTTCACAGGATCACCGATATTGCCCAGCGCGCCGAAGTCGGCGCCGCCTTCCATCTGCACCGAGCCGCCGAACGTCGTCATCGTCGATCCCAGCGGGATCATAGCCGTAAAGATGTCGAACACAGAGCTGTCGCCCGCGGAGAGGGAGAAAGGGGCGTTGTTGAAGAAGTCGCCGGAGTCGATCACAATCGGACCGCCAAGGCTGAAAGCGGGTCCGCTGAGAAATATGTCCGCCCCATTGGAAACCGGGGCCGATACGGTGGCCGTAAAGGTCACAGTATCGCCGGGGTGCCCGCTCAAGGTGGAAGGGTTGAGGGTGAAGATGACGGTGTCGGCGCAGGCGGCGGCGGACGAAAGGCCCAAAGTCAGCAGCAGCGTCATCGCAGCAATGGTCAATTTGTTCTTCATGTTTTCTCCTTATGGGTTATGGTGCTGGCTGCGAGTTAGGGAAGTTGCGCGCGGAAGGACCCGCCGAAGGTGCCTCCGGTAAAGGTGCCCAGGAGCTTCTCGACGACCGGCGTTCCATCGGAGCCGGTGGAAGAGGGGAAGCTGATTGCGACAGATGCGGATCCGCCGCCGGCAATCGAGCCAAGAGACGCCGGCACGCCTGTGCCATTGGTCGCGCCCAGCATCGCCGTAGTCAGTTGAACGTTTGCCGCGGTCCCGGTGCCGGTGTTCTTCACCGTTACCAGCATGGAGTAGCCCGTCGCGTGGTTTCCGCCAATGACGCCGGTGGCCGTCAGTTGCAGCGTCCCGACAACGATCGTCCGCGTCACCGCGGGCGCTGCGTTGTAGTTGCCATTGCCGGCCTGCGAGGCCGTCACGGTGACCGTTCCCGGACCCGTGAATCTCAACGTCAGCGGCGTTCCTTTCAGCGTCGCCGGACCAGTAACGGTGAAGGTCACCGGCAGGCCGGAGCTGGCTGTCGCGCTCACCGCATACGGACCACTGGAGCCAAAGTTCGCCGTTGCCGGCAAGCCTGTAAAGCTGATCGTCTGGTTCGCCTTCGCGACCACAATCGTCTGCGTGACCGAAGTCGCCGCGTTGTAGTTGCCGTTGCCAGCCTGCGAAGCCGTGACGACAACCGTGCCCGCGCCGGTGATCGTCAGCGTCGTGCCTGAGATCGATGCCGGGCCCGAAACGGTATAGCTCACCCCCAGGCCTGAGCTTGCCGTGCCGTTCAGAGCGTACGGACCGGCTGACAGGTAAGTCGCATTCGCCGGCAAGCCGGTGAAAGTGATCGTCTGGTTAGCCTTGCTCACGGTAAGTGGAATAGTCGTCGAGGTAGACGCCGCATAGTTCGCGTCGCCCTGATAGGCCGCCACGATATTGTGGACGCCCCCACTGACGGTCGTGCTGCTGAACACTGCGTTATAGGAGCTGCGGCCGCCGGGCTCGAAGACTGGGGTCGCCGATCCCAGCAGGTTTGCCGGACTAACGCTTCCGTCATAGAAATTGACGAGGCCCGTGAGACCTATCGCCGGCGCCGCCGCCGAGGATGGGCTCCGTGCGATCGTGCCGTTGACTTCGATGGTTTGACCATACGTCGAAGTCTCCGTTCCGCCGATCGTCATCGAGGTTGCGTTCTGGCGCACGACAAGGGCCAGGCTTCCCGTGCTGGTGAGATGGCTGTCGTCGCCACTGTAGACAGCGGTGAGGCTATGCGTACCGGCGGTCATCTGCTGGCCTGTCAAAACTGCCGCGGTTGGCTGGCCGAAATTGGGGGTGGCCATCCCGAGCAAGACGCCCGAGTCATAAAAGGACACAGTGCCGTTGAGGAGGACTGACGCAATCGTCGCCGTCAGCCTGATGCTCGTCCCGACAGACGGGTTCGTCGTGGCCGTGAGAGTGGTTGTGGTGGACGCCGTGCCAGCCACAAGGACGGTCACCGGGCCGGGCGCTGGAGAAGGCGCGGTATAGTTGCTGTCTCCGCTATAAACCGCGCTGATGCTGTGCGGACCGGCGGCTGTGAGGGCCGTTGTGGAGAATATAGCCTGTCCATTCGTCATCGTTGCACTGCCCAGCGACGTGCTGGTTGTGGTGTCGGTAAAGGTCACCGTTCCAGTCGCCAACGCGGCCCCAGTTCCTGCACTGGGAATGCTGTAGTTCAGCGTCGCCGTGGCGCCGGTGTTGATCGTTGCCGTGCCGGTTGTGAAGGCGGCGGTTGTGGAAGTGAATGGGGTGATGGCGAAGGTTGCAGTCGCCGTGTTGGCGTGCAGGCTGGTGTCGCCTGCGTAGGCGGCCGTGATGCTATAGTTGCCGCCTGGAAGGGTGGGGTAGTTCGCCAACAGGTAGAAGTTGGGGAACGAAGGGGCCGACAACAGGTACGTCGTGCCGTAGGTATCCAGAGTAGTGGTCAGCCCTGGCATGGGAGAACCATCTCTGGTCACGGTGTACGTTACCGTTCCGCTGGCCGTGCCGTTGCCCGACGCAGGCAGGATCTCCGTGTTGAGATAGAGCTCGCCTGAGCCATAAGGGATGCTGGCGATTGGGCTGTATGCACCTGCCGCGGTTATCTGGTACGGCGTAAAGGACGAGAAGGCGCTGTCTTCTTTGGAGATATTGACAGCCACCGGCGCCGAGTCGCTGGAAGCGAACACACCGTCGCCTGCATAGTGGGCATGCACGTTGTACGAACCGGCCGGCAGGCTGTCGACCCTGCCGTTGACCGCGCCGCCGGTCAGGGTAAATACCTGAGGCGTGCCGGTCGCCGTAAACGATGAAGCGATGATGCTGACGTCGCCACTCGGCGTTCCGCCGCCGCCAGCGGTGATGTTACTTATCAGCGGGCCGCCGCCGGAGGTTACCTGGATGGCAGCGATCATCGTCGACCCGTGCGCGCCAGTGGACGGCGTCAGGGTCAAGCTGGTGGCGGTGGCGTTGAAGTTGACGGTATGCCAGTTGGCCGCCATGTTCGCAATGTTCACCGAGCCCAGGCCGCTGGCCTCATCGAAGCCGGTGCCCGAAGCAAATCCGATGCCTGTGGTGTCCGTGGACGACGTGGGGACGATGTTCGAGCCGGCGACGATATCGTGGAAGTTGCAGTTGGAAGCCGGCGCGGGCACGACCGGGCTGCCCGCCGTTCCGGTCGCCGCAACGCAGGCGGTAGAGGAGGAGGTGTACTGGCTGTTCGCGAGCGCGTAATAGTAGTAGTTCGCGTTGCCCTGGCGGCCGCCGTTTGCGGCGTCGATCAGTGCCTGTGCGCTGGCCATCGCAGGCGCCGCGACGGAAGTTCCGCCGACCAGGCTCGCACCGGCAAGACCGCCCGCGGTGTTCTCACTGCAAACGCCTTCGTAGCAGAACAGGGTAGCGTCATGCCCGCTGGATGCAATCATGACAACGTCCGGCACCAGGCGGTGCGCAGGATAATTCGGAGCAGTTTGAGGGTTCTTATTGCTATCCAAAGGGGGAAGAACGCCAATTCCGGAAGCCCCTCCAACGCCTGTCGGATCGCCCGTGGGAATGCCCGATCCCGTCTGCCATGACGGACGAGCGGTAAGGATGCTGATGCCGCCGCCGCCGCCGACAATTCCCGACCCAGACGTGGTCCCCGTAGCGCCGGCGTTCAGGTTCGTTGTCGTCAGCTTGCCCTGGTTCCAGGCAGCTTCCGGTACATAGGTCGTTGCCGTGCTATACGGGACCGCCCCGGCAGCGCCGGTATTGATCCAGAACGCAGTCGGGCCGTAGTCCACGAACATGCTGCCGCCGACGGCCACATTGAAGTTTGAAGATCCAAGCGCGTTCACACCGTAGCCGTTGGCAGCGACGGACGCATTCGAGCCGTCGCAACCCGCCGCGCTGCTGTCGCCGGTGGAGACAAATACGGTCTGCCCCTGCGCTGCCGCTTCTTCCCAAAGAATATTCCAGAAAGTCGTGGCGCTCGTGCCGTTGCCGCCTTCGCAGCCGCCGTAGCTCAGCGTGATGATGTCGCCAATGTTGTTGTCCACCGCGTACAGTCCGGCGGTATCGATGCCCTCCCCGACCAGCGAGACGCTGCTGACAATAAAGTTCACTTTGGCGCCGGTGGCCAACGAGCCCGCCATTTCAGCATCCAGGGAAGCTTCGACATCGTCTGCATTGAGGCCCGGGTCGCTGCCCACCACGATCACGTTCGGGACGTTGTTGGGCAAAGCGAAGAACGAGCGGTATGCCGCCACATCGCCCAACTGGATATTGCTGCGCGCCAACACCGAGATGCTGACTCCGGTGCCATCCGTCCCTGCACTGGTAAGCGGCTTGGCGTTGTAGATCGTCGCCAAATCCCCCGCGCCGATGTAATGCGTTCCGCCGGCGCTAGTACCGTATTCCGGCCCCAGTGTAACTTTCCGAACGTCCCGGGCTGAAGACTTCGCAAAGAAGTTGTTCAGCCGCGCCACACCCTTGACCACAGGAGCCAGCGCGGAAGGTATCGACACATCCGTGGTGTTCGAGATATGTGTTTCGCCGTCCACCGTCAATGTATGCATCTGGGTGTTGAAGGCGGTTTCCACCGAACCCACCGGACCCGAAAACGTAATGAAACGGCCGCTGCGCGACACGCTCTCCACCGCCAGCCCGCTGTCGCTGAGCCATGACGAAACCTGGCCTATATCCGACGGCGCAACGCCGAAGGTCTGGCCGTAGGTATCGGGCGTCAACCATTTGTGGTAGCTGGCAGAAGTCTTGTCCTGTTGTGCATCCATCAGCGTCGCCAATGCCGCATTCTGCTCGTCGGAGGGCTGCAGGACCAGGATCATGTGCTGCAGCTGTGTCCCTGCATTCAGGCGCGCGCCGATCCTCGCGCGCGCGACAACAGACGGATGCGTCCCCGGCAAAGCCGACAACTTGTTCCGATCGACCCTGGCCGTCACCCGCGCCCTGGGACGGACCGAGAGCTGAGGCTGGAGCTGAGCGCCGGCAAGAGACGCAAAAAACGCAAATACACAAAGGACAGAACTGATCGTGCGGAATTTGTAGGTCACACTATCTCCGGGGTACAAAAGTAACTTGAGGTAACGCTTCTTGGTGATTGCGAACCATCCTGACACCTGAATTCAGTGCTGTCAACTGCGACCATGTTCGCCCTGACACAGCGTCCGTTCACCCCTGTCCAGGCAGCTTTCATCCCTCCGGGAAACCATCACAATTCATGCATGGTTAGAGGGTTTTATCGTATTTCTGTCATTTCAAAATGCCTCTCCTGGACAGGTCGCGCCACGAGATAAAAATACGCATCGTTCTGCGATGCAACCAGGTAACTGCACTTTGATTACCCC
>Ga0209483_1001059_pt1 | contig 21761 bp, 16 predicted proteins | sample NGEPerA_FD_184508 | JGI IMG/M metagenome (GOLD analysis project Ga0209483, IMG submission 184508) | Arctic peat soil microbial communities from the Barrow Environmental Observatory site, Barrow, Alaska, USA - NGEE PermafrostL2-A... | ecosystem: Environmental > Terrestrial > Soil > Wetlands >... | reverse complement strand
GTCTAGGGGTGGGATGAGCGAGTCGAGACAAATTGAGGTGGTTGGATGACCCGGTGGCGGCGCTGGCGGACGAGCATTTTTCTGGTGTTCGCGGTGTTGGGGCCGGGGTTCATCACGGCGAACGTAGACAACGACGCGGGTGGAATTTACACCTACGCGACCGCGGGCGCACACTTTGGCTACGCGCTGTTGTGGACGATGATCCCGATGGCGCTGATGTTGACGTTTGCGCAGGAAATTTCCGCTCGCATGGGCGTCGTGACAGGCAAGGGTTTGAGCGAACTGATCCGCGAAGAGTTCGGTCTGCGCATGACGACGACGCTGATGATGGGCCTGGTGTTGTGCAATCTGGGCGATGTGATTTCGGAGTTTGCCGGGGTCGCCAGCAGCACGCAGTTATTTGGGTTGAGCAAATTTATTACCGTGCCGGTGGCGGCGGTTCTGGTGTGGTCCCTGGTGGTGTTTGGCGACTACAAGAGGCTGGAGAAGATTTTTGTATTTCTATCGTTTCTGTATGTGGCGTACATCATCACGGCGGCGCTGGCGCACCCTAACTGGAGCTTCGCTATGCGAGAGACGCTGCGGTTTCCCAAGGTGCACGATCTTCGCAACCCAGCGTATTTGTATCTGTCGGTGGGCATCATCGGAGCTACGGTAGCGCCGTGGCAGCAGTTTTATCTACAGGCGTCGGTGGTGGAAAAAGGGGCGCGGAAGGTCCACCTGAAGTTTGCCCAAGCAGACGCCATCGTGGGTTCGCTGTTCTCGGTGATGGTGGCTGCATTCATTGTGATTGCCTGCGCAGCGACACTGTTTGTTGCGGGGCAGCACGAGATCGTCGACGCGGCGGATGCGGCGTCGTCGCTCAAGCCGCTGGGTGGCCGGTTCGCCTTCATCCTGTTTTCGTTCGGCCTGCTGAACGCCTCGTTGTTTGCGGCGTCCATCCTTCCGCTCTCTACGGCCTACACGGTATGCGAGGCGATGGGCTTTGAGTCGGGGTTAAGCAAGCGATTCCGTGAAGCGCCGGTGTTCTATTCCCTGTACACAGCGCTGCTGGTGGGGGGGGCCATCTTCATCCTGATGCCGAAGGTGCCGCTGGTGAAGATCGCGGTACTATCGCAGGTACTGAACGGTGTTTTGCTGCCGTTTGTGCTGGTCTTCATGCTGATCCTGGTGAACAAGCGATCCCTGATGGGCGCGAAGACCAATGGGATAGCGTACAACGTCGTGGCATGGACGCTGACCTGCGCCGCAACGGTCCTGACGGTGGTGATGCTGGTGGGGATGCTGAAGGGAAATTAGAGGAGCTTGCCGTCGGCGAGGTCGCGGATGAGGTTGAGGTCGGCGGCGAGGAAGCCGAAGGTGGGGAACTGGGTGAGTGGGGTCACTGCCGTTTTTTATTGGCTGTATACGGGTTGATTGCGGGTGGGGCGGCGGTGGGTGCATCCCGAAACTGCCGATGCAGGCCGTGAGCATTCTGTCGCAGGTGCTGAATGCGGTGCTGCTGCCGTTCATCCTGTTCTTCATGCTGCGGCTGATCAATAAGAAGGAATTGATGGGGAAGTATACGAACTCGCGATGGTTCAATATCGTGGCGTGGACGACGGCGGTGGTGGTGGTTGGGTTGTCGGCGGTAATGGTGTGGCAGGCGGTTGGGCCGGCGGTGATGGCGGCGATTTAGGGTGCGCGGCGACAGGAGAGGGCGATCAGGCTATCGGTGGACGGCGCCTTCCGTGCCAAATGGTCAGGACGTCGATGCGATGTTCGTCTTCAATAATTTCGTAAAGAATGCGGTACTGGTGAGGTTTCTTTCCGTAGATGACCTCACGGACAGCTTTGTCTTCGCGGGTGACCTTGCCCATGTGCGGTGCTGCCGCGAGGAGAGAAATCGTGCTTTGCAAGCGCGAGAACCAACGCGCTGCACCTGCGGATCCGGGAACATTGATGAAGCCGTAGATGATATCGAGATCGCGGGCGGCGCGATCAGTCAAGTTAACGAGATAGACCATGCTTTTTCCGGAACTCAGCGAAGACTTCGTCGGCGGGACGGGTGCGTCCCTTTGAAACATCTTCGCGCCCCTGCCGGATGGCTTCATGGACGTCCGCTGCTGCGGCTATGTCGAGCAGTCGCTGGTAGGATTCGGCGGACTGAACGATGGCCTCGGTCCTGCCGTTGACGGTGAGGACGATTGGGCGGCCCGTCTTTTTGAGTTGCCTCATCATCTTGACGGAGTTGTTGCGGAAGGTGGTGAGGGGCTGGATGTCCTGGGTAATGTCGATCATGCGTTGCCTCGCTGAAGGTATTTTATCGTACCTGTGCATTTAGGGCCAAGAAAAGCGGGTCCTTCGCGATGCTCAGGATGAAATATTTTTTGGGGGTCAGAGAAGTTTGCCGTCGGCGAGGTCGCGGATGAGGTTGAGGTCGGCGGCGAGGAAGTCGAAGGTGGGGAGCTTGGTGAGCGGGGTCCACTGCATGGTTTGGAAGATGCGGTTCTGCATAACGCCCGAGAACTCGAGGACGCGGAAGAACTGGATTTCGATGGCGCCGCCGTTGCGGTAGGTGTGGCGGAGGGTGGCGATGCGGTCGCCCACGGTGGCGTCGATGCCGAGTTCTTCCTCGAGCTCGCGGGCGAGGGCGCCCTGGGGAGTTTCGCCGAGCTCGATTTTGCCGCCGGGGAACTCCCACTTGAGGGCCATGGGCTGGTCGGCGCGGCGCTGGCAGATGAAGACTTCGCGAGTGGGCTTTTCCTCCGGCGAGTTTTCCTTTGCAGGAGCTTCTCGCAGGATGAGCGCCGCGACGACGTGGCGCAGCGGCTTGGCGGCGGTTTGCGGTCGGCGGCGATCCAGCTTGCGGATGGGTTCCTTCACGTCTAGAACAGTTTAGACGCCAATTGTCGCGTTTTCGGTGCGACGCGGTGAAGCTAATCCGATAACGGAGTGACGGAAGCGGGATAGTACACTGGCCAGCCTTGGGCGGCGGCGCGGTCAAGCAGAGCGGGCGAGGGGTTTACGGGGAAGGCGCGGCGGGCGATGGCGAGCATCGCGGCGTCATGAATGGAGTTTCCGAAGACCGCATCGGGCGCGGTGATGCCGGCGGCGTTGAGGGCGGTGACTTTGTACTCGTCGGTGGGGACGGCGATGAGGCGGTTGGTGGCGACTCCGCCGACGGCCTCGGTGCGGGCCGCGAGGACACGGTTGGGAGGGATGTTGAAACGCTTGAGGCCTTCTTCGACGACCCAGTCGTTGGTGGAACTGACGGCCCAGATGTCGACGCCTTGTTGTTGCAGGTCGGCGACGAGCTGGACCATTTCGGGGAAGATGTTTTTTTCGACGTGGTCGCGGAAGAAGGTGGCGGCGGCGGCGCGGAGGATGTCGATTTCGATCATGGTGTAGACCTGGACCATCTCGCCGCAGATGACGATCTCGGAAACGTCGCCCGCGAGGTAGCCCTGGTAGCGGCGGTTGATGAAGGTGACCATGTCGGGGGGGATGAGCTTGGTTTCGATGGACCAGTGCATGAAGGCGGATCCGGCGTCGCCGGACCAGAGGGTGCCGTCGCAGTCGAACACGGCGATTTTGGGGGAGAGAGTATGGACGCGGGTGAAGAGTTCGGCGGTGGTGAGGGGTTTGGGCTGCAAGGGTTGCTCCGGGTTGAGGTTCAGGGGCCAGTTGCCAGTTGCGAGTTGCCAGTCAGGACTCGAAGTTTAAGTAAAGCAGCGATGGGGCGCCGATGCAAAGGTTTGCGCAACCTGTCAAACCGAATTGGCGCGGAGTTTGATACTCTTCTGATTCGGTATTTTGTTTGAACTTCGACGGACTGAGGAGCTGAAGAAATGTTGAACGTAGAACGTCTTTTTCCCGCGGAAGGTACGGCGCGCGCGGTGGCAGCGAAGCTGTATGACACCGTTCGCGATCTGCCGATCATCAGCCCGCACGGACATACCGACCCGCAATGGTTCGCGGACAATCAGCCGTTCCCCGACCCCTCGGCGCTGTTTATTCAGCCGGACCATTACATCTTCCGCATGCTTTATTCGCAGGGCATTTCGATGGAATCGCTGGGGATTCCGCAACTGGATGGGAAGCAGTCGGCCGATCCGCGGGAGGTTTGGAGGATTTTTGCGCGGAACTATTACCTGTTTCGTGGGACGCCGACACGGCTGTGGATCGACTATGCGTTTTCCGAGCAGTTTGGCCTGAAGGACCGGTTGAGCGCGGAAAATGCGGATGAATATTACGACGCGATCGACAGGAAGCTGCGCACGCCGGAGTTTCTGCCGCGGGCGCTGTTCGACAGCTTCCGGCTGGAGGTGCTGGCGACGACGGATGCGGCGTTCGACTCGCTGGAGCAGCACAAGAAGATCAAGGCGTCGGGCTGGAAGGGGCGGGTGCTGCCGACGTTTCGCCCGGATGCGGTGGTGGATGCGGAGTACGCGGGCTTCCGGCAAAACCTGGAAAAGTTGGGCGAGGTTTCCAATGAGGACGTTTCGACCTACGCCGGCTATCTGAATGCGTTGCGAAAGCGGCGCGCCTACTTCAAGGAAAACGGTTGCACCGCCACCGACCACGGGCACCTCACCGCGATGACCGCGGACCTGTCGCCACACCAGGCGACCGCGCTGTACGAGCGCATTTATACGGGCAAGACGGATCCCGGGGATGTCGAACGCTTCCAGGCGCAGATGCTGACCGAAATGGCCGGCATGAGTGTCGAGGATGGGCTGACGATGCAACTGCATCCGGGTTCGATCCGGAACCACAACCGGGTGGTGTACGAGAAGTTTGGGCGGGACAAGGGCGCGGACATTCCGTCGCCGACAGAGTATGTGCGCGGGCTGAGGCCGCTGCTGTCGAAGTATGGCAATGAGCCGGGGTTTACGTTCATTTTGTTTACGCTGGATGAGTCGACGTTTAGCCGGGAACTGGCGCCGCTGGCGGGGCATTATCCGTGTTTACGGCTGGGGCCGCCGTGGTGGTTCCATGATTCTCCCGAGGGCATGATGCGGTTCCGCGAGCAGGCGACGGAGACGGCCGGCTTCTACAACACGGTTGGCTTCAACGACGATACGCGGGCGTTTTTGTCGATCCCGGCACGGCATGACGTGGCACGGAGGGTTGATTGCGCGTTCCTGGGACGGCTGGTGGCGGAGCATCGGCTGGATGAGGATGAGGCGTTTGAGCTGGCGGTGGATTTGACGGTGGGGCTGGTGAGGAAGGCTTACAAGCTGTAGCTTTCATCGTTATTGCTGGTAAAGACGAACGTAGTCGACCCACATGCTACCGCTGTGCGGCGTGGTTGCGTCTACCGAGCCGGGAAAACCCGCTTCGCCGACCGCGAAGTTGAGGATGACGTAGAACGGGTGGTCGTATACCCACTTCTGGCCTGGGGGCAGGTTGGAGGGAGTGACGACGAAGTAGGGTTTGGCGGGGTCGTCGCGGTAGAACTCCATGCGGTTGGGAGACCAGGTCATGCCGTAAGTGTGGAACGCGCCGTCGTCGATTCGGCCTGCGTTTGGGAAGGCGAAGGAGCTGCCGATACCGTGGGCTCCGGAGTAACCGGGGCCGTGGATGGTGGAGGAGGTGGTGCCGGGGCCGTATTTCTGGACCCACTCCATGATGTCCTGCTCGCCGCAGTTGGGCCAGCCGGCGGCGCCATCGCCGAGAAGCCAGAAGGCCGGCCAGAAGCCGGCGCCCGGTTCCATGCGGATGCGGGCTTCGACGCGACCGTAGAGCAGGGTGTGCTTGCCGGCCGTGTTGAGGCGCGCGGAGCTCCAGCGCTGGTTGGCGTGGATGGCCTTGAGGACGAGGTGGCCCTGGCCGTCTTCGAGGAGGTTGGGTTCGGAGGGTTCGCATGGACCGGTGGTATCGCCGGGCTGGCAGTACCACTGGATTTCGTGGTTCCCCTTCGGGCCCCAGCCTTGGACGAAGTTCCAGTCGCTGGCGCTGGGGATTGAGTTGGCTGCGCCGTTGAACTCGTCGCTCCAGATGAGGTGCCAGTTTTGAGCGTGGGTTGTCGGCGTAAGCAGGAGAAAGGCTGTCAGTATGGCGAGGTGGAGCAATGTTGGGTTCGTGCGCTTGCTGGTCACACGCTCAAATAAAACAGGCGCGTGGATCGAAGGGATGGAAGACATAGCGGTATCCTAAACCGGACGGAGAGTTGAGATGAGCTTGTTTTTTGCAGCGGGATCGCCGGAGATGGATATGTCGGCGGAGGAGTTTCGGGCGGGGTTGTTTGAGGCGCTGGGGAAGCTGGGGGAGCGGAAGAAGGTGCTCGCCGTGCCGCCGGATTTTACGCGCTTTCATTCGAAGGCCGGGGAACTGACGGAGATGGCGTGGGAGTATTACGGCGAGCGGTTGACGGACGTGCTGCCGGCGCTGGGGACCCATACCGCGATGCCCGATCATCAGATTGCGACGATGTTTGGGAAGACTCCGCGAGAGCTTTTTCGGGTGCATGACTGGCGTCACGATATTGTCACGCTGGGCGAGGTTCCCGGCGAGTTTATGCATGAGGTGAGCGAGGGCAAGCTCGATTACACATGGCCGGCGCAGGTGAATAAACTGCTGCGAGATGGCGGGTTCGATCTCATCCTGTCGATTGGGCAGGTGGTGCCGCATGAGGTGGTGGGGTTTGCGAATGGGAGCAAAAATATTTTTGTGGGGACTGGTGGCGTGATGGGAATCCACCGCTCGCACTTTCTGGGCGCGGTGTATGGGATGGAACGCATGATGGGGCGGGCCGATACTCCCGTGCGGCGCGTGCTGAATTATGCGAGTGAGCACTTTGGCGGGCTGATGCCGCAGATCGTGTATGTGCAGACCGTCGTGAATAAAAATGCCAAGGGCGAGTTGGTGATGCGTGGGCTGTATATCGGCGACGATACGGAGTGTTTTGAGTTGGCGGCCGAGCTGAGCTTGAAGTGCAATTTCCTGATGATGGACCGCGAGATTCACAAGGCTGTGGTGTTTCTCGATCCGCATGAGTTTCATTCGACCTGGCTGGGGAACAAGAGTGTGTACCGGACGCGGATGGCGCTGGCGGATGATGCGGAGTTGATCGTGCTGGCGCCGGGGGTGAAGGAGTTTGGCGAGGACAAGCAGATCGATGTGCTGATTCGGAAGTATGGGTATTGTGGGACTCCGGCGACGCTGGAAGCGGTGAAGAATGACGCGGACCTGGCGGGGAATTTGAGTGCGGCGGCGCATTTGATCCATGGGTCGAGCGAGGGTCGGTTTCGGATTCGGTATTGTCCCGGGCATCTGACGCAGCAGGAAATCGAGAGCGTGCATTTTGAGTATGGGGACCTGGCGGAGTACACGGCGAAGTATGATCCTGACAAGCTGGTTGATGGGTGGAATGTGGTGGATGGGGAAGAGATTTTTTATGTGTCGAACCCCGGGTTGGGGTTGTGGGCGTTTGAGGGGCGGTTTGGGGCTTAGGAGGAATGTGTGCGGCCCCTGGAGGAGAACGGGTTTCTGTTCAGCTTAGAGCTACGAGCTAGTGAGCATAGAGGAAGAACAGGTTGGTGGCTGCGCCAGGGGTATTCAATGCGGTCAGACGGGCTTGCTTGCGCTGTCTTACTTGTAGCCGGTATGCTGTTGAGCGTTGACGAGTGCGAGGTTTCGCAAAATTGAGTGGAGAGTGGCATGAGTGAGGGTTTGAGGCTTCCGAAGTTTTCTGTGGGTGTTGGGGACCGTTTTGCGCACCAGGCGAAGGCACAACTGGCGGCGTGCGTTAAGGCTGCCGAGGCGGGCGTTGAGGTTGTTCCGGTGTGGAACAAGTCCAACCGCGAGCACACGATTATTGGGTCCGATCCCAATCAGACCCGCACACAGGCCGATGCCGCGGTGAAGGAACTGGGGTGGACGAAGCCGTACTTCCTCGATGCCGACCACATCAATTTGAAGACCGTCGACCGCTTTATTGCGCCGTGCGATTTCTTCACGCTGGATGTGGCGGATGAGATTGGCAAGGCCGCGAAGCCGGAGGATGTGGATGCGTTTGTCGCGCGGCATCCGGAGCTGGTGGGTGAGGTGACGATCCCGCGGATCGATGCGCCGTTTAAGACGGATGAGGCGTTTGTGAAGGGTGTGGCGAATAAATTTCTTGCGGCGGTGCAGGATGCGGGAAAGATTTATCGCTATCTCGTCGAGAAGAAGGGCGAAGGGAAATTTGTGCCCGAGGTTTCGATGGATGAGACCGACGCTCCGCAGACGCCGGTGGAGTTGCTGATTATTCTGGCGGCGATTGCCGACGAGAAGATTCCGATTCAGACGATTGCGCCGAAGTTTACGGGCAGGTTCAACAAGGGTGTGGATTATGTCGGCGATGTCGCGCAATTTTCGAAGGAGTTCGAGGAGGACCTGGCGGCGATTGCGTTTGCGATCAAGACCTATGGCCTGCCCGACAATTTGAAGCTGAGTGTGCATTCGGGGTCGGACAAGTTTTCGATTTACAAGGCGATCCACGACGGGGTGAAGAAGTTTGGCGCCGGCGTGCATGTGAAGACGGCGGGCACGAACTGGCTGGAGGAGTTGATCGGGCTGGCGGAGTCGGGCGGCGAAGGACTGGAGATTGCGAAGGAAGTGTATCGCGAGGCTTATACGCACTCGGATGAGTTGCGCGCGCCGTATGCGACGGTGATCGACATCGACGATGCGAAGCTTCCGAAGCCCGAGGAAGTCGATGGCTGGACGAGCGAGCAGTACACGTCGGCGCTGCGGCATGACCAGTCGAATCCGGCGTACAACCCGAGCTTTCGGCAGTTGCTGCATGTTGGGTTCAAGGTGGCGGCGAAGATGGGGCCGCGGTTCTTATCGGCGCTGGAGGCGAATGAGGACGTGATCGCGAAAAACGTTACGGAGAATTTGTTCGAGCGGCATATTCGGCCGATATTTCTCGGCGTTTAGGCCTGCTCCAGGCTTTCAAACCGGCGTGCACAGGATTAGAGTACGAAGTACGAACTAATGGAGGCAGTTGTGGATATTGGCTTTAAGATTCCGGAAAAGGGATCGCTGGATTTGCTCTCACTGGGGGCGGTGGTACACCGGCTCGATCCCGGCATTATTCCGTTTCGCAAGGCGACGAATCTTGCGGTGCATGTTTCGGGCGGCGAGTTCAACGTCGCGGCCAACCTTGCCGATGCGTTCGGACAGGCGACCGGCATCGCGACGGCGATGGTCAACTATCCCGTGGGCGATTTGATCGCGGAGCGGGTGCGCGCGATGGGTGTGAAGCCCTTCTACAAAAAGTTTGCGCATGACGGCGTGCATGGTCCGAACATGGCGACCGTGTACAGCGACCAGGGCCTTGGAGTGCGCGCGCCGGTGGTGTTCTACAACCGTTGCAATGAGGCGGCAGCCCTGCTGAAGCCGGGGGACTTCGACTGGAAGGCGATCTTCGACAGCGGCGTGCGCTGGTTCCACTCGGGCGGCATCTTCTCGTCGCTTTCGGAGACGACTTCGGCGCTGGTGATCGAGGCGATGCGGGCGGCCCGCGCGGCGGGTGTGGTTACGTCGTTTGATTTGAATTACCGCGAGAAGCTGTGGAAGCCGCAGGGCGGCATGACGCGTGCGCATGAGGTGTTGGGCGAGATTGTCGACAACGTCGATGTGCTGATCGGGAATGAGGAAGACCTGCAAAAGGGCCTGGGATTTGCCGGGCCGGATGCGGAAAAGCTCGACAAGGCTTCTGGCTCGAAGCTCGATACGGGCGCGTTCCTGGCGATGATGGAGCATGTTGTGAAGCGCTTCCCGAAAACCAAGGTTGTCGCTACAACGCTGCGCCATGTACATACCACCAACCACCACAGCTGGAGTGCGGTGGCGTGGGTGAACGGAGAGGCCGTGTTCGCGCCGACGACCGAGTTGAATGTGCTGGATCGCGTGGGCGGCGGCGACGGTTTTGCGTCGGGCTTCATCTATGGGTTGCTGAGTGGCGAGACGCCGCAGCAGGCCGTCAATCTGGGATGGGCGCATGGCGCACTGATGACGACGTTCCCCGGCGACACGACGATGGCGACGCTCGACCAGGTGGTCGCGTTTGCCAGCGGAGGATCGGCGCGCATCCAGCGTTAGATGGAGGACGAGTGCGCTGACGGCGTCGGCGCACTCGTGTATCTTTTAGGCCAATCGGGGAACGGCGATGATCGTGGTTTTGATGGGCGTAAGCGGTTCCGGAAAAACCACCATCGGCATGTGCTTCGCCGAACGCGTGGGCTGGATCTTCGCCGATGCCGACGATTATTTTCCTCGCCTGATGAAGCAGAAGATGGCCGCCGGCCATCCGTTGACCGACGAGGACCGGCTGCCGTGGCTTCGGCTGCTGAACCGGCTGCTGCGGAAGTGGGACAGAGAACAGACCAACGGCGTGCTGGCGTGCTCGGCGCTGAAGGAGAACTACCACGATGTGCTGAAGAGCGGGATTGCTACGGCGATCGAGTTCGTGTTTCTCGATGGGTCGAAGGATTTGATTCGGGAGCGACTGGAACATCGGCACCACGAGTACATGAATCCGAAGCTGCTGGACAGCCAGCTGGCTACGCTGGAGCCCCCCGACGATGCATTTCGAATTGTGAACGACCGGCCGCCGGAACAGATTGTCGACCGCATCCTGGCGAAACTTGAACCGATACATTTTCAGTCGCTGCATCACGCTACCGATAAGATTTCAAGAAAGAGAGGAAGTAACCCGATGGGACATCCGTTATTTGATTTGAGTGGCAAGACTGCCGTGGTCGTGGGCGGCACATCCGGCATTGGCCTGGCGATGGCGGTTGGGCTGGCGGAGGCGGGCGCCGATGTGGTGGCTACCGGGCGCCGGCATGAACTGGTACACGACGCTGCGGCGCTGATCGAGAGCAGGGGACGCAAGTCGCTGCGGCTGACCTCGGATGTGAGCGACCGCGCGTCGCTGCAACACCTTTTCGACGAGACGATGAAGGCCTGGGGCAAGGTGGACATCCTGATCAACTGCGCGGGCAAGCTGAAGCGGGCGCCGACGGTGGATTTTCCCGAGGCCGACTGGCAGGACATCATGGACACGAACGTGACCGGGACGCTGCGGGCTTGTCAGATTTTCGCGCCGCAGATGCTGGAGCGGGGATACGGGCGGATCATCAATATCGCTTCGCTGAATACGTTTGTGGCGCTGAAGGAAGTGGCGGCGTACGCGGCGTCGAAGGCGGCGATTGGCTCGCTGACGCGGTCGCTGGCGGTGGAGTGGTCGGCGAACGGCGTGACCGTGAATGCGATCGCTCCCGGAGTTTTTCGCACGGCGCTGAATGCTGAGTTGCTGGATAAGAGCGAGCGCGGCAAGGAGCTTAGGATGCGCACGCCGATGAACCGGTTTGGGAAGACGGAAGAGCTTATCGGGGCGGCGATCTATCTGGCGTCGGATGCGGCTTCGTTTGTGACCGGGGAGATCATGGTGGTAGACGGTGGGTTCCTGGCGAGTGGCGTGAACCAGTAGCGGATTGCGAAGAGAATTTCGTTGACATTCCGGAGGGAAGCGCATCAACTTAGTGCTGTAAGGGTTAGTGATCGTGGGGCGACTCGCGATGGCCAACCGGAGTGAAAGCCCCCAGGTGGCGCAAACTGTCCTGGAGGGGTTTGTTAGAGCAATAGCTTTACCGTGATTACCGCAGCAATCAGAGTGACCGTGATGATGGCGAGCAGCAAGCTGCCTGTCACCGAAACGGAACCCTGGGCCTTGGCAATACCTAGTTTGACCATGGTCTAGTCTCCTTTCTACGGAACGCCCCGGAGCTCATTACTCCGGGGCGTTCTCTTATTCGCACAAGGCGAATTTTTGAACGTACCGGCTTTGTGCCCTGTGCTTTGCAGCCCGAAAGAAGACTGTTGCATTATGTCATCCGGGCGAGGCTTGCCACGGAGAGTGCGCATTCAGCGCTGATCTTAGATTCCTGTTTTGGAAAAGGAAAGATGCTAGTGGGCCCCGGCGGGGCCTCTGCCGGGCTTTACTTTCTTGAAGAACCAGACGACGACCACGCAGAGGAAGCAAAGCAGCGAGAGCCAGCGGAAGATGTCGACGAAGGCCCAGGCGGAGGCCTGGCGCAGGAGTTGGCTGTAGAGGGTGGCCTGGGCGGGGTGGAGCGTATTGACCGCGCCGAAGTGGTGGGTGAGCGCGCCCCGGGTGGCTTGGACGGAGTTTTGGAACGCCTGGCCGGATTGGGGGACCTGGTTGATGATCTCGTTCTGGTGGACGGCGGCGCGGCGCACCAGCAGCGTGGTCGCGATGGAGATTCCGACGGAGCCGCCGACGTTGCGCATGAGGTTGAAGATGCCGGAGGCGTTGCCGATCTGGTCGTTGCGCAGCGTGGCATAGGCGGCGGTGCTGATGGGGACGAAGACGAAGCTGAGGGCGAAGCCGGTGATCAGGATGGGAATAAGAAGCGTGGTGGGGGAAACGCCCAACGTGATCGATCCGAAATAGAGCGTGGTGAGGCCGAAGGTGAGGAAACCGAAGGTGAGCAGCCAGCGCGGGTCGAGTCTGTTGGAGAGATAGCCGATGACCGGCATGCCGCAGATGGCTCCGATGCCGCGAGGCGCGACGACCAGGCCGGCGGTGAAGGCGGTGTAGCCGAGCAGCTCCTGATAGTAGAGCGGGAGGATGGTGATGGTGGAGTAGATGCCGACGCCGAAGAGCAGGATCAGAATGCTGCCGATGAGGAAGTTGCGGTCTTTGAGGACCTTGAGGTTGACCATCGCGAACTCGCAATGCCACGACCGGTAGATGAACCAGACGAGCGCGATCGCCATGGCGAACACGGCCCAGCAGAGCCATGTGGAGGCAAACCAGTCGACTTCCTGGCCCTTGTCGAGGACGATCTGCATGGCGCCGGTCCAGACGACGAGGGTGCCGAAGCCGATGTTGTCGAAGGGCGGGACCTTGGCGTTCTTGATGTACGGCGGGTCGTGGATGAAACGGTTGATCATGTATAGCGCGGCGATGCCGATGGGGATGTTGATGTAGAAGGCATAGCGCCAGGAGTAGGTGTCGGTGAGCCAGCCGCCGAGGGTGGGGCCGAGGACCGGGGCGACGACGACACCGAATGCGAAGACGGCCATGGCGGCCCCGCGCTTGCGGGGCGGGAAGCTTTCGAGCAGGATGGCCTGCGAGAGCGGCTGGAGGGCTCCGCCGCCGGCGCCCTGGACGACGCGGGCGAGCAGGATGACGGGGAGCGACCAGGCAGCCCCGCAGGCGAAGCTCGCAGCCGTGAAGATGGTTACGCAGGTCATGAGAAATCGCTTGCGGCCGAAGCGCAGCGAGAACCAGTTGGAGGCGGGGAGGATGATGGCGTTGGCGACGAGGTAGCTGGTCAGGACCCACGTTGCTTCGTCGGTGGTTGCCGACAGCGAGCCGGCGATGTATGGAAGGGCGACCGAGGCGATGGCGGTGTCGAGCACCTCCATGAAGGTGGCGAGCATGACCGAGGCCGCGATCAGCCACGGATTGACGCCGTGGGTGAGAGCGTATGTGCTGTCGGTTTCGTTGCCGGGAATGGCCTGGGTGGCTGCTGCCATGCGTGCGTGTGCGCTCCATTGACCTCACGCGGGAGGCTGGGGATGGAAATTGGATGCAGGCGGGGTGCGGAGGCTTCGGGGAGATTCGGTTACCGAACGATTTCGCGAAAATCGGTGGGTGCTTGGCTGCCAGTTTCAAGAGTTGCGAATCGCGAGTCGCCGATTGCGAGTTTGGGTTGTGTCAGAAATGTTTTTTGTAAGACAGGATTGCGGACAGGAAAGAGTGAATGGGAATTTGTAACTTCAAGGGAATGTGTCGGATAGCGACGTGTCCCGAATTGGGAATTGGTCCGAAATTCATGTTTTTATTGGCAATAGCTCGGAATTCGCGGGCTGCCGCATTGGCAACTCTGTGCATTGACGTGTAGGATTCTGGACATCTCAAGTCGTACATTTTCAGGATTGCTGTCAGACAGGGAGTTGCTTGTGCTTGCTACCGTAGGTTGTGCGTCGGGTCGTGTTGGTTGGTTGCGTGGGGTAGTGGCGGTAGGGCTGGCTCTCGGCCTGGGTGGCGCGTCGGCGCAGGTGACCAAAGATGCGGTGAGCGTGCCTCAAACGGCAATCCAAGGTTCGACGACGTTGTCGGCCACTCTTACTCTTGGCGTTGGCGCGAACCGCCTGGTAGCTTGCGGGGTTTCGGTCGCGATGACGGACGCGGCACTTGCGCCGATCCCGGCGACGGTAACATTTGGCGGCGTCACGATGACGGCGCTGACCGCGGCGCCGAGTCACGCTCAGTCGAGCACGGCGAAGATCTCCGCTCAGATGTTCTATTTGAATGACACCGGATTGGGTACGATGTCCGGTTCTCAGCAGGCGACTGTCACGCTAACCTCGGCGCCCAGCGGTCCGTTCCTTCTGTCTTGCGAATCATTTTTCGGAGTCTCACAGGCTGCGCCGGAGTTTACATCGACTGCCTACAACGGCAGCGGTATCGCGCAGACCATTGCCGTGGGCCCGGTGTCCGCAGGAGACTTGATTGTCGACGTGTTTGCCGGAGGCGCGACTTCTTCGAAGACCTCGAACCCGTCGGCCCCGCTAGCAGGACAGACGCAGCTTTACTCGCTGGAGTTCGTAGGTAAATCCACGATCGGTGCGGGGGCGGAGGTGTGGGGCGGCGGCAGCTACGAAATCGCGTCGGGTACCAGCGCAACGGTTGGCTGGTCGGAAGGTGAATCCCGGCTGGCCTATGCGGCCACGGCATTTGCTGCCGCGCCTACCGTCAACTACACGGTGACGACTGCCGCAAATCCCGCCGGCTCCGGCACTGTGACGCTTTCTCCGAACCAGCTAACTTATCCGACGGGAAGCACCGTCCAGGTGACGGCAGTGCCTGCGACTAATTTCGTGTTTACCGGCTTCACGGGCGATCTGAGCGGCACGACCAACCCCGCCAATCTGCTGGTGAATGCGAATAAGTCGGTGACGGCGAACTTCGCGCCGGCACAGTGCACTCTGACTGTTATTTCGGGCGGGCATGGAACGGTTTCGCCCGCGTCCAGTACCTACAACTGCGGCAGCACGATCAATCTCGGTGCAACGCCCGACGCCGGGTACAGCTTTGCCAGTTGGAGCGGCGCTGGCTACACCGGGAGCAATCCTGCGGGAAGCTTTACGCTGACCACGAACACGACCGAGACGGCGACGTTTATCCAGGGTACGGTTTGCACCCTGGGGACGAGCGTGACGGGGTCGGGATCGATCACGTTGAATCCGGCGGGCGGAACCTACTCGTGCGGGACCGACGTGCAGGTGACGGCGGTGCCGGTCAGCGGCGATTGGACGTTTGAAGGCTTCGGCGGCGCGCTGTCGGGAACGACCAATCCGCAGACGCTGACGTTGAGTGCGAGCACGACGGTGTCGGCGGCGTTTACGCAGACGATGTTCCCGATCAATGTGACGATCGTCGGGCCGGGAACTGTGACTTTGAGCCCCAACGCGACGAGTTATGCGGCGGGGACGCCGGTGCAGTTGACGGCGACGCCGAATTCTGGCGCGCACTTTGTCGGGTTTACGGGGGATGTGGTGTCGGCGACGAGCCCGGCGACGACTACCGTGAATTCGACGCAGAATGTAACAGCGACATTTGCGAACTCGGTGATTACGCAGGACTCGGTGAGCCATGCGGTGACTACGACGACAAGTTCGACTTTGTCGTGGCAGCATACGCTGGGCGGCGGTGCTTCGCGCATGGTGGTGATCGAGGTGGGGTCGGCGGACAGTGTGGCCAGCCCGGATGCGAATGCGGTGGTGAGCAGCGTGCTGTTCAACGGTGTGTATGCGACGCCGATACTGCCCTCGCTGGAGTATGGCGGCACGAGCGGCATGGTGCAGACGCAGCTCTTCTATCTGACCGAGGCGGAGTTGCCGGCGGCGGGTACGTATACGGTGCAGGTGAACCTTGTTGGAGCGATTGGGGGCTTCCAAGCGGGCGCGATTTCGCTGATCGGCGTGAACCAGGGACCGCCGGAAGCGGTGGTTGCGGCGCGCGATACGACTGGCGCGGACAAGATCGATACACCCATCACGACGCTGACGAACAACGCGTGGGTGATCGATGTGGTCGAGGACAACGACCTGACAGGGCTGATAGTGGATGGCACTGCACAGACCGTTGCTTGGACCCAGTCTTCGACCGGGATCGGCACGGGTGCGAGCGGCACGGAGGCGGTGGCGAATGCGGGGACGGTGACACTGGGGTGGGCCGGGTCTGCAAGCAGACTGGCGCACTCGCTGGCTGCGTTTCCGCCAGTAGGGACGGTGGTTCCGCCGACGTATACGTTGACGACGAGTGTCACTGGCGGCGGAACCGTTGCGACTAACCCTGGGATTTCGCAGTTCCCAACACAGACGGGGGTGTTGCTGACGGCGACTCCAGGATTGGGTTACACGTTTGGGAGTTGGAGCGGGGACTTTACGTCCACTGTGAACCCGCTGCCGATTGTGATGGATGCGAACCACAGTGTGACTGCGAATTTTGTATCCGCGCCGACGTGTACGGTGGCGTACAACATCGTTGGGCAGGGCACGGTGCTGCCCGCCGCGGGCACGTACAACTGCGGAACTGTGCTGCACCTTACGGCGACTCCGGGATCGGGGTACAGCTTTACGTCGTATAGCGGAGACTTCAGCAGCACGGACAATCCAGCTGACTTCACGCTTTCGGCGAACTCGAATATCACGGTTGAGTTCGATGTGATTCCGCTGTGCAACCTGACGATGAATACGACGGGGCAGGGGACGGTGACTCCGGCTTCGGGCGGGTATGCATGCGGCTCGACACTGACGCTGCAAGCTACGGCGGCGAATGGATATGGGTTCAGCGGGTTTACGGGCGACTATACGGGTACGAACAATCCGGCGTCGTTCCAGATCAATCAGGACTCGACGATTACGGCGAACTTTGTTTCGGGTGCGTCTTGCACGCTGACGACGAACGTGATCGGCAGCGGAACGATTGTTCCTAGCTCGGGAAGCTACGCGTGCGGAACGACGATCAATATCCAGGCGCTTCCGGCGGCGAAGTATCTGTTCAATGGATGGAGCGGCGCTCTGAGTGGAACAACGACGCCGACCACGTTGACGATGACGGCGAATGAAAGTGTGACGGCGACGTTCGTCCCGAATACGGCTGGAGTTACGGGCGATTCGAGGACGGTGACCGAGCCTTCGTATCCGCCGGTGTGCAGCACATTGACTGCGTTGCAGGTGGTGACGAGTCCCGTCGAGACTTCGCCGGATACGGCACGGGTGCAGGCGGCGTTGAATGCGTGTACGCCGGGACAGGCGGTGGAGTTCTCGTCGAGCGGAGCGGACAATGCGTTTATCATTGCGCCGATCAATCTGCCGGCCGGCGTGACGATGCTGATCGATGCGGATGTGACGATCCTCGGGTCGATCAAGTATGCGGACTATGCCTGTGTCTCCGCCGATAGCTGGTGCACATCGCTGATTACGGTCTTGCAGAACGCGGACCCGGCGCCGGGTTCGGGGATTATGGGCCTGGGCACGATCGATGGCCGTGGGGGCACGACGCTGACCGACAAGGGCGAATCGTGGTGGGCGACGGGGTCGGATGCGCGACCGCGGCTGATCTATCTGGGCAATCGCACGACCAATGCGCCGGCGGACAACTTCACGATGTACAAGGTAACGCTGCGGTACTCGCCGAAGTTCCATGTGTCGGGCGTGGGGAACAACCTGACGATCTGGGGGATCAAGATTTACTCTCCGCCAGACTCGCCCAATACCGATGGCATCGATCCGTCGGGGTCGAAGAATATTACGATCACGAACTCGTATGTTTCCGACGGCGACGACATGATCGCGCTGAAGGCGGGCGTCGGGCATGTGTCGAATGTGACGATCAACAACAACCATATGTATAGCGGGCATGGAATTTCGGTTGGGTCCGAGACCAATGCCGGGCTGAACAATATGTACGTCCACGACAACGCGATCGATAACGGCTTTGGCGGATCGTCGGTGGATTCGATCCGCATCAAGTCGGATGTGAGCCGCGGCGGCGAAGTGTACGACGTGCTGTACAAGAACACGTGCGTGTTCCACGGCGGCGATACGATCGTGTTCGATCCCTACTATGCGTCGAAGACGGGAAACCTGATTCCGAACTTCCACGACATCACGATCAGCAACTTCCATGAGACGTACCGCGACTCGGGACATAAGGTGACGATGCAGGGGTACAACACGCCTCCGACGGTTTACCCGTTGACGGTCACACTGGACAACGTGCAGTTCGATGGTGCGACGGCGAACGACTTCAAGGCGCCGGACCAGACCAACAATGCGCAGTTCACGCTTGGACCCGGGCCGGTGAATATTGCGTCGTTCCTGATCGCGGATGCGGCGGTGCCGGCGAACAACATCACGGTCATCAACAATGTGTCGAACAGCAATCTACCGCTGGATTGCACAAATGCGTTCGTGTATCTGGCGGGCGACCTGGCAGCGCCCGCGGGGACGATTGCTCCGGGCGACTCGCCGAAGGTGACGGCGGTGTTGCAGAATGTCGTGGCGCCGCTGGTGTCGGGGTCGACTACGACTCCGCAGCAGCACACGCCGACGGGGACTATCAATCTGCTTGAGGGTTCAACGGTTGTGGGCAGCGGGACGATCAACGGACGGCTGGCCAGCATTACCGTTCCGAACATTACTGCGGGAACGCATACGTACACGGCGCAGTACCTCGGCGATGCAAACTATACTGCGGTCTTTAGCTTTGGGACCGTAACACTGACGGCGAGCTCCGGCGCGACGGCTCCGGTGGCAAATGCGCAGACGGTTGCGGTGGGGTATAACTCGCCGGCATCGATTACGCTGACCGCGACGGGCACGGGGACGTTGACGTACAGCATTGTGACGCAGCCGCTGCATGGTGTTCTTTCAGGCACAGCGCCGGCGGTGACGTATACGCCGAACGCAGGCTATAGCGGCGCGGACAGCTTTACGTTCAAGGCAAACAACGGTGTGGACAGCAATGTCGCGACCGTGAGCATAACGGTGGGGACGCCTACAACGATGTTGTCGCTGGCAACGCCTTCTCCGAGCACGGGATTGACGACGAACCAGACGACCACGCTGACCGCGACGCTTTCGCCGACCATGGCGGGAGCGAATACGGCGACCGGGACGATTACGTTCAACGATGGCGGATCGGCGATCTGCAACGGCGTGTCGTTCAACTCGACGACCGGCGTGGCGACTTGCACGACGCCGCCGCTGACGATTGGGTCGCATACGTTTACCGCGGTGTATGCGGGCGACGCGAACTTCCAGGGCAGCACGTCGAACCCGCAGACGGTTTCGGTTTCGGTGCCGCTGGTGACGTTGAGTGTCGGCGGGTTCCCGACGGCGGACCACATCGGCGCGGCGCATACCGTGACCGTGACGGCGGAGGATGGCTCGGGTACCGCGATTGCTGGGTATACGGGGACGGTAACGTTGAGCAGCAGCGATGCTCATGCGACGCTGCCGGCGGCGTATACCTTTGTGGCGTCGGACAACGGCGTGCATACCTTCGCGGTAACGCTGAACACCGGAGGGACACAAACGATTACGGCCACCAGCGGAGCGGTTTCCGGGATGGAGACGGGCATCGTTGTGGATGACTTTGTCTGGGTGCTGAACTCGACCGGGACGCTGTCGAAGATGGACGAGACGGGTACCGTGATTCTCAGTCCTGTTGGGACTGCGGGAACGACGGCGACTGAGGGCGGTGTTGCTTTCGATAGCAGCGGCGGCATCTGGTCGGTGAACAACGGCTCGAGTGTTCTGTTGCACGCGACGAAGACTGGCGGATCGGCGACGCCGATTACGGGCGGCGGATTGAATCTGCCCGTGGGAATTGCCATCGATGGGTCGGGTGCGTCGTGGATTGCGAACACCAACAATACGTTGAGTGTGTTTGCGCTCGATGGCTCGATTGTTTCGCCGGCGACAGGGTATCAATCGGCGACGGCGCATGATCCTTCGGCGCTGAACGGGCCGACGGCGATTGCGGTCGACGGCTCGGGCTCGGTATGGATTACGAACAAAGGCAATGGGACGGTGACGAAGGTGTTCGGCGCGGCGACGCCGGTGGTTTCGCCTACATCGACGGCAGTTACGAACGACACACTCGGCACAAGGCCCTAAGGAGATTTTCGATGCGCAACGTACACTTACTTTCTTTCGCGACGATCGTCGCCGCGGCGGTGGCGCCGCTGCTGCTGGCGGGTTGTGGCCTGGCTGGCGGCAGTCTCGATACGCATACTCCGGCGAATCCGGCAGGGGTGTATTCGGTGACGGGCACCGTGCATGGCGGGCAACAGGTGATCGGCGGGTCGACCATCCAGATGTATGCGGTGGGGACGAACGGCTATGGGTCGCCTGCGGTTTCGGTGCTGAACAGCGGTGTGACCGTGACCAGCAGCACCGATGGTAGCGGGAGCTTTACGCTGACGAACCTTTATACGTGTACGCCGGACCAGCGGGTGTACATCACCGCCACGGGCGGCGATGCGGGGTCGGGGACGAACTCGGCGATTGCGCTGATGGCTGCGCTGGGACGGTGCGGCGATCTGAACTCATCGACGTTTATCTCTATCAATGAGGTGACGACGGTGGCGTCGGTGTGGGCGCTGGCTCCGTTTATGAACGGGGCTGCGAATATCGGGGCGCCGGCGTCGAACGTTGCGGGCCTCAACAATGCGTTTGCGGATGTGAACGAACTGGCTTCGATTGCGGCGGGAAGCGCGGGTGGCGCAGGAGTTCCGGCGGGCATGACGGCGCCGGTGGCGGCGATCGATACGCTGGCGGATATTCTGGCGGCGTGCATCAACTCGAACGGCGCGGACGCGGACTGCTCGACCCTGTTTGCGGGAGCGACGGTTGGCGGGACTGCTCCGGCGGACACGTTGACGGCGGCGATGAACATGGCGCAGCATCCGGCGGCAGGTGTGGCGACACTGTATCCGTTGGCGAGTCCGCAGTCTCCCTTTCAGCCGACGCTGGCGGAGCAGCCGAGCGATTTCACTTTGGCGGCGACAGTCTCCGGGTTTACCGCACCGAGCGCGGTGGCGGCGGATGCGGGCGGCAACGTGTGGGTGACGGATTCGTCGGCCAACACGCTGACGGAGTTGGGGCACTCGGGCACGGCGCTGGCGACTGTGCCGGGGATGAGTGCGCCGTCGGCGGTCGCTGTGGACCAGGGCGGAAATGTCTGGGTCGCCAATGCTTCCAATGTCGCAAAGGTGACAGGGGGCGGCGCGGTCTCGACGTTTACGGGCGGCGGTTTGAGCCTGCCGCAGAGCATTGCGATCGATGGCCAGGGAAATGTCTGGCTGGCGAATGCGGGGAATGGCTTGTTGAGCGAGTTTGCGAACGATGGAACGGTGCTTTCTGGGGCGGGATTTGCGAGCGCGGGGGGAATGCCGATCGGGGTGGGGATTTCTCCGAACTGATTGGGGCCTGTCGCGTCGATCTAAAACCTGCAACTTTTGCGGGGCTTTACGGTCTCGGCAGGCATCCCTGCGCCAAATTTTCGCATCTTCCAAACGTTTAGAAAAAATTTACGGCTGGGTACCCGTTCGGGGAGAGTATTTAAGTCGGCGTTATGTCGATTGGTTTTGGGCCTGTTTCGTTGCGGCAAGTGTGGCATTGATTGGCGCTGTAGACACAGGAAGGCGAGAGAGCGATTCATCATCGGACTCATGTGA
>Ga0209483_1001057_pt1 | contig 21781 bp, 18 predicted proteins | sample NGEPerA_FD_184508 | JGI IMG/M metagenome (GOLD analysis project Ga0209483, IMG submission 184508) | Arctic peat soil microbial communities from the Barrow Environmental Observatory site, Barrow, Alaska, USA - NGEE PermafrostL2-A... | ecosystem: Environmental > Terrestrial > Soil > Wetlands >... | reverse complement strand
AAATTTATAATGACTTTTAATCCATCATCACTCATATCGCAGAGCTTCGATAGGATTCAATGATGCCGCGCGCCTGGCGGGGTAGTAGCCGAATACAATACCGATGACCGCAGAGACGCCGAAGGCGAGCGCGATGGCCTGCCACGAAATAGTTGTGGTTATAAATCCGAGAGCACTCACCCCGAGAGCAATGCCAACACCGAGCACGATACCGATAACACCACCGATCACGGTGAGTGCGATCGCTTCAGCGAGGAATTGACGAGTTATGTCGGCGCGCTTTGCACCGATCGCTTTGCGCAATCCGATCTCTCGTGTGCGCTCGGTCACCGTCGTCAGCATCATATTCATAATGCCGATGCCACCGACGACGAGTGAAATGCCGGCGATGGCGCCGAGCAGGAGGGTCAAGGTGTTCGTAATGGAAGATGCGGTGGAAAGGAGGTCGCTCTGGTTGAGCACACTGAAATCAGCTTTTGTCGGATCGGAAATATTGTGGAGTTGCAGCAAAAGATTTGTCACGTCATTTTGCACCTGCGTCATATCGTTCGCAGAATCAGCCTGGATGTCGATCGTCGTAACGCCGGCGTTCCCCGTAAGAAAGGTCTGCGCGGTCTGCGCGGGAATATAGACAGTATTGTCCTGGTTCCCAGCGCCACCGCTTCCTTTGGCGACCGTGATGCCAATCACGGTGAAGTCCATATTTTTGATGCGGATCGTTTGTCCGACGATACCTGCCGGTAAACCATCAGGCTGCGTGGTATCGGTGCCAAATAGGTCAGTTGCGACCGTCGGTCCTATGACCGCGACCTTGGAGAGGCTTTGTCCTTGTTCATCGCTGATAAAGGAACCTTGGTCTATCTGCACGTTGCGGATTTGCTCGTACGCGGCGTTGACTCCGTCGACAGTCGTATTGGTGTTTGTCCCTTTGGCTACGATCTGCTGACGGCTTGAAACCTCGACGGAAAGTGCGGTGATGTTCGATACTTGCGATTGGATCGCGGTGGCGTTGTCCTCCGTGAGAGTTACCGCCGAACCACGGCCAGCAGATACACCGAAACCCCCTGCCGTAGCCGCTGCTCCCGGCGACACCAAGAGAAGATTGCTGCCGAGCGATTGGATAGACGATTGGATGCCGCTTGATGCTCCTTCGCCGACGGCCACCAATGTGATGACCGACGCGATGCCGATAACAATGCCGAGCACGGTCAAACCAGAACGCGCCATGTTGGCCGAAAGCGCGGTATAGGTTTCTTGCAATGTGTCTTCAATTTTCATACGGCGTTGTTTGTAACGAACGCTTCGTCATGCCGCGCATGACGACGCGCGTGCCTCTTGGAGTCTGAAACGATAACGCCGTCGCGCAAATGGATTATTCTCTCTGCGTGTTCCGCGACATCGGGCTCGTGCGTGATGAGTACGACCGTTCGACCTTTCTCGCGATTCAACTTCTGGAAGGTTCCGAGAACGATCTCGCCGGTTCTGGTGTCGAGGTTGCCTGTTGGCTCGTCTGCAAGGATGAGCGAAGGATCGTTCACGAGAGCACGGGCAATCGCTACGCGCTGTATTTGGCCACCGGAGAGTTCATTGGATTTGTGTAGAAAGTGGGTTTCGGTCAGACCCGAAGAAATGAGGGCTTCTTTCGCACGCTTCTCGCGTTCGTCTTCGGGAATTCCTGCGTAGACCAAGGGGAGCATAACGTTACGAAGAACGGTCGTGCGGGGGAGTAGGTTGAATGATTGAAACACGAAGCCTATCTTCTCTCTACGAATGTCGGCAAGCTCATCGTCGGAACGTTCGGATACGTCCTTATTATCGAGAAGATACTTCCCTGAGGTAGGCGTGTCGAGACAACCAAGAATGTGCATCATCGTTGATTTGCCGGAGCCAGAAGGTCCCATGATTGCGACGAATTCGCCATCCTCTATATTGAACGAGGTGCCTTTGAGTGCTTGGAACGCGGTGTCGCCAGAGCCGTAGGTTTTCGTTATGTTTTTTACCTCAATCATGATTTTCTGAGGTTGGCGCGGTGGCGGGGAAAATATTTTTTGCCTGCGGGACTTTCGCACAAAATCCTCGGCGAAAAAATACTTTCCCCGCCACCGCGCATACCAATCTCGGTCATAGCCCGCGAAGAGCTGCGCCACCGCCTCCGCCGAATCCAGCGCCGCCGGCTCTCGCCGCTCCTGCTCCGGTCGAAGCAGCAGCTGCTACGGTCGTCGAGTTGCTTGTGCGCGTGGAGACGACGATCTGTTCTCCCTCAGTGAGGCCGGAGAGTATCTGTGTATTTGTGTTGTCAGATATGCCGGTCGTTACAGGAATCTGAGTCGGAGGTGTCGAAGAAATAATGCCCTGGGAGCCTGCCGCTGAAATGGTCGATGTTGCTATCGAAGGGGAGAAGGCAAGCACATAGTTTCCGCCACCACCTACTGAGGTTTTCACTGCAGAGGAGGGTACGGTGAGCGCGTTCTGTGCCACCGCTGTCTGTATTGCAGCGTTGACGGTCATGCCGGATTTTACGCGCGGGTCTTGCGCATCAAAGGATATTTTGAGGTCGTAGGAAACAACACCTTGCGAAACCGTTCCGACGGAATCTATCTCAGCCACCGTGCCCGTGAGCGTAAGGTCTGGGATTGCATCGAAGGTGAGAGTGGCCTTGTCTCCGACTTGGAGTTTCGCCGCATCTACCTCATTCACTGTGAGTGCCGCTATTTGCGAATCAGAAATGATTGTTGCGAGCGTGCCGCTCCCATTGTCACCGACATTGGCGTTCACCGCTGAGATCGTGCCAGAAAACGGCGCGGAGATAGTGTAGTCGGCAAGGTCTTGCTGTTCGGTAGCGAGATCCTCTTGCTCTTTCGCAATGGAGTTGGCAGATACCTGCAAGCTTATTGGATTGTTGCCATCTGGATTGCCGACCTGGTCGAGCGATATTGTCTGCTGACCGCTCGTAATCGCTTCCGCATCGTTGTTGAGCGTCTTTTGATCATTAAGGAGTGTTTGAAGATCACCGTTCTCGGTCGAGAGGAATGTACGCGTACTGCTTTGCACCGTCGTGAACTTTGAGGGAAGTGGAAGATTGTATGTCTGCGCAAGATCAGAGACAGCACCGTAGTAGTTGAGTTCCGTTTGCAAAGACTGCGCAACACTCGTTTCCATAGTAATGGTTTGCGCGAGGAGGTTATCCTGGTCGGTCGTCGTCGCTGTACGAGCTGTGCCTTCGTAGAGAGCAACCGCTGTATTGTACGCATCGTTCGCCGCTTGGTAATCGGTCAGAGAAGAGGCTTTGAACGCTGTGACGTTGGTCGGATTTTCTTGCGAGGTGAACATACTGCTCAAAACGTCGATATTCCACTGGACTTTTTTGGGATCGAAATCATATCCGTAGATGGCGTCTTCTGCACCGTTGATGACGTCGGGGAGATCAAGGTAGGAACTCACGATGTCGTTGTACATGCTGTTGTAATCATTCGTAAGATTCTCTTGTGCAGTTGCCAACGAGTTTTGGTCCTTCTGATAGTTGATGGGAGCTTCCGCCTGGCTTTGTTGGAAAGTCAGTTGATCCGCAGCAAGCTGTTTCTTAGCATCGTTATATGTTTGGAGCGCGGCCGTATCGTCTATTGTCATCAATGTTTGCCCGGCTCGCACGTGTGCACCTGCCTGCACGTCGACCGAGGTTATTTCGCCGGAGACCTTTGGTTGGATATCGACAGAGTTGGTCGAAGAAACCTGACCGGATTCAGAAACAGATTGAACGATGGTGCCGGTCGAAACAGTGCCCATAACATAATAAGTTTGCGTGACTGCGGGATGCGTTATGCCATATAGCCACCAACCACCGCCGATGACGACGATTGCGATGAGGGTGCTCCATACTTTATGCGCACGCCAAAAACGTGTAACAGCTGACCACGATGAAGAGAGTCTCGACATATAAAACAAGAGTACGTCCATATTACATTGAATTTACGGCATTTCTTTCACCTTCCATGATAAAGTGGAAAGATGAAGACAGCAGTTTTCGGAGGCGGATGCTTTTGGTGCACTGAAGCGATATTTCAGATGCTTAAGGGCGTGTCGAAGGTTGAGTCGGGCTACGCAGGCGGCAAGATGGCGCGACCTTCTTACGAACAGGTTTCGAGCGGGAATACGGGCCACGCTGAGGTTATTCGTGTGACCTACGACCCGGCAGTCATTTCCTACGAGGACTTACTCACGGTCTTTTTCGGCTCGCATGATCCGACTACGCCGAATCAGCAAGGCGCCGACGTGGGAGAGCAGTATCGCTCAATTATTCTCTATGGAACTGAGGAAGAGAAGGCGACGGCCGAGCGCGTTTCCAAAGAAATCCAAGATTCTCTTACCGATGGCACTCACGTCGTGACTCAAGTAGTTCCGCTCGGCGAATTCTATAAAGCCGAGGATTATCATCAGGACTATTTTAAAACGAATACATCTGCTCCGTACTGTCAGATCATCATCGAGCCGAAGATAGAGAAAGTGAAAAAGCGCTTTGCGGAACTTGTGAAGCAGTAGGGAATTGCTACAGTAGCTAAGCTGATGGAGGCCATGAACCCCCCGGTTCATGACGTTCATTCCCTAGTCTTGGGCGGCCTTGGGTGGCCGCCCCTTTTTATTGGTTTGCTATACTACTTCGCTATGGAACGCCGAAACATTCCGCACACCGATATCGAAGTTTCCAAAATTTGCCTTGGCTCGATGAACTGGGGCCAACAGAATAGCGAAGCCGATGCACATGAGCAACTGGATTACGCAACGGCGAACGGCGTCAATTTCATCGATACCTCCGAGGCGTATCCCATCCCTCCCGATCCTGAGAAACAGGGCACGACTGAGCGCTACATCGGCACTTGGCTCAAAAAAAGCGGCAAACGGGACGAGCTCATCACTGCAAGCAAAGTGTCGGCATCCAACGCCATTCGCACTCGCCCAGTTCCCAAGGGCGAACGCGCCAAATACGACCGTGAAAATATTCTCGCAGCCATCGATGGAACACTTTCACGCTTGCAAACGAACCACCTAGACCTGTATCAAATTCACTGGCCAGAGCGCACCACAAACTTTTTTGGTCCGCGAGGCTTCGAAGCCTTAACTGATGAGCAGACGACCCCGATAGAAGAGACACTTGAAGTGCTCGGTGAAGTAGTTAAAAGCGGCAAGGTGCGATACGTCGGTGTCTCCAACGAAACTCCTTGGGGTGTGAATGAATACTTACGTATCGCACGCGAGAAGAATTTGCCGCGCATCGTCACCATCCAGAATCAGTACGACCTCACAAACCGCACCTTCGAAATAGGACTCTCTGAGATTTGTTTGCGCGAAGGTATAGGACTTCTACCGTATTCGCCGCTCGGCGGTGGTGTGCTCTCGGGCAAGTACTTGGGTGGTGCCAAGCCACCGAAGGCGCGACACACGCTCTATGACCGCAATCGCGAACGTTATAACGGCGCGCACGTTCAAGAAGGCATTCAGGCGTATGTCGATCTTGCGAAGAAACACGGGCTCGACCCTGCACAAATGGCCCTTGCCTTCGTCAACGACCGTTCGTTCGTCACCTCCAACATCATCGGTTGTACGAGCATGGAGCAGTTGAAAACTGATATCGCTTCGGCGGATATTAAGCTCTCGGAAGAGGTTTTGACTGAGATTGCAGACATCTACAAACGCCTTCCGGACCCCCACGCCTAGCGTGCTACTATTTTTGATATGACGAAGCTTTCTGAGACACTGCGCGAGCGCGGCTACGTCCACCAATTCTCGTCTAAAAAAATCGAAGAAATAACTGACGGGCAAAAGCGCACGGTCTACCTCGGTATCGACCCTTCAGCTGATTCTTTGCACGTGGGCAATCTCGTTGGTCTTCTAGTGCTGCGCCGCTTCCTCGAAGACGGGCACAAAATAATTATTTTGACGGGAGGTGGCACGGGGATGATTGGGGACCCGGGCGGGAAAAGCGAAGAGCGTAATTTGCTCGATGAAGAAACGCTCGCCAACAATTCGAATGCTGTTGCAGCTCAAATTCGTAAGGTTTTTGGCGGAGGAGAATTTATCGAAGAAAACAATGCGAAATGGCTCACGAAGTTGAACCTGCTGGAGTTTTTGCGCGACGTAGGCAAGCACTTCACGATCAACGCAATGATAAAGAAAGACATCGTGCGTGAGCGACTCGAAAAGGAGTCTCCGCTCTCCTTTACCGAGTTCAGCTACTCACTTTTGCAAGGATACGACTTTTTGCATCTCAACGAAGAATATGGCTGCGACGTGCAGGTCGGCGGCTCCGATCAGTGGAGCAATATCCTTGCGGGCGTCGAATTCATACGTCGCAAGACCGAGAAAGAGGTTTTCGCATTTACCTGGCCGCTCATCGTCAACAAATCCACCGGCAAGAAATTCGGCAAGAGCGAGCAAGGCGCGGTGTGGCTTGATGCAGCAAAAACCTCGCCGTTCCAGTTCTATCAGTTCTGGCTCAATGCGGAAGATGAATCTGTAGAAGAATATCTTTTGAAAATGTCGATGCTTTCGCATGCGGAGATCCAAGCGGTAATGGAATTGCAAAAGCGCGACAAGAAAGAACGTCATGCACAAAAGTTGCTCGCCCGCGCAGTTACAACACTCGTGCACGGAGAAGCTGCAGCAGAAGATTGCGAACGTATTTCTCAGATTCTTTTTGGAGAGGGAAGCATTGAAGACTTGGATGAAAAAGGTTTGGAGGCGCTGCGAGCTGCCGCTCCGACGGCGGCTGTCGCCGAAGGTCAATCGATTGTCGATGTTCTCGTTGCGGCTAAGCTCGCCGATTCCAAACGGGAAGCAAGGCAGTTCCTCAAAGACCAGGCGGCGACCCTCAATGACAAACTTCTCGGCGAGGACTACGCGATTGCAAAAGATGATTTCAAAAATGGCATTGCGATTCTGAAGCGCGGCAAGCGAAACATTTGCGTCCTAACACTAGAGTAACGAAAAGGGCGGCCCGTATGGCCGCCCCGAAACTCGTTGGAACATTTATTCTTCTTTTTTCTTGCCCGATGGCTCAATGTTCAGGATCTTGCAGACCTGCTTGGTCAGTTCGTCCAGAATCTTAATGAGACGATTGGCGTCCATGCGAAGACCGGTTCCGCGTCCATACATGGCCTCAACTGCGATCGGGATCAAGGCATTTGTCATTTTCTCACGCGTGCTTAACCGCATCGTTTCGTCGCGCTCTTTCTTTTCTTTTGCGTCGTTCGCATGTCGTTTGATCTTGTCTTGGAAATGCTTTTTGCTGAGACGGGTGGTGAGCGCTATCTCTCCGCGCAGGGTCGTTTTCTTTGTCGTCTTCTTCCCAGAAGCCATGGAGTCCCTCGTGGTTAAGGCCTGAACTTTGGCAACCTTACTTATAAGTACAATTTTCGTCAAATGAAGCGATTTTTGCTACAGTGTCACGAATGGCGAAGTTCACTCTTAAATCTGACTATGAGCCAAACGGCGACCAGCCGAAGGCTATTGCCGCGCTCGTCGCTGGATTGAAAAAAGGCCAGCACGATCAGGTGCTGCTTGGTGTTACCGGTTCTGGTAAAACCTTTACAGTTGCGAATATCATTGAGAAGGTCCAGCGGCCGACGCTTGTCATTGCACACAACAAAACACTTGCTGCACAGCTTGCCTCGGAATATCGAGAATTCTTTCCAGATGCGGCGGTGCACTATTTCGTTTCGTATTACGACTACTATCAGCCTGAAGCCTACATGCCGGTAAGCGACACCTATATCGAAAAAGAAGCACAGATAAACGAGGATATCGAGCGACTGCGGCACGCGGCGACGCAGGCGCTCCTCACGCGCAAGGATGTTATCGTCGTGGCATCGGTTTCCTGTATCTATGGATTAGGCAGCCCAATCGAATACCAAAAAGTGAATCTCAAACTTGCGAAAGGGGAGCCGATGACCCGCGCCGCACTCACGCGTAAACTCATCTCGATTTATTTTGAACGCGTGGCAGGCGACTTGAAGCCTGGAACGTTCCGTCCGCTTGGCTCAAAAGTTGAGCTCATGCCTGCAAGCGAACGGGTTATTTATCGCTTGGACCTCTCGGGAGGAAAGATCGGGACTATCGAAGAACTTGATCCCATTACACGCGAAATTGCGACGACGCACGACGCGGTATTTATTTTCCCAGCACGTCAATATGTCACACCAAAAGATGTGCAACATGCCGCAGTTGCGGACATCGAAGCGGAACTGACCTTGCGACTTAAGCAATTGAACGACGAAGGTAAGATCCTTGAGCACGAGCGTCTGAAACGTCGTACGCGTCAAGATATCGCGATGATCAAAGAATTCGGCTACTGCAACGGCATCGAGAACTACTCCCGACATTTCGACAGACGAAAGCCAGGCGAACCGCCCTACACGTTGCTCTCGTATTTTCCAAAAGATTTTCTCACAATCATCGACGAATCGCACGTCACGGTGCCGCAGATCGGCGGCATGTATGCGGGTGATCGTTCGCGTAAACTGACCCTCGTCGAACACGGCTTCCGTTTGCCGAGCGCTATCGACAACAGACCACTAAAGTTCGAAGAATTCTTGGAGCGAACGGGACAAACCATATACACGTCGGCGACGCCTGCATTGTATGAATTGGAAAAGAGCGGCACGCCCATCGAAATGGTCGTGCGTCCGACTGGCCTCATTGATCCCGAGATAGTGGTTCGTCCGGTCGTTTCATCGGGCGATTACCCGGGGCAGGTAAAAGATTTTATCGTCGAAGCAGAGGCCACAACCAAAAAAGGCGCACGCACCATGGTGACGGTGCTCACCAAAAAGATGGCCGAGGACCTCTCACAATTCCTCATTGAACGTGGCCTCAAAGCGCGCTACGTGCACAGCGACATTTTGACCATCGAGCGTATCGAGATTCTCACCGATTTCCGCAAAGGGGTGTTCGACGTGCTTGTAGGAGTTAACTTGCTTCGTGAAGGATTGGACCTGCCGGAGGTTGAACTTGTCGGAATACTCGACGCGGACAAAGAGGGATTTTTGCGTTCAGCGACCTCACTCATCCAAACGATCGGTCGCGCCGCTCGAAACGTGGACGGCCGCGTGCTGTTGTACGCAGACCATATGACGGGCTCACTTGATAAAGCCATAGGAGAAACGAATCGTCGTCGCGAAGTTCAGATTGCATACAATACGAAGCACGGCATCACTCCGCAGACCATCAAAAAGCGAATAAACGACATAACCGGCGACATTGAACGCACGCGTAAGCGAGCTATCAAGGAATTGGCCGAATACGACGTCAACGCTTTCGGTGGCGATATGAAGAAGCTCATCAAAGACAAGCGCCGCCAAATGCACGATGCGGCCGATCGACTCGATTTCGAGACCGCAGCATTGCTACGTGACGAAGTCCGCACGCTCGAAGAGGCGGCCAAAAAATAGTATGCAAGAGGTCAAAGAAAATGTTCCGCTCGCACCTATCACGACATTTCAAATCGGCGGCCCTGCAAGATATTTTGTCGATGTGCGCAGCGAAGCGGATATCAAGGAGGCGATCCAATGGGCAAAAGAAAAAGGATTGCGTTTTATCGTTTTGGCAGGTGGCAGTAATGTTCTCATCCCCGACGAGGGATTGGACGCACTTGTCATCCATTTTGTGGGCAATCTCTGCAGTATCAAAGACGGTGTCGTCGACACATGGGCGGGCTCAAACTTGCTGGTGCTTCTACAAACTGCCGCCGCACAAGGCTGGGGCGGTTGGGAAAAACTTGCAGGAATTCCCGGCACAATAGGCGGCGCAGTACGAGGGAACGCAGGCGCGTTCGGTAGCGAAATAAAAGATTTTGCGACGAAGGTTCGGGCACTGAATTCGAGAACGGGCGAGACAAAAGAATTTCCCAACACAGAATGCGATTTCTCGTACCGCCACAGTTTTTTCAAAGACCATTCGGAATGGATAATCACCCGAACTCAACTTGAGCTGCAGAAGATGGAACCCGCAGAGAGTGCTCAAGCAGCGAACGAAACGATCGCAGAGCGTGAGAAGCGTCATCTGCAGAACGTGAAAGCTGCAGGGAGTTTCTTTATGAATCCGAAAGCTCCGGCGGAAATTGTCGCGACATTCGAAAAAGAAAAGAACGTCAAATCTCGCGAGGGGAGAGTGCCTGCGGGGTGGCTCATAGAAAAAGCAGGTATGAAGGGTGCGGCAGTTGGAGGCGCTGTCGCAAGCCTCCAGCACCCGAATTATCTCGTAAATCAGGGCAATGCGATCGCAAAAGATGTACGTGAGCTTGCTGAAAAAGTGAGAGAAAAGGTCAAAGAAGAATTCGCGGTGGAGCTTCAGGAAGAGGCCGCGGTTTTGAGTTGACAGTCAAGCAAAATGAAGGTATCGTATCGCGCAGGACATATTTTTGTGCTGCGTAGTCCTCCGAAAAGTAACGAAACAATCCAAGAGGGCTGAACGATGGAAACGAAACAGGGCCATGTCGGGAATGCCTCGCGGCTGCCCCCGGTCATCAATAGCTTCGCTGAACTGGCAAAAGCGCTCCGCACAGCGGCGGCGCAAGATTTCGGCACTGAAGAGCAGCATCGGATGAATCCGCTGGAACGCCATGTGGCGGAGTATCTGTCGGCATATCTTGAGCTCGCGCTCCGGACAACCGAGATCCCGGAACTCAAACACTCCGACCTCTACGAAGGCTTTGCGTACAATATCGTGAAGGGCTGGATCTACTTGTGCACCAGCGATCGCCAGTTGGCTTCGCAGGCTCGCTCGATCTTCAAGACGTTACGCAAGCGCGGCCCAGCCAACGTACTCGATGTCGCCGGCGGCAAGGCAACCAAAGACGACGGCGAGCTATTAGTGAAGATCGTTGAGAAGTCCATTGCTTCAATCCGACTTCCGGATGCGCTCCGCGTTTACTTGTCGACTCAGGAAAGAACCTTGCGACTGAAGATCGACGAATTCATCGACTCGGTCTATCGGCATCATTTCTATGCGCCGAATATCGTCGCTGGCCGCGGCAGCAAAGCGTACTACGCTGCCGGCTCGGTGCTTCTGCTTAAGCAAGAAGGGGACCAGGTCGAACTGGTCTTCAAGCGCAAGTGGCGACCCTTCTCTAAGAAGCTAGTGGTTTTCGCCGGGGACGTGAGAAAAGTTCATGGCGGCGGCCTCAAGTTGCGAAGTGCGAAGTTGCCGCTCGGCGTAATCATGCAGCTGATCGACGCCTTCATCGCCAAGTACAAAATGCGACCGCGAGACCTAGAAGCTATCGACGCCGAACTTTGGCGCAAAGCACATGGACCTGCGATCGGCTTTGTCCGCAACCCGAACATCAAGCCGCTCAAAGTTCCAGAAGTCGCGATCGCTGCTTGAACGACATCACACGCTCTTTAACGGCGGCAGGTCCAGCACCTGCCGCCGTTTTGTTTTTCAAAAAAAGAGAGAAATGCTATACTCGCCCGTACCAACCCCCAGCGCAAAGCGGGGGTCGGAACTGTTTGTATGACCCCAAAAGACCAAAAAGACCCAAAAGACGTCGGAGCAGATAAGATCGTCATAAAAGGCGCCAGAACTCACAATCTCAAGAATGTGAGCGTTGAAATGCCACGCAATAAAATGGTCGTGTTTACGGGGCTTTCCGGCTCGGGCAAATCCTCCTTGGCGTTCGATACTATCTTTGCCGAAGGGCAACGCAAATACGTGGAGTCACTTTCGGCATACGCGCGACAATTCTTGCGACAAATGCAGAAGCCAGACGTCGACGAGATAAGCGGACTTTCTCCAGCCATTTCAATAGATCAAAAATCTCGCTCAAACAATCCGCGCTCGACGGTCGCGACCATAACGGAAATTTACGACTACCTCCGCGTCCTCTATGCGCGCATCGGACATCCGCATTGTCCGGTGTGCGGCAGGGAAGTCCGTAAGCAAACCAACGAGGAAATACTCGAATCGGTCTTAACGATTGTCGATAAGGCTCGCAAACACATTACGCGTGATCAGAAGGTGACGAAATCAGGGAAGATCATTCAAGGTGTTTCCAAAGCAAAGGTACGTATCGCGGCCCCGGTCGTCGTTGGTCGCAAGGGTGAGTACTACCAATTGCTTTACGACATGCTCTCCAAAGGTTATGAGAAAGCCGTCGTTGATGGTGAGGATAAATCTTTGCGCGAACGCATCACCTTGGCGAAAAATGACAGACACGACATCGACATCGTCGTCGATGAAATATTCGTTTCGGAATTTGCTGATGACCCGAAGGGTACGCGAGAACGCGCATCCGAATCCATCGAGCGAGCACTTTCCGAAAGCGACGGGCTCATTCGCATCACCGACCCTTCTGGCGATTCTCGCATCGTCTCGGCGAAATTCATGTGCGCGTACGACGGCTTTTCGTTTCCTGAGATTGAGCCGCGCTTGTTTTCCTTCAACTCTCCGTACGGAGCGTGTCCGGGCTGTAATGGTCTCGGCACCAAATTCATTTGGAGCGACGAGGAGTGTGATGTGTGCCATGGTGCGCGCTTGCGTCCCGAAGCGTTGAATGTATTTTTGGGCAAAGTTGAGGAGCCGGAAAAACACGACGGACCGGCAAAGGGGACCAACATCGTTATGCTTTCTTCGCTTTCGATAGAACTTGCGATGGGCTTTTTCAGCAAGTTAAAACTCAGTAAAAAGGAAGAGGAAATTTCGCGCATGGTCATCAAAGAAATAACATCGCGCTTGCAGTTCATGCTCAACGTCGGTATCGAATATCTCACGCTCGATCGCAAGGCCAACACATTGAGCGGCGGAGAGGCCCAACGTATTCGTCTGGCCTCACAGCTTGGATCAGGCTTGGTCGGCGCGCTCTACGTGCTCGACGAGCCCACCATCGGCTTGCACCAGAGGGACAACGATAAACTCATAGAAACGCTCAAGCGCCTGCGTGATCTCGGCAACACTGTTTTGATCGTTGAACACGATGAAGACACGATATTTGCATCGGATTATCTTATAGATATCGGTCCCGGTGCCGGCGTACACGGCGGCGAGATCGTCGTTTCCGGCTGGCTCGAAGACCTTCTCACCGCTAAGACCAACAAGAACGGCTCCCGCACGCTTGCGTATTTGCGCGAAGAAGAGGCGATAGAAATACCAGCAAAGCGTCGCATGGGAGATCGCGGCAAGCTCAAGATCCGCAGCGCATCAAGGTTTAACCTTGATAATCTAAATGTGGATGTTCCGCTCTCGAAACTGGTGGCGATTACGGGCGTTTCAGGGTCTGGTAAGTCGACCTTCCTCTACGAGATTTTGCACCGAAACCTTTTAGCAAGATTCGACAAACGTTTTCGTACAGCGAAACTCTACAACGTCAAAGAATTCTCTGGTACCGAATATCTTGGTCGCTCCATTCTTATCGACCAATCGCCAATCGGTCGCACACCGCGCTCAAATCCGGCGACTTACACAGGTACCTGGACGCACATCAGAGATCTCTTTGCGATGAGTGAAGAGGCGAAAGCGCGCGGGTGGGGACCGGGGAGATTCTCATTCAACGTAAAAGGCGGGCGCTGCGAAGCGTGCCAGGGCAACGGTCTTGTTGCAGTTGAAATGCACTTTTTGCCGACCGTATATGTCACCTGCGACGTTTGTAACGGCAAACGTTTTATGAAGGAAACGCTCGAAGTGAAGTACAAGAAGAAATCTATTCACGACGTGCTTTCGATGACCGTCGAACAGGCCAATATCTTTTTTGAAGATATTGCAGCGATAACAGATAGACTACAGACGCTTATCGATGTCGGACTTGGATATTTGTCCTTGGGCCAAAGCGCAACGACGCTTTCCGGTGGAGAAGCCCAGCGCGTAAAGATCGCTTCGGAACTCTATCGTCCAGGCCTCACCAAAACGATGTATTTGCTCGACGAGCCGACGGTTGGCTTGCACTACGACGACGTCTCAAAACTGATACAGATATTGCAGAAGCTGGTCGACCACGGCAACAGCGTCGTTGTTATCGAACACAACCTCGACGTCTTGAAGTGTGCGGATTACCTTATCGACATGGGTCCTGAAGGTGGTGCAGGGGGTGGCAAATTGGTCGCCTACGGAACTCCGGAAGAGGTTGCCAAGACTGAGGGCTCACACACTGGCTACTATTTGAAACGCGTACTGAAGAAAGCGAAAAAGTAGTTGTCCACAGAGGCGTTCGGTGTCGATGCTTTTCGACATGTAATACTACGCTTTTAGGACCACCCCTCGATTGGATAGGTGCGCAGATGGAGCTACAAAGAACCGATACTACGGAACAGGGTTCGGATAAAAAAGAGGCTGGAGCCTCTAAATCCTGTTACTCCGACTTCGTCCACGCTTACCTCGTCTATACCGGAGTCAAATGCGTCAGCGGTCACTTCGTTACGCGTCGTATCCGGGAAGACTTCGTGGGCTGGGGGCGCAAAGGAGTTGTGCCGGTGTACATGCATCGCCGTCTCTGTTCAGAAGTGACGGCATGAGAGAGGTAGCTTGCGGCGACGTCATTGTCGCCGCATACTCTTTTGCGATGGAGCGCAGTAATCTCAGTAAATTCAAGCTCCCGGATACTCCGGGAGTATATTTCTTTAAAAAGGGACGCAAGATTCTCTACATTGGGAAAGCTACGTCGCTACGTGACCGTGTGCGCAGCTATTTCTCGTCTGACATTAGCTCGACGCGCGGCGAGGCGATTGCCCGGATGGTGAAAGAGGCGACCTCTGTTACCCACGAGAAAACGGATTCTGTGCTTGAGGCGCTCATCCTGGAGGCCAACCTGATCAAGAGCCGTCAGCCCACGTACAACGTCGACGAAAAAGATAACAAGAGCTTCAATTACGTCATCGTCACGAAAGAAGATTTTCCACGCGTCTTGGTGATACGTGGGCGAGAACTCTTTCAAAAATGGGAGCAAAAGACCTTGAAGAATTTGTTCGGGCCGTTTCCCGGCGGGCAGTCTCTGCAGGAGGCGATAAAGATTGTGCGCAGAATATTTCCTTTTCGAGATGCAAAGTGCAATCCCTGTGGTTCTGCAAAAAATAAGCTTTGTAAGCCCTGCTTTAATCGTCAGATAGGACTTTGCCCAGGTGTATGCACCGGAGCATGCTCTAAAGAGGAGTACGCAAAGACGGTTCGGAACATATGCGAACTATTTTCAGGTAATTTCAAAGGCCTGAAACGCCGTCTCACAGCTCAGATGCGAGCTGCGGCGGAAGGTGAGCGTTTCGAAGAGGCAGCACAATTGCGCAGACAGGTAGAGGCTCTCACGCATATACGCGATGTTTCGCTCATCAAGTCAGACGCAATATCCGTTGGCGGAGGCGCACGTATCGAAGCGTTCGACGTTGCCCACACAGCAGGCTCCGAGACAGTGGGAGTTATGACCGTTGTTCACTCAGGTGAACCCATCAAAGATGCATATCGCAAATTCACCATCCGCACGGCGACCAATAACGACGTCGCTGCGCTAAAAGAGATGTTAGAGCGGCGTCTCAACCATCCTGAATGGCCACTGCCACGAGTAATCGTCGTCGACGGCGCAGCTGCGCAGATAAATGCCGCTCGCAAAGTTCTTCGTCAAAAAGGTATTGAAGTGCCACTTGTCGGAGTGGTCAAAAACGAATTTCACAAACCTGAACGCTTGATGGGCGACCGGCGCTCAATCGAAGCATTCGAAAAAGATATTTTGCTTGCAAACAACGAGGCGCACCGTTTCGCTATCACGTGGCACCGTAAGCGACGACGTACAAGGAGCTTGGAGAGTTTCGTTGTATAATCGCTAAACCATGGCAGCAAGGGCATTGCTCATCTTTGTGATTATCGCAGTGGCCGCTATCGCCCTCACTTTTTATATCGAGTATCGCCAACAGCAAACTGCAAAGCTTGCCCACATTACATCACTCCAACAGATCGAAGGGGTCGCGCCGACCGTGTGCACTTACCAGATCGGCTCATTCGGCACGGGAAGCGGTGGAGAAATGTATATCGCGAACGGCGACATCCGTATTGAGATACCCGATCTAGCTAATGGGAATTATTCCGGAAATATCGAAGCCGTGATCGGGCTCGACGGGACTCGCACGATCGATCCGAAGACTAAACAAATATTGCAAAACGGTGGAGGGGTAGCTTCTGAACTCAATACGATCATCACAGAAGCGCCTTGGCAATGTTCTCCGTGGTGGTTTTCCGATAATTCGCTTTTCACCATCCCCAACGCGGTAACGTTTTAATCACGAGCAAGGCGGGTGGTATACTTTTTTCATGTCACGCATGATCGTTGGGGTGCTTCGCGGTGGAACATCGAGCGAGTACGACCTTTCTTTGAAAACCGGTGCGGCGATGCTCTCCGCGCTTTCTCCAGAGAAATTTGAGACGCGCGATATTTTCATAGACAAGTCGGGCTTTTGGCACTTGCGCGGCGTGCCAGCGGAACCATCCCGGATTTTGGCGCAAATAGACGTTATCTTGAATGCTTTACATGGTGGCGTTGGAGAAGACGGTACGGTGCAGCGCATTTTGGATAAGCATGGAATCGCCTATGTAGGGCCACGCGCCTTCGCTGCCGCGGCTTCCAACAATAAAGTCAAAGCCAATGAGATCGCACGACAAGCCGGACTTCTCGTTCCACGTACGATCGTATTCACTGTCAACAATGGTATGACGACGAGGGACATGGCAAAGACCACCTTCCAAAATTTCGGGCCGCCATACATCGTGAAGCCTTCGACCGAAGGCGCCTCGGTCGGCGTGATGCTGGCCGCTAGCATCATCGACCTTCCAGAGATGCTTGCAGAGACGTTGGATCACTTCGGTTCGGCGATGATCCAGGAATTCATTCGCGGAGAAGATGTTCGCGTCGGAGTGATTGAGGGATTCCGACACCAAGAACTCTACGCGCTTCCTGCCGCGCACATGCTGCGCCCCGACGGCAAGCAATTCATCGATTCAGCTGCCAGGCAGGAGGGCAAGGTGATGCACGTGGTACCCAGTAATTTCAGCATCGAGGAAAAGCAAACGCTTGAGGCCGCGGCAAAGCTCGTACATAGAGCGCTAAGTCTCTCTCATTACTCTCGCGCCGATTTCATACTTGCGCGCGGCAAGCCGTATCTTCTCGAAGTAACGGGTTTGCCAGGGCTCTATCCGGGTGCCGCATTCCCACAGATGCTTGAGGCCGTGGGCTCATCAGTCCCCGAATTTCTCGAGCACGCGATTGCGTTGGCGCGAACTTGATCGCGACTGTTCACAACGCTGTGTTCCACGGCCCCTCTGATGCTAGACTGTGAGCAATGAAGCGATTTTTATTCATCGCGTTAGTCGTGTTTTCATTTCTTCCTTATTCCGCCTTCGCGGCTTCCACGTGGACTAATGACACCACCGGAACTTCTGCGAGTGGACAAGCTTGGGCCCCTCTCGCTTCTTCCGCCGATGGCACCAAGCTGGCGGCGGCAGCAAATAACGGCGACATTTGGACTTCCTCCGATTCAGGTGCCACGTGGATCAATCGGACCACCGGCACTTCTGCGAGCGGTTTAGACTGGTCCAATATAACTTCTTCCGCCGATGGCACCAAGCTGGCTGAAGCGGTAATTGGTGGCGACATCTGGACCTCCAACAATTCTGGAGTCACCTGGACCGACGCGTCCACTACGGTAACCACCAAAGGTCTAAGCTGGAATGGCATAAGTTCCTCCGCCGACGGCACCAAGCTCGCTGCCGTTGTAAACGGAGGCGACATCTGGACCTCCACCAACTCCGGCGTCACCTGGACAGACGCCTCCACTACCGCAAGTACGAAAGGCCTAAGCTGGGTTTACATAAACTCATCATCTGACGGTACCAAGCTCGCCGCGGCCACATTCGACGGTGACATCTGGACCTCCACCGACAGCGGCGTTCATTGGACCAATCAAACTACGGGCACCAGCGCGGGCGGTCTACCATGGAACTCCATCAGCTCCTCCCAAGACGGCACTAAGTTGGTGGCGGTCGAAGGGAATTCCGGCGGTTCAGGTGACATATGGACTTCTACTGACAGCGGCCAAACCTGGACCAACGACACCACTGGTACTAGCGCGAGTGGGAAATTCTTCTTTTCCGTTACCTCCTCAGCCGACGGTACTAAGTTGGCAGCGGCAGCCGGAGCAGCTTCGGGTGGTGTCTGGATCTCAACTAACAGTGGGCTCACCTGGACCAGCGACACTGCCGGCACGAACGCGGATAGTGAAGGATTTCGCGCTATCGCTTCTTCCGCCGACGGCACCAAAGTAGTGGCGGGATCTGGAACACCATTTGGAGGCGACCTCTGGACCACCATCTTCTCTGCTCCAACAGTGACAACCTCTGCAGCCTCCTCTCTTGCGGCAACCTCCGGCACCCTGAACGGCACCATCACTGCTGTGGGGAATGCCACTCCCACCGTACGCGGTTTCGTCTACGGCACGGACACTACATACGGAGCCACCACAACAGAGAGCGGAAGCTTCTCCACGGGCGCCTTCACGGTATCTCTCCCATCTCTCTCCTGCGCAACCACGTACCACTACACCTCATACGCAACCAACAGCTACGGCACGAGCTATGGAAGCGATCAATCCTTCAGTACCGCAGCCTGTCCTGTCGCACCCAGCAATGGCCCTCCAGTCGCATCAGGTGGTGGAGGAGGTGGCGCAGGTGGCAGCATCATCCCGACTGCACTTCCCAACAACGGAGGCGCAGCTCCAGGTACGGTGACCTCGAACACTTCTTCGACGCTCTCCACCCTCCAAGCACAACTCCAAACTCTTCTCACTGAGATCGCGACCTTGGGTGGAACTGTATCCACTTCACCAACGTCAACAGCTTCAGGTGGCTCCTTCTCTCGCAACCTCTCTCTGAACTCAACAGGCAGCGATGTCCTCGCTCTTCAACAGTTCCTCAACACCCACGGCTACGTCATTGCACAAAGCGGTCCTGGTTCTCCTGGCAACGAGACCAACCTCTTTGGCACGCTGACATACAAAGCGCTCATCAAGTTCCAGAAGGCCAACAACCTTCCTGCCACTGGATATCTGGGGCCGCTGACGAGGGCGCTCATTGCCAACCTCCTGAGCGGCCACTAGACTAGGCGCTCCATGAGAACCTTCCCTCACCCTGTAGCACTTCCCCTGATTGTCTCGTCTCTCTTCCTCCTCACCACTTCCACCGTCTTTGCCTCGACCTACACCTGGACCAATGACACGACGGGGACGGGGGCGAGCGGGCTGCAATGGCAATCGATAACATCCTCTTCGGATGGGAGTAAATTGGCCGCAACCACAGAGCCGGGGGATATATGGATCTCTGCTGACGGGGGAATCACATGGGTCAATCGCACCACTGGCACCGGCATGAGTGGTTTTCGTTGGTGGTCTATTACGTCTTCTGCTGACGGTACTAAATTAGCGGCGGTCGCGCCTGATCAGGGTGACATCTGGACCTCTACCGACAGCGGCGTCACGTGGACCAACCGAACCACCGGCACAAGTGCGAGTGGTCTGCAATGGCGCGGTATCACTTCCTCATCTGACGGCAGCAAGCTTGCAGCATTTACCAACGGTACTTTTGGAGGTACCGGCGACATCTGGATCTCAAGCGACAGCGGGCATACGTGGACCAATCAAACCACCGGCACGAGTGCAGGCGGTTTGGATTGGACACAGATTACTTCTTCCGCCGATGGAACCAAATTAGCAGCCACCGAAACGGATTTTAGTGCCACGGGCGATATTTGGATTTCAACGGACTCTGGTGCTACCTGGACAAATCGGACTACCGGTACGAGCATGAGCGGCCAGAGGTGGAATGGAATCGTTTTGTCCGCGGATGGCACAAAGCTTGCCGCGTTCACTCACGCTCACAACACCGGCGACGTCTGGACATCGACCGACTCCGGCGCCACATGGACCGACCAAACTGCGAGCAGGACAGTGGTCAGCGACCCGCTCTATGACTACATCACTTCCTCTGCTGATGGCAGCAAATTGGCGGCGGTTACACTTAATGACAACGGTCCCACCACGACGAGCGCCATCGTTGTTTCAGAAGATGGTGGTGTTACCTGGAGTGACGAAATAGACGACAACAATCCAAGCGTAACCGCTCAAACCTGGTGGGCCGTGGCCTTATCTGCCGACGGCAGCAAGCTCGCGGCGATTATGTGGTTGGGAGACATTTGGACAGGTTTGATTCCGCAACCAGCCGCGCCAACACCCGCGCCGAGCGGGGGAGGAGGCGGTGAGATAGTTGGCAGCGGTCCCAATGCGCCTTCTGCAGCAGGTTTAGGGGATCACACCGCGCCCCTTCCTGGAGGAACAACTGCTGCGACTGCGACTCCAACGACTCTCATTTCGCCCTCGAACCAATCTTTCTCTGCTTCGCAATCCACCCGGCTCGCCGCTCTCTACGCGTCACTTCTCCAACTTTTGCAGCAGGAACTTTCAATACTTATTGAAATGAAAAACTGAAAAAGTAATGCCTTCTCGATCCTGACGATGACCGGGAGGAAAGCTTGTGCTACATTCTCTATTGTCGGGCCGTTAGCTCATTTGGTAGAGCACCACATTTGCAATGTGGGGGTGACCGGTTCGAATCCGGTACGGTCCACCCAGTTTTTAGCCTGAATATCCGGGGGGTTTGGTCTTCATCTTGACCACATCATCAGAAGCGCATTCTATGGGAAAGGCGTCGGGCCTTATCCCAGTATGTCTGTCAAAAAAACTAGAGCACAGGCGTGGAAAGCTACCTTCGAGGCGGAGTTTCTTACTGCATACGAAAGTTATGCTGACGCTATTTTTCGACACGTGTTCCTCCGCGTGCGCGACAGGGAAGCGGCGACCGACATCGTCCAGGAAACATTCTCACGTGCGTGGACCTATCTCTCGCAGGGAAAGAAGATTGAGTACATGCGTGCGTTCCTTTACCGCATCGCGAACAATCTCATCGTCGATGGCTCACGCAAGAAGCGCACCTCATCGCTTGACATGATGATGGAAATAGATGGATTCGAACCGAAAGATGAAATGGCGAAAGACCCAGTTGAAGTCCCGCAGGCGCGCGAAGCGGTAGCGCTGCTTTCTTCGCTCGAAGAAATTTACCGCACCGCGATTACAATGCGCTTTATTGAGGAAATGTCACCGAGGGAGATCGCACGCAAACTCGGTGTTTCCGAGAATGTCGTCTCGGTTCGCATCCACCGCGGGATTGCGCGACTTTCAAAGATGATGAACAGGACGAACGCGGAGCTCGCGTAACCCCACCAAGTTATCCCACTTGACAATTTCTGCCCAAGCCGCAAGATACTGGTGAATGTAAGTTTCCATGCGGAAGGGGTAAAAGCCATAAGGCAGGAAAAGGTTGGTTACATTTTTTAAAAAGCAAACAAAAAGCAACATGGCAAAGAAGTTGTATGTCGGAGGCCTTCCGTACTCGACCACGGAAGACGAACTTCGAGACGCTTTCGCCAGCGCTGGAAACGTCACCTCTGCGTCCATCATCATGGACCGTATGAGTGGTCGTTCCAAAGGTTTCGGATTCGTGGAAATGTCCTCGGATGACGAAGCTAAAGCGGCGATCGACATGTGGAACGGGAAGGATTTCGGCGGACGCACGCTTACGGTAAATGAAGCGCGTCCGATGGAGGAGCGCCCGCGAAGCAGTGGCGGCGGTGGATACCGCGGCGGCAACGGCGGAGGCGGCGGCTACAGCGGCGGCGGTGGAAATCGCGGCGGCGGCGGTGGCGGCGGCGGACGTTGGT
>Ga0209483_1001056_pt1 | contig 21798 bp, 19 predicted proteins | sample NGEPerA_FD_184508 | JGI IMG/M metagenome (GOLD analysis project Ga0209483, IMG submission 184508) | Arctic peat soil microbial communities from the Barrow Environmental Observatory site, Barrow, Alaska, USA - NGEE PermafrostL2-A... | ecosystem: Environmental > Terrestrial > Soil > Wetlands >... | reverse complement strand
TTGGAAGCCGGGTGCTCGCATTCCGCCTGAACGCGATTTGTGCCAGCAATTGGGGATCGCGCGTACCTCTCTTCGTGAAGCTCTCAAGGCAATGGAACTCATCGGCATGCTCGACAGTCGCATAGGCGACGGAACCTTTGTGTGCCCACGCTCAGAGTTTCTGAGCAGGCCGCTGCTCTGGGCCTTCACCGGAACCGACCACGAGGAGCTCCAGGAAATTATGGAGGCTCGGACCATCATCGAAGAGAACCTGGCGGGGCTGGCCGCACAGCGTGCTTCAGCCGGAGAGATCGCAGAAATTGGCCGGGCTGTGCAACTCATGAGAGACAGCATTGCACGTGGTGATTCCATTCTCGAAGCAGATATGGCATTTCATATGGCTGTCTCCCCTGGAGCTCGGAACGGAGTAATGCGCAACGCCGTGCAACTGCTCCGAAACCTGCTGCGGCAATGGATCAGCTACAAACTGCTTATCCCCGATGTCCTGCAAATGGTCTTGAAGCGCCACTTTGCAATCTATCGCGCCATCGCGGCGCGAAGGCCGAATGCGGCCCGCAATGCCATGCGCCTCCACCTGGAGGAAACCATGAATCTAGTCACGCACGTCGTCGAGCTCCGCGAAAAATATAAATAGCGTGACTCTAAGGCTCTGAACAAAGGTGGGCTTGCCCCGCTGCGTCTGGAGTGCGTAGTGCGGCCGACATCGTCTTTGAATCAGCCATAGGCTTTGCCGGTGACGCGGCGTCCGCGCTCAGGACCAGCGAAACGCCTCTAGAGTCTCCCGAATGGAACTTGCGTCCATCCATAAGAAAACGTTTGGTTTTCTTACGACCTCATTGCATTGAATCGCCACATCAAGACGGCGGATGAAGAACCTTCAGAAAACCTCTTGACAAGATTGGTAAGACCACCTTACCATTCGCGTTGCTTGAATAGGGGAAGCAATGTTGCGCCCGTATTTGGGCTTGAAATTACACTCAATGTTTCTAGGCAAGATCAGGCACAGGGTATTCAAGATAGCTTGGATGCCCTGCAAGAACCCCAAAGCCCGTATTGCGCAAAGACAAGCTACGTGGGATCAAAGCGCACAACCTCTTCCGATTGAGAACAGCCCGATCGCGCTGCTTGAATGTGCACTCATGGGAGCCGACACGGCACAGATCGTTACTTACGGAGGGAGCCAATGATGTTCAAGAGCCATGTAGCAAGAGGTTTTCTGGTGGTCGTACTGACATCGCTATTTTCACTATGCGATCTTCAGATGCATGGCCAGGCAGTGTCGGTTGCACAAATCAGCGGTCAGGTCGTTGATTCAACCGGTGCAGCGGTGCGTAACGCCGAAGTGGGCATGGTGCAAACCGAGACCCACTATACCCGGGACACCATGACTGACGCGCAAGGTTCTTACACACTGCCAAATCTGCCAGTCGGGCCATATCTACTCGTCGTTACGGCCAACGGCTTCAGAAAGTATGAGAAGAAGGGTATCGTCCTGCAGGTTGGGAGCAATGTGCAAATCAACGCCGCAATGCAAGTTGGTACTGCCACGGAAAGCGTAGAGGTGACGAGCGAAGCTGAGGGCCTGGTGGAAACCGGAAGCAACTCAATCGCCCAGGTTATCAACCAGGAACAAATTGTTCAGCTTCCTCTGAATGGCCGGCAGGCTACACAGCTAATCCTGGTGTCTGGAGCTTCTACCAATGTGCCGTCGAGCAATATGATTAGCAGCAAGAATTACCCAAGTTCCGTTGCAATCTCAGTTGCCGGAAGTCAAGGCAACGGAACCAATTATGTGCTTGACGGTGGTGACAACAATGATAGCTTTTCTAACGTGAATCTTCCGTTCCCGTTCCCGGATGCACTTCAAGAATTCAGTGTAGATACGAGCGTGCTTCCTGCACGGAATGGCCTTCATCCAGGCGGCATGGTAAACGTCGTCACTAAATCAGGGACAAATCAGTTTCACGGTACCTTGTTTGAATTCCTCCGCAACGGAAAATTCAACGCGCGCAACTACTTCGCGACTCTGCCCGATACCGAACGACGCAATCAATTTGGCGGAACCGCTGGCGGACCAATTCGGAAGGACAAGTTATTCTTTTTTGCCGGATACCAGGGAACCAGGACTACGCTTCCACTGGTCACTACTGCTTTTGTGCCCACCGCGGCAGCTCTCAATGGCGACTTCTCGGCATTGGAGTCCGCTTCCTGCCAGTCCAACAATGTGGCGAGAACCATCATCAATCCCGTAACGAAACTGCCGTATGTCGGTGCACAGGTACCTACAACCTCCTTCGATCCTGCAGCTGTGAACATCATGAAGAACATGCCCACTACCACAAACTCTTGCGGCAAGGTGACGTATAACATACCTACTTTAGGCAACGAAGATCAGGTTATCGGTCGCGCCGATTGGAATCCAAGTCAAAAGCACTCACTCTTCGCGCGGTATTTTATCGCCGACTGGCGAGCTCCCGCTGCTTTCTTTCCCACAAATCTGCTGGTAGCCACCAACCCCGGCATCCTTGAGCGTTCGCAGACATTCACCATAGGCGACACTTACACAATCACTCCCCACCTGTTGAACTCCGTTCATTTCACCTTCAATCGCCTCAGGGATAACCGCGGACCTGCTCCCAAAACGCCCAACGCCGTTTCTTACGGCGTGAAGATGTTTAACTACGATTCCGTCGGGATGCAACTGACCGTTTCCAACGGGTTCGCAACCGCCTGCGGCACATGCGCTCCGGGATACTTTGACAGGAATACTTTCCAAGAAGCTGATGATGTCGATTGGATGCTCGGAAAGCACCAGATTGCGTTCGGGGTCAACATCATCCGCGCAGACCAGAATCTTGACAGCCACTTTAACTCGAATGGGCTATTCAGCTTCAATGGTCAATTTACAAATGATCCCCTGTTGGATTTCCTGCTCGGCGACATGAATTCGTTTGGTCAGAGTCGCTCACAAATCAACGTCTACCGGCAAACGACCCCCGGGCTCTATGTTCAAGACTCATATAGGGTCAACAGTCGCCTCCTTATTAACGGAGGGTTGAGATGGGAGCCTATGCTGTACCCGCAGGATCTTTTCGCTCGGGGCAATACGTTCACCATGCAAGACTTCGCGGCTAATAAGAAGAGCACCGTGTACGTCAATGCGCCAGCAGGCATGCTCTTTTTCGGAGATCCAGGCGTCCCAAGATCGTTCACGAACGATCGAAAGATGAACTTCTCTCCGCGGCTGGGGCTTATTGTGAATCCACACGGAAATGGAATGGACACTATCCGCGTAGGTGGGGGACTTCTTTACGACACACCCGAAGAGTATTACTCAGAACGCCTGACGACGAATTCTCCATACGGAACCCAAATTACTCTAACTAACCCAGGACCTTTGAGTAATCCATGGACTACCTATGCTGGTGGTAACCCCTATCCGCTCCCTTATCCTCCAGCGTCAACAGATGCATTCCCCATTGGCGGAACCTATGCTTTCATCCCGCTCGATCTCAAAACACCTTACATGGTGCAATGGAATGCAAGTTATGAACGCCAGATCGCAAAAGACTGGCTTCTAACGGTGGGCTATCTCGGAAACAAGACAACTCACTTATGGTTGAGCCTTGATCTCAATCCGTCTGTATTTATTCCAGGAACGTGCGGCAGCTCGGCCTGTTCAACAACCAAGAACACTGCGCAAAGGCGCGTCCTATACCTGCAGAATGCCGCTCAAGGGCAATACTACGGGCAGGTGGTAGTGACGGATCAGGGCGTGAATGCGAACTATAACGGCCTGCTCACCTCTATCCAGCATCGTCTAAGCCATGGATACAACCTGCTTGCAAATTACACATACTCTCACTGCATCAGCGATGGAGATTTCCAGGGAAATGTAGGCAATGTGCAATATCAAAACCAGGCGATTCCCGCAGGCCGAAATGCTGATCGAGGCAATTGCGACTTCGATATTCGTCACCTCGTCAACGTCTCGTTCGTCGGCATCAGTCCAGGCTTTGGCAATCCGCTAGTGGGCAGGATAGTTCGCGGCTGGCAGTTCGCCCCTTTGCTTCGAGTGGCCAGCGGTCTACCGGTGATTGTTAAGACTGGAACAGACAATTCACTGACCGGAGACGGTATGGACCGCCCCGATGCCGTTCCTGGCGTTGCCCGCTATGCGTCTTCTCTGGGTCCGAACCACCAGTGGTTAAATCCGGCAGCGGTAAAGGCAAACGGTCTGGGCACATTCGGCAATCTTAGCCGGGATGCATACCGCGCTCCAGCTCAATTCAATCTTGACCTTTCTTTGGGCCGCTCGTTCCCGATATTCAGGGAACGGTATCAAATGGAGGTGCGCGCAGATGCCTTCAACTCCATCAATCATCCGAACTATCTGTTGCCTAGCGCGACGCAAACGTCTTCAAGTTACGGAAGAATTACATCCGCTAACGATCCCCGGATCTTTCAGTTCTCGATGAAGCTGCACTACTGACACTAAGGTGCGGCTTAGGGGGTCTAACAAACACGGACCAAGGAGACCAAATTGACTAAGACCATTTCGCGCAGGAGGCTGTTCAAAGACATCGGTGTAATCGGAGCAGCTGGATTCCTTGGTGCGGGCGCCACTTCATTGGCCGAGGGAATGTCTCATGAGCCATCAGGATCATCAGTGGCGGATGACGAAATCAGCCGTGTGGCGCAGACTCCTGTCGAAGACTGGGTTGCCGACAATGGGAAGCTTCGGATTCGGTTAAGGCCGGATGCACTTACACTAACTGTCGAGGATCTGGTCGGAAAAGAAACGTGGTCATCCGATCCGTGGGAAAACAGCGCTGGAAGCATTCATCTCCGCGGAAAACATGGCGAGTCGGCATCACTGGCACTGAGTTCGGCGTCGCAAAAGAAGATTGTTGCGCTGCAAGGAAACGACGCCAGCGGTGAACTCGGCTTCCAACTTTCTCTTTCCGAGTTCCGTCCAAGAATGATGCCCGGGCGCGAAGATCGCGATCCAGGCAGCCATTTGTCAATAGTTCTCAAGGCTCTGATGGTCAAGAATACTTCAGAGCTCGTATTTCAGGTCCAGGAACTTCATAATGAATCCCGCTATTGGACTGTGGAATCCGTCGAGTGGCCGCTTCGCCTGTTTTCAGTTCAATCAATTAAAGAGGACGGCTACATCGTGATGCCCCAAGAACAGGGCCTCCTGATTCCGTCACGATTCGACCAGGGGTATTTCCGAAATCTCAATTGGATATGGGAGCGGATCGCGGGGTGGGGGCGTGTCTCGTCGAGTTGCTCGATGCCATGGTTCGGAGCAAAGAAAGGTGACAGCTCCTTCATATGTATTGTTGAGACGCCCGACGACGCGGCATACGGGCTCATCGCCAATGACGTTCGACCGCCCGAGCCACCTGCTGCCAACGGAAGTCTGCGGGAGAACGAAGCATCCTTTTCTCCGCGACTTTCGACGATCTGGCCTGTTTGGAACTCCGTAAAAGGACAACTCGGCTATATGCGAGTAGCACGATACATCTTCCAGCCACACGGCGGCTACGTGGAGATGTGCAAGACCTATCGGCAATACGCCCAGAAAATCGGCAAGTTTGTAACGTTGAAACAGAAGATTGCTGCAAATCCAAATGTCGCAAAGCTCATCGGTGCGCCCAATTTTGAAATGATGATCGTTTCGAATCATCCTTTCGAGCCGCAGTACCAGGGGCAATCGAGTGCCCTCTACGACGGTTATCACGCAATACAGACGAGCTTCGATGAACTTACGGCGATCATTCACGACATGAAGGATAGCCTCGGCATGGAACGTGCCGCCATTCGGATCGCTGGATGGGGCCAGATGGGTTATGACAATTATCGACCCATTGATGAGCTGCCGGTGAACAAGGAAGCTGGTGGTCCTGAGAAGCTCGCCGCCGCCATTCAGGCTGCAAAATCCGCCGGCTTTCTTGCTGGGCTCTTCGATAATTACAGGAATCTCGATCTAATCTCGCCGAGCTATGACGAAAAGTACATTATGCGGAATGCGGAAGGCGCCCTGGTCCCCGGCTTCTCGTCGGAGGGTGGGCGCTCGGAGGAGATTTGCCCGAAGGCTGCCGTTGAGTTGATCAAGCATAACGTGGCGTATATCAAACAGGCACTCGATCCAAACATGCACTATCTGGATACAATTGCTGGACTTCCCTTAGTGGAATGTTATGATCCCCGCCATCCAATGACCCGCAGCGAATGTAAGGAAGAACGGATCGACATCATGAAGGTCGTCACTGGCGCGAATCTCGTATTGGGTGCCGAAGCCCCACCCCAGGATTGGAATCTCGGGCAGTGCTCATACTACGATGAGCACCCTAATAATTCGACGGGCATCGATGTGCCGCTCTACGGTCTGGTCTATCACGAGTGCGCAATGCTGTATCGCCAGCATGGAACTCCTTACGACCACGGCAACGATGAATATGGTTTTGTTCGGGAACCATGGCCGACAAAGTTTCTGCGCGGACTCCTCTATGGCGATGAATCGAGCTGGACGTTTTCCAACAAGGATTATTGGGCTTGGAAGGACACTCTCAAGAGTATAAATTCCGTAATGACGCCGCATCAGCGGAGGCTGGCATTCGAGGAACTCTTGAGCCACAAGTTCCTGACGCCGGATTTTAACGTGCAGCGGACTGTCTTCTCGTCAGGGGTTGAAGTTACCGTAAACTACGGACAATTCACCTTCAAGCTTGAGGATGGCACGGAATTGCCGGCGCATGGCTACAGAATTGAAGACAAGACCAAGGGGCACTCGTCCACTGGAGCCGTCGAAATCAAAATCATGGTGGGCACAAAGTGATTTTCGAGTCAACGCCCGAACAATTCTGGAGTGGAATGACAGGCTGCCGCGATATTGGACGCCCTAGAACAGGCCTCCTGGCAGCCATCCCTTCAAACGTTCACGACGAATAACATGCACAGAGGAGACGACATGCGTCTAGAGACTTCGATTGCCATCATATCTCTTTCACTCATCGTGGTGCCGGCGGCCGTGGCCGGCAGTGTCGAGAAAATCAGAAATCAGAAGGTAGTGGCGACAGAAGAAACGCTTGCCCCTGGCGAAACCGCTTCCCTACCGAACCCGATCCCCAGCATCATCGTATATATGTCGGGAGGATCGGCGGAAATCATTCCGGCACATGGAAAACCGCACAGTGAGCTGGTTAAACGCGGCGAAACTGTATTTCTTTCAGCAGGAGAAGGAACGATCAAGAATCAGGGGTCCTCAACGCTTAGCTTCGCACGTGTCGAATTCCTGACGGCAGGAAACCCAGAGACATGGGGAATGTCCGGCCTCTCCCCTAACTATAAGATGCTGATTGAAGACAACTACGCACGCGCCTACGACATCAAGATCCCTGCGCAGACCTTTGAGCCCCAGCATACCCACCATGATCGCGTCGTAGTGTCTCTTTCGGGAGCGAAGCTGGAACATATTCTTCCCGATGGATCGAAGCAGCCGTCCACATTAAAGACCGGTGAAATTGTTTGGCGGCTTGGGGCGACACACATAGGACATAATATGGGTCAAACCGACCTCTGGGTGATCGCGATCGAGCCAAAGTAGGATTGTCGCTTCGACATGCCAGCGGACAACGCAACAGAAGACGTGCCAAGAGGATTCTCCGATGATGGCAATAAGCGTGAAGAGCCTCGCTCTGTTCCTGGCGGCGGCAAGTGTTCTCTCAGGCCAGCAATCGAATCCAGCCCAAGTTAAGGCTGCTTCTCCTGCCAGTCAGAATGCGGGTGGAGATACGGTTCCGGATGTCTATGCAATCCAAGCGCACATCGACAGAATCGTAGTGCTTCGGCTTAAATACGATGCAGACCTGCTTGCCGGGATTGAAAAGATGGTAAAACAGGAGCAAATCCGCAACGGCGTGATTCTCGCTGCAATCGGGTCTCTGCGCGGATATCAGATCGATCAAATCAGCAATCGGGATTTTCCTTCGAAAAACGCAATGGAAAGCAACCCCAGGTCACCGGCTGAACTGGTCGGGATGAATGGGTACATCATTGCGGGGCGAGTACATGCCCACATCACCCTTGCGACGCCGGAAAAGGCAATCGCAGGCCATCTCCAATACAATACCCGCGTCTTCACATCGGCAATTGTAACGATCGCAGTGACGAACGACTCGAATTTTAACCGAATTGATGACCAGACATATCGATAACAATGGCAAGCGCATTAAAACCTCCCGCGGAATCCGCACCAAGATTCGCAGAAGCGTTGTTAGATTGTCATTCTGCCCGAAAAGCCATCCAGCGCTCAGCCGATACCATAGATTCGCAATTTGAGTGAAGTGCGACGCCAAATGGAAGTTTTCATTCCTTGAATGAACCGCATTTCGAGCTTTGCTCTTGATCAATGTTGAAAGGAAGACAAATGACCTCACAAAACAAGACGATATCCATTCTCATGACAAGATTCAGCATGGCTCTGGCATTATCGCTCTGCATTGCGGGTAATGCATGGGCAGCGACTACCGGTGAGCAAATATTCAATATCGTCGACTATGGAGCGAAGTCCGACGCGTCGGCCCCAGCAACGGAGGCCTTCCGCCGAGCAATTGAAGCTGCGAAAACTCGCGGCGGCGGCACAATTTATGTGCCGCCAGGCAAATACTCAAGCGGACCAATGGAGCTGTTCAGCAACATGACTCTCGACGTCGATGCAGGAGCGACAATTGACTTTCCGGTCGATGCGATTCCCTTCGAAAAGACGCGCTACCTCGGAGTCGAGGCGCTCGCTCCAATGGCGCTCATAGGCGCACGCAATGCGGAGAATGTAACCATTACGGGCCGCGGTATCTTAACCACGGGCCGCTACGCAGATTGGGGAAAGGCATATGGGCCGGCCCCGGTTATATCGAATAGCGCTGAAAACGCAAACGGTCCCCATTGGGATCATCTCCTTAAGTCCCTCGAGACCGGACAGCCCGTCACGGACGAAGAATCACGTGCGGCCGCTAAGGAACTACGGCCGTCCTTTGTTTACTTCATCAATTCAAAGAACGTGCTGGTTGAGGGTGTGCGCATCATTGGCGGGCCCATGTTTCTCGTCCATCTGCTCTACGCAGAAAACGCGACCGTCCGCAACATCATTATCGAGGACAATCCTGGCCCACACGCCAACGGCATCGTCGTGGACTCAAGCCGCTTTGTCCGCATTTCCGATGATTACATAGATGTAGGTGACGACGGAATCGTTGTTAAGTCGGGAAAGGATGCCGATGGTTTGCGCGTGAATCGTCCCAGCCAGGATGTCACAATCACGAATTGCACCGTTTATCATGCGCATGGCGCAGTAGTTCTGGGCAGCGAAACATCGGGCGGAATCCGCAACGTAGTTGCGAGTAACATCACCGCAGTCGATACGGAAAACGGCATTCGAATCAAAAGTCGACGCGGGCGCGGCGGTACCGTTGAAGACGCGCGTTTCGACAATTGGACAATGGAGAATGTCGGGACGGGAATTGTTGTGACAAGTTATTACCTCATGGGCGGCGAAGGTAAGACCGCCAAAGAACCCTTCTCTAAGCGCACGCCTGTCTTTCTGAACATCGCTATCAGCAACGTGACGATCTCCAACGCGACCAAGCAAGCAGTCGATATTGAGGGACTCCCCGAAATGCCAATCGCTGGATTGCGCTTGAATGATGTTGTAGCCTCAGGAAAATCAGGGTTACTCGCGACATACACCGACGACTTGGAGTTGCACCATATACAAGTGGACGCCGAGATCGGTCCCGCACTGACAATTGACACCGCCGCCAATCTTGTAATGGACGATGTTGCGTCACGAAAGCCAGTTGCCGGGTCGCCCGTGATCAGGCTTACGAATAGCCGCGGATCGATACTGCGGGACAGCCACGCCTTTCCAGAAACGGAGACATTTCTTTCAACCGACGTGGGTGGACTGCAATTCGTTCACCTAGCTGACAACTTTCTGGACAATTCCAGGGTACCGACGGAAGAGCGTTGATCTTGACCGAATGTCGAGTGACACCAGTCCTTGCGAGACGGCAGAGCCGGATTCCTGGAAGCTTTTGAAATCGATATGCGACAAGGACCTGGCATCCAGTTCGTTCGACTTGGGTAGGTAAGGCATTCTGCCGTGGGACGTGCTCGCGATGTATGGCAATTTCCATTGTGCGCGCAATCTTGGCACGAATAATTGACGGATTTTTGAGTGCGCGTGATGGTGCCGTGAAGTGAATTTCATTGGTTGCACTTTAAATTTTCCGGGATCAAATAGGGGTACGTATGGACTCAAATGAATTCAATTCCGATTTAATGACGGTCGAGGAAATTGCACGTGTGCTACACGTTCCTATTTCTTGGGTCTACGGACGTACACGGCGACGCGGAAATGAGCGAATTCCTCACATTAAATTGGGGAAATATCTGCGGTTTGAATTAACCTAAAAACGGCAGTTGAAGTGCGGTCAGAATGGCCAACTGTTTCAAACCACAAAGGGTTGCAAACATTGGGAATTTCACCATTTTGGTCAGATGCGGAGCAGTGCAAAGTGCCACCGAATCAACCCCTTGTCGTTCCCCAACATTTTCAACTGCCGTTTTTAGGATTAATGGCAGTCAAAAATTGGGCGCACGCTCAAAGAGCCGCTTGATGGAACCGGTCGCGGGGACTACTCTTCCAGCAGACGCACTACCACCTGAACGGGCGACATTCGGAGGACGAATGACCCGTAAAAGGTGTTTTCAAAAGGGCTCACTCTTCAAACGCGGTACGCGCAAGAAAGTGTGGGTCGCTCGCTGGTGGGAGCCCGTGATCGGTCCCGATAACCTTCCTGGGCGGATTCGCCGCTCAGAGGTTCTCGGGACGGTCGCGGAAATTGCAACAAAACGCGAAGCAATGCAGATCCTTGATGATCTGCTGCGCAAAGTGAACAGCGGCGATTTTCGGCCTCAAGCGGTTTGGACATTTCGCAGTTTCGTGGAAGACCGCTGGAAGCCGGATTTGTACCCCACACTGAAGTTTTCAAGCAAGAAGTTTTACGACAACATGGTTGACGCTCATCTCATGCCGGTATTCGGTGACACGCAGCTTCGATTGATCTCGAAGGATCACGCCCAGAGCTTTCTGACAGCGAAAGCGCAGGGCGGTTCATCCTGGAAGACGGTGAAGCTCATTCGCACCGCGTTCGGCTCAATTCTCGAAGCAGCGGTGAGGGATGAACTGTTGGCCTCCAACCCCGTCCGGAGAACACGACTTCCGCGACGCGGCCCGGTTGACGAGAAATCTCCGATTAAAGTGGAAACCGTAAAGGAGCTAATTGAGACGCTCCCCGAACCCTCCCACTCCCTCGCAGCGCTGCTTGCCAGGATGGGATTGCGAATTGGCGAACTGCTGGCCCTTCGCTGGCAGGACATTGATTTGCAGAATGGGTTCCTATCGGTCAGACAAACGGTCTACGAAGGCCATTTCGATGAACCGAAGACGAAGCGAAGCAAACGCCGCATCCCTCTCGGCCCGCAATGTGTCGAGATCCTTGCAGCGTTGAGGCGCACCGAAGCCACTCCTTCGACTTTGGTGTTCTCGGCTCGAAACGGTTCCCCGCTCAGTCGGCGTAATCTACTCAACCGGCAACTCAAGCCAGCCGCCAAGGCGCTCAAATTGACTGGAGTGAATTGGCACTGGTTCCGGCACGCTCACGCAACCCTGCTTGATTCGACGGGCGCTCCAATCGGAACCTGTGCCTCGCCAAAACTCCATCCGGCCAAAACTCGAATCGAAGCATCGATATCTTAACGGTTAAGAGCTACTTGGATCGCCCGACTCGTGCTCGTTGGAAAGCTATGAAAATACAGGCCGATGGAATTCTGGCGAGGGACAGGATGTTGCCTACGAAAAACGGTGAGCTGTTGTCGGAGCGCCAGATTTTCCAGCAGAAGGTCGCAGCGAGAACGAAAGATTTGGGTGGTCAAAATAAAAGAAGCCGAGGCGAGCGTAACATGAGGCCAGTTTTACAGGCAGCAAAATCAAATTGGACAGACAATTCATCTGCTTGATGCTGCGGCAGATCCTTGTTTTTGGCGAACCACAAGTTCTCGCTGTGATGGCGGATTCACATTCAGTGCACAGGAGTTTCCGCCTCCCGGCAGCGGTCATGCCTGACGCGATCACGGTCTGCTCCCTGATGCTCATTCCGAGCAACGCCCGACTACGGCATGCGGCTTCCGTCTGCATGTGCAGGAACAGATGGGACACAGATATCGAAGGCGCTGGCCGCCTGACCCAGATGTTCAGAGACGACCTTCACCACGACGTCAGCCTCGAGTGCCAATGTCGCCGCGAGATGACGAAGTTCGCGTCGTTTCTGCCTGCTGCTTCGCGATATCAGGGCAGGAGCTTGCCGTTCAGGATGGTTTTGCTCTCGGTGTGTCCCTGGTTGTCGCGAACGGTGATGAGCTGAACAACAGGCCTTTCGTTCGAATACATGGTGTTTGTGCTCACGGTGTTCCCATTGGCATCCCGAAAGTGTTCGAGCTGCCCGACGATTTTTCCTTGATTATCGCGAACGATCATTTCTCTCTCCTCCATTCGAAGTTAGTCTTCATACACAATCTCGCTCTTAACGCTGCGAATCAGATTCGGAGACGGCGCGATTTCCGGTCGCAGCTTCCGGAGAAAGCGAATCGCATCCTCAAATCTCACCGAACCCGTCTGATCGAGAAACGCGGCCACCAACGTGGGCGCCCTTGAGATTCCAGAGTGGCAATGAACGAGCACCGCGCCTTCGGCGACCGCTTGATAGATCGCTTCCAGAATGGCGCTGAGCAAAGCAATCGGAATCGGTTGCGCATCCCGAATCGGAAACTGGAGGTAACGGATGTTGGGAGCGCGTTGTATGACACGCTCCTCGCACAAGGTAATCATGGTTCGAATCTGATGAAGGTTGTATTTGGCCAGCCACTCCGCATCAGCGAGACTGCCCAAGAAGAGTCTCGTGGACACCGCGGTTACAGAAGACGTCAGCCGATTGAGTGTCATCCTCTAGTATACGAAGTGGCTTCGTGATTTAGCTACAAAACCTCTTGATGCCGCGAGAGATTGTGAGAATTTTTCTGAAAAGGTAGCCGTTTTCAGCAATCCGCCGGTATACCGTATGTATGGAAATCTTGGGCATAGATCCTGAAGTGGGTAAAGATACATTTCCCCACCTCATTCCCTTCCCTGCTCCACCCCCACAGTTCTCCCCCATGGCGGCCTATCTCTCCCGCCTGGCACCGTCGTCGCAACGGGCAACGTCGAAACTGCGGCGGCGTATCGTTGCCCTGTTGGGCTCAACGGTCACTGCAGAAGCATTTCCTTGGTCGTGGCTGACGAGCATAAGAATTACTATGCATTCCGCATATGCACTGGACGCGGCACCGCTGCACTTGAAAGAGATTGGGCATAGTGTCGTCAACGTGTCGACGACACTATGCAAGAAAGGCAGTTATGGCAAACGGATCGGCGTGCAATGACGTTAGAGCCTACGACCGCTACACCCACTCCGCCAACTTCCGGCAGGCCGATTGGGACACTGCAGTTAGTAACATTGTGTTCCCCGAGTCAGGACAACTGCGCTCCCGTAAAGTCGTATCTAGATCGCGAGCCCGTCCTATGGGCAAATATCCATCCTGGAAGATGAAACGGATGGTCCAGTGGGAATCTGAAAACGAACTCAATGCCTTCCGTCTGCTCGATTGCAATCCGGATGTGACGAGTTTTCATGAGCAGCCGTGCGAGGTCATGTACTTTCTTGATGGGAAGGCCAGAAGCCATTATCCAGACATCCTTGTTGAAAAGAACGGACGAAAGGAACTGTGGGAGGTCAAGCCCGAATCTGAGGCGGAGAAGCCGGAAGTCGTTACGAGAAGTACTCTGCTTGGCTCTGGTGCAAATATGTGCGAGGGGGCGCAACAAGGCCAGTGGAGGAGTAAAGACTACGCGGCGAGTACTGCATTCCAGATTGCAGGGACAGTTTGGTTCTTGATACGGAGACTCCCCAGGGCGAATTGTCCTTTGCGAATACGGTGGAGCAGTTCGATCCCGGCAATGGTGGTAGCTGCGCAATCAAAGTTCTTGAAGCCGAGCATCGGCCCTGTTCGGGATTTAATCCCCCGGTGATCCTGTTCGATCAGATTGTTCAGGTATTTCGACGATCGCAACTTGGTATGCTTCCAAGCATCGCCTTCCCTTGGCATTTCGCGCACCGCTCGGTGCGATGCAGCGTAGCCATCTAATGTGATACTGACCGGCGCACGTTTTTGGGTACGAAGCGCCTTGCGAAAGAATGCCTTAGCTGCGGCGACGTCTCTGGTCGGACTTAGCCGGAAGTCGACGGTGTCGCCTTCGCGGTCTACGGCACGATAAAGGTAGACCCATCGTCCGCGCACTTTCAAGTACGTTTCGTCAACACGCCAGGACCGGCCAACTTTACGCGCAAAGCGAGTCCAGCGCCTCTCGAACTCCGGCGCATACCGTTGCACCCAACGCATGATCGTTGTATGCGAAAGATGCAGCCCACGTTCGGCCATCATCTCAACCAGATCACGAAAGCTGAGCTTGTAACATAGGTACCAACGCACACAAAGGATGATCACATCCCGGTCGAAATGGCGCCCTGCAAACAGATCCTTCATGCCTCTTAACTCGCTCATCGTCGGCCCATTTCTTCCAAATCATTACTGTAACCCACTCGCCCTTGCTATTTGCACCAGAGCCGAAGTGTCCACCTATTTTTAAGTGGACACTTCAAGAGGATGTTAAGAGGTTGCGGCAGCCGCCAGTCAGCCTTCGATAAGTCGGCGGAGTCGAGAGCATTCCTTGGGGGAGGAAGGCCGTGCCTGTAAAGCGGAATGCCTCTCGACCGCGTTCTACTGCACCGGAGTATCGCCCGTGGCATCGAACGTCGCGCCTGCCGGAATCAGAGTGGTGGAGACGACCTTTCCGTCTTGAGTGCCGGTGTACACGGCAATCCGCGATGAATCGATTCCCTTCTCGCCGACCAGATAGGCCTTTGTGTTCGACGCGCGCTGAGCGGCAAGTTTCCTGTCGTCCTTTTCCCCGCCGGCCGCGTTCCCAACCAGAGCCAGATTCGCATCGGAGTTGCGCTGCAGGTTCAGTGCCACCTCATCCAGGCAAGCCTTCCCTTGGTTGTCCACACGTGCCGGACGCCGAGCGTATCTGTCGAAGTGAACTGGGCACAGGTCGCTGGTCAGTGGCTTGGGCGCAGCCACTGGAACCGCGACCGTCACTGAAGTTGTGCCCGAAGCGGTCTGGCCCTTGTCATCGACGACATTGCAGGTCACGGTGATGGCTCCAGGTGGCACCCCCGAGGTTATCAGTGTAGCTGTCGAACCGGTTCCGCTCACAGAGCCGGAAGTCGAGCTATAGCTGTACGTCAAGGGACGATTTTGTGGACTCATGCCGGTTGCCGTAATCGTGGAAGAGTTGCCGGAAATCACAATGGAAGGATCGGCTGTGCAACTGACGGTCGGCAGTTCAAACGCCTTCACCACATACGGCGCGGTGCAATCCGCATTCTCGCCAGGCCTGTCGCCCTCGGAGACGTGGCCTTTCACGGTGTACGTGCCGGGAGCAGCTTGCTTCGTGTCGATACTCGCCGTGCTTGACGTTCCAGTCAACGTTCCTCCATCGGCAGACCATGTGTAGACGACCGTCTTTGCCGGGTCCAGATTCAGAGCCGTGCCGGACACCGCAATCGCATCTCCCGGGAATACAGACGATGGGTTCACCGAACAGGAATATGCCAGGGGTGGGAGTGGGGGCAGTGGAGGCGCGCCCCTTCCGCCGAAGCGGAAAACGATTCCAGAGGAAAGGCGCATGTCGTTCTGCGTTCCGGTCGTTCCGGTGGTGTAACTCGCGAACCTGGTCATCAGGTATTCGGCTTGAATGATGCGAATGGCGAAATGGTGGTGGACCCTGAGGTCCAGGCCACCTCCGGCGGTCATGGCAAACGAGTCCTGGGAGGGAAGAAGCGTGCAATTGACTGTACAACCGGTGAGTGTCACCTGGTTGGCATGCACGCCTCCAAACAGAACCTGAGCAAAGGGAGTGATCCTGTCGTGCTTCCGGAACGAAAGGCGCGGACCGAAGAGATACGTGACGGCTGCTACGTTTGCATTGTCCACGTCGACTGTAGCGGTATACCCCCCGGTGAATTGCATCGCCGAGTTAGTGTAGGCGCCAAAGTCGCCCACCAGCCCCAGGTAACGATTCACATTGAAAGCGATGGACGTGCTGCCGCCGTTCATCCACACCAGCCGGTTTCCAGCAGCCAGCGTCGGCACAGCGCGCAGATAGGAGTAACCCACGAATAGCTCAAACCTGGGAACGTCGAGGTTCAGGCCTCTCGAATAAGGCATGGCTGGTGCCATCGAGGGCTCTGGCATCGGGGCGTCCGGCTCGGCGGCGTAGACGGCGCTGGAATCGACAGCCTTCTCGTCACCGGCTGACGTCTTTGCCGCTTCCTCCGCACAGAGGTTGAACGCAGACATTAGGAAAACAACAAATGCCGCTGTGGCAATCATCCTTGCACTCAATCTCATTGTCGCCTCCCGAACTGCGCGTCGCGATCATCGAAAATCTCAGCGCCGGGTTAACTCAGCGCGAATAAGACATACCAAACAACACACTGCATGAAGCTGGCTGAGACCGCCCTCATGGGCGGTCTCAGCATCGCATTACGGCACATTGATTACGGTGTTCACCAAGGTGGTCGACGCATTCAAAGCAATCACTCTGCCGTTGATCGTCGTTACCGCGGCAACTCCGGGGCTTGAAACCGTGATTCCCGGTTGAGAGATGATGGTTCCGACCATAGTCCCGCCTCCACCGTAATTGATAACCGCGCCGGGGAGGCCCCCGACTGCCCAAAAGACGTTGCCGGCCTGGGCGCCGTTGATCAGGATCACGCTTTCAGGTGCTGTCGGCGTGCCTACTGTGAGAGACGATCCGATCTGGAAGATCCAGGTCGCATTGGGATCGCCCTGAGCGTCGAGAGTAAGAGGCCCCAGCGTTATGCCAACCGAACTTGCGTTCGTGTAGACACCGGGGTAAATGGTTGTACCGCCCAACTCCGCTGCCAGAACGCCGGTTGAGGGAAGTCCTTGAAGAGTCGTATAAGCGGTTCGAGCTTCCAACGCAGCTTCGGTTGCGATGGCAAACGTAGTCGCGGTTCCTTCATTGGGGCAAGCACCGGAAGGAGGTGGCGGAGCGGTGTCGATCGTCCCATTCACCAGCCCCAGATTGCTTGGCGTTACCGTATACGAGCATGGATACACGCCGCCAACGGCGGCAACGCTCTCATCGTAGAATCCGGTCATGGTGGTAGAGGCGCCCGTCGTGCCAATATCTCCATTGATCACTGTGTGGATCCCCTGGTTGGTCATCCCGGCGCCGCCGCCAAACCCACCAAACAGCAATATGGTTGGCCCAAGGACGATTGGCGGCGGAACCACTGCCGCACCGGTGGTGAACATCCAGGGATTCGGGGCACCGGTGGTTCCCAGCGGATTGCCTGCCAGGTCGGTTACTCCGTTGGTCACCATCGCGTTATAGCTGCTGCCGGCTGTCAGGGGGGCAGCCGGCGTGAAAGTGGCTATGAAGTTGATCGCGTCATAAGACACCGTTCCAATAACCGGAACTCCGCCTGGTCCCGTAAGTTGGAAGGTTCCCGTGGTGATGGTCAGTGGATTCATCGCTTCGGTGAAGGTTGCGCTGACTGCCTGATTGAGGGGAACGTTTATGGCCGAGTTCGCCGGGTTCGTCGAAACCAATTCCGGCGGGATGGAGTTCACAGCAGCGCCGGTTGTAAAAGTCCAGACGTAGTTGTTGGCCAGTGGAGTGCCCGCCAGGTTTTTGGCCCCATTGGTAATCGTGGCTGAAAACGTGGTGTTGGCCGCGAGGTTCGCTGTCGGCGTGAACGTCAGCGTATTTCCAACCGCTGCGTAAGCAACCAGACCTGATACGGCAGTAGCGCCTGGCCCAGTTAGCATAAAGGTTGTCGAATTGATCGTGGAAGGATTCATCGCCGTACTGAACGTGGCGCCAATGATCTGATTGAGAGGCACGCCCGTGGCCAAGCCGGCGGGGATGGTCGAGATCACTGTCGGCGGTACGCCAGTCGAGAGAGAAGCGGTAGTGAAGGCCCAGACGAAGTTGCTGGCCAGCGCTGTGCCCGCCAGGTTCTGAGCCCCCGTGGTGATCGTGGCCGTATATTGGGTTGCGGGCGCAAGGTTGGCAGTTGGAGTGAACGTCGCTACCGAGCCGGCTGCGACATAGGTAACGGTTCCTGTTACGCCGGCCCCGCCCGTCACTGACAGAGTGAAGGATGTCGTGCTGATCGTGGCCGGGGTCATTGCCACGCTAAAGATGGCATTGAGAGCCTGGTTGATGGGCACGCCCGTGGCCCCTCTTACCGGAAGCACAGAAATCACTGTTGGCGGGGTGGAAGCAGAAACTGTCCTGAAGCTCCACACGTAATTGCTTGCCAGTGGCGTGCCCGCCAGGCTCTGCGCTCCGCTGGTGATTGTGGCCGTAAAGAGAGTGTTAAGTGCAAGGTTCGCTGCGGGCGTGAATGTCGCAACTGCGCCCGAGCAACCGATTGTTCCGGGGACTGGAGTCGCGCCGGGGCCTGCCACAGTGAAGGCCGTCGCGGGGAAGGCTGCACAGTTCATCGCTTCGTTGAAGGTCGCCGTGATCACCTGGTTGACAGGCACACCCGTGGCTGTATTCACAGGGACCGTTGCAATCACCGCAGGCGGCGGTGTAGTTGTTGTAAATTTCCAAACGTAGTTGGCGGCAAGCGGAGTGCCCGCAAGAGAAGTAGCCCCGGTTGTGATTGTGGCCGTGTAGTTGGTGTTGTTGGCGAGACTGGCCGAAGGCGTAAATGTCGCTACTACGCCAGCGTAGGTCACGGTTCCAGCTACGGCGGCTCCTCCTGTCACTGTCAGCGTGAAGGTGGCCGCGCTGATCGTAGCGGGATTCATTGCTCCGCTGAAGGTTGCACTGAGCACTTGGCCAATGGGCACATTTACGGCTCCACTCACAGGGACCGTCGACACCACTGAAGGCGGCGGGGTTATCGTCGTAAAGGACCACACGTAGGGGCTAATCAGCCCAGCGCCGCCCGGGCTCGAAACTCCGGTGGTGATTGTAGCCGTGTAGGTGGTTCCGTATGCGAGGACGGCAGACGGCGTTAACGTCGCAGTCGAGCCGCTGTATGCGACGGCTCCAGCTATCGCAGTTCCCCCTGGTCCCGTCACCGTGAAGGTTGAGGCAGTAATCGAGGCTGAGTTCATTGCCATGCTGAACGTCGCGGTGACGGTCGTGTTGATGACGACACCGGTAGCGCCCTGAGCGGGAGTTACTGACACCACGCCTGGGATGGTGAGTGTTTCTTGACCGCATCCGGCAATGAAGAAGACCAATAGAGACGCTAGTAAACACGTAGTTCCAAACCTGTAGTTGCGCATTTGCACTCCCTCATCCAGCTGTGGTGACACGGTCCAAGGCCCATCGTTACGCCGGCGCGATGTGGAATGCCGACTCATGCTAACTAACCAAAAATAACAGCGGGAAAATGGACACAGCTGTGCTGGATTGCTCATGATTGCTCATACTTTCGGGGACATGATTGCTCATACTTTCGGGGGATTGACAAAAAAATAGCTTCGCATCTTACATCAAAATTGAACACTCATCTAAGTGCAATGGCGGCACGGCGCGACTGATCGCCGCCACCCCAATAAGTTAGCATTGCCCCTTTATACCGAAGAGTTACATCCCCAGTATCCGTTCCCACACCGCCGCTTCCAGCGGCGATGAAACGAATTGCCGTTAATGCAGTTGCCGCGCTCTTCCAGTGACTGTAGCGGCACCTTTCAGCCCTCAGTTTTCGAGATCTGGCTGTTCAGCAAGGGACCCAATGTCCGTGCGGTCAGCAAACCGGAACTCAGGTCAGATGTTGGAGCAGATCCCCTTACCATGAACTGAGCCTGCGCGATCTGGCAGTCGCATAGAAATGAAGGTCTGGGCGCTACCTCGGCTCATAACTCCTGTATCACCGGAATTAACTGATTTCATGACAGCGTCGGCTCCCTCAGCCCGACTACACTGGTTGCTGCTAAACGACCGTGAAGCTCGGGAGAAGGAGCCGAGCATGATGATTATAGGCTGTGACTTTCATCCCAGTTTTCAGCAGATTGCGTACGTAGAGCAGGAAACGGGGGAGTACGAGGAGCGCCGTTTGAGCCATCGCGGAGAAGCGGAAGCATTTTACCGGTCATTGGCAGGCAGGGCGGTGCGTATCGGAGTGGAAGCAACGGGGAATGATCGTTGGTTTCACAAGCTAATGAGTGAACTTGGTCATGAACTTCTGGTGGGGGACGCCAGCGCGATTCATGCATCAGCTCCGCGCGAGCAGCGGACAGACAAGCGGGATGCCAGACACATTTTGCGATTGCTGATGGAGAATCGGTTTCCAGCCATCTGGCAGCCATCGGTGGGCAACGAGGAACAGAGGCAGTTGCTGTTGCATCGCTGCCGGCTGGTGCGCATGCGGACGCGGATCAAAAATCAGTTGGATTCGATCGCCAAGAGCGAGGGACTGACCGGTTCGCGGGCCTGGAAGGCGAAGCGCCGCCAGCAGATCGAGGCGTTGCCGCTGACGGGGTGGTATGCCGAGCGGCGCAAAGATCTACTCGCGCTGCTGGATGAGATGGACAAGCGAATCGAGCCTCTGGACAAGGCCGTGAAGGCGGCAGCTGAGCAAAATGCCGAAGCGCAGCTGTTGATGACCCATCCTGGCGTAGGTCCGGTAGTATCGCTGGCCTACGTGCTGATCCTGGGGGATTGGAGGCGATTCCCCCGCGGCAAGCAGGTGGGCAGCTATTTGGGGCTGATTCCGGCCGAGGCGTCCAGCGGCAAGCATCAGCAGCGGATGGGACACATCACCAAGCAGGGCAATACGCTACTGCGCTGGCTGCTGGTGGAAGCTGCAATCAAGGCACAGAGCAAGGATCCGAGTTGGCACCGGCAGTATGTGCGTCTGTCGATGAACAAGCATCACGGCGTGGCCAAAGTGGCCATCGCCCACAAACTGGCGGTTCGTTTGTATTGGATGTTGCGCTCCGGGCAGAACTACACAAAGATCGTGGAGCGCGGTTCGCATGCGGGGCAGTCCGAATTGGCCGGTGGCTGCGGTTTCGGGCCGATTAACTGATTGGACGCCCCGCCTCTCTCGCCGGGCGAGAGAGTTTGAACAAGTAATCATGGTGCTTTACCGGGCCGAATACATGGTTGGTGGAACCAACAAAGTTGCCATCGAGAGTGATTGAATGCAAAGTGCGGGCTTGGGTCGTTTAGCAGCGCAAGACGTTTTTCCAGTCATGGGATGAATCTCAGAAAGAACCTGAGATTCATCCCAATCCAATTGGGGAAGTGGGGAGGCCGGTGTCAAGGGTCGAGATGAACGCAAAAAACGCGCCCTTGACACCGGCCTCCCCACACCGACGCCTCTCTACGCAATTTTTACGGCCAAGGGCCGTAAAAATTGCCTTGACAAAGCCGACGATGTCATACATGGCCAATATCCTTGAGGTGCTTCTGGACGGCTGCCTCAGAGTCTCGCGCGCGCGTGAGAGCAGCGTTATTATTTTTCAGCTGGTTTTCTTAACTCAGCAGAGGGACTAGTGGTCCGGCATGGTGAC
>Ga0209483_1001054_pt1 | contig 21805 bp, 14 predicted proteins | sample NGEPerA_FD_184508 | JGI IMG/M metagenome (GOLD analysis project Ga0209483, IMG submission 184508) | Arctic peat soil microbial communities from the Barrow Environmental Observatory site, Barrow, Alaska, USA - NGEE PermafrostL2-A... | ecosystem: Environmental > Terrestrial > Soil > Wetlands >... | reverse complement strand
GTCTGACTTGCAGCAGGCGTCTGGCTAGCGGCGGGCGTTTGTCCGTACGCGTGGTCTCTGTACCCGGCCAGCAGGAAGAACATTAAGCAGGCGATGATGCCACCACGAACGTACCGCATCGCATGGGCCGCACAACTGGTTATCTTCGCGTATGTAGTCAATTCAGTCTCTCCAATTGAACGGTCATCTTTGGAACTTGGCGCCGGCCGGATGATTCGAGCCGTGGATCGTCGAGTGGCAGGCAATGCAGCTGCGTCCATTTCCTTGCGCTGCCGGGCTCTGGCTTCCCAGCGGTATCTGGCCATTCGCCGTGGTTACGTTGCCGTTGGGCAGGTTTGCGCCGCTATAAAGGTTTTTCCCGTGATCGCCAGTGTGACAGCTCTGGCAGAGCATCGGTACCCGCATCTTCAGCAATGGCGATAGATTCGAGCCGTGAGGCATGTGGCAGTTGGTGCAGTCGTCCACAACCGGCGCATGCTCCCAGAGGAACGGACCGCGCTTCTCTGCGTGGCACGTATAGCACGTCTCGTTGACCGATTCCTTGATGAGGAGCTTCGGGCCCACCGAGCCGTGCACATTGTGACAACTGGAGCAGGTTACTTTTCCTTCCAGGATCGGGTGCCGCGAATAGCGATGAATCTGGGCATCCTGGGCCTTGTGGCACTTGGCGCAGACATTTGCCTGGGTCAGCGGATCCAGCACTCTCTGCTTTGGCGAATGCAGCTCGTGGCAGTCGGTACAGGCAACGCCGTGCATTTCATGCTCGCTGCCCGACCAGTGCGACCTTGCACGCACGCTCGATTCGTGACAGCCCAGACAGGTTGCATTCCGCTCTTCTGCCGGCGAAAGGTTTTTGGATTTGCTGCCAAACACCACATCCGGATGCTTGCTGCCCGGATCGCTCTGATGCTCGACACTGGCGCCGTGACAGGACTGGCAACCGGGAGTGCGCCCGTCGGCCTTCACGCCATGCTTGGTCTGGTAGATGGTGAGTATCGGCGTACTCCAATTCGCATCGTGGCAGACGGTGCACTTCTGGTCGCCTTCCAGAGATCGGTCGACTTGTGCCAATGCGGGCAGCGAGCCGAAAAGTACCGAAACACTGGCACAAGTGAGAAGAAGCCGAATCAGTTTGCGCATCTTTTTCCTTCGCTTAGGGAATCTGGGTTGTTGCTGTTTGCACTTCGACTTGAGCACTCGAACAATCCGCGCAATGCTGAGTTTCGCATCGGCAAGTCCCAGTGATATTAATCACATCTGCATCCCATGAGACCCCGACCGGGATACATACGTAAGTGACGTTAATCACACATGCGCCCCCAAGTGCCTGTCTGACCTAAAAGAACCAGGTGTTTCTTAAAAATCGCCCCATCCCTTCCTGCCCATAAATGTACCTAAATAGAACACAATCAAATACATACGCATCATTTGACTCAAGTAACCACCTTGACGCCCGATTCAATTTGCAGACAGGCTGCGTGGTCGAGAGAACGTGTCCTGCCCTGTGCTCCAGTTCACCGGGGTCCCCATCGACAGGTCTTCGTCGCTGGGGTGGAGTTCACCGGGGCCCCAGATTGGTGCAGGAGGTTTCCGCGATGGCGGCCTACCTGTGCCGCAAACTGGCGAGCACTACCAATGGAGCGCGGGTGCGGCCGGACGGCCAAATGGTCAAAAGCACGTATTGATATGCGGAGAGTGTGCGACGAAAGTTCAGGCCAGCACTTTCGTGCTTTCGACCGCTTGTTGCGCGTGGAGGGACGCGCAAAGCGAGGCAAGGTTCATGGGCTTTCCGAACAGCCAGCCTTGGCCGTAATGAACGCCCTGACTGCGCAGAAAACTGGCTTGAGTTGCGGTTTCGATACCCTCGGCGACGATCTCCAGCTCAAGCGAATGAGCCATGTCGATAATGTGGGGCACAACGTGGCTTGTCGCGCCGTCGGTGCCGATTGTTTCAACGAATGACTTGTCGATCTTGAGCGCATCGAGGCCAAGCGTCTGCAGGCACGAGAGGCTGGAGTAGCCGGTTCCGAAGTCGTCGATTGAGACCGCGATGCCCAGCGAGCGAATCAAGGCGATCATCCAGCGCGATTGGTCAGCCTGAAGGAAACACCTTTCCGTGGCCTCTACATGCAGGTTGCAGGGCCGTGCTTGGCTGGTGGCGAGCACGTTCTTCAGCATGTTCACCGTGTCCGTGGTCAGAAAATCGGGTCCCGATAGATTGATGGCTACATGGAAATCGGGGTCGATCGCCAGCAGCTGTGGAAGATCTGCAGCCACGATCTTCGCCACGCAGGCGGTGATGAGCGTAATGACGCCGCTCTCCTCGGCCGCGGGAATAAACTCGTCGGGCCTCACGACGCGGCCGCTCCGCCGCCAGCGCACCAGCGCTTCAGCGCCCACAAAGCGTAGGGTTTCCAAATTAATGATCGGTTGGTATTCGACGTAGAACTCTCTGCGCTTTGCCGCGCTGCGAAGCGCAGCCGGAAGCGAAAGCCGGATGCGTGAGATGTGGGCGACAGCCCAGGCGAGGCCGCAGGCGCAAATCAGACCCAGGGGGATATAGATCAGCGCGAAGGGCCGGAGCTGCTGCCCGATGTAAATGCTGGGGTAGGCTGCCACGGCTGCAATATCGGCCTGTTTTGCTCGGACGACGGAAACCACATATCCGTCTTCAAGAAATGTCGTTGAACTTCCCCTGGGAATTGTCTTCAGCCAGGATGTGGGAATTCCGCCGTTTGCCGTGGAGATCAGGTCAGGTTGCCGCTGCGACGGGACGAAGATGCCAACCGAGATGCCTGGTCCTGTATCCGGCAAGTCTTCCATGAGCGAAGAGTCGACGATGAACGCGAGGCCATCTTCTGAAATGACGAGGAGCGGGTGAGTTTGCGCCTTGAAGATCCACACATTGAAGCGTTCTTCGGCTCCGTTCTCGGTGATCAGGTTGGCGGGCCCGATATCGATGGGGGCACTGGCGCGGAGAGAGCTGCAGGTGAGCTGGTTGTAGGAAACGCGGCCGATGGCCTGAATGTAATTCGAAGTCACCGCCAGCTGCTGCATGAGAGCCACTTCCTCAGGGGAGCAGGGCGGGAAGTGGACTGCGTTGAGCAGGCTTTTTGCTTCCTTGAGCTGGCTTTCCGCTTCTTCACTGCGGCGCACCAGAAGGCTGGCGTGGTTTTGAACTCTGGACTTGGCGTTGGCCAGCGCCTCGTTCCAAGCGAGCTGGATCGAAATCCAGATCGGCGCCACAACGGCGACCGATCCGACGGCAACGGCAATTGCAACTCCAGAAGAACGGCGCATTCAGTGTCTTAATCCCGCCGGGGACACGTGCACGGCGTGGGAGGCCTACTTTTGACTGTGTTGGGATGATAGAAGCGAGATGAGCTGGTAAACCATAGCAACTTTGGGGGAGCAGGACCAACAGTTTTGGGGGAGCAGGGCCTGGGGTTGGGCCACGGATCACACAATTCAGGGTGCCCACTTGGCAGAAACCAGGTAGAAATATTCGGTTTGGCGGAGATCCGACCGGAAAGAAGCCAGCCTCTCCGACGCGCGCGCGGTTGGGTGGCAGCAGCTTCCTCTATCGAGGGGACGACGCCGGCGCAGGGGCGCCTACTCCCAGCGAAAGACCTTTGCCGAGAGAACCGTGCAAATGAGAAACAATAAAGTCATCGCCGCAACATCGCCCGTGTGGGTGAACCATCCGTCGCCATTCCAGATTCCCTTCAGCAGATTCACAGCGTAGGTGAGCGGCAGCGTACGAGCCACAGCATGCAGCGCTGGCGGAAGCGCCTCAACGGGCACAAACAGTCCCGAGACTGCGAGCATGGGATACAGAATGACTGCACCGATAGGCTGCGCAAAGCGCGCGGTAGGAACAATGCTGGCAATGAGAAACCCGACCGAGAGAATGCTCCATGTGCTGATCATGAGCGCAAAGGTGAAGGAGAACCAAGGAACATGGACGCCGGCCGGGAAGTAACGCCTGCCCGCAATCAACATCAAAGCCAGGGTTGCCGCCGTCAGCATCAACTTTACGATCACGTGGGCGGTGAGGATTGTGTAGGGGCGAAGCGGCGTAGCCCGAAGCCGCTTTAGGATGCCGCCTTCACGGTAGATTGAGATGATGGTGACCAGTGAAAGCACCGCGCTGATGGCAATCAGAAGCGATACAAGAACCGGGAGACCGGCGCCGGAAAGTCCACTGCTGGTCAATGAGGAAGGCGCAAGTTTGTGGTTGGTCACGCGACCCAACACAACGAAGAGCAGCACCGGAACAGCGATAGTGCCGATTGCGCCAAGCGGCTCGCGCAGAAAGATCTTGATCTCAATCCAAGTCAGCTTCCAGAGCCCACGCAGCATCATTGTCTTTCCTACTCGCGTATGGAGTGACCAGTCAGCTTGAGGAATACGTCCTCAAGGTTGGGAAGAATTGTCCGGAAATCCGTGACTCGAATCCGATTTTCCGACAGGCAGTGAATCACCTCGGTAACGAAATCGTCGCCGCGGCCGCGAATCGTGAATCGCTTGTCGATGCAGGTCACCGACTCAACTCCTGAGATCTGCTGAAACGGCTCCCTGGCGGTCGCATTCTCAGTATCGAGGACGACAGTCCGCTGCGGGCAATGTCGGGCCACGAGCCCTTCCGGCGTGTCGATGTCGATGATTCGACCGTGCTCCATGATGGCCACGCGGTCGCATAGCCGCTCGGCTTCTTCCATCAGATGCGTTGTCAGGAAAACTGTCTTGCCGCGCTCGCGAATGCCGCGCACCAGATCCCAGATCGCGCGACGTGACTGTGGGTCGAGCCCGGTGGTCAGCTCATCGAGAAACACAACTTCCGGATCGTTGATCAGCGCAAGGGCTATAAACAGCCGCTGCTTTTGACCTCCGGAAAGGTCCATGAACCAGGAACTCCGCTTATCGGAAAGGCCGAGCTGTTCCAGCAGGCGCTCACCATCGACTGCTTTCTTCCGGTAAAGCGATGCCCACAGGTCGACCGCCTCCCAGACTTTTATTCGCTTCTGCAACTGTGCCTGCTGCAGCTGCACTCCGATGCGCTCCTGCAATTTGTAGACCTGACTGAAGGGATCGAGGCCAAGAACTGCAATGGTGCCGCGGTCGGGCTTGCGAAGCCCTTCGATGCACTCCATTGTGGTGGTCTTTCCCGCTCCATTGGGGCCGATCAAACCGAAGATTTCCCCATCCTTGACCTCGAAAGACGCCTCCTCAACGGCTACCGTTGAACCGTAGGTCTTGCGAACGCCGGAGACTTGAATGACCGGGGGCATGAGAACTTTCGAAATCGCGGCTTCGAACAGCCTGCCCCGAAGTCTATATCACCGAGTTGCCGGGTGACGGGCCATCCAAATCTCGTTTTTGAGACCTGGGAATTCTCAACACCCCCAGCCATCCGCGCAAACTAATTGTGCCCGTGGTCATTCCCGTGACCATTTCCTTTGTCGCGGCCGTTGCCATGGTCATTTCCGTGCCCATTGTCATGCCCATTCCCGTGGTCGCCATGATCCTTGTACTGGCCGTTGTGGTTTCCGTTATCGTGCCGGTATTCCTGGTGCGCTTCGTTGCCCTTGAACTGCTTGTCCCAGCCGCGATGCCTGCCCCAGTCGGCATGCTCGCCCCTGCCTGGCAGCGGTCCCCGGTATCCAAAATGCGGATCGAAGTCGTGATTCACATATCCGCGGAACCCAACAGGCCCGCGAAACCACGGCCCCGCGCCGATGAACACGCCGCTCGTATACCATTGCGGACCGTAGTAGCCAAACGGCGCGCACGGATACGGAGCATAGTTGAAATACCCATACGGGCACATCGGTGCCGCACCAATCCCGATGGTGATGTTGACCTGCGCTTTTGCTTGTGAGGGTGCTGCGGCCAGCAAGAAGGCGCCAACAGCCGTGATGGCAGCGAACAATTTCCAGCTCTTCATTGTGTCTCCTCTAAACTGCGAATTTGCGCCCCTGTTCCTTCCAGCGAACTCCGCCAAGTGCCGGAGAAAACCCTCGGAAAGTTCAGAGCCGATTCAGCAAGAACCGAAGACAACACAAATCTGGTGGGATGCGGGCTCTGCTTCGCCAATACGTTCCTGGCCCGCTCTCCTGCTCAATGGTTCAGAAGACAAGAAGAACACTAACTGAACCCCGTTCTCCCTCATCCACCCCTTTAGTGTTAGGGATGCCCAGGTTTGCCTCGAGAGCATTGAACCGGCCCCTGCAACCGACTCTCCGAAAAACCACTAATCTTCCTATGGATATTCCCTGCTGACTTGCTAAACCCGCGTAGCGGGGCTGACTTGCTGGTCTTGTTGGTCCCCATTTCTTTCCCCACCCCTACAGTCGTGAATTCCCCGGAAAACAACATCAATTCCAACCACTTAAGCAGTTTTGATCTGCACTGGAGACCAAATCGCCGTAACCCGGTTCAATTGATTGCAACCCTTCGCTCAGATTCGCAACCTTCCCGGCAGCCATTTCACCAAATTCGGTCCTGAAAAAGGTCAACCCCTAAGGAAAGTACAACCTTTTATACGAACGTTTAGCGTTTTCGACACACCATCCAAGCGACCATTTAGCGCTGCCGCAGAACCACCTGGACCAACGTTCCAGGGCCACTTTTACTGCATTTTTCACGTCCGCGTCTCCCGAAGTTCGCTTCAAAATCTTGCTATCCAAACTACCCTCCAACTCATCAAAACATCCCCTCCATCTGCCCCGTCTCTGTTACGATGTCGCCTGAATCGGAGGCCCTCTCATGAAGCGCCGCAAATTTCTTCAGTCCCTCTCCGCCACCATCCTCGCCGCCACCGCCGGATCTCTACCCGCCTTCGCCGCGCTGCCGAAGATGAAGATCACGCGCATCCGCGTCTACAACCCGCCCAACCCCACGCCGCTCTTCAACCAGAGCGATGTTGTCGTCACCATCGAGACCGACGCCGGCATCACCGGCATCGGCGAAGGCGGCACAAAGGATCTGCTCGCACCCTCCGCCGGCCGCCTCATTGGCCGCGATCCGCAGAACATCGAGCGCCTATGGCAGGACATGAATCGCGCCTTCTTCTACCCCGCCGGCCGCGAGCGCACAGACGCCATCGGTGCTCTCGACATGGCCCTGTGGGACATCAAGGGGAAAGTGCAAAACCTCCCTGTTCATCAGCTTCTCGGGGGCATGGTTCGCAACTACTGCGAGTGCTACAACACCGCCGGCATCATCCCCGGCATCACGCCCGGCATGCCCATCAAGGACCGCGCACGCCTCACTATCGAAGCCGGCTATCGCGCCTTCCGCTTCGGCGCCATGGACCTTCCAGCCAACACCACGTACAACACCCGTGAGCGCATCACGCACCTGCGAGAAGAGTGCGCTGCTGCCCGCGAAGGTGTCGGCAAGGATGCCGATTGGGTCATCGACTTTCACCAGCGCTTCGATCTTTCCGACGCCATTCGTGGCTGCAATGAGATTGAAGACCTCGCTCCGTTTTTCGTCGAAGATGCAGTCCGTACAGAAGCCTTCCAGCAGGACCTGCCAATCCTGCGACAGAAAGTCAACGTCCCGCTGGCCGCCGGCGAAGAGTGGGGCAATCGCTGGGACTTCAACACCTTGGTCGAGCATCACGACATCGACTTCGTTCGCGCCACGCTCCCCAACGTCGGCGGCATCACCGAGATGCTAAAAATCGCCGCGCTCTGCGAGACACACTTCGTAGGAATCGTTCCCCACTTCACCGGCCCCATCGCCACAGCAGCGCTCGTCAACACGCTAGGCACCTTCTCCGGCCCAGTGCTCATGGAGTACAACTATCAGGGCCGCACGCTTCCGCACCTGCCCGTGTGTTTGGATTTCAAGGATGGAAAACTCTACCCCAACGACCGCCCCGGCATCGGTGTAGAACTCGACTACAAGCAGCTAACTCAAATCGCCGAATTCACCGAGCCCGTTACCGCCCGCGCGCAAACCTACTTCCGCCCCGACGGCTCCATCACCAACTGGTAGTGAGCACCACGAGAATGGGTGCCCCAGGTCTCGCTTTTGAGCCCCGGGATATTTTGTTGTTTTCTTTCAGCGGGGTTGGATCGAAGAAAGAATTTCCCTATCCGAAAATCGCCATCGCAATGTGATTTACCGCGAAGGCCGCGCCATAAGCCAGCACCAGCATGTACAGGAACTGCACCGCCGGCCACTTCCAGCTATTCGTTTCGCGCCGCACCACGGCCATTGTCGACGTGCACTGCATCGCGAATGCAAAGAAGATCATCAGCGCCAGCGCGCCGCCCAGCGTCATGTCATGATGCAGAGCAGTCTGCAGATGCATGGCCTGCGTGCTCGGGTCCGCGCCATACAGCGTTCCCATCGTGCTCACCATTACCTCGCGCGCCAGCACGCTAGACAAGAGACCGATTCCGATCTTCCAGTTGAATCCCAGCGGCGCAATCGCCGGTTCGATGAAGTGCCCAAGTTTTCCGATCAGGCTGTTCGCCAGGTCTGGCGCGGCCATTGTCCCCGCCGCCGTATGAATCACCGGCAAATGCGCCAGCACCCACAGCGCCAGAGTGACGCACAGAATCACCGTGCCCGCCTGGCGCAGGAAGATGCGCGCGCGGTCAATCAATCGCAACGCCAGCGAACGCAGCGTCGGCATCCGGTACTGCGGCAGCTCAAGAATAAACGGTGTCTCACTCGATTTGAGAATCGAACTCTTCAGCAGCCACGCAGTAGTCATGGCGCCCACAAAGCCCGCCAGGTACAGGCTCAGCATCACAATCGTCCGCAGTCCCAGGAACCCGTCCAGATAAAACGTATTCGGAATGAAGGCCGCAATCAGCAGCATGTATACCGGCAGTCGTGCCGAGCAGGTCATGAACGGCGTCACCAAAATCGTCGCCAGCCTGTCACGCCTGTTCTCGATGGTCCGCGTCGCCATGATTGCCGGAACCGCGCAGGCATACGCCGAGAGCAGAGGAATAAATGCCTTGCCATTCAGCCCGATCGTCCGCATCACGCGATCGGCAATCAGCGCCGCCCTTGCCAGGTAGCCGGAGTCTTCCAGAACTCCGATGAACAAAAACAGCAACAGGATCTGCGGCAGAAACACCAGCACCGAACAGATGCCTTTCCAGGCTCCGTCCAGCAGCAGCGACTGCAGCCATCCCGCCGGCAGCAACGGCCGCACAAATTCGCCCATGCGCGCAAGAATATCGCCAAAGTAGTCTGACATCGGCTGCCCGATCGAGAACACCACCTCGAACACGCCCACCACGACAATCAGAAACAACAGCGGTCCCCAGATGCGATGCAGCAGCACGTTGTCGATCTTGTGCGTGCTTTCAACCGACAGTGGAGCCTGGTAGCCTGTCCGCCGGCTCACCTGTGCCGCCCAGGAATGTGTACTCGCAGCATTGCCCAGTACTGGCAGCGCCAACGGCTTCGCGGCTTTGCGGTCGGTCTGCTGATTTAGAAATAGCGGCACCGCATCAAGTCCGGTTCCATGCACTGCACTGATCTGCGCCACCGGCGCGCCCAGTTCTCTTGCCAGTTCGAGCGTGTCGATATGTCCGCCGCGTGACTCCATCAGATCGCTCATGTTCAGCAACACCAGTGTCGGCAGTCCCACCGCCAGCACCGGAGCGGCCAGCATCAATTGCCGCGTCATGTGCAGCGCATCCAGCACCAGCAACACGGCGTCCGGTTTGGGCGTACCGGGCATTTTGCCGCGCAGTACGTCAATCGAAACGCGCGCGTCCTCTGAATAAGGAGTCAGCGAGTAGATGCCAGGCAGATCAATAAGCGTAAGGTCTTCGCGGCCCACTCCGGCCATCAGTCCCAGCCGCTGTTCCACCGTAACGCCTGGGAAGTTGGCAACCTTCTGGCGAAGTCCCGTCAAACGATTGAAAAGCGTGGATTTACCTGAGTTCGGCGGACCAATAAGCACAACCGTCTTCAACGCCCCATCAGGCGGAGGAACAGCAGGAGGTACAAAGGGGGGAGGGGTGCAGCAGGTACTGCTCATCGCGCCGCCCCAACCAGGTCAGCCACCTCGTCGGTTCTGGAACTTGTCAGGGTCTCGGCGTCGGCCGGCTTCACCCGGATCGCCTCCGCCGTCTCGTGCCGCAGCGCAATCTCCATCCCGTCAACACCGTAAACGGTCGGATCGCCCGCCGGTGCCCGGCGCAGGGCCGTCACCAGCGCATTGGGAACAAAGCCCATATGCATCAGGTGGTTCTGTACGGATTCGGGCAGGTCCAGGGCCACCAGCACCCCGCTCTCGCCCACTTTCAATTCGCTAAGTACGCTCACCCGCCGAACTCCCAGGCGCTGCCGAAAGGGAAGCAGCCTAAAACTACGACCTTTCTGGTCGCAATTCAGTATACGGCTTTTTGCTTCCAGCCCGCAATCTCTGATTTCGACGCATTTCGCTCGGAAGATCCCCACTTCCAGACCTCCAGAAAGGCACAGCTTTCCTCATGTCGCCAGTCCCTCTTTCCCCCCTGGCGGGCCCTCTGCTCTGTTTATCGGAACGATGATTTGTTTTTAGCAGGCAGAATTCGTTTTGAATGTGACCCAAATCACTCAGCTTGAGCCGCCAATCCATTCTGCCCCACCTCGGCCAAACTCAAAAAGTGAGCGATAAATGCCGTCAATTTAGCGCGGCAGCTTGCCCAACGCGCGATCTGCTGTCGAACCAGGAAGGACCATGGATCGTCTACATCTTCCGCGGGACCAAACGTACCACTTTAGTCACCTCTGGGTGTGCTAAACAGAACATCACTGTTTCGCGGCCTTTGACATCATTTGATCAATTTCTTCTGGGGAGATTCTGTGACGTTATGAATCTTGGAAAAGTGGAACCAGGTTGGTCGCTCGGAGGCGAAACCAATGGGAAAAAACGCAGACAAGTCAGTTCTCCTGATCGAGAATGATCCCCAAGAAACACGCGTGATCTGCGCAATGTTCAACGATCAGGGCTCACCCTCCTTCGCATTGACCCACGTGGAATGTCTGGCAGACGCGGAGACATTTCTTGTGGCGCACTCGGTTGACATCATCCTGTTTGACTTGGGATTGACCCATCTTGAAGGACCGGAAGCGGTCAGATGGGCACGTACAGTCGCGCCCCGCGCCTCTATCGTGCTGTTGTCCAGTCCGGACGACGAACCCAAAGCAGTTCAAGCTATTCATGAAGGCGCGCAGGACTATCTCATCAAGGGACAGATCGAGCCGCACAAACTCATGCGAACCCTGGGCAATGCCATTGAGCGCTCAATAAACGAGGAAATCATTTTCAATGAGAAAGAGCGCGCCCAGGTCACGCTCAACTGCATCGCCGATGCCTTGATCTGCACAGACATGTCGGGAAACATAACCTTCCTCAATCCAGTTGCCGAGAGCATGATGGGCTGGTCGCTGAAAGAGGCAGTCGGTCGGCCACTCGCCCAGGCCTTCCGCGTTGTGGATGCCATTACGCGCAAGGCAATCCTGGATCCGATGACGAAAGCGGCATCAGAAAACCGAACAGGGAAATTGCCATTGAATTGTGTCCTCATCCGCCGTGACGGACACGAAAGTTTCATCGAAGACTCCGTCGCCCCCATCCACAACCGTAAAGGGCAGGTGACCGGTGCGGTTATCGTTTTTCGCGACGTGACTGCGGCTCGGGAGCAGATGGAGCAGTTGGCACATTTGACCGAACATGATTCATTAACCGGTTTGCCCAATCGATTGCTCTTCAACGACCGGGTAGGACAGGCCATCTCCCTTGCACGCCGAAACGGGGGACAGGTCGCCGTGCTTTACCTGGATTTGGATGGCTTCAAACACATCAACGATTCCCTGGGACATGAGGCCGGCGACAGGTTTCTTCAGTCTGTGGCAAAGCGCTTGCTGAGTTGTGTACGTACCCCGGACACCGTAAGCAGGCAGGGAGGCGATGAGTTTGTCGTGCTGCTTCAAGACCTGAAACAACCGGAAGATGCCGCCACTACGGCAAGAAGAGTGTTAAAGGCGGTGACAGAAGTTCATTTCATCGACCAATGCGAGCTTCATGTCACTGCAAGTGTCGGCGTGAGTATTTACCCGGATGACGGTCTGGATGCAGAGACGCTCATCAGGAACGCAGACGCTGCAATGTACCAGGCCAAGAAGAACGGGCGCCAGCGCTACCAGTTCCACAGGCGCGACATGAACGTCCACATCGTAGACCACGAATCAATCGAGCAGAGTCTGCGGCGCGCCCTGGAGCGGCACGAAATGACCATGCACTACAAGCCCAGAGTTGATCTCAAGACCGGCGTCGTCATTGGGGCTGAAGCCAAGTCCCGCTGGATACATCCGACGCAGGGATCGGTTCCTCTGGACGAGTTCATTGCCATCGCAGAGAAGACGGGCCTCATGTTGCCCATCGGCGCCTGGATCTTCGGTGAGGCATGCACGCAAGCCAGGGCTTGGGCGAATGCGGGTTTGCCCGCAAAGACAATGGCCATCAACGTCTCAGGAGCCCAGTTTCATAGCGAAGATTTTCTGAATGTGGTGTTCAAGGTCCTAAACACGACGGGCCTGGATCCGGGATCTCTGGAACTGGAGGTAAATGAAAGTGTTCTGATGAGTCATCCCGAGCGCACAGCATTCATCCTCAAGGCTCTCAGGGACAAGGGGGTGAAGGTGTCGGTCGATAATTTTGGTGCCGGCAACACCAATTTGAGCACGATGCAGAAACTACCCCTCAATGCCCTCAAGATTGACCCGTCGTTCGTCCGTCAGATCACCACTGTTCCCGGTGGAACGGCCGCCGTCGGAGCAATCATAAACATCGGCCGGAGCCTTAACCTCCGGGTCATTGCTGAGGGAGTTGAAACCACCGGAGATCTGGAGTTTCTCTGGGCGAACGAATGTGACGAGGCCCAGGGAGACTTTTTCGGGCCGCCGGTCCCTCCCGATCAGTTGGCCAGGCTAATGCAACCGAAATAGTTCGTTCACCTCAAAGAACGTACGGTACACAGGCGTCGCGCTTCAGCTGTCGCCGCCGGCCGCGTCCGCCACATCGGTTTCTCCTTTTATGGTGACCACGCTTCCTTCGAACAGGTCGTTAACATTAGCAATCAGAGAACCGTCTGTTGCAGTTCGATTCGGCCCGGTGCTAAAAACGAGCCATGAACGCCAACGGCTTCCGCGCATCCCTGTCGCAGCAAGACCCGCCTCCCGGTATTTCCGTTCCACTCTCGGCCCTCTGGTGGGACGCAAAAGGGAACTGGGCCCACGCCCACGAACTTGTAGACTCCCTTGAGACCACTGAAGGCATGACCGTCCACGCCTACCTTCATCGCAAGGAAGGAGCCGCCTCCAACGCTGATTATTGGTACCGCCGCGCAGGCCGCGCTTTCCACCGGCCTACTCTGGAGGCGGAGTGGGAAGCGCTGGTCGAAGGGCTTTTGTAAGAACACCATTGCCCGAAAACCCAAACAAACGCGTGAACAATGGCTAGATCACAATCATCAGTGAACGGCCTGGAGTAAAATCCTTTTCTGAAACCGGGGAAGAGAGAACGCACGTGCAATATCGAAAGTTTGGAACCCTTGACTGGAAAGCGTCTGCGCTCGGATTCGGCTGTATGCGCTTTCCAAATCTGGACGGTCAACGCAACAGCCCCAACGTCGACGAGCCTGAAGCAGTCCGCATGCTCCGTTACGCCATCGACAACGGCGTCAACTATCTTGACACGGCTTATCCCTACCACGAACGCAAGAGCGAGCTCGTCGTCGGAAGGGCACTCCAGGATGGCTACCGCGAGAAGGTCAAGCTAGCCACAAAGCTCCCCGTCTGGCTCGTCAATGCTCCGGAAGACTTCGACAGGTACCTCAACGAGCAACTTAGGAAACTCCAAACTACCCACATCGACTTTTATCTCTTTCATGCGCTCAATCAGAACAACTGGCGCGACGTCGTCCTTCGCCACAATCTTCTTGCCCAGGCCGCCGCGGCCCTCGCCGACGGCCGCATCCGCCATCTCGGCTTCTCTTTCCACGGCGATTATGCCGCCTTCGAAGAGATCGTCAACGGCAGCGATCTATGGACCTTCTGCCAGATTCAATACAGCTACATGGATACCGCGAATCAGGCCGGAACTCCCGGCTTGAAACTGGCCGCGTCCAAAGGTCTCGCAGTTGTCATTATGGAGCCGCTCCTCGGAGGCCGCCTCGCCGATCCGCCCCCCGACGTTCGTGAACTCATGGATAGCTATCGTGTGCCGCGCACTTCGGCAGAGTGGGCGCTCACGTGGTTATGGGATCAACCGGAGGTCTCCGTCGTCCTCAGCGGCATGAGCACCATGGACCAGGTCGAAGATAACCTTCGTATCGCCTGCGCCTCCCGCATTGGTTCCTTCAGTCCCACGGACCACGCTTTGATCGCCGCGGTCCGTGAAAGATACAGCGCGCGAACCGTCATCCCATGCACTCGCTGCGGCTATTGCATGCCGTGTCCCAACGGCCTCGACATCCCCGCCAACTTTGAATTCTTCAACTACGCGCACGCCTTCAACGATCTGATGACCGCCCGCCTCCGCTACAAGGTGTTTTTCACCGATAGCCAGCGCTCCAGCTCCTGCATGGACTGCGGCAGTTGCGAGCCTTTGTGCCCGCAAAAGATCGACATCCCGCAATGGATGGCCAAAGTTACCGTTCTGCTGGATTAAGTGTCCTCGTCGCCACAACCCCCTACGACGCACAGAAAGGGGACAGAAGCCGGTGTTCCTGGCCGGGAATCTCTGTTCACCTCATGAAACGGTTTTCATAATGTGGGAATCGACGACCGCCCTGTGTCCCGCATCACTGCCACTCCATACCCGCACAATCGACACTCACGCTAGCGGTTGATCACCCTGGGCCGCGCTATGAGGCAATCGGAATGAGTGAACAGAAAACACCTGGCAAAATGGTAATTCTTGATGGAAACGAGGCCGCCGCTTCGGTTGCCTATCGTCTCTCCGAAGTCGTCGCGATCTACCCGATTACCCCCTCGTCGCCAATGGCCGAGTGGGCTGATCAATGGCGCTCGGAGGGGAAGAAAAATATTTGGGGCGCATTGCCCGTCGTGGAAGAACTGCAGAGTGAGGGCGGCGCCGCCGGCGCGCTCCACGGTGCATTGCAGGCTGGTGCTTTTGGAACCACATTCACCGCCTCCCAGGGCCTCCTGCTCATGATTCCCAACATGTTCAAGATCGCCGGTGAACTCACCCCGGCCACCATGCACGTGACCGCCCGCACCCTGGCCACCCACGCGCTCTCCATCTTCGGCGACCACTCCGACGTCATGGCGTGCCGCTCCACCGGTTGGGCCATGCTTGCCTCGAATTCCGTTCAGGAAGTTGCCGATCTGGCTCTCGTCGCGCAGATCGCCACCCTCGAGTCACGCATTCCCTTCATGCATTTCTTCGATGGCTTCCGCACCTCGCATGAAGTCGGCAAGATTCTCCCCATCTCGGATGAAACCATCCGCGCTCTCGTTGATGACAAGTACCTCGTAGATTTCCGCAAGAACGCACTCACTCCGGACCGCCCCATCCTTCGCGGCTCGGCTCAGAATCCCGACGTCTTCTTCCAGGCTCGCGAAGCCTGCACGCCCTTCTACAACGCGGTTCCGGCCATCGTGCAATCGGTCATGGATCGCTTCGCCGTCCAGACCGGCCGCGCCTATCGCCTCTTCGACTACTACGGCGCACCCGATGCCGAGCGCGTCATCATTCTCATGGGTTCCGGTGCCGACGTTGCCGAGGAAGCTGTTGACCTCATGGTCAAGCAGGGCGAGAAGATCGGCCTGCTCAAAGTCCGGCTGTTCCGGCCCTTTGACACCAGCGCCTTCCTCTCTTCGCTGCCCAAGACCGTAAAGTCCATTGCCACGCTTGACCGTTGCAAAGAGCCCGGTGGCGCCGGCGAGCCGCTCTATCAGGACATCCTCACCGTCCTGGCCGAGAACGCCGCCAACCTGCCCTTCGCCGCAATGCCCAAGGTGATCGGCGGACGCTACGGCCTCTCCTCCAAGGAATTCACTCCTGCCATGGTCAAGGGCGTCTTCGACGAACTCGCAAAGCCCGCGCCGAAGAATCACTTCACCATCGGCATCAATGACGATGTCAATCACAGCAGCCTTGACTACGATCCGAACTTCTCGACTGAAGACCCGAAGACGGTTCGCGCCCTCTTCTACGGCCTCGGCTCCGACGGCACCGTCGGCGCAAACAAGAATTCCATCAAGATCATCGGCAGCGAGACTCCCAACTACGCGCAGGGCTACTTCGTCTACGACTCAAAGAAGTCCGGCTCCATGACCACCTCGCACCTGCGCTTCGGGCCCAACCCCATCCGGTCCAGCTACCTCATCACCCAAGCCAGCTTTATCGCCTGCCACAACTTCAGCTTCCTTGAGAAGATGGACGCGCTTGAAGCGGCCATGCCCGGCGCAGTCTTCCTGCTCAACTCGCCTTACCCGGCTGCAGAAGTCTGGGACAAGCTCCCCAGGAGCACCCAGCAGGCCATGATCAACAAGAAGATCGAGTTCTATGTCATCGATGGCTACACCGTAGCCCGCGAAGCCGGCATGGGAACCCGCATCAACACCATCATGCAGACCTGCTTCTTTGCCATCAGCGGCGTTCTACCCCGCGAAGAAGCCATCGCCCAGATCAAGAAGTCCATTCAGAAGACCTACGGCAAGCGCGGTGAATCGGTAGTTGCCAAGAATTTCGCCGCCGTCGACCATGCACTGGCCCATTTGGAAAAAGTCGAGCTGCCTGCTACCGTGTCCTCTGAATTCGATCTCATCCCTTCCATCTCGCCCAACGCGCCCGAGTTTGTTCGCAACGTGCTCGGCCAGATCGCTGCCGGCAAGGGCGACCTGCTTCCGGTAAGCGCCATTCCCGCAGGCGGCACATTCCCCACCGGCACTTCGCAGTGGGAGAAGCGCAACATTGCGCAGTTCATCCCCGTCTGGGATAAGGACCTCTGCATCCAGTGCGGCAAATGCGTCATGGTTTGTCCGCATGCTGTCATTCGCGCAAAGGTCTACAGTCCGGAACTCGCCGACAAGGCGCCCGCCACCCTGCAGTGGGCCAAGCCAAAGTGGAAGGGCATGGAGCAGGATCGTTACACGCTCCAGGTCGCTCCAGAAGATTGCACCGGCTGTGCGGTCTGCATTGAAGTCTGCCCGGTAAAGAACAAGAGCGACGCCAGCAAGAAGGCAATCAACATGGCGCCGCAGGCTCCACTTCGCGAATCCGAGCGCGAAAACTGGGACTTCTTCCTTTCGCTGCCTGAAGTCGATCGCACCAAACTCTCCCACACGCAGGTCAAGGACCTTCAACTCCTGCAGCCGCTCTTCGAGTTTTCCGGTGCATGCGCAGGTTGCGGCGAGACGGCTTACATCAAGCTCCTCACTCAACTCTTCGGTGACCGGCTCTACATCGCCAACGCCACCGGCTGCTCGTCCATCTACGGCGGCAACCTGCCCACCACGCCTTACGCCAGCAACAAAGAGGGCCGCGGTCCGACATGGGCCAACTCGCTCTTTGAAGACAATGCGGAGTTTGGTTTCGGCATGAGAACCGGCCTCGACCAGCAGAAGGAGTTTGCCGAGTTACTGGTAACGCGCCTGACATCTGAAATCGGCGTTGAACTGGTTGCCGAACTGCTCCACGCCTCCCAGAAGACCGAAACAGAAATCACTCAGCAGCGGCAGCGCGTTGTTGCTCTTCGCGAGCGCCTCGCCGCCAACAACTCTTCTGACGCCCGCAACCTGCTCGCCATCGCCGACGCGCTGGTCCGCAAGAGCGTCTGGATCCTGGGTGGCGACGGCTGGGCCTTCGACATCGGCTTTGGCGGACTCGACCACGTTCTCGGCTCCGGCAAGAACGTAAATGTCCTGGTCCTCGACACCGAGGTCTACTCCAACACTGGCGGCCAGATGTCCAAGGCCACCCCGCGCGGCGCGGTCGCCAAGTTCGCCGCCGCCGGCAAGCCCAACAGCAGAAAAGATCTCGCTATGGAAGCGGTGAGTTACGGCTCTGTGTACGTGGCTCAGGTTGCCCTCGGCGGCAACGACAGCCACGTCATCAAGGCCTTCCAGGAGGCCGAGGTGCACGAAGGCCCGTCCCTCATCATCGCCTACTCCAGTTGCATCGCTCATGGCTACGACCTGGTCCACGGCCTCGAACAGCAAAAGCTCGCTGTCCAGTCCGGTTACTGGCCGCTCATGCGCTACAACCCCTCGCTCCGCGACACAGGCAAGAATCCCTTCCAGCTCGACTCCAAGGCACCGTCCATCCGGCTCAAGGACTACACCTATCGCGAGGCACGTTACACCATGCTCGCGCGTAGCAACCCCGAGCTGGCGGCTGAACTCCTCAAGGATGCACAGGACGACGTCGAGCGCCAGTGGCGCGTCTACTCCGCGCGGGCCTCAATGCCCGGTCGCGGCGAGACCCCGCACATCGCTCCTGAGGAAAAGCCCGAAGAAAAATTGGCAGTCACAGCTGCCGGAGGAGAAGAATGATCGACATCTCAATGCAGTACATCGGCTTGAAGCTGAGCGGACCCATCGTGGTTGCATCCACGCCGCTGTCGGAGTCGATCGACAACGTTCGCCACATGGAAGACGCGGGAGCCTCCGCCATCGTGCTCACCTCGCTGTTTGAGGAGCAGTTGGCGCTTGAGTCCCGCGCCCTCGATGACGATCTCTCCCGCGGCACCGACTCCTTCGCCGAGTCGCTCGGCTTCTTGCCCGACCTCAAGGACTACCGCATGACGCACGAGGTCTACCTCGAGCACCTGCGCCGCGCTCGCGAGGCCGTTGCAATTCCAATCTTGGCCAGCCTCAATGGCGCCACCGCCGGCGGTTGGGTCCGCTTCGCAAAAGACATGGAGCAGGCCGGAGCGCACGCCATCGAGCTCAACACCTACGCCTTAGCCACCGACAGCAATCAAACCTCGACAGATCTCGAACTGCAACTGCTCGACCTGGTCTCAAGCGTCTGCCAGGCGGTCAAGGTTCCGGTCTCCGTCAAGCTCTCGCAGTCCTTCACCAGCATTCCGTATCTCACTGCCCGGCTCGAGGCTGCGGGCGCGGCTGGTGTCGTGCTCTTCAATCGCTTCTATCAACCCGACTTCGACATCGAAGCCCTCGAGGTGCGGCCCACGCTGCACTTCTCCACACCTTCCGAGTTGCTGCCCCGTCTCCACTGGGCCGCAATCCTCTACGGCCACACCAACATCGACATCGGCATCACCGGCGGCGTTCACTCCGCTGAAGATGTCCTCAAGAGCATCATGGCTGGTGGCAGCGTCGCCATGCTGGTCTCCGCCCTTCACATCCACGGCATCGACCACATCAGCCGTGTGCTGGCCGACCTCTGCTACTGGCTCGAAAAGCGCGAATACACCTCGCTTGCCGAAACACGCGGATGCCTCAGCCGCCGTTCGGTCCCAGACACATCACCCTTCGACCGCGGCAATTACATCAAGACGCTCAGCTCCTACAGCCTGCGCCAGACCGTAGCCGCCTTCTAACCACGCCGTTCTCCCTGACACCACGGCGGCCGCACTTCGGTGCAGCCGCCGTCGGTGTTTCTGCCACAAAAAAGCAGGTGTCCCACCGTCGGCGTCGCCACCAATTTAAAAATTGTCATCCTGAGCGACCCGAAGCGCAGCGGAGGGGAGTCGAAGGACCTGCGGTTGCATTTCGGTCACCCATAATCCCGCCCTCTCAAATCAACCACCGCACGAATTTTACTGAGCCCATTCTCCCGTATGGGAGAACACGACAATAGCCCAAGGCAAGCGAAGCGCAGCCCTGGGAATGCAGGCAGATTACGTCCGGCACGCCCCGTAGGGGCGTCCGAACCGTCCACGAATAAATCTCGACGGGCCGATCCGAAACAAGACGAGGCACCCCGCGAAAAGGTCTCGGCCGATGGGCTGAAGAAGCGCTGGGGAATCGAAGGACCTGCATCTGCTATTGGTGCAGTCAGCTGCGCGCGTTCTTCGCGCTACGGAGCCTCAGGCGGCGCGGCGCCGGCAAGGAAACGCGTCACGGTCTCTTCGATCTGCCTGCACGCATCGGGAAGAGCCCCCTTCACCGCAGCGCTGAACTCCTCACCCAATTCCATTGACGCCGCGCCAACAGTTAGCAGTAAAGCGGCGCGGGGCAGGGAACCATAGAGTTCCCGCCCCGCCGTGATCAGTTCCGATGCTCCAAGATGATGCGTGGCCACTCCCTGCATATCCGCCTTAGCCTCAACCGGAACCAGCCTCACCCCTCCCGGCTCAGAGTCCGCCGAGCAATCTATAAAGAGAACAGACTCGGCGCGTGCAACTTCTTCGACCAGTTCCAGAGTCCATTGTTGGCTGGAAAGAACGCGCACGCGGGCGTCCCCGCAAAATTGTTTCTCCGCCCACGAAGCAAGCCAAGGCCCGACGCCGTCATCCGAGCGCAGCGTATTACCGCAAGCAAGAATGAGGCATCGGGCCTTGGTCACTGTCATTGTTCAATCGTACTTTAGCGCACGACCAGGTCCACAACCTTGCCGTCGGCCGACATCAGCGTCATTGCCAGCGGCATTTGCCCAAAGGCATGCGTCGAGCAGCTCAAGCACGGGTCAAAGGTGCGAATCACAGCCTCGACGCGGTTCAGAGCGCCTTCGCTGAATTTGCCGTCCTTCACATACCGTCTTGCCGCCTGAAGAACGCCCCGGTTCATTGCGTTGTTGTTATGACCTGTGGCAACCACCAGGCTTGCCCACGTGATCTTGCCGTTCTCGTCCACCTTATAGTGGTGATTCAGCGTGCCGCGTGGCGCTTCAATCTGCCCCGCGCCTTCCAGGCGATTCACTCCGGCGGTCGCGCGCACATGCTTGTCGAGAATCTGCGGATCGTTCAAGATCTGCTCGATCTTCTCGATCCCGTACATAGCCTCAACCAGTCTCGCGTGATGGTAGTGGAACGAGCTCTCAACCGGCCCTGCGGAGATTTGCTTGAATTCGGCGAGCTCCTTGTCCGCCTTCGGCGTCCCCATGCTCTTCACAATGTTCAACCGGGCCAGCGGGCCCACGCGATAACTTCCCTCCGGATAACCGAGCGGCTTGTAATAAACAAACTTCGTGTAGCTGTAGTTTTCAACGGCCTCGCCGATTACTTCGGTGAACCGGGTCGCCGTGATCCCGTCCTCGATGATTGCTCCTTTTGGATCGATCAGCCGCAGCGCCCCGTCATTGAATTCGATCGACTCGTCCTCGTTGATCAGGCCCAGGTAGTTCGTCGGGAAATTGGCGAAGACCTCTATCTCCGGCTTAAAAGTGTCGGCAATCTGCTTGTAGGCTGTCAGCGCCTTGCCCAGGTTCGCGTACGCCTCGGGCAGCATTGCCAGAATCTCGTCCCGGTGGGCCGAAGACAGCGGCTCGGTCACGCCGCCGGGAACCACCCATCCAGTATGGATCCGTTTAGTTCCCAACAATTCAATGATGTGTTGGCCGAACCGGCGCAATCCAATGCCCGCCAGTCCCAAATCAGGGCGTGCGGCAGCCACACCGAAAATGTTGCGCTTCACCGGGTCGGACTCCATCCCCAGCAGTAGGTCCGGCGACGAGAGATGGAAGAAGCTCAATGCATGCGACTGCACCATCTGTGCCAGGTTCAGCATCCGCCGCAATTGCGCGGCAGTGTAGGGAATCCGCACCGACATGATCGCCTCGCAGGCCTTCGCCGAGGCCAGCAGGTGCGAAACCGGGCAGATGCCGCAGATGCGCGCCGTCAGG
>Ga0209483_1001053_pt1 | contig 21811 bp, 23 predicted proteins | sample NGEPerA_FD_184508 | JGI IMG/M metagenome (GOLD analysis project Ga0209483, IMG submission 184508) | Arctic peat soil microbial communities from the Barrow Environmental Observatory site, Barrow, Alaska, USA - NGEE PermafrostL2-A... | ecosystem: Environmental > Terrestrial > Soil > Wetlands >... | reverse complement strand
CCCGTCGATGTCCGGGGAATAGGCGGCGAACCCGTTTTCGGTCTCTTCGACAACGACGAGTACTTTCATGGCTTGAGCCTCGCCTGTTTGAGGATGCTGTTCAGTGTCCCACGCGTGAGATCATCACCTGGCTTGCCAGCGATGGTCACGAGCCATGGTTTCGTCGGGTGTTTCCATTGCTGATGACTCCCGCGCACCCGCACAACATACCACCCATCTTCTCGCAGAATCCGTAGCACGTGACGGACCTTCCGATTGAAGGTTAGCATTCGCATAACCCGGAGACAAGGACGCCTCATGTGCAGCTCGAACCCTGCGCCCATCAGCAACCCACCCAGCATTACGAGGCTCGGACTGACAAGCCCAAGCTCGATGCGCGCGGCCGCCCGACGACCCGCCCGAAGAAGCGGAGATCGACAGGCTGCGCTAGCCTCCGCCAAGCTGCTTCAATCTCTTCCCGCCTTCCTCGGTCGATGCTCCGCGAACCAGCGCGTCCCAGTCGTCCGGCGGATTCCCGCTTTCCAGCATGCGGGCGAAGACCGCGTACGCGTCATCGCGCCTGCCATACGTGCGAAGCGTGCTGGAATCGTTCACCCACGCGTACACGATGATTCGCTGCCGGTTGCCGAACCGGAAAAAAAGCCGGTACCGGCCGTTGCCGGTTTTGGCTCGCCGCCAGTGTGAATACGCCGGCCCCAGCGTTTTCCCCTGACCGAAGCTGGGCGACTCGGGCTTCTCCGGGATCACGTGGAATGCCAGGTGCAACAGGTGCGCAAGCAACTTCGTGTTGGGCCCTTGCACACTTCCGGTGTAGTGTGGCTCCTCCGCCCTGGCAGCGGTATCGAGTCTTTCGATCTGGTCCAGGAAGAGCGTGCCTCCCAGAATGGTCCAGCCATTGACTACAACGGTGGCCGCCCGTTTTGATGCTGTCAAAGCTCGATCGCACCTTCAATCGGAGCGTCGTGATCGATATCAACTCTGGCCCACAGCGCCTCGGCCCGCTCGAGCAACGACTCCGGAATGAGCGAGATCCGCTCCGGGTGAGTCTTCAGGTCCCTGGCTAGAAACGCCAGAAAGCCCTCCACCACTGGATCGTCCCGGCGATCTTCGGAGGCGTTCACCAGCCGAACCTCGCCACCGTCAATCACGTAGCCGATCTTGTCTCCCGGCGCGAGATGCAGCAGCTCGCGCACCAGCGATGGTGGGGTCGTCTGGGAGGCCGCTGTAAGAGTGCTCGTGATCAATCTTCCCCCTTCTCTGTTGGAGTCCATAATCCATTGTATGGTAATGCAAATCCATTACCCAGGCAAGCGGGACCGACCCCCGGTCGTCATTCCACGGTCGTCATTCCCGCGAAAGCGGGAATCCACGTTATCGATCTGCAAGTGCGATGAATTCAGGAAGCCGACCGGCGGCAGATGGGTTCCCGCTTTCGCGGGAATGACGACGCTCTAGAGCTTTCCGCAGCCTGTTGTCTCATGCGACAACTATCCTGGCACAGGGGAGAGTGACGACCGTTACTATGAAATTCACGACATTCTCTTTACCAAATTTCTACGTTTACAAGGTTAGGCCGACGCTGTCTTGCGTTCGTCTATCTGTTCTTCGACCCAATTCGGGTACTCTCTGGCGATCTGCAGGAGACGGGCAGGCGCCCCGCTGGGATGTTTCTTCCCTTGCTCCCAGCCCTTCACTGTCTCTGGACTCACGCCAAGCACGCGTGCGAAGAGATCTTGCGAGAGTTGGTGCTCGGCACGCAGTGATTTTACCAGGCTCGGCGTCACAGCTGGCGCCGCCTTCACTGTGGCCGTGCGAGCTGTGAGAATCTGAGTCACACGTCCTTTGCTGCGATCGCCACGCACAAAGGCAAACGCCTCTGCCGCACTACGAAGTAGTTGTATTCCGACAGATGGTTGTGCCCACCGCAGCCGCCGGCCGCGCCGAGGATGGCGAGCGAGGCAGCGAGAGTCGATACGGCGCGAGCGGGTGATACTATACGATGGACGATGTCTGCCTGCTGCGGTCCTGGGGATCAATGCCCTGACGCCGGTGTCCCCATGGCCGGCACAAGCCTAAAGTGGCACTACGCAATCTCCGGCGATATGCTTTGAAGCATGGCCGATGAGATGACGGAATTGAAACGGAAGGCCGCGGAAGCGATCAAGCAGGCGCTGATCGAGGTCGCGATGACGGCCTATGAGGAGGCTGGACTGTCGGGACTTTGCGAGGAAGGCAGGTGGGAGGTGGCTATCGGGGCGATGCGGAGCGAGAAGACCAGGAAGATCGTCGGCCCGAACGCCTGATCGGGGCTTCGAATGCGGGAAGCCGAGCCGATACTATGGCCTTCGGACGCCAGTTTACGAACAAATCCGCGTTACTTTTGCCCGTAAACAGACGTCTATTATCGATGGCCGGAGCCCACTCCGGAACCACAAATTGTGCGCCCCTCCGGGGTCGCGATAAAGGCAAACCTATCGAAAGCTAGGGACGCAAAGCCACGAGGCTAAAGCACGGATGACTGTGCCAAGCTAGTCGGGTCACCGAACGAAGAACCTTAGGAGATGGGCGTATGTTTCGTCGTATGATATTGCCGGGTTCGATCACTCTCTATCTGCTTTGCACGCTGTCCGCGTGCAAGGATACAAGCGCATTGATGGAGATTACAACAACTTCGCCTTCCGCTCCAAGGCGAATGGCGATTAGTCCAGATACGTCGAAGCTGTACATCGGCGACAGCACGGTTCTACAAGCCTCATTCGTGGATGCTGCGGGGAATCAAACTGAGAGCGCGCTCGTCACTTGGACCGTGTCGGACACAGCTGTTGCGAGGATCTCCCCAGGAGGCACGCTTAAGGCTGTGCAAACCGGCGTCGCAACCGTAACTGCTCAACTAAACGACGCGAGTAAAACGGCACAGGTTTGGGTGGTACCGAGGGATAGCGCGTCTGCTTCCAAGACGGACAGCGGTTCGTCCACGGCGATGCTTCCGGCGTCGTGCCAAGCGAGAAAGTTTGCACGGCTTGTGAGAGTAAGTTCAGGCGACATGCTGACAGATGCCATTCTTAATGCACGTCCAGGCGACCTGATCGTGCTCGACGACGCTACATACCGATTCGCATATTCAGATGGACAGCTGGGCCAATTCGTAATTTCAATTTCAGGCACGCAAGCTCAGCGTATTACCATGTGCGGATCGCCACAGGCGGTAATTTATGGCGGTTCTCTAACAGGATACGATGGGATCAAACTAAATGCGTCCTACTGGACACTGGTCGGCTTTACAATTACTCACGCACTGCGAGCCATTATCACCGTGGGCGCCAACCATGATTCAATATCGGGTCTCACGATCCACGGCATTGGGCAAGAGGCAGTTGCAATTCAGGCTTTTAGTTCTTTCAATACGATCGAGAATAATCATATATACGACACGGGCATTGCCGTACCAGTGTGGGGCGAAGGGATCTACATCGGGACGCCTCCAGAGTACTGGTGCACCTACACTGCATGCCAACCTGACAAGAGTGACTCAAATTTCGTCATTGGGAACACTATCGGTCCGGATGTGCGTGCCGAGCACATCGACGTCAAGGCTGGAACAACCGGCGGCTCGATTATCAACAATACGTTCGACGGCAGTGGCATGATCCTTCAGCCCAATAATGTGAACTCTTGGGTCGTCATTGCTGGCGTTGGCTACACCATTGAGGGAAATCACGGGGTGAACGCACTTCTCTACGGGTTCAAAGTTGAGATTCCCGGAGCAAATAACATTTTTAGTAAGAATGTGGTGGACGTGCGAGGGTCTGGCTATGGTTTCCGGATCGCTCCTGAAACTACCGGAAACATCCTACGCTGTGACAACGTCGTTCTGAATGCGCAGTCGGGATTTGCTAACGTCCGTTGCCAGTAATGAGCCTGACGTTTTCTTGACTTTGGTCGCGTCCGGTGGAACTTGCCTCTGCTCCGCGTTTCGTGAGACAGATTCAAGAGCGCACATGACGTGAGCCCCAACGCCGTACAAATCTTTATGTCAGTCCGTTGGTTTTAGTTGAATTTGTACCTGTTTGTAGTGCTTTGCAAATTCCAGCGGTGTACCTCCGGCGAGGCCGCTGTGCGACCGAGGCTCGTTGTAATCCCTCCGCTAGCTCTTGATAGTTACTCGCGCATCAGCCAAGCTCGTGAACCAGCTCCCGTTCAGGCACTCGTCGCGAAACCGTCCATTGAAGCTCGCGGCATACGCGTTCTGCACCGACTTTCCGCGTTCGATATGAAGTGCAATGTCACGCCATGCTCGTACGCCCACTGATCGAGCACCGGGGCAGCGATGAATCGCCCCCGGCTTGTTCGGAGGCTCGGTTATTTGAGTGCTCCAGCCAAGATCGTTGCGATCTGGAGTTCCTGAAACTGCTCTTGAAACTGTGCTTCATACTCCGCTGGCGAAAGATAGCCGAGCGGTTCGACTAGGCGGCACGTGTTGAGCCATGACACCCACTCCAGCGTTGCGTATTCAACATCATCCGCCCCGCGCCAGAGACATATGTGCCGGATCACCTCCGTCTTGAAGAGCCCGATCACTGATTCCGCGAGCGCGTTGTCGTACGCATCGCCGTTGCTGCCGACCGACACTTCGACCCCTGGTTCAGCCAGGCGCTCACTGTAGCGAATAGAGAGATATTGCGCGCCGCGGTCGCTGTGATGGATAAGTCCAGTGTCCGTCTCACGGTCAAAGGGCGCCTGTTCGAGTGCGTCCAGGACCAAGTCACTTCGCATTGATGACGCAGCGCGCCAGCCGACGATCCGTCGTGAGAACACGTCGATCACGAAGGCTACGTACACAAAACCACGCCATGTCGCTACGTACGTGAAGTCTGCCACCCACAACTCATTCGGTCGACTCGCGTGGAAGTCGCGCTGCACCAAGTCGCGCGGTCGCTCTGCCACCAGGTCAGGGATCGTCGTGCGGATCTGAGCACCACGCACCACGCCACGCAGCCCCTCGGCACGCATCAAGCGCTCGACCGTGCAGCGCGCCGCGTAAATCTTCTCACGCCGGAGCTGCCGCCACACTTTCCGCGCACCGTACACGCTACGATTTGCCACCCATACGCGCCTGATCTCTTCGCTGAGATGCATGTTGTCACGCTGCGTGCGAGCTGGCAGTCGCGTCGGATCAGCCTCGCGAGCTTTCGCCTCGTAGTACGTCGACGGAGCGATCGGCAATACTGCGCAGATCGGCTCGACTCCATACTCATCGCGATGTGCGTCGATATACGCGACCATCACATTCCTCGGCGGTCGAGCTCCGCCTGAGCAAAATACGCCGACGCTTTTCGGAGAATCTCATTCGCCCGGCGCAGCTCTCGATTCTCCCGCTCCAGCGTCTTGAGCCGCCCCTGTTCTTCCGTCGTCAGCCCGGGTCGCTTTCCTGTGTCCCGCTCCGTCTGACGTATCCACAGCCGCAGGGTCTCTGGGGCACAGCCTATCTTGCTTGCAATCGAGGTGATCGCTGCCCACTGTGTGGCGTACTCGCCCTGGTGCTCCCGAACCAGACGGACTGCCCGCTCCGTGACCTCAGGAGAAAACCGCCTCTGCTTTGTCATACTCCCAATCTCTCAGCTCTGGGAGTCTCCGACAATCCCGGGCGATTCACAGCGAGCTGACGTTAATTTAGGAATAACAAGACTCACATGCTCAGATTCGCGTAGATTCTGCTTAGGATACGATAATTGACATCCGGCGCATAATTCGCCGCATAGCGAGCAAGCGCGTGAGTTCCCATAATTCGCATTGCTTGCGGGTTGCCCCACGCCCAACGAATTTTATCGCCAAGGTCATCTAGACTGTTTGGAGCGAAGTGAAGTCCAGTTATAAATGGTTCGATCAGTAGAGCTGCGGCGCCGATGGACGATCCTATAACGGGGAGCTGTGCCGCGTACGACTCTGCAATCACTAGCGGAAAGCCTTCATAGCATTGAGACGGGAATACCACCGCACGCGCGTGCCTGTACAACTCGCCGAGCGCATCAGCTTCCTGGTACCCGATCAGTTGGATTCGGCGATCGAGTAACGAAGCAGTCCTGACCTGGTCACCTAACGGTCCGTTGCCCACAATTTTTAATGGCGGTAAGTCGGCGAATTTCTTCCACGTGGCGAGCAACATTTGGATTCCTTTTTCGACAGAAAGGCGTCCGACGAATAAGATATATTCCCCATCGCCCGCATGCGGCGTCTCATTCGGAGTGACAAAATTCGGCTTTACAACGATCTTAGCTCCGGGAAGACCACCGGCAATCATTTTGGAGCGCGCGAACTCCGTCAGAGCAATATACGTGTCGACCCGGGTGCGCCAAGTTCTCGCCGCACGGTGGAGTTGGAGCATGCCAACCACGGCTGCACTCGCCAAGGTGTTCTCACGATAACATTTATGTGCGACACCAGGCCAAGGCAAATGGCGCCCGATACAATCTTCACATACTCGGCCATCTCTAAACAAGAGACCGTTTGCGCAAATAAGTCGATAGTTGTGAAGAGTTTGTACAACTGGGATCTTGGCATCGTTGGCCGCAGCATATACTGCGGGCGATAGAAGCGGGAATATATTGTGCGCATGAAGAACTTGCGGACGGCGATCGGAAATAACTGTACGTAGTTCTTCATAGACTTGCGTATTCCAGATAAGGCGTTTTGCTGCCCAGATGGCCCCATGAATTGCAATCGCATCATTACTGGCCGTATAGCGAATCACCTCGTGTCCGTTCGTCTCCAGGAGCGCCCCTTCTCGCTCTACTACCTGATCTTCTCCCCCGCGTTGCTGGTAGTAGTTATGTACAAGCAGAACGCGAGCAGGAGAGGAAGTACGGGTCAGCGGAGAGGGACTTCCGGAATCAGCTTGCACGGCTCAGACCCTATCTCTCACGTTGCAATGAAAGACACTCAAGAATTCCGTCTCTCATGTTTCGCACCATGTTTTCTACGGTGTAATGCGCGGCGGATTCGAGGGCACCAATACGTAGAGCGCGAAGGCTGTCGGAGTCGCCGAGGATCGATGCGACTCCTGCAGCGAAGCTTTCTTCGTCGCTGGGCAGAATGATGCTGTTCACGTGATTAGCTAGATATGCGATCTCCGGGCCGTGTTTGGCATCTGCCGTGGTCACTACGGGTAGGCCGGCTGCGAAACTGTCAAGGACCGCCAAACCCAAGGCACCAGGGTGAACGAAGATAGCCGCAAGCCGGAAGCATATCGCCTTATCGCGTCCAAACCTGGCACCGGCGTAGCGGACACTGACACCCCCATCGACGGCGCGCCTAACGAGGTCAGCTTGGGGCCCGGCGCCAACGACGACGAGGCGAAACTTGGGGATTATACTCGACAAGTGTTCAGCCACGCGCAGCAAGAAGGGGATCCGTTTCGCTCCATACAAGGAGCCGCAGTACAGTCCAACTATATCATCAGTCGCCAGGTCAAGCTCAGTCTTCATAGATTGTATTTCCGCTTCTGTTACGGCATCCACGCTGGCGCGGAATGCTCGCGTGTCTACAGCGTTCTCCGTAACGGTAATCTTGGAACGAGGAACGCCTAAAGATTGCAGATATTGCGCGGTTACATCGGTATATGTGAACCACCAGTCCGACGTATTAATGAGACGGCGCTTAAGACGTTCAGACAACGAATCCGACCGGCCCTGATGATTATACCCATGCCCATGAAAAGCGATCTTCTTTCTGCCAATTACGGATAGTCCCAGCAAAGGATAGTTAAGTATGTAGCCGTTCGCTTGCACGACGACGATTAAGTCAGCGCGCCGAATATCGCTAAGCCTCGGGAGTTGAACAATGAGCCGACCGCCCATGAAGTACACGGCGGGGATTCTCCTGCCAAGTGGTGTGGCTAACTGCACATTATCTTTCTTCGCGGCTTCGGCCGGAGTCGGCCCGCTATAAAGTACACTAAGCTCGATCCTAAAGGGAAGTAATGCCTCACGCAGCTGAGTATAGAAGGGCTCGCGATACTGCTTGACATTGGCAACAACCATTGTGACGAACCGGGTGACGGTCTGCTTACTCATCAGCCAACGTTGACTCTGCCGTTGCGACACCTGCGATCGTACTGACGGGAGGGCGAAGCACCGCTACTGCGTTAAGCAACTTCGCTAGGTCTCTCCAGAGCCGTTGCTCGTCGATTTCCCAACTGTGACCCCACAAGTGTACAATTCGATCCGTGCCCATGCTCACCTCAACTAGTTGCAACAAGCGATCCCAGTAATTGTGACGGTGGGCAACGAGACGCAAAGCGGTATATCGTTTGCCATAATTGCCATATCGGATAAAGTTGCGGAGGAGCACATTTTGGCCATGCGGGTATAATTGCAAAGTTGTCGGCATTGCAAATAGGTCGCCGCCTATATCGAACCGGAGATTTTCGGCAGTACGCGCGTACCGAAATCCGGCCTTCTTAACACATCGGGCGACGCGCTTGCTGTACTTGCCGCCCGGGTACGAGAATCCGTTAACACGATGCCCAATCAGCTGTTCGAGGCTATCTTTACCTCGTTGGATTTGCGCCTCGCACGCGCGGGACTCAAGGCGCGTTAGGTATGTGTGATCCAAGGTATGGCTGCCAATCTCGAATCGCGCGTCGACATCGCGTAATGCAGCAGAACCGATTACAGGTCGATGCTCGCGATTGCGCGATGGAATAAAAAACGTTCCGCGTAATCCGAAACGCTCGAGGAGCTCTGCGACGCGCTCGTCCAAGGGATGCCCATCATCCCAGGAGGTTACGAATATCATTGGATGGAGAAACCCACGGCTACCTGAAGCGCATCCTGTTCGGGTGCTGCGATCGCAACAATATCAACTGCGAAGTGGTGCTTGCTATAGAGGTCAATGGACAACTCCAATACGTGATGAGCATATAACATCGACTACGCCGCCGGCGTTCTCCGAGCAGCTGTTCGTCAGCAGAGTGCGACCACTGCGCCAAGCGACATCCGGTAATGGTCCTGTCATGCCTACTCTATCAACCGTTACAGGAGCGAGCACGTAGTTGACCAATCGTTGATGCGAAGTGAGCGCTCCGTTGAAGTACCGTAGGGGAGTCATCTCGAAGGTGCCTTGTTCGGGAGGCGGATCCGGAACGGCGCTCGCGTGACTGTGCGGTTGACGCAGGCTCCCATTGCGACGAATAAGGCCCATGCGAGATAGCTCTGGCTAATGGTGCTTTCGGTCACGTCACTAAGGACGATTAGAACTAAGAACACTATTGGCCACGCGGTATCGATCTCCGTAGATTGGCGAAACGCTATCCAAGATCTCCGTGTCACGAAAACGAAGGCCCCGACGAACACAGCGCTTCCGGCAGCGCCAAAGTCAAGCAGCAGGTCTAAGAATCCGTTGTGCGAGTGCGGTGAAAAAAATCCAATATCTGCTACTACGTCTTCCCAAGGCCCGCTTGAGCCTGACCAAAACGCACCGTAGCCGTATCCTAAAATCGGGCGCTCTGCAATTCGCTTGCTAACAGCACTCCAAAGTGCTGTGCGACCGGTCAGAGTGGCGTCCTTTCCTACGGTACCGAGCACACGCTCACGGTAGGTAAGGGTGACTATAAGAATCACGGACAGTAGACATGTAACTAGCAATGCTGCAGCAGAGCGATGGCCGCGACGTATCAGTATTGCCAGGATGCCAACTACGGCAAGGGAGCCACACTCGAGAGCCGCCGTCGTCGACCGAGATAGGAGAATGAGTACAAGAGCAGAGCCTGTAATGGCAATGTTTACCGCCCGGAACGCCGGTCTTCTATTTGCCAGCAACGCGAATACAGTCGCGGCGAGCACCATTGTTTGACCAAGCACGTTTTTTTGCGTAAATGCACCTTGCCAAGCCCCCTCATTAAAGCCATGGGCGACCCCTATATCGGGTATGAACACACCGAAGTATAGGCTTAGCACGACACCCAAACCCAGTGCTACGGCCAATAGTCTAAGCAATCCTTGTAAGGAGTATCGGCATCCAAGATAGACCCCTAGAAGCGTTGCCATTCCGAGAGCGAATGCACTGCGCACCGTTTCGTACGTGTTCACGGACCAGATCGCGGAAATGGCAGCCAAGCATACAAGCGCTGGAATGAATGGATTACGAAATAAGCCTTTGAGCAGCATTCCCGGTCGTATTGCCCACTGCAAGATTACAAACAAGTACATCAACCATGACAGATATCGCTCAACGGGAAGTGGCGGGATGGGGTTCACCATACTGTCATCAGCACTCCCATGAATCAGCAATGGAATGAGTGCGTGCGAGAGGAAGAAAAGAATGCCGACGGTGATAGCGATCTCCGCCACGCCCAAAAGTCGACGGACAAAAGCCTGCCGCTCAGTAAAGAGTGCGTCAGAAGTATATGTCATCTGCTGGAACACGACCGAATGTGTCACTTGCCGTGGGTTTGCCGATAAGCTTCGAACGGTACTCCTGATTTTGCTAGTATGTAGCCAGCGCCGGTTGCTACGAGCTGCATCGAAGTAATCATGACGTGTCTACCGCGCCAGAGAGACGTCGGCAGGGTGAGTAGTCCCTTAGCAATTGCTCCAGCCGCGCCACGAGCCGCCCGGTGATTGTCGGTCTCCGATCGCGCCCAACCATAGCCAACACTCACTGCACGCCTAAGGATTGCGCGGACCCGGCTCTTTGTCGCTGGGATCCATTCATGAACGATAGAGGAGTCGCCCCAAACTATAAGTGCGCCGCACCTTACTGCGCGGACGAACAGCTCGGTGTCTTCTCCGTTGACGAGCCCCAGCGTCTCGTTAAAGTAACCAACCGTATTGAAGATGCTCATCCGAACTAGCGCGTTGCCGGTACGGGCAGAGTGTAACTTGCGGCCGGTGGCGTACCTCGGGCGCTCGAAGATCTTTCCATCGATAACCCACTTTGGTACCCGCTCTTCAAAAAACGGAAGTACAGGGCCAGTTACCACGTCCGCTTTGAATTCTAACATTGTGGCAAATAGTGAGCGAACCCAATCAGCCTCTGGCACCTCATCGTCGTCGATAAATGCGACGTATTCGGCGTTATGGGCCCGAGCTCCACGTACAGCGGCGTTGCGCACGTTGGCTATTCCGCGTTGTTGAACGTAGAGATACACGATATTCCACGGGCTCACGCGCTGGCGAGCGGTAACTATCTCCCGTGCGGACTGTTCTATATCATTGTCGACAACTATGACGCTAATTACCATAGGGTATGATGCATCAAGTTTAAGTCCATCCAACGCGCTTAGCAGTCGCGCCAAGCCGCAGGGGCGCTTGTACGTTGCGATGCAAATAGTTAACCTCACGGCATCCAAGATGTCCTACCCGCCGTGCGTCGAGCGGTACTCGTTATACACAACCCCGGCCATACTCGCAATAGACCCGGCACCGCTGCACACATGTTGCACAGATCGCAACAGGACATCGCGACCCAGCACTAGGCCTAGGGGGAAAATCGCAACGCCGTGCGCGATTCGTGCAATCGCTTTCGCTGCACGAACTGCCCGTTTGGCAGGAGAGGGATGAAACTCTTGTTCGCACGTTGTCCACATATTACCGCCGCGAAATGCTCGCAACGCTAGCCACCGCGCATTCACGCGACTTGCCGGATTCCATTCCCTGACGACTGCTTCGTCGGCCCAGACGATCTTTCGCCCCATTGCAGCGGCACGTAAAAAGAAATGCGTATCAGTTCCTCCGGAAAGAGCTTTCCGTTCATCGAAGAGATCAGGGAGGCCTTTAAAGACTTTGCTTTGCACGAGCACATTTCCCGCTGCAACACGATCAATTAAGGTGCCCGTGACATGCCTAGCCCGGTCAAAAAATTTCCCCTTTCTTATCCACATTGGAGGCTCGACTTCGAACTCAGGAAGTACCGGTCCAGTAACAATATCGGCAGAATGCTCGCGCATAACCGAGAGCAACACATCGAGCCACTCTGGCTGCGGAACTTCGTCATCGTCAATAAAAGCGATTAGGTCGACGTTATGACTCCACGCCGTGCGAACCGCGGTATTGCGTGCGAATGGAATCCCACGTCGAGGCTCCGGAACATAATGAATCGGCCACCGACTCTGCATCTGGAGACTTTCGCACCGATCGCGAACACTAGATGCTGCATCATTATCGACGACGATGACTTGGATCACTGGGGGCTGTTCACGAAAGGAAAGCGCGCTGAGCGATCTTATTAGTCGCTCAAGCCCGTCGGGTCGGCGGAACGTTGCAATGCATATTGCCACTTTCATATCCCGCGTCGGAGAACGGTGCGATTCCGATGACTCTCTCATTTGGGAATCCGTTTCACCGAATCTCGCAGAACATACGCAACCGCGGTAAATTCGTGATAGATATACACTGAGCGACCGCGACGTTTCGTCAGACAAAACAAAGTCTCGCCGTCCAAATGCACCCTGTGGCCATCGATAGTACGCGAATTGGCTAGTGAAGCACTCACGACGCTCCCCCCGCCATTACGTACAGTACTCCGCGACGCAACCTAGGTGGAAGTCGATGGACGGGAGATTGGAAATATCCAAAAAGGTGGTTGGGGCGTAGAGCGTTGGGTAGCAGATATATCCCAAGCGGAACCGACGCACCGCTTGCCACAACTAAGAGACCGAAGATGGCGAGATGGGACAAGCCCGCAGATTCCGCTACCATGCGTACGGCGGTCGCGACGGTCGCGGTGCAAGCACCCAGGAGCAAACCGGGCAACTGCGCGAATCCAAACGCGCGCCATGTTTCGCCTGTAATGCTGAGTGCGAGGCGTACCATCGCTACGTACATCCCGACTATTGCTGCCGCTACAAAGAGTGCGACCCCCGCTACGCCGTGCTTGGATCCGACGATCGTTCCGGTAACAACCGCGCTAGCAAAACCAATCTGTAAAACAAGTTCAGTATATACGCGATTACAGGCTCGATTCACCGCACCGGCCAAAGAATGTACTGAGCGTGGCAGTCCCACAACACATAGGATTTGGACCGGAAGAATCGCTCCTGACCACCGGTCTCCGTAGAGACCGCGTATCATATGCGGCGCCGCTACAAACATCCCCGCCATAATTGGAAGCGTAGTCATTGCGGTCAATTGAACGCTCATTATGAAACCACGACCAACTCTAGCGGGGTCGGCTTGCACCTCCGCGAACGCAGGCAGCAACACATTTGGCAATGCGCTGCAGATGTAATTAAGAGGCATCATCATTAGATTATAAGCTCGGGCATAGAGACCTAAAGCGGTCGTGCCTAGAAGTCGACCGACAAAGAAGTTATCTCCATTCCGAGCCACATAACTTGTAACTCCGTTGACACTGACGCCCACTCCAAACCCCAGGAGCTGGCGCAGTTCTTCACCAGCCAGAAGCGGTCGAAGCGGGACGCGAACCGCTGCCAACGCCATTACGCTTGATAAAAGGCTTTGGACTAATGAACCAGCAACAAGACTCCAGACGCCCCAACCATAAAGCGCTCCAACGGTCGCAACAAGCGCATAGCCGACAACGTAGCTGACTATTTCTATTATAAAGAGTTTACGGAAATCGAGTTCGCGTTGAAGCAAAGCACGAGCGACGGTGCCTACCCCACCAAATGCGAACAACAGAGATTCGACTCGTATAATCGAAGGCAAGGCAGCACTTCGCGCGAGGACCCCGATCCATGGAGCTGCTACCGCCATGCTGGCTGCGATGGCAAGCCCGAGGAGTAGCGACGTGGTAAACGCAACGCGAAGATGTAGCGTAGTCAGTATTTTACGCTGCACAACGGCCGGTCCTAGGCCCAAATCTGACGTCATCGTAGCAAAACCGATGACAACCATTGCAAGCGCTGCCAAGCCAAAATCCTCGGGTGGAAGCAGCCGGCTGAGAAGAATCCCTATTGCGAATTGCAATACGCCTTGCATGGCCATTGAAGCAATGCGCCACTGGCCTGCCTTGAGTGTACGGGCGCTCAACGGAGACGCAGCGGCGTTTCGCTGCGGCACGCGATCGGGCCGCTTATCCTCTAGTTTCATTTAACATTCACACGTCCAACTGCGACGGGCAAAGAATATGTCCGGATCGACCTGTCGCTGAGATAGCAGCATATTGCCACCTAATTCTCGGACGCTATGCGGATGGGCCTACGACTGGTAAAGAATTCTACCTGTGCTTGCGTCGATACACTTTCTATCCCTGTTCGACTAATGTGCAAAGGCTGCGGTGGCAACGCACACGGGCCGCCTTCTTGTGTGAATGCTACGTGGTACCCGGCTTGCGCCAATACGGCAGCCTGCGATGGATGAAAATCCGCAGGGTGTCCATAGGGGAGCGCAAAGAATCGACATGGCGTGCCAATTTGCTTCTCAATATCGACAGCACTCTGAGTAAGTTCTCTTTTAAGGCTAGAGTTTGACAGCAAGGAGAGCCGTGGATGTGTAATTGTGTGACCTCCAATTTCGGCACCGTACAATGACGCGGTACGGATTTGGTTCCACGTCATTGACTCCATAACTAAACCTGATGTTTCTGAATAACGAAGGAGATCGGGATCTGGTTCGCGCCCTACAGCCTCGCGAGCGCGCCGTATGAGCTCCGTGTGCAACTCGGAATCGCTCGACCAAGCCGCTTCTCTAAGCACCTTGATCATAGTGAGAGCGTCGCCATTCGGGCTTAGTGGTAGCTTGGCAAGTATATCTTTGAAATTCCGCCAAGAGCCCGCGATAGCAGTTGCATCGGTAAGGATTAGGCCTGCGAGACTCTCGTGCCACTGCGTCCACGGCGTTGCCGATTCGGCCGTGTTAGGACCATTCGTAGGGACCAAAATGATCGGGCGAATATCGTAGACAGCGAATACAGGCAATGCAACATCAATAACGCTCCTCAGCGCATCATCAATGGTGAGAAGCACACTGTGCCTGGGAACGACTCCAGTGTCGACAATATGAAGGAACTCTTCAGCATCGACAATATGGGCTGTACGCTTCAAAAAGGATATCTGTTCGCCGAGGCGATCCGCGGACACACAATATCTATACAGATACGCGTATTGACCCACGTATCGACGATCATGGTCTATGAACCCATGGTACGTAAGTACAGAAAGCTTTGGCTTTTGGAGGGCTCGAGCCAATCGAAATACGCCCGCAGCGGCACCAAGCTCTACAGCAGTCATTCGGAAACGCATCAAACGACCCATGCGCTAGCCCAAGTAGAGAGGGTCGACGTCGCGTCCGCACATCCCCCTTCTAATCGTACAGGACCGTTTCCAAATGTGAAACCGGCCAGTTGTCGCTCAGTATGGTGTCGCGTGGCGTATTCCACTGAAACAAGTAGTATTGGGTTTCGTAAAACCACGGAAGTTAGGTGGGTTGAAAAGGCACGCCTAAATACGATTGCCGACTGTTGCATTTGAGACAGTCATAGCGCGATTTATATACTGAGCTAGACAGTATGACTGACATAGTAGCGCTCTACCTCCGCTAGGTATCGATACGATCCATCATCGGACCCATTGCGTCGCAGGTCGATGTCGTTGAGGACAGTACCTATGACTGCTGCTTGGGCAACAGTTAACTGATCGAGTCCGTAACGAAGCGCGTCGATTCTGGTGCGGCCGGTGCGTACTACCACAACGACGCCGTCCGCGGCGGAACCGAGCAGCGCGGCATCGGTGAGCACATTAACCGGGGGGCTATCGATCACTATCAAGTCAAAGTGTTCTTCAATGGCATCTAGCACCTCGCGAATACGGGAAGTCGGCTGCAATCTGCCTTGCATGGGGAGGTGCATGCCAGGCGGTAGTATTGCAAGTGTGGCTGACTCACCTACCGGCACCCGCTTGTACGCATCCTCAAAGCACACGGCGTTTCTAAGGACCTCGGCGAAGCCAGGGGTACGAGGACATTTGAATACCTCGCTTACCAGTCCGCAACGCAAATCGCCGTCAATTAGCAGGACGCGTAATCCGCGGAGCGCAGCTGCAATTGACAAATTGATTGCGGATAGCGTTTTTCCTTCGCCTGGTAGTGAGCTTGTGAATACGATGGACTTTAACGGCGTTCTCTGGTATGCCAGCATCAGATTCACGTAGAGTTGCGTGAATGATTCTGTATAAGATGCGGGTGATCGTGGACTTGTAATCATACGAGCAGCAATTAACGCCGCGCTACGATTCCTCGCGGTTATATATCCCGGCGTCGCAACGCTGGATTTACGGTCGATTTTTGGTGGGAGCCTTAAGCGCGAGAAATGGTCTGTGGTGCCAAGACGGCCACGCACGGAGATGCGTGGTATTGCGCCTAATACCGGTAGTCCGGAAGCCTGAAGTGCGTCGCCCCTCGAGCGAACTGCCGGGTCGGTAAGCTCTCGGATTAACGAGCCGCCGATGCCAAACGCCAGACCGAAGCCGAGTGCGGCTAATAAGTTGACAAGCAGAATCGGCCGTACGGGTTTGTCAGGAATAGTTGCTGGATCTACAATGCGGAGCGTCTCATCTTTCATAGACTGTGTAATTTCTGCTTCCTTAAGTCGTGTCTGAAGCAGAGTAAAAAGATCTTGACGGACACTAACTTCTCGTGTAAGCCGCGCTGTCTCAACTTCTTGTCTCGGAAGTGAGTCGAGTGATTCGCCAAAACTGCGCGCCGCTGCGTTGAGGCTAGCTACTTGATTAGATAGCCCCTCGAGGTAGGTCTCACCTATTCCTTGAAGCTGAGCCCTAAGATTGTTGACCCTGGTCGTGAGCGCCAATACGTCAGGATCTTGCGGCTTTCTTCTCGCCAGAAGAGCCGCACGTTCGTCTTCGACCTTCGCGAGGTCTCCCAATAGTTGTGATGTAGCTGGATTCCGGAGAAGCGTTGGGAATGAGACCAGGAGCTTCGCCGGCACCTGCCCCACTCCCTGTGGCGTCGTGGGCTCGCGCAGTTGCTGGACGAGCGCTGCAAGTGCATTCCGTTCCGCTTCTATCGAGGCGCGGTCGGCTTGAACTTGGGCGAGTCTTGAGACCTCGCTATGCGCCTGTTCCGGCGCATCGACAACGCCGACCCGTTCTTGATACGCCCTTAGCGAATCCTCAGAAGCCCGTAACTGAGTGCCTAGGGTGTCTAACTGATATGTAAGAAAGTGAACGGTACTCCCCGTGCGGGCCATTTGGACTTCTTGGCGATCGGCAATAAGATGTTGCGCCAGGAAGTTCGCTGCAGCAGCCGCTCGGACGGGGTCGCTCGACTGCACGCGAATGCTAATCAGATCTGCATCACGCGCCGGGCGCGTCACCTGAAGCGCGGAGCGCAAACTCTGGACGGCATTAGCCAGCGACATGACATGTACTTGGAGCACGGGTTCGCGCCGTGCGGCGGGCTTCAGAGCAAAGGTTACGCCATTAACCTGAATTGTATCTCCCACATGAATCGTGACGACTTGTACCCGTGATCCGTTCCCTATCACAACAAAATTGCCTCCGACCACGCGGTGAAGCTCAAATGTCGATGTGTCGGCATCGGTGGCAACATTAAGCACCGCAAACAATTCAGATGGTTGGGCGCGTCTCGGCACACTTAACTGTGCCCGCCAGCCGGAAGAGTCAACAGCCACGCGCGCAGCGCTATACCCCTGGAGCATTTCGATCTCGGTACTCACACGGTTTTCCGACGAAAGTTGCTGCACGAGTTGGGGAAGGTTTACTTGGTCAGGTTCGAAACGGACTACGCTAGTTGCCTGATAGACCGGCGTCTGCCGTTTCGTATACATCATAGCGATTCCAATCGCCACCAACGCGCAAATGATGACGCGAATGCGGCGACGGCGTACCAGGGCAAGCAATTCGTTCCAGGTTGACCCAGCAACTGGCGAGTAAACAGTCTTGGGCGGTTGCCCTAAATCAAGGAGCGGTAAGTTTGGTGACATGCGCCCTTTCGTCGGTTAATTGCGTATCAATGTTGCAGCCAAAAGCGCCACACCGCTGATGCTTGCAGCTATCACAGCGGCCGCATTGCGAGCCACCCAACTCCGCTGAGGAACTCTAAACTGATCGCCTGATTGAACAGGCGATGCTGCTATCTGTGACTGGAGTGAGATATTTGCAAGAATTCGTACCCCATTGCGGAACAATTCGACGTGCGCCGCGTTACCATCTTGCGTAATTCCTCCAGCCATGGCCAGCACGTCCGCGACGGTCATAGTCGGATCGACGTAATAAATACCTGCATTCTTCACCTCACCAAGTACGTTGACGCGACGAAGGAGCGTAACTTCGACAGATGGATTCTCCAAGAAAGCCGAATAATCGGTCACCAACAGTTTCGTTAAGGAATCAGGTGGCATACGCATCACAACAAGGGAGCCTATTTTGGGAAAGACTGCCACACCATTCTCGTCGACCCGATAGTCGCCGGATAGATCTGGTTCGCGCCATATCTTCAGGCGAACAATATCTCCGGGTTGAGGCGGCTGAAGTACCTCTCCCTTGAGTTCTAAGTTTTGCTGCTGGGCAACGCCAGAATGTATTGGTGCAATAGCGAGCACAAGCCACGCGACTGACGGCAAGATGTAATTGAAGTTCATCGGACGAAGCGTGTTAGAGATGAGATGCGACGTGCCGCTTGGCGCCTTGTCCGGGGCACCTCAGAAAATCGCGCGCGCTGCATAGGCGAGCGACTGTGATCGTCAAAATATTCGGCGAAGGCAGTATCGTCGTGGCAATATGAATTGCGCGAGCAGAGCTACATGTTTCGATTTTACGGGCCTCGCGTTATAGTATAATTGGCTTCACTCATACCGACCCAAATGCAGCTAGATAATAATGCTTGACTTACACCTGGCCGCGACCGTACGATGATGCAGCGTGATACGAACGACCAAGCGGACGCAGGCCTAACCAGCCGTTCTGTTATCGGTACCCGCATCGACGCAACATCGTACCAAGACGCGATAACTCGCATCGTCGCTTGGGCAGCCGCCAGTGAGTCTCGTTACGTGTGCTTTGCAAACGTACATGTCGTGATGCAAGCTCATGATGATTCTAGCTTCCGTTCAGTTGTAGCCGACGCCGATCTGGTCACACCCGATGGCATCCCCATCGTTTGGGCACTGCGTTTATTACGCGTTCCACAGGCAACACAATGCTGCGGCCCCGAACTCATGCCAATGTTATTCTCAGCAGCTGCATCGCGCGGGATTAACATTGGATTCTACGGAGGGAGCGATGAAACGTTAGATCGACTCTTGACGAAAGTACGCATTCAATGGCCCAGAGCGAACATTGCTTACGCGTTCTCTCCTCCGTTTCGGACGCTCACGGACCAAGAGGACGAAATAGAAATAAAGAGAATTACGGACTCGGGTGTAAGAATTTTATTTGTAGGGCTGGGCTGTCCAAAACAAGAAAGATGGGCTGCGGCGCATAAAGGTCGGCTCCCCGTGGTGATGTTGGGAGTGGGCGCCGCATTTGATTTCCTTGCCGGTACGAAGCCGGTCGCACCTGCACTTATGCGGCGTGTGGGGCTAGAATGGATTTTCCGGTTCGTCACGGAACCCAAGCGGCTCTGGCGCCGTTACTTGTATCATAACCCTCGGTTCCTAGTCCGGCTCGCCTTCCAAGTATTACAACAGCGTGTATTGTAGACATCGACGGAAATCGCTGTGACCTCACCGGAGCCTCCTTTGCTTTTGCATAGCGCGCGAAATGCCTGTGCGGTATAGTCGAAGGGCTTATCTCCATGATAAATGCATATGGCCCTGGGTCGCGCTGGCAAGCAATCGCGCGTGAAGCCTTTGTTTCAAATTCGGAGACGATTCGGCGATCGTTCATGCTACATTGCGCCTGAACCGGCGAGTACAACCGGCACGGTCCGGGCAAGTATCTTCATGTCGAGAAGTAATGACCATCGGTCGATGTATTCTAGATCTAGCGCGATCCATTTTTCGAAGCAGAGATCACTGCGGCCGCTGATCTGCCAAAGACATGTAAGCCCTGGGCGAACGCTGAACCTTCGCATAAGCCAAGATTCGGCGAATAGACCCACATCTCGTACGGCTAGGGGGCGTGGTCCCACGAGTGACATATCACCGAGCAAGACGTTAATGATCTGCGGCAACTCATCCAAAGATGTCTTTCTGAGGATTCTGCCAATTCGTGTAACTCGGGGATCATCCTTAATCTTGAACACTGGGCCCGTAGCCTCGTTAAGGAGCTCGAGCTTGGGTTGCAACGCCTCTGCACCGGAAACCATCGTACGAAACTTGTACATCTTAAATCGTCGCTTGTGACGTCCATAACGTTCTTGACTGAAGAACACTGGTCCTACCCCGCTTAGCTTGACTGCGAGCGCTATCGCAATGCCCAAGGGAATCAATGCAGGGAGGCCCAGTGTAATGCCAACGAGATCAATCCCACGTTTAATCAGCAGGCGATAGTCGTCGTGCACAACTTTCATGGCCATTAGCGGAAAGTTCCCGGAGACTTCCATGCGGGGTCGTGCTAGGAACGGATCGAACACATCAGCGAGATATTTGGACTGCACGCCCGCATGCTCACATGCTCGAATCGCCTTTTCGATCTCGTTATAGCACGACTTAATCGGCAATGCAATAAGCACTTCATCGACTACGGCCTGCATCAACGTCTGCTCGAGTTCGTCTAGAAACCCGAGATTCCAATCTTTCTCACTGCCAAAAGCCGCGGCGTCGCGCGTGTCTACAAAGCCGACGATCTCGTTGCGTGTGAATTTGTCGGCGCGCAATTGTCGAGCTAGTTCCATTGCGCGCGGTCCGGTTCCAATGATGATAACACGCGTCGTTGTGCGCTGCCTAATCGCCCGGTCAGTTGCCCTGACTCCCAAGCGCAGTGCAAAGGCCGCAATAAAGGACAGACCCCAGAATAGCGCCACATCTCCGTAATTGAGCGCACCGTGACCGTGCGTCATGAGTGGAAACAGCAGGACTGCCATGCTTCCAATGCTACACGCGACAAAAATGCGGAGAACTTCCGACCGGGTTGACCGCGTGATGGTCGCCTCGTAAAGTCCAATCGCCGCAAAACTCCCGACCCACGAGAGCGCAAAAACCGCAAGCAGCAGTACGTTCTTAATAGTGACACGAATTGCGAGAAAGCCGCCGACCCCTTTGGGTAAGTTGCCCGCATTTGACGCAACTAGAACGCCAAGGAGAACGGCTACAGCGACCGTCATATCGAGGTAGCGATGCACTCGGCGCGATGTACGACGATCGATACGTGCTCCTCGCTGTTCGGCAAAAGGCGGCAGACGCGACCGCGCGCTAGCATACAAAGCGATCGGGCGGCTCGGCTCGCGAGGCGCAGCGCCATGGCCAAATGACTTCCGCTGGGGACCCGGAGAAGTAGCTGACTCAAGCACTACCGGCTTCTCTCTGCGTCGCGGGTACACCAATTGCTTAGATGATACCGGATGGCATCGGCTATCCCAAGGTGCGCGGGGCACTTACGCCCCAAACGCATTTTAGGGGTTGGTGTTCTAGCTTTCCGAACAGTCGTACTAGAGTTGCGGCGCCTACGCAGGTGCAACGATAGGGCCAGACGGTACGAGTCCGACCGTCGAATGATCTTATCGGTTTAAGGCGTTGTTCTGCATACTCTTATACCTAGCTGGCACTTACAGTTGCCCCTAAATGCTGGCTGATACTGTTGCCTCCACGCCACACGTTTCGCGCAGAGTGTGGTACGATATCTACAAATGTTTCCTGCTATTTGTCGCCGCTTTTGGCAAGCGAACTACATCCTCGCCACCCGCCCCACATCCCTGATCGCCGCGCTGCACTCCTCCCC
>Ga0209483_1001052_pt1 | contig 21817 bp, 12 predicted proteins | sample NGEPerA_FD_184508 | JGI IMG/M metagenome (GOLD analysis project Ga0209483, IMG submission 184508) | Arctic peat soil microbial communities from the Barrow Environmental Observatory site, Barrow, Alaska, USA - NGEE PermafrostL2-A... | ecosystem: Environmental > Terrestrial > Soil > Wetlands >... | reverse complement strand
GTCAAGTCCAAGATACAAGTCCTAAACATTGAAACAATACTTCCGCGCTTCTGGGTTTATCCCAACTTTTCCTTCACGCGGCAGTGTTTGCGAATTGAACTCCCCTGCCCCGCCGCCAAGGTTTGCCGACCTGATCATTTGTTCAATTTTGAAATGTCCGGTTTGTGGCGGCAGAAGGATTTGGGCAAGTTCAAAGGTGAGTTTTCAAGGCCGGTTGCTCTGCACAGCGCGGAACTGGTGAAAATTTCACCTTGAAAAACTGATCTTTTGAGCTGCCAGACTTGGCGATGATGTCGCAACTGAAGCGACTATTCAGTTATTTCAGTTTTAGAAAATTTTTTATGATCGTCCGCCCGCTCTCGGTCAGGATGCTTTCGGGATGGAACTGCACGCCCCAGATCGGCAGCGTCTGGTGTTTCACGCCCATGATTTCGCCCTCATCGGTCTCGGCGGTGATTTCCAAAACGTCCGGCAAAGTGTCGCGCTTGATGACGAGCGAATGATAGCGCGTCGCTAGAAACGGATTCGGCATTCCCGCGAACAAATCTTTTCCGTTGTGTTTGATCGGCGAAGTTTTGCCGTGCATCATGCGGTAATTCACGACCACTTCCGCGCCGAACGTGTGGCCGATGCACTGATGTCCAAGGCACACGCCAAAAATCGGGATGCCTTCGCCGGCAAACGTGCGGATGACCTCGTTCGACAAGCCCGCTTCACGCGGCGAACACGGGCCGGGCGAAACGAGAATGCGTTCCGGCTTGAGTGCGCGGATTTGCTCGAGGGAAATCTCGTCATTGCGGCGCACCTGCAAGTCCGCGCCCAGCTCGCCCAGGTATTGCACAAGGTTGTAGGTGAACGAATCGTAGTTGTCCAAAACCAAAATCATATCAATTGCCGATTTACGATTGCCGGTGGCCGATTTCATCCAGCATCTGCCGAATCAGCTTCTCCGGCACGCGCTGGCTCCAGACCACTTTACCAATTTTTGGTGCGAGGACAAATTTGATTTCGCCGGCGCTGACTTTTTTATCAAGCTTCATCGCGGCGAAAAGTTTTTTGCGCCGCGCCAGATTCAATTTTAATTTCACCGGCAATCCGGCATGGACGAATAATTTTTCAATCCTTCCGACATCGCCCGACGGCAAGCCAAGAACTTTCTGCGACAAATTTGCCGCCGCGACCTGGCCAATTGAAATCGCCTCGCCGTGCAGGAATTTTCCGTAGCCGGAACTGTTTTCAATCGCGTGGCCGATGGTGTGGCCGAAATTCAAAATCGCGCGCAGGCCGCTTTCCGTTTCGTCCTGCCCGACGACATCCGCCTTGATCTCGCAGCAGCGTGCGACGACGGCGCGCAACGTCGTCCCATCGCGCTGGAGCAGCTTCGGCAGATTGCGTTCGAGCTGCGCGAAAAGAACCGCGTCGTAAATGATGCCGTATTTGATGACCTCGGCGAGGCCGGAAATGTATTCGCGCTTGGGCAAAGTTTTCAGCGTGTCCAGATCGCACAGCACGAGTTGCGGCTGATAAAACGCGCCGACGAGATTTTTGCCGGCCTTGAGGTTCACGCCGGTCTTGCCGCCGACGGAACTGTCCACCTGCGCGAGCAGCGTCGTCGGGACTTGCACGAACGGGATGCCGCGCAGATACGTCGCCGCCACGAAGCCCGCGAGGTCGCCCACCACGCCGCCGCCAAGCGCGACGATGAAGGATTTTCTTTCCAGCCGGTGCGCCGCCAACTGGTCGTAGCATTTTTCCACGACGGCGATGCGCTTGGATTTTTCCCCGGCGGGAACGGAAATTAAAATCGCTTCAAAGCCAGAAGCTGAAAGCGATTTCAACGCCGCCTTCGCAAAATGTCTGCCGACGTTCGCATCCGTGATGACGGCGCAACGCTGGCCGAGCTTGAGCCGCGCGCACTCCGCGCCGAGCCGCGACAGCAGACCGCCGCCGACCTTGATGGCGTAACTGCGGTGGCCGAGCGGAACTTGAACGATGCGCATGGCGGAAAGATAAACGGCAAAATTCAAGAGTCAAAGCGAACCCTTCCGAGGCATGGCGTTCTAACTAACAATGGCAGCGTTTGTCGTGACGTGAGAAAGCGGCCTGCGGTCGCTGTGTGGCGGCAGGCATCAGGTATGCGCGCCTCCCAACCACAGCACGATGGTCGAGCGCGCGGACCTGGGGATAATTCAAAAATTTCAGGCCGCCAAAAAAAGCCGGCGCGACAACGCGGAGAAGAATTCGGTTCACGCCCAGTTTGCCCCATGGTTGCGCGGCGGAGTCAATTCTGGATTTTGCTTGCCAGCGGAGGCGCAAGGTTCAAATTGGAAACCGCGCAGCCCGTCATCACAAAATTTTTACCCGGCTTTTACATCAATATGACAACTTCCCGCCGTCGCCAGTGTTATTCATTGCATACATTGAATGTCAATCCAGCCATGAAAAAAATAATCACCGCCATCGCCCTGACCGGTTCGTTGCTGCTCCCGTCCGCCGCCGAACCGGCGCTCACCATCTACAACCAGAACTTCGCCGTCGTGCGCGACTCCGTGCCGCTCGACCTGAAAGCCGGTGCGAACGCCGTGATTTACTCCGGCGCAACCGCGCAGGTCGAGCCGGACTCCGTGATTTTGCGCGACCCTTCCGGCAAACATTCGCTGCAAATCCTCGAACAAAATTACCGCAACGATCCGGTGTCGCAGGAATTGTTGCTGTCGCTGTTCGAGGGCAAGACGATTGATTTTGAAAACATCCGCACCAGGGACAACACGCAAACCAACGAATTAATTCCCGGAAAAATCATCCGCAGCGGCTACGTTCTTGGCGGCGCGGCGCAGCAGCCGATCATCGAGGTGAACGGCAAGCTGCAATTCTCATTGCCCGGCCAGCCGCTGTTTCCCGATCTCGGCGACGACACGATTCTCAAACCCGCGTTCAACTGGCTGCTGCAGTCCGATTCGCCCGGCAAGTTCGACGCCGAAGTCGGCTATGTCACCGGCGGATTCGACTGGAGCGCCAGCTACAATCTCGTCTCGCCGGAAAAGGGCGACCTCGTGGATTTGGTCGGCTGGATCACGATGAACAACACGAGCGGTAAAACTTTTGAGAACGCCAAAATCAAATTGATGGCCGGTGACGTGAATAAAATTCAGCCGCCGCAGCGGTTTTATCGAATGGCTTTGGCCACCTCCATGCCCGAAAGCAACGGGATGGAACCCGCCGTCACCGAAAAAGCCTTCGATGAATTTCATCTTTATTCCATCGCGCGCCCGACCACGCTGCACGACCACGAAACGAAGCAGGTTGAATTCGTCCATGCCGAAAAAATGTTTGCGCCGACGATTTACGTTTATGACGGCGCGGCGGGCTTTCAATTCTACGGTTTGAACTATGACCAGAATTACGGTCAGTCGGGAAACAAAAAAATCCTCGTCCAGCGCGAATTTGTGAACGCCGAGACCAACCAGCTCGGCATCGCGCTGCCCGCCGGCAAGCTGCGCTTTTATCGTCGCGATGACGACGGCCAGTTGCAATTCGTCGGCGAAAACACGATTGACCACACGCCGCGAAATGAAACGGTTCGCGTGACCACCGGCAATTCATTTGATCTGGTCGGCGAACGCAAGCAGACGAATTTCCGCGTGGACACCGGCGACAAGTGGATTGACGAGTCTTTTGAAATCAAATTGCGCAACCGAAAGAAAGATGCGCCCGTGGAAATCCGCGTCGTCGAGCATCTTTACCGCTGGAGCAATTGGAACATCACCGCCAAGTCAGACGACTTCGTCAAAAAAGATTCGCAGACCATTGAGTTCCGCATCCCCGTCAAACCCGACGAGGAAAAGACCGTGACCTACACGGTGCATTATTCGTGGTGAAATAAAGGTAGGCGGTGCGGCAGCACCGCCCTACCAATTTACGCCACCGCTGTTTCCAAGCTTCCCGTCAACTGCGGCGCTTCCTCCGACTTGTGGAATTTCACGCTGACGATCTTGCTCACGCCGTGTTCCTCCATCGTCACGCCGTAAAGCACGTCCGCCATGCCGATGGTGCGCTTGTTGTGCGTGATGATGATGAATTGCGACTGCCCGAGAAAACGCTGCAGCACGCGCACGAAACGGTTGATGTTCGACTCGTCCAGCGGCGCATCCAGTTCGTCCAGCACGCAGAACGGGCTCGGCTTGACCTGATAAATGGAGAACAGCAGCGCCACCGCGACCATCGTCTGCTCGCCGCCGGATAAAAGCGAAATGCCCTGCAATTGTTTTCCCGGCGGACGCGCGACAATTTCAATTCCACTTTCGAGAACATCGTTTTCGTCCGATAAAATCAAGTCCGCCTTACCGCCGCCAAATACATCAACGAACATCGCGCGGAAATTATCGCGGATTTTCTCAAACGTCTCCAAAAACATCTGGCGAGTCTGCGTGTTGATACGATTGATGACTTCGAGCAGTTGCGTCTTGGCGTTGACCAAATCATCATGCTGCGTCGTGAGAAATTGATGTCGTTGCTCGGTCTCTTCGTATTCTTCAATCGCGACGAGATTCACCGGCCCGATTTCGTCGAGCCGTTTTTGCAACGCCTCGATCTGCTGCGCAACTGCCGACCAATCCGTCGCCGCGCCTGCCTCGGCCATTTGTTCCGGCGTGAGCGTCTCGACTTTCGCCGCGCCTTCATCGGCGAACGTGATCGTGATGCACTCGCTGCGAACGTCGTCCAGATTGACGTGATATTTCTGCTGGATTTTTTCGCGCAGGTTTTGCACCGACATATTTTTCTGCGCCAGTTCAACTTCAATTCCGCCGCGCTGATTTTGCAATTCCGTCAACCGGCTGCGCTGCGAACGCAAACTTTCGTCGCGCGACGCGATTTCCGTCTCCTGTAAATTTTTTTGCGCGAGCAATTCAGCCGCCTGCGCGTTCACCTGCTCGCGTTGATGCGCAATGGTTTCAATCTTTCCGCGCGATTCCAAAATTTCCGATTCCGCCTGTTCCTTGCGCGAAATGAACGACGAACATTCGCTCTTGCGCTGCTCGATGACTTGCACGAGTTCGCGGATGCGCTGCGCCAAAGACTGCTGCTGTTGGCGGAACGACGCCGCAAGCTGCTCGTCCGATGCGAGCGCGATTTTGCTTTCGGTCAACGCGGCGTTCGCGGTGTCGCGCTGCTGACGCAAATTTTCCAGTTCCGCCGTCAGCGACGCGACTTGCTCCTGCGCGCCGCGCTCGGACGTTTCAAATTTGTCCAACTGCGCCGTCAGCGCGTTGCGTTTCTGCAAACCTTCCTGCTCCTGCGCCGCGAGGCTTTGGACTTCAAAAACAACCGTGTCAATTTTCTGATGCAGCAGACGGTTTGAATTTTGCAGCGCGTTGAATTCGCCTTCGCGCGTCGCTATGGCGACTTCCTGCTCGCGCAATTCCGTCTGCGCTTCCTGCAAGCTCGCCTGCAATTCTGTCTGCTCGTTCAACAGCGCGCCGCGCTTGCGGCTCGCTCCGGCGACGCGATTTTGAATTTCCGTCAAATCATTTTGTAGTTCGGAAATCTGGTTTTTGCGGCCAAGAATCGAAGCCGGAGCTTTTGGATTTCCGTGGCCGTTCAGATAACCGCCGGTGTAAACCCCGTGACGGCTCAACAAATCGCCTTTGACCGTGACGAAATCGCAGCCCGCGTGGCCGTTCTGGATTTGCGCCGTCGCCGTCGCCAAATCAGATGCGATGAATGTGCAGCCAAGCAATGCCCGCAAAAGTTTTTCCACCGTCGGATCGGTCTGAATCACGTCCAACGCGCGGACAATCTGACCCGGCTTCAAACCGTTTTGCGCCGCAGTTTTATTTTCGTCGGGCGACAATTCCCCGCCAAAGACAAGTTGCTTGTCGTCGGGAATTGAAATGGAAAGCGCGGCGACGCTCGCGCGACCGGATTTGTTCGCGCTCAAATCGGCAAGAATTTCCTGCGCGGATTCCGGCTGCTCGGTCAAGACAAGTTGCAAGTGATGGCCAAGCGCGTTTTCGACGGCGACGACAAATTGCTCCGGCACGCGAATCCGGTCGGCGAGCGAGCCGATGACCGAGCGCGACTGCCGCAACGCCGCGACCGTGCCCGCGTCGAAACCTTCGCGCGAGCCTTCGAGCTGTTCGAGAACCGTCAGGCGCGAGCGCGTCTCGGCCTGCTGCTGCAAAAAATGATCCTGCTCGACGGACGATTGCTGCAATTCATTCAGCAATTCGCGCAGGCGATTTTGTCGCTGCTCGACCGAGCCGCGTGTCGTCGCGACGTTCAGTTTTTCAATTTCGACGCTCGCGGTGAATTCGTGCAGGCGCGATTCGAGCCGCGTGCGTTCTTCTTCAAGCTGCACTTTCTCGGCGGAAAGTTTTTCGAGCCGGATCGTGTTGCCCTGCTTCTGCAAATCGAGCGCGGTGATTTCGTTGCGGATGCGCGTCAAATCCTGCGCGGCGGAAAACGCGGCGGATTGTGCGTCGCGTAAATCTTCCTGCAAGCGTTTCAAATCGCTTTCAACCTGCGTGAGCGCAAATTGTTTTTTCTCCAGCGCAAGTTTGTGTTCCGACAGCGCGGCTTCGGACTTCGACAAATGCTGCTTCACGTTCGCCAGCTCTTCCTCGGCAGCGCGAAGCCGTTCCTCGGACTGCGAAATCTCCGCGAGCGCCTTCGAATTTTGCGACGCGATTTCGTTGAGCCGTTCGTCGTTGAACTGAATCCGGCTTTCGTGCCGGTCAATTTCGCCTTTTAATTCCAAGCCGCGTTGCTGTTGCGCGGCGACTTCGTGTTCCAGATCAGAAAGCCGTTCGCGTAAATGCGAAATCTCATTTTCAAAACGCAGAACGTCGTTCGAGCCTTGCTCGATTTCGTTCCGTAAATTTTCGACGGCGGAATTTTTCTCGGAAATTTCCGCGAGCAAAACGTCGAACTGATGACGCGCGAGCTGCGTTTCGAGATGTTGCAACTCCAGCGAAATTTGTTTGTAACGCTTTGCTTTTCCGGCCTGGCGTTGCAGCGAGCCGATCTGCCGTTTCACTTCCTTGATCGTGTCGGCGACGCGCAAAAGATTTTGCTCGGTGTATTCGAGTTTGCGGAGCGATTCTTTTTTCTGCGATTTGAATTTCGTGATGCCGGCGGCTTCCTCGAAAATCATCCGGCGATCTTCGGGCTTGCTGGAAAGAATCTGCGTGATGTGGCCTTGCGCCAAAATGCTGTAACTCGTGCGCCCGACGCCCGTGCCCATGAACAGTTGCTGGATGTCTTTCAGCCGACACGGCGTTTTGTTCAGAAAGTATTCGCTGCCGCCGTCGCGAAAAATCCGGCGCGTGAGCGTGACTTCGTCGTATGCGACCTCGACACCCGCCGCTCGAAGATTTTCACCGTCCACGCCGCCGAGTGTGAGCGAGACTGCGCCCATGCCCATCGGTTTGCGTCCGTCCGTGCCGTTGAAGATCACGTCCGCCATTTCGCCGCCGCGCAACGCCTTGGCCGATTGCTCGCCGAGCACCCAGCGGATGGCGTCGGAGACGTTGGATTTGCCGCAGCCGTTCGGGCCGACGATGGCCGTGACGCCGGGCTGAAAATTCAGCGCGGTTTTGTCCGCGAAGGATTTGAAGCCGAAAACCGTTAAATTTTTGAGATACATTGCTCGCGTTTAGACAACCAAAATTGTCCGGTTAAGTAAAGTAAAAACCACAACATATGGACACAATTTTACTTGCAGGCACAACTAATTGGTGAGGAACCGAGATTTGATGTTGTGCTGCAAACCGCTATTTCAAACTGTAAAACTACTGTGTTCTTATACGCCTGCGCGCGGAATCCGTCAACAAGTTTAGAGAAAAAAACTGCGCGGCCTGTTGATCCACTCCCGAAGCCTTGAAAACAACTCAGTGCCGGGCAAAATAAAAAAAGTGGGCTAATCCAAGCTGACGGGATTTTTTTGCGCCGACGCGCGATTATTTGCCGGCCTTAAATTGTTCCAGCCTGGCGATGAACGCCTTCGGTCCGCCCTCGGAATAGCCGACCTGCCGGCCGATTTCCTTGCCGGCCTTGTCCAGCACGACCAGCGTGGGATAGCCGTCAATTTTATAATGGTCTTTCAACGAAGCGTTGGTCTTCTTCAAGTCATCGGCCTGGACTTTTTTTTGCGGATAATCCAGTTCGACCAGCACGACGTTCTTCGCCGCGTAAGCCTGAAACTCCGGCGTGTCGAGCACTTCCTGCTTGAACTTGATGCACCAACTGCACCAGTCCGAGCCGGTGAAGTCCATGAGCACGATTTTGTTTTCGGCCTTCGCCTGGGCCTCGGCCTTGGGCAGGTCGGTGAGCCACGCCTCCGCCGCGTTCACCCGCCAAAACACCGTGATGGCCAGCATTGTGATCAGGATTTTTTTCATAATTTAGATTCCGATTCGATTTTTAGACTGCGACCGCCTCGTTTTGTTCAGACCAAATTATTTTTCCCGCCACAATGGTCGCCACCGCCCGGCCTTTGAGCTTCCAGCCGAAAAACGGATTGTTCTTGGATTTGCTCGCAGAATCTTCGCGGTTGAAAATCCATTCAGCATCGGCATCAAACACCGTCACGTCCGCGTCCGCGCCGAGGCTCAACGTGCCTTTGTTCAAATTCAGCAAACGCGCCGGATTGACCGTGAACTTCGCAATCATGTCTGCGAGCGAAAGGAGTTTCGTGTGGACGAGCTGCATGAGCGAAAGCGCGAGTTCCGTTTCCAAACCGGTGATGCCGAACGGCGCGTAGTCGAACTCGACCTCTTTTTCGTAATCGCAATGCGGCGCGTGGTCGCTGCATAAAATCTCAATCGTGCCGTCGGCCAGACCTTCCAGAATCGCCTCGCGGTCGCGCGCGGAACGCAACGGCGGATTCATTTTGAAATTCGTGTCGTAGGCCGGCCATTCGGGAAGTGACGAGAGCGATTCGCCGTCGGTCGCCCAGAATTTTTCGCTGCCGGCAACCGCCGCGTCGGTGAGCGTGAAATGGTGCGGACAGGCTTCGCCGGAAACCGGGACGCCGCGCTTTTTGGCTTCACGAATCAAGGCGACGCTGCCCGCCGCGCTCAAGTGCTGGCAGTGAATTTTTGCGCCGGTCAGTTCGGCGAGCAGAATGTTCCGCGCGACGATCATTTCCTCACCCGCCGATGGCCAGCCGCGCAGGCCGAGCACCGTGCTCCAATAACCTTCGTGCATCACGCCGTCGGTCACGAGCGAATAATCCTGGCAGTGATCCATCACGGGCAAATCAAACATCTTCGCGTATTCGCAGGCGCGGCGCATGAGTTCGTTATTTTGAATGCAATGGCCGTCGTCCGTGATGGCGACGACGCCCGCTTTTTTCAGCCCGCCGATGGGCGCGAGTTCTTCGCCCGCGATGCCTTTGGTGATCGCGCCGGTGACAAAAACATTCACCAGCCCTTCGTCTTTGGCGCGTTCGTGAATCAGCGCGACGGTTCCGGCGTTGTCAATGGCCGGCGAAGTGTTCGGCATACAGACGATGGAAGTGAATCCTCCGCGCGCCGCCGCCGCAGTTCCCGTCGCAATGCTTTCCTTCGCCGTCTGGCCGGGTTCGCGCAAGTGGACGTGCAGGTCAATCAGGCCGGGTGAAACAATTTTTCCCTTCGCGTCGAATTTTTTCACGCCGGCGGGCGCGGAAAGATTTTTGCCGGCGGCGGAAATTTTTCCGTCAATGATGAGCACGTCCGCGAGGGAATCAAAATGATTTGCGGGATCAACCACCCGTCCGCCGGTCAGAAGCAGCGAATTCATTGGCACGAGTCTAGCGCGCGGCGATTGACAAGGCAAGCGCGAGCGTTTTACTATTTGGGCCGCGCAAGCCTGCGGGCTTGCCGCGCCGTGGCGCAACGCGCGCAGGCGGGCGTAGTTCAATGGTAGAACGGCAGTTTTCCAAACTGCTCACGAGGGTTCGATTCCCTTCGCCCGCTCCAACTAAAATTCCTGCCATTACAAAAGCAGTCCGGTAAAAGTTCAATAAATGAACCCGCCAAAATAAATTTTCCCGCCCGGCTGATGCGCGGTTGAATGTTCAACGTCGTGGACGAAATTCTTTTTTTCCGCGCGGACTTTCGTTAAACTGCGCGCATGGATCTGCTGCCGTTTGGAAAATTGGCCGCGCACAAGCCGCGCACGTTCGTCCCGCAAAACCTTGACCTCGGCGACTGGCCGCAGGTTGCGCCCTTGTTTGATCAGTTGGAAGCTCGCGCGGCGTCCGCCAAGTCCGCCGCTGAACTTGAACGCTGGCTGCTCGACTGGAGCGAACTCAACGCCGCACTCGACGAGGAGGCGTCGCGCCGCTATATCGCCATGACGTGCCACACGGACAACGCGGACGCGGAGATGGCGTATCTGCACTTTGTCGAACACGTCGAGCCGCAGATCAAGCCGCGACAATTTGCGCTGGAGAAAGTTTATGTCGCACATCCGTCCCGCGCGGAATTATTCAAAGTTGGAGTTCAGGCTTCAGCCTGCGCCCCGGACAAGCTAAAGCTTGAACTCCAACCGCGTTACGAAGTCTTCGACCGCGATGTGAAAAACCACGTCGAATTATTTCGTCCAGAAAATGTCGCGCTGGAAACCGAGGAGGCCAAGCTGTGCCAGCAGTATCAAAAGTTGATCGGCGCGCAGACGGTAAATTTTCGCGGCGAAGAAAAAACGCTCGTGCAGATGGGCCGCTATCTCGAAGAGCCGGACCGCGCGCTGCGGCAGGAGGCGTGGGAACTCGTCGCCAAGCGCCGCTTGCAGGACGCGGACAAGTGCGAGGAGATTTTTGACAAACTCATTTCGCTTCGCACGCAGATTGCGAAAAATGCGGGCTTTGAAAATTACCGTGACTATGCGTTCCGCCAGAAATGCCGCTTCGACTACACGCCGGCGGATTGCATGCAATTTCACAACGCGGTGGAAAGGGAAATCGTTCCCGCCGTCCGCGAAATCCAAAACGAACGCAAGCGGCAGTTGAAACTGGAGAAACTGCGCCCGTGGGATTTGGCCGTTGACCCGCAGAATCGTGCGCCGTTGAAACCGTTTGGCGAAGTTGGCGAGATGGTCTCGCGCACGCAAAAGATTTTTGATTCGCTCGACGGCGAACTTGCGCGCGGCTTCAAGCAGATGGACGATTTGCATCTGCTCGATCTGGACAATCGCAAAGGAAAAGCGCCGGGCGGCTATCAATCCACGCTGTCCGAGGCGCGCGTGCCGTTCATTTTCATGAATGCGATTGGATTGCAGCGCGACGTGGAGACGATTTTGCACGAGGCCGGCCACGCGTTCCACGCGCAGGCGACGCGTGATGAGGATTTGTATCCGTATCGCAATGCGCCGATTGAATTCTGTGAAGTCGCCTCGATGGCGATGGAACTTTTGGGTAATGAATTTCTCGATGAATTTTATCCGACGCCGGAGGCGAATCGCGCGCGCAAGACGCATCTCGAAGGCATCATCGGATTTTTTCCGTGGATGGCGACGGTGGACGCGTTCCAGCACTGGATTTATACGCACGCCGGCCACACGCGCGCCGAGCGCAAGGCGGCGTATCTGAAACTGATGGACCGCTTCGGCGGCGACATTGATTGGACTGGTTTTGAAGAATCGCGTGCGCATTCGTGGCACCGGCAGTTGCACATTTTCATCCATCCGTTTTACTACGTCGAATACGGCATCGCGCAGCTTGGCGCGTTGCAGGTCTGGGCGAATTCGCGGCGCGACAAGGCGAAGGCGTTGAACGATTACAAAAAATCCCTCGCGCTCGGCGGCTCGCGTCCGCTGCCGGAATTGTTTGCGGCGGCGGGCTGCAAGTTTCAATTCGATGCCGCGACGATCAGGCCATTGATTCAATTGGCGGGAAATGAATTGAAGCGGTTTTGACGCCGGCAGCCAAAACAGCACGCTGCCGAAATTCATTGCGCGCGGAAAAATTCATGGGACTATGTGTGCGGTTCGGAGCGTGGCTCAGCCTGGTAGAGCGCTTGGTTTGGGACCAAGATGTCGCAGGTTCAAATCCTGTCGCTCCGACCACCTTTTTTTCAGCAGTCTATTCGCACGCCTGGCTATCTTGGGAATGAAATCCGCCGGATAGAATGTTCAATCAATTACTGGAGTTGTAATTTCAAAACATCTGCCGCCCGGCTGCGAACATTCACATCTGGGTCGTTTGCTGCCATTTGACGCAACTTGGGAATGGCCTCCGGAACGCCGCGCGCCAAATCATAAAATACAGCCAAAGCACCCAAACGAACTTTGGCATCAGGGTCGTCTAAACATTCAAGCATGAACGTAGGGTTTTCGCGCGAGGCCTCAATCAGCAACGATTTGGTTTGATCCCGATCGTCTTTGCTAATCCCGCCGCAAATTCCTTTTTTGATCGCCGTAATGAAGGCCAATTTGGAACGGTTTGCAAACTTGCACAGGGCGAAGACAGCTTGCTGGGATGTAAAGCTGTTCGTGCTGGAAAGATTTTCACCAAGGGCAACGATGATTTCGTCGGAGTATTGATTGATGCCTTGAATACATTGCTCGGTCTCGGTTCGCACTTCTGAATCTGGGTCGCGCAAGCAGCGAGCCAAAGTCGGGAGTGCTTCAACTCCATTGGTCCCCAACTTTTCGAGTGCGTAAAGAGTTTGCTGGCAGGCTTCGCGGTGTTCCAAATTTTGAATCACCGGCTCGAGCGCATTGGGTGTTTGTGGCGCGATTTGTTTTATGGCGACGGCGATGTGGGCGCGATTATTTGCATCCTTGTCCTGTTCTCCCCGAAGCAAAACCGGAATCGCTGAGAGGGCATTTGTTCCAAACGTGGCCAAGGCATCGGCTGTTTCCGCCCGGATGTAGCCGGAAGAACTGGAAAAAGTATTTACCAACTCGGGAATCACCATGTCAGGCTGGTTCTGCCCCGCTATTGCCAGAACCGTCGCAGCATCACCAAGTTCTCTGGCTCTTGGATCGTGCAAATACGAAATCAACGCGGGCACTGCAGATTGGGCGTTGGTGCCCATCATGCTTAAGCTTTCAAGGATATTCCTTTGCACGCCGAACTTTTCGGTTGGATGTCCGTTGTGGTCAAAAAGATTTGTTGGTTCATTTGTGGCAGTCACTGATTCCAGCAGCTTTTGAGTCAGAGCCGAGATGGCGTTCGTTCCAATATAGCCCACCGCACAAGCGATGAAATTACCATTCCGACCAATTATTTTGACCAAGTCTGGAATCGCTGGTGAAGCCGTTTGTCCCAACACTTCAAACCCTTTAAGCGCCCTTCCACAAAAGTCATAATCAGCAGTGGAACGGCATGGCCTTCCGATCCATTTCACAAGATATGGCACAGCATTCGTTCCCATCGAACGAACCGCTTCTTCCGCCTCCATGTTTCGATCCCCATATTGCTGATACCAATGAGCCAACCAATAGCCAAGAGTTTCCCCTTGATACTTTGGTTGAGGTGAAAGCAGCGAGGTCAGTTTATGATTGGTCTGGTTCCCCCAATAAATAAACATCAGGAAAATCGCAATGGACCCAATTCCGATCAGCACTTGAAAACGCTTTTTCATGGTGTCCGCTTCATGATGTTAGACGGTTTGCCGGAGAATCAGGTTGCCGTCAAGACATTCACAATAGCAATTAAACATGACTATTCATCGAGGGAGATTTTTTGGGAACATCAAACATCCCATGGTTCACGAAAATGGCGGTCAAGGATGAACAAAAGGAAGCTTCGGGAAGGAGAAATAGCGTGGATCGGCCCTGCCCGCCTTAGATTCATCTCCTAAGCCAGTCGCCAAAATCTGAGTGGCTACATTCCCTCGCTCAATTATGTGAATAGTTTTAAACTGCTTCCTGCCCGCCACCATCCGCGCCGCCGCCGTCCAGATCAATCAAAATGTCGCGCGGCTCGGCGCCTTTGCTGGGACCGACGATGCCGCGGCCTTCGAGTTCGTCCATGATGCGCGCGGCGCGGGTGTAGCCGAGGCGCAGCCGGCGTTGCAGCAGCGAGACGCTGGCCTTCTGCTCGCTGCGGATCACTTCGATGCACTGCTGGACAAGTTCCTCGTCCTCGTCAATGCCGCTTTCGATGTCGGTGTTCACCGTGGGCTTGGAAAGTTGTTTGTGGATTTCCGGGTCGTAGTCCGGCTTGCCCTGCTTGGCGATGAAGCTCACGATGTTCTCCAATTCCTTGTCGGTGATGAGCGCGCCCTGGGCGCGTTTCAAATTGCCGGAACCGGGCGGCAGATAAAGCATGTCGCCCTTGCCGAGCAATTTGTCCGCGCCCATCGCATCAAGAATCGTGCGCGAGTCCACGCGGCTCGCCACTTGAAACGCGATGCGCGCGGGGATGTTCGCCTTGATGATGCCGGTGATGACGTCCACGGAAGGCCGTTGCGTGGCGACGATGCAATGAATTCCCGCCGCGCGCGCCATCTGCGTGATGCGCGCGATGGCCATTTCGACATCGGCAGGCGCGACGAGCATGAGGTCGGCCAGCTCGTCAATGATGACGACGATGTAGGAAAGTTTTTCGGGAATGACAATTTCTTCCTCGCGCGGCACGATGATTTCCTCGTCCACTTCCACGGCAAAACCGTCCGCGCCCCGCTCGACTTTTTCCTTTTTGGCGGCGAGCGGCAGTTCCAGTTCCTGTTCCGGCAATGGCTTATTTTTCGGACGCTCGTTGAAGGACTTGACGTTGCGCACGCCGACGCGCGCGAAAATTTTGTAGCGCTTTTCCATCTCGTTCACCACCCAGCGCAGCGCGAGCAAAACTTTTTTCGGATCGGTCACGACCGGCACGACAAGGTGCGGCAACGCGTTGTATAATTGCAGCTCGACGACTTTCGGATCAATCATAACAAAGCGCAATTGATCCGGTGAAAAGCGGTAAAGCAGCGACGCGATGATCGAATTGATGCAGACGGACTTGCCCGAACCGGTGCTGCCGGCGATGAGCAAATGCGGCATTTCCGTCAGGTCGGCGACAATCGGATGGCCATAAACATCCTTGCCGAGCGCGATGGGAATGCGCGCCTTGGTGTTGCGCCATTCGTCGGACTCGAACAAATCGCGCATGATGACCTTGGTCTTGATCGCGTTCGGAACTTCGACGCCGACGGAACTTTTTCCCGGCACCGGCGCGAGGATATGGATGCGCTCGGCCTTGAGCGCGGCGGCGATGTTGTTCGAGAGCGCGGTGATTTTTTCCAGCTTCACGCCGGGCGCGGGATGCAATTCGTAGCGCGTGATCGTCGGGCCTTTGGTGATGTCGCCGAGCGAAACTTCGATGCCGAACTGCGCGAGCGTCTGCTGCATGAGCCGCGCGTTCGCCATCAATTCTTCCTTCGACTCCGTCGGCTTGACGGTCATGTCCGCGTGCTGGAGAAAATCCATCGAGGGCAGTTGGTAGTTGCCGATCATCGGGACGCTCGCGACCGTCATTGGCTTCGGTTTTTTGGGCCTCGGTTTTGCCGGCGCGATGCCCGTGATTTTTATTTCCGGTTCAACTTTCGGCCCGACGGATTCTTCAGGTTCAATTTTTTCCGGCTCAATTTTTTCGGCGGCTGGCCCGGATTTTTCTTCGCCGGGTTTCTCATCTGGTTTTTTACCGGGAATTTCATCCGTGACTGCGGCGGCGACTTCGCGGGCGGGAATGACGTCGCCCACTTCGACGGGTTCGGACGCGGGCTGGATTTCCTTCGCCGGTTCGGGCGGCAAAGTGGTTTTGCGGACGCGCGGGCCTTTGGCCTGCGGCACGCTCAAATCGCGCACGGTCGGTTCCGGCACCGGCAATCCATCCGCGCCGAGGCCGCTGCCGGTTTTTTGCATTTCCTCTTCGAGCCTGCTTTTTTGTTTTTCCAGTTCGCGCGCCCGTTTTTCCAGGGCGAGTTCATCGGCAGATTTCAATTCATTTTCCGGCGCGGAATCCAGCAGCGCGCGAATCCAGCCGCCGAGATGAAAATTCGTCAGGAACAGCAGGCTGATCAGCCCGAGCGACGCGTAAACAATCGTCGCGCCGAGGCCGCCGAGCAGCGAAAAACCGAAATTGTATTTTTCCGTCTGGCCGAAAGTCAGGTAGCCGAGCCAGCCGCCCGCGTTTGGCGCGCCGATGTTCTCGTGGATTTTTCCGAACCAGCCCGCGCCGCCGAAAATGTGAAGCAGTCCCGTCACTGAAACCAGAAACAGTCCCGTCCACAATGCCGACCAGCGCCAGCGCTCGCGCAGATGACCGGGAAAATTCAGGAGAAACGCGACGCCGAACACGGCGAAAATCCACGGCAGCAGATAAGCCGCCAGCCCGAACGGCAGAAACGAAAACCAGCCGAGATACGCGCCAAACGGCCCGATCCAGTTGTGGACGGGTTTGTTGTGCGGCTCCTTGATATACGAGATGTCAAAGCGGTCAAACGACAATTGCGACACCAGCAGCAGCAGCGCCACCACGAGCAGCGCGATGCCGATGACATCGTTGAGGCCGTTTTTTGAATTGAAATCGTCGCCCGGTTTTCTTGCCATGCCCGCAGCGTAACAATCCCGCGCGGCAAGTTCAAAGTTGAAATTGCGGAACTGAAAAAATGATTCGTTGAACTCACTGCCAGCTCAACACGTTGTCCTTGTTCACACCTTGATTGGCTTTGGGGCCGGATTGGTCAACTTTTCCGTCGGGCCCGGCAGACCAGACCATGACTTTGCCGTGAAACTGGAAATGATCCAACGTTGCGGGACCGAGAGGTGAATTCGGATTCGACAAACCAAAAAAACCGGCATTGCCGAGACCGTTCTGTGAAATATTATGTTTGCAATAAACCGAATCCTCGCACGCATCGTCGTAATTCAAATCCATGCTGATGATGTAAGGATTGCCCCACGGGTCGCGATAGACGCCGGAGTTGTCCACGCCGCCGGGCGGCTGCGAGTTGTTCGACGCCGGGTCGTAGCCGGATATTTTAGCATTGAGATACTTCACCTGCTTCGGATTTTTGACGTGGAAGTTGTTCAAGGTCGTTATGCCGTTGCCGTAAGTTTGCAAATCCATGAGGATGGCAATGACCTCGTTATTGGTCAATATGGCTCCTGATCCAAGCGAAGTCCCCACACTAACGCCATTGGGAAAGACGCCGCCGTAAGTAAAATCCGGGTTGGCTTTGGTGCTGGCATTATAGGCGGCAAGATTTTGCACGTTGGTCGAAACAGGAAAACTCCCGTAGTCAGTGTCGTAGGCGGTGATGGCGTTCACGAGATCCGCCTCCTCCGTTCTGGCCTTCATGATGTAAGCGTGTTTCTTCACGGCGGCCAGCGCCGGCAACAGCATCGCCGCCAGAATGGCGATGATGGCGATGACCACGAGCAGTTCAATCAGGGTGAAGGCCGTGTTGAACCGGCCTTCACCGTTCACGGTATATTTTGATTTCAAATTGTTTTTTTTCATTGTGGTATTGCTCGGTAAAACCGATATGGATAATTGGTTGAATCAATATCCACGAAATTCGTTTTTCCGCCAGTCAAAATTATTTGGGCGATGTTCGTCCAGTTCACAAGATCACTGGTTGCGAAGATGCAAACTGGGAAATTAGTGCCGCCGGTCACTGTAAAATTAAATCCATTCGTGGTCATAAACGGCAAATTGATTTGTGCCGTGGAAACCGCAGCCGTTCGCCTCGCATTTCTTCCGTCTTCAGGCCATGAACTGGAAGCAACGGGTGCGGGTCCGGCAAAAGCAAAAACATAAGGTGTTGCTCCATTTTGCTATCCGTCTCGACATAAATTGTTCCATCCGGCCCTATCAACGGCGAACATAACGCTTCACCACCTGTTATGACGTCTGTTTGGCATGTCCAGTTCGTTGTTCCATCGGGAGAAAAGGAATAAATCATTCCATTTCCATCTGCCAGATATATCTCTCCGTCGGACGCAACCGCAAGACATCCCAATTTCCAATATAGCTCATTGTAGCTCGACTGGTTTCCTAAATTTATAATCCATTTTGGAATGCCCGTCGCTGGGTTTATGGCAAATAATTTGTTAGTTCCCCCATTCCACGAATACCCATCCCCCACTTCTGCATAGATCGTTCCAGCGGGGCCAATTACTGGATTGCAACTGAAGGAGTCGTCCGTTAGGCCATCGGAATTTGTCGTCATGTCGCAGTAAGCCCATTTGCAACCTATTATTCCGTTTGTTATGGCCGAATTTGGATTTATGGCAATAAAATAGTTCTCGGCTCCATAATAAATCGTTCCATCAGAACCAATGATTGGGGTAGAAGGAAAACCATTTGGAATTTTTGGCGAACTTGTCCATTTCTGTGATCCATTTGTGGGGTTAAATGCAAAAAGTTGAGTTACGTCACTTTGCCAATCATATCCGACTTCATAAATCGATCCATCTGCCCCAACTACTGGTGCTGACCAATTGAAATAATTACTGGTATTGTAAATAATCCACTTGATTCCAACATTGGTAAGCAAACAAGAATACAGGTTGGTATCAGCATATTGATAATTCGTGACGCCAAAGGCGTTGGTCAGTGCATAAATAAACGCATTGCCTGCGGCGAAGATAGTTCCGTCATTGCCAAGCGCAAGTTGTGGCTCCTCCGTTAGGGGATATCCTTCTCCTATAAAATCAACTGGAAAAGTCCAAAGAACCTTTCCGCTGGTCGGATTGATGGCCGAAATGGTGTCATTCGCGTATAAATCAGGTGTGGCTAAACTTAATCCACTTGCTGCATAAATGGTTCCGTCAGGTCCAACAACTGGCGTTGTTGATTCGCCTCCGTAGTTACTATTAGTAGCTGTCCATTTTGTGAAATCAATAGGCGAAGGGTAGTTAATATCATTAGTATTAACGGCAGAGGTGTCAACCGCTGTAAGGAAACCGCTCGGGGTTTGGGTATTCGGAATATAAATGGTTCCATCCGGCGCGAGCGATAAAGAACCAAATGATGGTGGGTAGCTCATGACTAAATACCATTTCAATGTTGCGTTTGTTGGGTAAGTATAAACAGGTGTAGAATTGAAACCTGAATAAGGGTCATACCCGTTTGTGTCGCCGGTGCTGTTGGTCATTCCGGGCGGCATTTGTGCAAGAAGGTTTGAGGTCAGACAGCAGGTGAGGACGTAACCCACTATCAGCCTCCCGATGATTTTTCCGATGGCTTTCATAGTTTTGTTTTCGTTTTGTTGGTTTGTTAAATCCGGCTTATTTTGCCCGGACTCGAACCCCCTTTCCTCCTAAAATGAGAATGCGCGCCCAGCGCACTCTCCTATCAGGGATCACGACCAAGTGGCCCCATCAGCAAAGCACACCGGGACGCGCGATTGAACGCGCGTCGAGGTGTTTGCTGATTTATCCACAAAAAGATTGGTCGTGATTTTGATAGGAAGTTCGAGTCCTCGCAAACGCTAGACTCATGCCGGAAAAATAAAACCTTCCAGCGATGTAAAAGAACTGCGGCTTTGTTAAGCCAAGGGGCCTGCAAACACAAGCCTTGATTTACGATTTATGCGGCAAGGTTTTTATGCCTTCGCGGCGGCTTTGGGCGTGCGCGCAGACGGCTTTTTGATCTCCGATTTTTTCGTCAGGCCGACCGCCTGCAGTTCGTTGGAATCTGCGCCGTATTGCGCCTTGACCTGGTCTTTGGCGGCAAGAATGGCGTTGTGATATGTCCATTCCGAATCCGTCGCGTCATCGCGCGCCGAATCGTGCGCGGCCAGCGCTTGAACTTCCGCCTCGTCTTTCGCCACCATGTCATCCTGCAACGCCTGAATTTTTGCCACGGTCAAACTTGCATTTGACGGCGCGTAATCCGCGATGTTTTTCAGGGCCGCAAAACTGTCGCGGTCGGCTTGCAGCAGCACTGGACGAATTTTCACCGTTTGATTTTTTGCCATAGTATTTTTGGTTGATTGATTTGATTGGTTGAACTGTGGGAACACCCGAAATTTGAGGGAGAGCATCAGCGCTGGCAATAAAATTTAGGAAAAATTTCTCCGCAAAGCAGGCACGGACTGGCGCGGATGAAAAGACCATCGTCATGCAAACGCATAATTCACGCAAACTATTGATAATATGAGCATTGAGAACAATAATCTGTTCAAAAAAACCCATACATTCGCCAGTGTATGCCATCCTTTTGAAGGTGTGGATCATGCTTGCCGCAGTGTAAGGCGCACACCTGCCAGTGTTCGTCATGCTTTCGCTGGTGTGGCGGCCACACTCGCGGGTGCAGGGCATGATTGACGAAATGGATGCCTGAATTTTGAAAAGTTACGACTGGCACACCACCGAAAAGACATTGCCAATCAATCCATTTATTTTCCGCAGCACTGCTTGTATTTTTTGCCGCTGCCGCAGGGGCACGGGTCGTTGCGGCCGACTTTCGGGCCGGTGCGGACGGGCTTGGCCTTGGCCTGAGCTTCCGCCGCCTGCGCGGCTTCGCTGACGACGTCGCTGGCTTTTTTGCCGGACGCCGCCGGCGCACCGGCGCCGCCGCCGAACGCGCTGGTGTTCTGGTGCAGGGTTTGTTGCGGGACGTTGCGCAGGAAATTTTCAAACGCCATCATGCTCGACGCGCTGCGGAAGACGTTGTGGCAGATTTCGCTTTTGATGTTGACCATCAATTCGTCGAAAATCTTGAACGCCTCTGCCTTGTATTCCAGCAGCGGATCGCGCTGGCCGTGCGCGCGCAGGCCGATGCTCTGGCGCAGGCTGTCCATCTCGTAAAGATGCTCCTGCCATAATTTGTCAATCGCGCTCAAAATGGTGTAGCGCTCGACGGTCGCCAGTTTTTCCGGCTCCTCGAAACTGACCTTCACCTCGTAGGCCTCGCGGATTTTGTCGCTGATGAAATTGCTGACGGCGAACTGCGCCTCGTTCAAGCCGTCGAACAGCGAGCCGCTCACGGGCCGTTCCTTGCCGGATTCGGCGGCCTTGAGAATTTCGCCTTCGGGCATGCCGAGCGGAAAGTTCAAGTTCACCCAATCGGCGAGCTGGCGGATTTTCCATTCCGCCACCTCGCTGTCGGCGGCGGTGAACTGCTCGACTTTCAGCACAACGACTTCCTCGATGATGTCCATCAGGCGGTCGCGCACGTCTTCGCCGTTGATGATTTCGTTACGGAAGCCATAGACGACCTCGCGCTGCTTGTTCATCACGTCGTCGTATTCGAGCGTGCGTTTGCGGATCTGGAAATTGTGCTGCTCGACGCGCTTTTGCGCCTGCTGGATGGAACGGTTCAGCAAACCGTGCTTCAGTTCTTCGCCTTCTTCGAGGCCCATTCGCTCCATCAATTTCACAATGCGGTCGCTGCCAAACAAACGCATTAAATCGTCCTCGAGCGAAATGAAAAAGTGCGACGAACCGGGATCGCCCTGGCGCGAGCAGCGTCCGCGCAACTGCCGGTCAATGCGCCGCGACTCGTGACGTTCCGTGCCGAGGACGTGCAGGCCGCCGACTTCCGTGACGCCCGCGCCAAGTTTGATGTCCGTGCCGCGACCGGCCATGTTTGTGGCGATCGTGATCGAACCGCGTTGTCCGGCGCGCGAAACGATTTCCGCCTCCTGCTGGTGAAATTTCGCGTTGAGGACGGAGTGGATCAATCCTTCCTTCTTCAGCATCCGCGAAAGCATTTCGCTCGTCTCGACGGAAACCGTGCCGACGAGCACCGGCCGGCCTTGCGCGTGCAGTTCCTTGATTTCCTTCGCGACCGCGTTGAATTTTTCGCGCCGCGTTTTATAGACGGAATCGTGGCCGTCCTTGCGGATGTTCGGCTTGTTCGTCGGAATCGTCATCACGCCGAGCTTATAGA
>Ga0209483_1001050_pt1 | contig 21848 bp, 15 predicted proteins | sample NGEPerA_FD_184508 | JGI IMG/M metagenome (GOLD analysis project Ga0209483, IMG submission 184508) | Arctic peat soil microbial communities from the Barrow Environmental Observatory site, Barrow, Alaska, USA - NGEE PermafrostL2-A... | ecosystem: Environmental > Terrestrial > Soil > Wetlands >... | reverse complement strand
ATTATCGCGTTTGATTACGGGATGAAATACAACATTCTGCGCCGCCTGCGGCAGCATGGTTTTGCGACGCAAGTTTTGCCTGCGACGGCGTCCGCCGCCGACGCGTTGAAGCACAAGCCCGCCGGAATTTTTCTCTCGAACGGCCCCGGCGATCCCGCCGCGCTCGATTATATTGTGCGCGAGGTGAAGACGCTCGTGGATTCCGGCATTCCGATTTTCGGCATCTGCCTCGGCCACCAGATTCTGGGGCAGGCGTTCGGCGGAAAAACTTTCAAATTAAAATTCGGCCATCGCGGCGGCAACCAGCCGGTGAAGGATTTGGAATCCGGCCGGGTCGAAATCACCTCGCAAAACCACGGCTTTGCGGTGGACGCAAAATCATTGCCGTCCGACGTGGCGGTGCATCGCATCAATTTGAACGACCAGACCGTCGAAGGATTTCGGCACAAGACCAGGCCGGTTTTTTGCGTGCAATATCATCCGGAGGCGTCGCCCGGCCCGCACGATTCCACGCCGTTGTTCGCCGAATTCCGCGCGCTCGTCGGGCAAAAATAATTTTTGGATTCTCTGAATTCCGTTTGACTTGAATCCGCCTGCGACCATAATCGTTTCACCGTAACCTATGGCCAAACTTGTTATCCTGAACCAGGGCATGACCGGCCGCCTGTTCGACTTGATTGTCGAACGCACGACGGTTGGCCGCGTGGACGACAACACTTTTCAGATCGCCGACGCTTCCGTTTCCAGCCATCACGCCGAAATTCTTTTGCACGGCAGCGACATCGTCATCAAGGATCTCAACTCGACGAACGGCACGTTCATCAACAACGACAAGATCACCGAGGCCGTCTTCAAGCCCGGCCAGACGCTGCGGCTCGGCCAGGTGGAACTGAAGATTGACGACGGCAAACCCGTCACCGGTCCATCCGCGCCGGCCTACGCACCGTCGCCGGCTCCCGCGCCCGCACCGTCGCCCGCCGCGCCAAAAAAACAGACGGAAGGCAGCACGATGGTCATGTCGCGCGGCGTGAGTTTGAGCGAACTCGAACAAGGCGGCACGCGCCCGCCGGGTTTTGACACCAACACGGCCTTTTCCAAGAAGCGGAATAAGGTCAACACCTACTTCATCATCGGCGGCATCATCGTGGGCATTGTCATCGTCGTCCTCATCGTCATCGCCTTCAAGGCGGTGAACAGCGGCCATCAATGATTCCCCGCCGCGGCCATGAAACCGCGTCTCTCAAAAAAACGCGACGCAGCGATGACGCTGTTTGAAGTTGGAGTCGTCATTGCCATCGTGATGATTCTGGTCGTGGTCTTGTTGCCAATGTTGGCAAATTCCCATCGCAAAGTGAGCAAACTCGGTTGCGTCAACAATCTCAAACAAATCGGTCTCGCTTACCGGATTTGGGAAGGTGACAACGGAGACAATTATCCGATGGGCATTTCCGTCACGAATGGCGGCTCGATGGAAATGGTCGCGACTGGAAACGTAGTTCAAACTTTTTTGGTCATGTCGAATGAGTTGAGCACGCCAAAGATTCTGAATTGCCCAGAAGACAAGGCGCGCAACCCGGCGATGAATTTCGGTGGGCTGGCAAATTCCAACATCAGCTATTTCGTTGGTGTGGATGTTACCAATTCGTCTAATCCGCAATTAATCCTTTCGGGCGACAGCAACTTTCAAATTGGTGGCGTTCCAGTTAAATCCGGCCTGCAACCATTTGGGACGAACAGTTCCGTTGCGTGGACGGCGGCTCGTCATATAAAAACCCTTCCCGCCTCCAGCATTGCCGCAGGCAACATCGGTCTCAACGATGGCAGTGTTCAATCAACGGCTTTGCCGTTGTATAAATTTCTTCGAGATACGGGCGTCGCTACAAACCGTTTTGCGTTTCCGTAAATTTACGCTGGCCGGACGCTGAAACTTTTCCACATTTTCCCCGGCAGCAAACCGAGCGCGATGAAACCAAGCTGGCTCACCACAAACAGCATCAGCCATTTGAACGCCGCCTCCGTGAAGCCGTAGCTGTGCAGCCCGATGCCCAGCATGTTCACGCCAAACCACGACCAGCTCGTCACGATGTTGCCGTAGATGGCGCAGTTGACGAGGCCGCGCTCGCGGATGATGCCGCCCCAGCGCAGGTGCAAAATGAGCGCGTTCCACAGCACGATGATGAGCGCGCCGTTTTCCTTCGGGTCCCAGCCCCAAAATCTGCCCCACGACTGGTCCGCCCAGATGCCGCCAAGAACCGTGCCGACAAAACTGAACAGCGTGGCGAAACAGACAATGCCGTAGATCATCCGCGCGAGGGATTTGCCCGTCGCCTCGTCCAAGGTTTTCGTGAACACGCCGCGCACGATGTAGATCAGCGCAAGGAATCCGGCGACAAATGTGCTCGCGTAGCCAGTCGTCACGGCGACGACGTGCGTGGCGAGCCAGAAATTCGTGTCCAGCACCGCGCGCATCATTTCCATCGTGTCGCCTTCCAGCGCGAGGTGATGCGCGATGATGAGCGTGATGAAGCCGATGCCGTCCGCCACGACCACGCCGATGCCGTTCTTGTGAAATTTTTCCAGAATCAATCCCAGCACGACCGCGCCCCAGCCGATGAAGATGGCCGATGAATACAAATTCGTCACCGGTGGACGGCCTTCGAGCACCATGCGATAAATCAAGCCGGTCGTGTGAATGACAAATGCCAGACCGGTGAGCCAGACCGCCGAGCGGCGCAGGATTTCCGACAAGTTGAACCATGAAAAAATCGCGAGCAGCCCGGCCAGGACGTAAATCACCATGGCTTTGTAAAACGGCTCCATCTGGTTGAAGAAAACTTCCGCGCGTGTCTTGGCGAGCGCCTTCGCCTGCGTCGGCACGAGCAGCGAACGGTAATCGTGAAGCGCGGCATTGAATGCGTCCGGCTGGTCCGCCGCGAGCGCGCCGGCCATTTTTGCATAGTCGTGCATCGCGGCATCCGGGGTCGTGCCGCGCGGCAAATCGAGCAGCGCGTCGCCCATGCGCCGCCACTCGGTCGAACCGGCCGGCGGCAAGATCAGCGGCGGTTGAAGATTGCTCATGTATTGAAACGCCTGGACGAAGTCGGCGAACTGGCTGAACGCCTGCTGGTCGAATTTTTGCCCGGCCTGCTGCGCTTTCACCGCCGCGACGCCGTCGGGAATGAATTTTTCATACGCGGCAAGTTCCGCCAGCCAGTCCTGCGCGTCGGCGGGCTGCACGGTGTTTTTCAACTGCGCATAAAGAAAAAGGCGCTGCTGCATCTTGACGACGGCGTTTTGGTAGGCGGTGCGGTCCTGCGGCTGGGTGTTGGTTTCAATATTCTCGTTTTCGCTTTTGAACAAGTCCAGCGCCGGCGCGATCTGGTTCCACGAATACTGTTTGCCGTCACTGCGCCGGGCCACATCGCGCTCCGGCAGCTTGAGCAGCGAGATCAAATCGGGATTGTCCACGCGGAAGACCGGCCAGTCGTCGGCCACGGCGGGGTTCATCATCACATTCGCCAGCCACTCGGACGCGGAAATGATTTTGGGGTGCTCGTCCCAGCCTTTCCACGGCTCGGTGTTCATCGTCTGCTTGTCGCGGAGGGACAAAAGCGAATTCCGCGCGAGCGAATCCATCGGCTTCAGCCGCCCGTCAAAAACGACGGGCAACTGCCCGAATTCGGAGAACGCGAAGTCCTTGTCCTTTGGCGGCTGCAACTGGCTGAAAAACCACAGCGCCATGATCAGCATCAGGACCGGCGGCGTCCATTTTTGGAAAAATTTTTTCATTTTTTCTTTTGCTTGGTAACAAATCCGACCAGATGTTTCAGGAACTGGATGAGCAGTCCCGCCGCCACCATCGCGCATCCGACGTAGGGCGTCAACCAGCTTGGATTGCGCACGACGGACAGCACGGAACTGGGCAAGCGCCCGGCTTGCTGCGTCAACTGTCCCGCGTCCATCTGGTATTGATAAAACGTCAGCCCTTCGTAACGCAGCGGATGGTTCATGGAAATTTCCACTTCTCGATTTTCACCGGTTTTTGGATTTTGCAGACGCACAAGGCTGCGGAAATCTTTTGGGATGCCTTCCGGAACGGCGCTTGACACTGTGCCCTGATAAACCGTGTGCGTCGCCTTGAGCAGCGTCAGTGAAAACGGATGTTGAACCTGCGTCGGGCGCATCACGAACGTAAATTTCCTGCCGTTGATCTCGACGGTCTGCGGCGCGACCAGTTCGCCGGCGATCTGCTGCGCCATCTGCGGGCCGATCTGCTGCGCGTAATTTTGCTGCACCGCCGCGACCATGGACTCCTCGCCCGACCAGTCGGACGCCGCCCAGCCGCCAAGCGGACCGTTCGGCCCGGTCAAATCAATGACCGCCGTGGGAACATTTTTTTCGTCCGTCGTCTTCACGTCGGGCAGCGGGCGGAAATCAAAGTTTAACGCCACGCCGTTGCTCGCGACCGGCGGGTTGTTTTTCATCATCGGCGCGCGGAAAACCACGTCGGAATTTTTCCAGAAACTTTTCACGCGGACGGCGAACGGCAGCCCGGTCTTTTGGGTGGCCAACTCGCTGCCGGGCTGCAACAGCTTTGCCGGGATGGCCGTGACTTCGTCGCCACTGCGGAAGATCAGTTCGTAGTCCGTCGCGCTTTCGGAATAATTCCGCGTCTCGCCCTCGGTGAAGTGCATCTGCATTTCGTGCGCGAGCATGTCGGTCGCCAACTGGCCGACAAGCAGCACAATGACGCCCGCGTGCGCAAGCTGGATGCCGATTTTTTGGGTCGTGAGCCGGAAGCGATAAATGTGCGCCGAGACTAGGTTCACCAGCAGCAGCGTGCCGATGAGATAACCGCCCGGCAGAATGATGGGAATTTCCCTGCCGAACAGGTGCATTCCCACCACGACCCACTGCCGGAAATAATGCGCCTGCGCCGCGTAAAGCCCGACATCCACCTGCGCGAGCGTGCCGACGAACACCAGCACAATCGAAAACGCCAGCAGCACGACCGTGAGCTTGAGCGACGTGAAAACCCCGACGATTTTTTTAATGAGCATCGGGGTATTTGGCCGACTGGACGAACTTCGTGAACGCCTCCTTTTGCTGCGCCACGACATCGGGATCGCCCATGAGTTTGTAAAACCAGGTCTGTCCGCCAAGCGGCAATACAACGCCAATTAACCTCGCTGGTTTGCCGGTTTTGGAATCCGTGCCGGTGAAATCCACCAGCGAAGCGTGGCTGCCGTTCGCGTCAAACGTCGAAACCAGTTTGCCCAGACCACTTTGATCAACTGCGTCCAAACCCAACTGCGTCTGCCGCCAGCGATTGACGTTGGCCAGCAGTCCGCCGCCGTCGTCGGCGAGCGAACTCACGTTGACCGCCGCCTGCGCGTCGCCCGCGCCCGCGATGGAAAATTTTGCGAGCAAAAATTGCGTCAGCGGCGCAGGCTGCCAGCCGGCGGGAACCGTCCACGTCGGAACATTGCCGGCATCGGGCGCGGGAGTTGTTGCATCGCCCGCATTCATTCCAGGAATCGCCGGATGCGACGGCGGCAACTGGCTTAAATCCATCGCGGCAGGCGCGGCGGCTCCGCCGAACTGGACGGATTTCAAAAATGAAACGAAGGCGGCCTTTTGCTTTTCAACCAAATCCGCGTCACCGGTCATCTTGAAAAACCACGCGGTGTCGTCGCGATGGAGAACGCTGGCGATGATGCGTTGACCAGCGCCGCTGCCAGGGCCGGTTCCCGCGATGTCGAACAAATCCGCATCCTGGCCGGCGATCACAACTTTTTCCGTCATTTTTTGCACCGCATCTTCATCAACAGGCTCAAGGCCGACTTGACCGCGCCAGCGAACCACATTGGCCAGGTTCCCGCCCGCCATGCCGCCCATCGGAATCACGCTCACGTCCGCCTGCCTGCCGCCATCAGAAATTTCAAAGCTCGCCACGCGCATTTGCGTGGGCGGCTTTTCCTTCCAGCCATCCGGCAAAGTATATTTCAACTTCGGCAAGCCGCTGTTGTCCGGCGCGGACAGGCCGCCGGGCATCGCCGGTGGCATCGCGGTGGCCGGCGGCGGCGTGGCGGAGTCGCTGGTTTCAACGTGATAGACCTTCACGTTGTCGCGGCCGCAGCCGGTGGAGACGAGGATCAGCACCGCGCCAACGGCGGCGGCCATGGCCATGTTTTGAATGATACGCTTCATTTTCGTGCTTGTTTAATACATGAAGTAACGCCGTGCTGCGAAACTTTCTTTGGCTTTCACTCACCAAAAATTGCCACGGCTCCGGCAAAAAATGCGTGGTGCGCGGAAGAAGCGTCAGCCCACGCCCATGTTGAGCAGGAACTCGATGTTGCTTTTCGTCTTCCTGAGCTTGCCGAGCATCAAATCCATCGCCTCGACCGGCGGCACGCCCGTCAGCGCGCGGCGCAAAATGACCACGCGGCTGCATTCGTCGGGATGATAAAGCAGTTCCTCCTTGCGCGTGCCGGAGCGCTCGATGTTGATGGACGGAAAAATGCGGCGGTCAACGAGCGCGCGGTCAAGATGCACTTCCATGTTGCCCGTGCCTTTGAACTCTTCAAAAATCACTTCGTCCATGCGCGAACCCGTGTCCACCAGCGCCGTCGCCATGATCGTGAGTGAACCGCCTTCTTCAATGTTGCGCGCCGCGCCAAAAAATCTTTTTGGTTTGTGCAGCGCATTCGCGTCCACGCCGCCGGAAAGAATTTTCCCCGAATGCGGTTGCACCGTGTTGTAGGCGCGGGCCAGCCGCGTGATGGAATCGAGCAAGATCACCACGTCGCGTTTGTGTTCCACCATGCGGCGCGCTTTTTCAATGACCATTTCCGCGACCTGCACATGGCGCTCCGGCGGTTCGTCGAACGTCGAGGAAATGACTTCCGCGCCTTTGCACGAGCGCTCCATGTCCGTGACTTCTTCGGGCCGCTCGTCAATCAACAAAATAAAAAGATACGATTCGGGGTTGTTCTTCAAAATCGCGTTGGCGACTTTTTGCATCAGCACCGTCTTGCCCGTGCGCGGCGGCGCGACGATGAGGCCGCGCGTGCCTTTGCCAATCGGGCAGACCAGGTCCAGAACGCGCGTGCTCAATTCATCCGCCGCTGTTTCGAGAATGAACCGCCGGTTCGGAAACAACGGCGTCAGATTGTCGAAATGCGTCTTGTCCTTCGCCTTGTCCGGCTCCTCGCCGTCCACGGCCTCGACTTTCAGCAACGCGAAAAATTTTTCCTTTTCCTTCGGCGGACGGATTTGTCCAGCGACCAGATTTCCGGTCTGCAAATCGAAACGGCGGATTTGCGACGGCGAAACGTAAATGTCCTCCGGGCACGGCAGATAATTAAAACTCTGCGACCGCAAAAAGCCGAAGCCTTCCGGCAGCACCTCGATGACGCCCTCGGAAAACAGCACGCCCGCGCGCGCCGCATTTTTTTCGAGGATGTGGAAAATGACCTCGTGCTTGCGCATCGTGCCGAAATTTTCCACGGCGTATTCCTTCGCCATCGCGTTCAGCTCCGTCATGCTCATCGCCTGCAGCTTGGCGATGTTCAGCGACGCCGCGATCTTGTCGCGCTGGTAACCGCGCCGTTCCGCGAGCCGCGCGTCTTCCTCCGTCGGCTCGACCGGCGCGGACGGCGGACGCAGTTCCGCTGAAGTCTTGGGTGCGGCAAAACTGGACGCGTCCTTTTGCGCGTCCTCGCGGGCGGCGGCCTTGATGCTGTCCACCGTCCGTTCCGGCGCAACTTCCGGCTCGTCGGCAACCGGGGCCGCGTCCGGCGTTTCGACCGGTGACGTTTCCGCCGCCGCCACGCCGGACACCGGCGCTTCCGCAGCGTCGGCCTTGGTTTTCTTCGGGACCGTTTTTTTTGTGGGAATTCTGGGCATAAAATTCAATTGTTTTGGGTTGACCGGGATTCCGGTTGCCAGCGGGCAATGCGCGGAGAAAATCTTCCCGCATTGGACGGGCTGCGTCAGGAAAAGTTCAAAATGATTTTACCGGGCGTATCGCGTCTGTCCTCGATACGGCAGGGGGAATTTCGCAGTCAACTGTGAAGATTGTTGCCCAACCGGCCGCACAAGTCAAATCCGATTTTCTTGTGCGCTTTCCGTTTTGGCGGGTGCTATAACTTGAAAATGACGCCCGATTCCGAACTGCTGGCCACGTTTGCCCGGACGAATTCCGAGGACGCCTTCGCCGAACTGGTGAAACGCCACGTGAACCTCGTTTATTCCGCCGCGCTCCGGCAGGTCAACGGCGACGAACATCTGGCAAAAGACGTGGCGCAAATGGTTTTTGCCGATCTTGCGCGAAAAACCAGTTCACTTTCGCGCCGCGAAAGTTTGACCGGCTGGCTTTACACCAGCGCGCATTTTGCCGCCGCCAAAATCGTGCGCGGAGAAAACCGCCGCCGTGACCGCGAGGAAAAATTTATGCGCGAACCAACGAATGAAAGTAGGACAGGCTTCCAGCCTGTCCCATCCGCGCCGGAACCCGACTGGGAAAAAATTCGTCCCGCGCTCGACGACGCCATGCACGATCTCAAGGAAACCGACCGCGAAGCCGTTTTGCTGCGCTACTTTGAAAACCGGCAGTTCGCCGAAGTCGGCGCGAAACTTGGCCTCAACGAAAATGCCGCGCGGATGCGCGTCGAGCGCGCGCTGGAAAAACTGCGCGACATTTTTGCGAAGCGCGGCGTCACGACGGCAACGGCGCTGGCTTCGGTGATTTCAGCGAACGCCGTTCAACTTGCGCCCGCCGGTCTGGCGACGACGCTGACGACCGCTTCGATTGTCTCGGCTGGAACGGGAACATTCACACTTTTGAAAATTATGACAGCAACCAAACTCAAACTCGCCATCAGCGCGCTCGTTGTCGCCGGCGCGGCGACAGCTCTGGTGGTTCAACATCAAGCACAGACAAAACTGCGCACGGACAACGAAGCTTTGACGCGCCAACTCGCGCAACTGCAAACCGACAACGAAAGTCTTTCAAACCGGCTTGCCGCGCCGGACGATTCCAAAAAACTGACGGACGACCAATTCAATGAATTGCTAAAATTGCGTGGTGAAGTTGGCGTGTTGCGTAATCAAATTGGTGAACTTGGAAAACTGCGCGAAGAAAATCAGCGGCTACAAGCCGCGCAGCTTGATGCAAGCACTCAACGACAACGACAAGCGATAGTTGCTGCAGAGAAGCAACAACAAGAATCAACCATGCAAAAAATTGAGGGTGCCAAACAAGGAATGCTCGCGTTCATTATGTTTGCAGGTGATAATCAAGGTCAATTTCCAACAAACTTTGCACAGGCGTCAGCTTATTTGAAAGATGGTGATTTAGATCAAATTAAAACTAATTTTGACATTGCTTATCAAGGCTCAATTACAAATGTCGTAAACCCATCAGCGACTATTGTGCTCAAGGAAAAGCAGGCTTGGCAGGCGCTTAATGGTAGTTGGATGAAAACATATGGCTTTGCCGATGGTCACGCTGAAGTTCACAGGGAACCAAGTGGCAATTTTGACGATTGGGAAAGTAAACACACAGCTTCGCCGCCAAATCAATAAGGCAGCGGAAATTTCGCCGTGGGCTTGCGTCTCAAACTTGTTACGCGAGTGCTTCCTGCTCCTCGACGGTTTCTTTTTTCAATTCATCCAGCGCGCGGAAACGGCTGGCGGCAAAGCCGGCCTCCACGCCGAGGTTGTTCGCCGGATTGTAAAGGCCGACGAGCAGCAGCGACGGCTCCAGCACGCGCCTCATGTCCATGATGAGTTCGTCCGCCTTCACGCCCACGCGCACGGCGCGGACGACATACACGCTGTTCAGCACCGGCAGCGCGCGGTAAAGCTGCTTGACCGTCTCCGGCCACTTGTCATCCACCAGAACAATTTTTTGTCCGACGCTGAACATAAATCTGCGAACAATTTTTGATCAATATGGCAGCGGAAACTTCGCCGTCAACTCGCGCACACGCACGCGGGCATGGATTATTTTTTAGGTGTCAGCAGATGAACTTTTTGAAAATATCTGGAAATTCTTTCCGCATCGCGCGTCGCCAGTTTCCACTTCATGATTTCCGCGTGCGCCCCGATGAAAAAATCCGGCAGCGGGATTTTCGGCGCAACCCCGCCGCCTGAAACCCGTCGCGCCAGAACATAACGCCGGTAAGCCGCGCCGCAAATTTCAGAGGCCGCCGCAGGCACATTAAAAACTTCCAATCCCAATTTTCTGATTTCCGGTTCAATGTCCGCCGGATTCGGCGAACCGGCGCAAAGTTCCGCCAAGGTCACAGCGTTGATTCCGCCACCTTCGCCAATCACCGCTTCTTCAATGAGCCGGACTGACCAGCCATGATTTGCCGACGATGAATCCCTTGCGTCAATTACGACGTTGGTATCAAATAAAATCATGGCTCACGCGTGAGCGCGCGTAATTCTTCCCACGTCATGTCAAATTTCATTTTGCTATGAAGGATGGCGTGGCGGATTTGAGCCTTGGTCTTTTTTTTCGGCGGCGGCGGCGGGTTTAATCTGGCGAGGGAAAAATGGTTTTCGTCCCGCTGTTCACAGGCAAAAACGTCGCCCGCTTTCGCCCACGGGATCACCACGCGCTTTTTATTGTCGGCTGTAATTGTCATGGTGGGACAATCCCACAAATGGAAATCTTTGTCAATACGGCAGCGGAAACTTCGCCGTCAACTCGCGCACGCGGGTGCGGACGTTGTGCGCGGCCTCGACGTTTTTGATGTCCATCAGCACTTCGGAAATCATGTCCGCAATCGCGGCCATCTCCGCCTCCTTCATGCCGCGCGTCGTGACGGCAGGCGTGCCGAGGCGGACGCCGCTGGCCTGAAACGGCGAGCGCGTCTCGAACGGAATCGTGTTTTTGTTGACCGTGATGCCCGCTTCGTCGAGCGCGATTTGCGAATCCTTGCCGGTGATGTTTTTCACGCCCACGTCCACGAGCATCAGATGATTGTCCGTGCCGCCGCTGACGAGACGGTAGCCGTTGCGTTTCATGCCGTCCGCGAGCGCGGCGGCGTTTTTCACGATCTGCTGCTGGTAATTCTTGAACGACGGCTGCAACGCTTCGTAAAAACAAACCGCCTTCGCCGCGATAACGTGTTCGAGCGGGCCGCCCTGGATGCCGGGGAAAACCTGCGAATCAATTTCCTTCGCAAATTTTTCGCGGCACAAAATCAATCCGCCGCGCGGACCGCGCAACGTCTTGTGCGTCGTCGTCGTCACGAAATCCGCGTGCGCCATCGGACTCGGATGAATTCCCACCGCGACAAGCCCGGCGATGTGCGCGATGTCGGCGAGCAGATACGCGCCGACTTCGCGCGCGATTTCGCCCATGCGCTTGAAATCAATCGTGCGCGGATACGCGCTCGCACCGATGGTGATCATCTTCGGTCTTTGCTCGCGCGCCATCGCGGCAATCTGGTCGTAGTCAATCCGCTCGTCGTCCTTGCGCACGCCGTAGTGGACGATCTCGAAAAATTTGCCGGAAAAATTCGCCTTGTTGCCATGCGTCAAATGTCCGCCGTGGCTCAAATCCATCGTCAGCATCTTGTCGCCCGGTTTCAAAAACGCAAAATACACGGCCATGTTCGCGCCGGAACCGGAGTGCGGCTGGACGTTGGCGTGTTCCGCGCCGAACATTTTTTTTGCGCGGTCAATCGCCAGTTGCTCGATGGAATCAATGTTTTCGCAGCCGCCATACCAGCGTTTTTTCGGATAACCTTCGGCGTATTTGTTCGTCAGCACCGAGCCTTGCGCCTCCAAAACCGCCGGGCTGACAAAATTTTCGCTGGCGATCAGCTCGATGTTTTCCTGCTGGCGGCGGCGCTCGTGTTCAATCGCCGTGGCGACTTCAGGATCAACATTGCGCAGGCGCAAATTTGCCGGCGCGAACTTCGCGTCCATTTTCAGCACGCGGCGTTCGTGGCGTCCGCCTTCAAATTTTCCGGCGATGAACGCGTCGAGGATTTTTTTGGCGGCCTCGGTCGGCGTTTTTTTTCCGCTCAAGCAGAGGACGTTCACGTCGTTGTGCTGGCGCATCAACGTCGCGTCCTGCTCGTTCTCCGCCATGGCGGCGCGGACGCCGGCGACCTTGTTGGCGGTGATGCAGACGCCGACGCCGCTGGTGCAGACCAGCAGGCCAAGCTCGGCGCGGCCATCGCCCACGGCCATCGCCGCCGGCTGCGCGAAATCGGGATAATCGTCCGCCGGATCCTTGGCGTGCGCGCCGAAATCCATGACGGTCAGCCCGCGCGATTGCAGATGCTGCTTGAGCGCCTCTTTGAGTTCAAAGCCGCCGTGGTCGGCGCCCAGCGCGAAGTTCGCCGGCCGGGCGGCGGATTCAGTTTGGGTTTTCGGCAAAAGATTTTGTTGTTCCATAAATTTCAAAAGCGTTGCGATGCCCTGCTCGATCTGGTCGCGGCATTCCACATAAATTTCATACGGGCTGCCGATGGGATCGCTGATGTCCTTCTCGTAAAACTCCAGCGTCTCGTCAAATTCGCGCAGCAGAAAAGTCTTTTCCGCCATCGCCGGATACAGCAGCGCCACGGTGTCCACATGGCTGTGCGTCATGCCAAAAATGTAGTCTGCCGAGCGCACCATTTCCGCCGTCAGCGCGCGGCTGCGCTGGCCGGAAATGTCAATGCCGATCTCCCGCATCGCCTGCACGGAATGTTGCGTGGGCGGCTGGCCGTCCATCGCGCCGAGTCCCGCCGACACGATGCGGAACTCGCCGCGCCCTTTGATGGCGTGGCGAAAAAGCCCTTCCGCCATCGGACTGCGGCAAATGTTGCCCGTGCAGAGAAAAAGAATCGTCTTCATCAAAAACCGAGTTGTAAAAGGTGGTTTGCCGGAGGCCGGTCGTCAATCCGAAATCATGGAGACAAACTGTGCCGCCGATCCGACCGGGACGGCAAACTGATGAAAGAAGAGCGCGGCGGACTGAAATGTTGGGCGGAAATATGCGAACAAAGTCGCACATTGCTTGAAGCACGGAATCAATGCAATGGCTTTGTGAACTCAAACGACACCGGTTCTTGAAAGTAAAAAACTCTTGTAGAGCCAAGGTCGTCCAACCAAACACCTTGTTCCTTTCTTGACGATTTTGGTGAAGGAAGAAAAATTCCTCCTGTTAAAGGATTGTATCCCCAAATAATTTTTGTGGGACAAATATAAAATGTTCCTTCTTCATTTCTGTAACCCGCTTCATATATTCCGGCAGGAAATTTAACGCTCACTCTCCAATAGTGGCAATTTCGGATTTGAGTTTCTTTTAACAAAAGGCCCGGTTCTGTTCCTTGTCCAATTGGAGTCACCGCATTGCAACCCGCACATAGGAGCAAGAACAACACAAAATGTTGAGCTTTGATTTTCATGATTTGAGTTCAACCACCTTGAGTTCAACTACCCAGTGATACTCCTCACTATCTTCAACCCATATTCCCAATAGCAAGTGCCCAATTTTGTTTGAATATAATTTGCATCGAGCGTGTCCATTCAGATTCGACTTTTTAGAATCGGCAATAAAAGTAATACCGTCATTACTTTCCAAATAGGTAACGCAATGTTTTTTGTTCCATTCGACATTCACATCAATTTTGCGCGGACTGTGAATTATAGCTTTTGTTGCACCTACTTGTTTTGACTTGCCGTCGCGAATCCAAATTGTTTTGCCCTCACAATTGATCCGACTATTTTTAGATTTTTTTGACGTGTTCATGCTAGAATCTCTTTATCCCTTCACGCCCTTTTCCGTTTCGCGCAGGCAATGGGTGAGGTAGGGCAGCAGTTGTTTTTTGCGCGAGACGACATCGCGCAGCTCGTAGATGCCCGGCTCCCGGCGCGGATAGTCAATGCGCTTGATGAATTTTTCGTCGCCGACCACGAGCAGCAGCGAATTTTGCGTGGTCACATCGGTGACGAGCAGCGCGGAGAAATGATACGTCCGCTTGCCGCGATAAACTTCCAGCGCGGCGAGCAGCTCGTCCTTGCGCTTCCAAAACTGCTCGAAGCCGATCTCCTCGATCTGCGCGACGCTGAATTTCGCGCCGGCCTCGGCGTATTCCTTGCAGTCGGTCGTGATGGCCTGCGGCGCGGGCTTGAGCGTGAGCAGCGAGCCGCTGGCAAACAATTTTTCCGTGAACTCGCGCGCGTTGACCTGCGAAATGTCCTCCAGCTTCTTCAAAATTTCCGCGTCGCGCGTCGTCGTCGTCGGCGAAGTCAGGTTCAGCGTGTCGGAAACGAGGCCGGCCAGCAGCAGCCCGGCGATGTTGCGCGGCAAGTCCACGCCGTTGCGAAAAAAACAGTCGGCGACGATGGTGCAACTGGAGCCGACCGGTTCGTTGCGAAATAAAATCGGCTGCTGCGTCGCCAGCGCGCCGATGCGGTGATGATCAATGATTTCAATGATTTCCACCTCGTCCGCGCCCTGCACGGCCTGTGAAAGTTCGTTGTGATCCACCAAAATTAATTTGCGCGTGACGGTCTTCAAAAAATCCGTCTTGGACAAAATGCCGACTGTCTGGCCCGCGCCGTCCAAAACCGGAAACGCATGGTAGCCGGACGACATGGCCTCTTCGCGCACGGCGGCGAGCGGTGCGTTTTCGCGGAAGCAGAGAAACTCCTCGTTCAAAACGTGCCGCACCGCGACGGCGGCGCGGCAGAGCGACGCGGTGGTGGCCGTGTCGTGCGGCGAGGTGATGACGCTGACATTTTTTTTCTGCGCGGCCTCGAGGATTTCCGGCTCCACGGAAAATCCGCCGGTGACGACGAGCACGCGCACGCCTTCGCGGATGGCGACGTTCTGTATGTCCGCGCGGTCGCCGACGATGACGCACAATTTCTCCAGCGGAAATTTTTCCAGCCGCGCGGCGAAGGATTCCAGCCCCATCGCGCCGATCGTCAAAATAAATTCCTCCTCGCGTTCCGAATCGAAACCGATGACCAGCTTTCCGTCGAGCGTCCGGGCCAGGCCGGAAAGCGACGACAAAACTTCGCGCGAACTTTGCGTGTGGCCGGCGTTCCGGTTCACCGCCGGAAAAAGAAATTTGCTCAATTTGGAAAGCGAGAGCAGGCCGCGGCATTTCCGCATTTCGTCCAGCACGGGCAGCAGGCGCAGGTTTTTTTCGTCCATCAACTGCAGCGCCTCCGCCGCCGTCGAATCGGGCCGCACGCTCAAGATGCGCCGCTGCATCACGTCGGAAATTTTCGGCGCAACGTCGGCGACGAATTTCGGCGCGGGCGTGCCGAACGTCTCCAGCACGAAGTCAATGCGGTCGTTCGTGTCGCCGCAGCGCGCGGCCACGGCCTCGCTCATGCCGGTGCGGCGCTTGAATTCCGCATAGCCGATGGCGGAGCAAATCGCATCCGTGTCGGGATTTTTATGGCCGATGACTAGAATTTCACTCATGCAAAGCTGGCGGAGACTAACCAGAATTGGCGATGGCGGCAAGCCGAAGGCGCGAAGCCTTACGGCACAATGACGCGCAATTTTTTCGGCTCGACGGAAAAGGTCGCCGGCAGGTTGCCCACCCATTCGCCGTCCAGTTCAAATGCGGCGGGCGATTCGCCGGCCAGTTCAATTTTTTTTGCGCGCATCCGGCGGACCAGCTTCTCGGACAGCTTCCGCCGCAAAATAAATCCCGGCGCGAGTCTCAATAGTGACGGCAAATTCACGCGCGGAAAAACGCATGCGTCCAGCAGCCCGTCGCCCAAATCCGCGCCGGGAAAAATTTCAAACGGGCCGCCGTAAAATTTTCCGCTGCCGAGCAGCGCCAGTTCGCCCCCGATTTTTTCGCCGCCGGCGCTCACGCAAATGCGCGGCTGTTTTTCCACCAGCGCCTGCAAACCGGCGACGACGTAGGCGAGCGGCCCGGCGTTTTTTTTCAATTTCCAACTGACCAGTTCAATCGCCCGCGCGTCGAGTCCCGCGCCGGCAAGCTGCATGAAATACCGTTGCGCCGGCCTGCCCTCCTCAAAATAATCCACGCGGCCCAGGTCAATTGTTGTTTCGTGGCCGCGCCGCAGGATTTTCCACGCGCCGGGAATGTGCAGGGAAATTTTCAACTCTCGCGCGAAGACATTCACCGTGCCGAGCGGCAGCACGCCGAGCCGCGTGCGCTGGAAGCCGTCCGGCTCGTCGCCGATGCCGTTCAGCACCTCGTTCACCGTGCCGTCGCCGCCCGCCGCCACAATGACATCGTAGCCCGTGGCGACCGCCGCCTGCGCGAAACGGCGCGCGTCGCCGGGCGCGGTCGTGGCCTTGAGCGCGGACTGCTGCGACAGCTCGTCAAGGTAGCGTTGGAAGCGCCGCGCCTTGTTGCCGCGCGCGGCGGGATTAAAAATGACGCAGATGCGCACGCGCAAATGATTTTGTTTTCGCGCCGATAGTCGAGGAGAAAGCGGTGTGGACTTTGGAAACGGGCCGAATAAAATCCGTTCATGCTTTCAGTCCCCGACCGGCAAAAAAATTTGCGACCAACTTCCGTTGTCGCCGCCGTCTGCCTGATGTTCTTGTGTTCCTGCGCGACGGAAAATCCGGCCCGCCTGCGGCTTCCCGCTGATGTGTCCATGAACAAAGATGCAGGCCGTGGAGGCTTGGTGATTGTGATGCTCCGGTTGGAAAGCGGCGAAAAGCTGCCGTTTGTTGTGGACACCGGATGCCCAATCACTGTTTTTGACAAAGCCTTGGAACCAAAATTAGGGAAACGCCTCGACACCGGGACGTTTTGGAATTTTGGCGTTGAACAGGAATCCGGACGCTTTGCAGCGCCCAAGCTCCTTTGGGGAAATACTCTGTTGATGACCGGCACGAACGTCGTCACCATTGATCGCAAGCAGCTTTCATCTAATGTGGATCATCCTTTCATGGGAATTCTCGGCATGGATGTTCTGGAACATTATTGCATCCAACTGGATTTCGCTGCAGGCAAAATGCGTTTTCTCGACGACGAACGTGCGAATAAAAAGGGCTGGGGCAAGCCGTTTCCTTTGACCGACACTGTCGACGGATGTTTTGCTGTCGGCGAGAACCTTGTCGGCGCGAAAGGTTCGGAATCATTAATTGACACCGGCTGCGATTACGACGGCTGGCTGACGCCAAAATTATTCCAGCAATGGACCAATCAAATGCAACTGACACCGGACGGTGAAGCGCGTTCTCCCAATGGCGTGCTGGATGGAGAAACATATCACGAGCTTGATTTGCATGGGTTGGATGCGAAATTACTTTTAAGTGATGATTCCCACATCAAGTTCAATGGGATCGGACTCCACGTCTTGTCACAAAATCTTGTCACCTTGGATTTTCCCAGACGGACAATGTATCTCAAACGCACGAGCGACTGGCCTCTGATTGATAAAAACCGCACGGCCGCGGCGATGACGATGGCCAAATCAACGCTTCAATTCCTGGGCCGATTGAGAAAACAAGGCCAGTTGCCCGGCTGGTCAAAAAATGGCGAAGGGGCGACCACCGCCTTTCATTTTAATCATGTCCCTTCCCCTTACCTCGACTCGGTAACTTGGGATGCACGAAAAAAAGGCGATTCATCCATTTATCATTATACCGTTGCCCGCGCATCCAAAGACAATCCGTGGAAATTGCAAAACGCCTGGCGGACGGATGCCAATGGCCGCGTGGTTCAAGAATATGCCGTTCCATAAGTTGACGTTGCGCTCAACGTGAAATTTCCCCAAACTGGCAGCATGAACGAAGTATCCGAATGGAAAATTCCCAAGTGGCCGTTTCTGCTGGCGAACGCGGTTTTGATCATTGCCGCCGCCGCCGTGATTTACAAGTCCCGGCATCCGATTTCGCCAACTGAAATTTATGTTTCCATCGGCTGCGTCGCGCTCGGCGCGCTGCTCGGCTGCCTGCCGTTCATCCTGGATTACCGCGCCACGGGAAAATTGATCGAGGTCAACGCCGTCACCACCGTTGCGGAGCAGTTGCATGATTTGAAAACCTATTCCGCGCAAATCGCCGCCGCCACCGACCAGTGGGCGCTCGTCCAGGAAACCACCAAGGGCAGCACGGAAAAAACCGTCTCCGCCGCGCGCGAAATCGCCGGGCGCATGACGGCGGAAATCCGCGAGTTCAACGAATTTCAGGCCAAGCTCAACGACGCCGAAAAAGGCGCGCTCCGGCTCGAAGTGGAAAAACTCCGCCGCGCGGAGGGCGAATGGCTGCAGGTCGTCACGCGCATCCTCGACCACATTTTCGCGCTGCACAACGCCGCCGTCCGCTCCGGCCAGCCGGATCTCGCCACGCAAATCGGCAATTTTCAAAATGCCTGCCGCGACGCCGCGCGACGCGTCGGCCTCACGCCGTTTCACGCCGCGCCGGAAGAAAAATTCGACGCACAGCGTTATCGCGCCCACGGCGTGGAAAATCCGCCCGCCGAGGCCGTCGTCGCCGAAACGCTCGCGCCCGGCCTAACGTTTCAAGGCCGCCTCATCCGCCCCGCGCTCGTGCGCCTGCGCGACGCAGACGCGCCCGCAGCGGAAGCGGCCATTGAAACTGCGGAAACCGCCGCAGAAAAATCTGAAGCCGCCGCGCCCGGCCAGCTTTCGCTCGAAGCGGATTAAACTTTCTCCGTCCGGCGCGCGGCGAGAAAATGCAGCGCGCGCACTGTGACCTTGCGCGCAAAAACTTTTTCCAGCGCCGCCGCGTAAAATTGCAATTGCGGTTTGTATGATTCTATTTTTTCCGCCAGTTCATCCGTGCGAACATCGTCCGTCTTGAAATCCACCAGCCAGATTTCCTGCGGCAGCAGCACGACCAGATCCGCCACACCCTGCACGACGATGAATTCGTCTTCCAGTCCGGCTTCAGTTTTCGCGCCGGTGATTTGCGCGATCTCCGCCGGACTGAACCGCGCCGTGAACGGCAGTTCGCGCCGCACTTTCTCCGCGTTCGCCAGAATCTTTCCGCCCAGTTCTGAATTCCAAAACGCCTCCAGCGCGTCCAAATCCAAAGCCGCCCGCTCGTCCGCCGACAAATAATTTTCCCGCACCAGCCGTTCCGCCTCCGCCGCGAGACTGCCGTTTTTCTCCAGCGTGAAGTGCTGGAGAAATTTATGGTGCGCCGTGCCGGCTTCCGCCGCGCTCAATTTTCGATTCTCGATTTTCGATTTTCGATTTGCCGAAATCAATCTAGGCCGCGCAAAAACTGGTTCCGCCTCGTCGTCCAACTCATCCGCCGCGCGACGCAGTTCCGTGACCGACGATTTTGCCTTCCGTTTCGTCGCCGCTGCAAACGGATTTTCCCAAGTCAAAACCGCCCGCAGCTTTTCCGCCGTCGCCGCGTCGAGCGCAACATTTTTATCGTCGGAGACGACGTGAGAAGGCTCTGGTTTATTTCCGATTTCCGATTTCCGATTTCCGATTTGAACCTCGTCACCTCGGCGGTTGGAAACTGTGTTGTAGCCGAGTTCTGTATCTTCCACCAGCCGCCAGCACAACATCGCCGTTTCGCCATTTTGAGAATTCACGCCGGCCACGTTTTGCGCGAACCAGAGGCCCAGCCAGTCCGCAAAACATTTTGCATCCGCAATTTGTTGCGTTGTCACCGGCTCCGGCTTTGTCCAGAGCGTCTCCCATTTTTTTTCTGTGATGCTCGCCGTCAAAACCAGCGTGTCGCGCGCCCGCGTCGCCGCGACGTAAAGCAGCCGCAGCTCCTCGCCGCGCAGTTCGCGTTTCTGCCGCCGTTGCGCGAGCCAGTGCGGCAGGCTTGGATAACGCCGTCCGCTCGACGGCGGCTTTACTTTCGGGCAAAGCCCAAATTCCTCGTCAAAAATAATTTCGCCGTGCAAATCCTGTTCGTTGAATTTTTTCGCCAGATCAGGCAGGACGACGACGGGAAATTCCAGGCCTTTGCTTTGGTGAATGCTCATCAGTCGCACCGCATTTTCCGTCGCCGCAGCGGGAACGTCCGGCTCGCTGCCAGCCTCATTCTGCGCCTCGATGAATTTCAGAAAACGGAAGAGTCCCTGCCGCTGAAACTGGTCGAACGACTGCGCGAGATTCAGGAAACGCCCGATGTTGGCGGCCCGTTGCGCGCCGCGCGGCTGCGCCCGCAGCCAGTCCGCGTAAAGCGTTTCCGCCAGCACGGCTTCGAGACATTCCGAAAGCGAATTCAGTTTCGCCAGCTTCCGCCAGCGAGAAAAGCGTTCGAGAAATTTTGCAGTTTTCGCCGCCGCTTCATTCTGGCTTCTGGCTTCTAGCTTCTGACTTCTGACGAGCGCCGTCCAAAAATGCTTCTCCTTCGCCGCCAGCCGGATTTCCGCCAGTTCGTCCAGCGACAGGCCGACGAGCGGCGAGCGCAGCACCGCGATGCACGGCACGTCCTGCAGTGGATTGTCCAGCAGTCGCAGCAGGCTCACGAGGTCGAGAATTTCCGCCGTCTCAAAAAATCCGCCGCGCGCCACGGCCAGCGGCACGCCGGCCAGCTCGAATTGTTTCGCAAAAATTTCCGCCTTGGCCGCCGGCGAACGCAGCAGCACGGCGATGTCGCGCCACTCGACGGCGCGAAAAATCTTTTTTTCGTCGTCCCAAATTTCGTGTTTTTCCGCGACGAGTTTTTTCAGATGCAGTGCGACGAGCCGCGCTTCCTTGTCCGCGTCGGCCAGGTCGGCGAACTCGTCGTCCGCAGGAGTTTCATCGCGGCCAGGCTTTATGCGCAACAGCAGTTCGGCGCGCGGCGCGGGATTTTTTGCGGCACCGAAATCCGCTCGCTTGTCCGGCGAACCGAACTTTAATTTTGCATCCTCATCGTAAGCCACGCCGCCGATTTCCTGGCGCATCAGCAGGCTGAAAACGGAGTTTGCAAAATCCAGCAGCGATTCGCGGCTGCGGAAATTGTCGGACAGTGGAATGGTCGCGCCATTTTCGCCGCGCCAGGTTTTCGAGTAATCGCGGAAGATTTTTGGATCGGCGAGCCGGAAACGGTAGATGCTCTGCTTCACGTCGCCGACGAGGAAGCGGTTTGCGTCCGCGCCATCGCGGGAAAGCGCGGCGATGATTTTATCCTGCGCGGCGTTGATGTCCTGATACTCGTCCACGAAGACAAAGCGCAGTTTTTTGCGCCAGTTGTCGGCGACGAAAGTTGGTTTGTTGGCGGAAAAATTCCAGAGCAGTTTCAGCGCAAACTGTTCGAGATCGTGAAAATCCAAAACGCCGTCAGCGAGTTTGCGTTCGGAAAACTTTTCCACGAATTCCTGCGCCAGCCGAAGCAAAGTTTCCATGTGGCCGCGAATCCAAGCCCAGTCTTCCGCCAGCGGATCGCGGCCATTTTTTGCCGGCGCGAGTGCGGCGAGGAACGCGGCTTCGTCAAACAAATTTTCCAACGGCTGGCGCAAAACGGTTTTGCGTTTCGCCGGCCAGTTGCCGTCGGCGGAAATGATTTGTTCCAGCACTTCCGCCGCGAGTTCGCGGGAAAATTGGGGACCGCACGCGCCTCGCGTGCGGTTCGACGCGCCCTCGCGTCGAACGTCGGCGACGGGGGCGTCGCCGACTGCACCCGGGGCGTGTGCGCTCCCCAAGCGCGATAAAATGTCCGTCAATTCAGCGGCTTTTTCATTTCCGCTTTTAAGATTTTCCACGACGGGCAGCCATTCATCGCGCCAATCGGCAATCGCGGCGAGCAGCCAGTTTTGCCATTCGGTTGGTTCGGCGGCAGAAAATCTCTGGATTTGCCGCGCGAGCCAGCCGGCGGCGTCGGGGCGCGTTTGGGCGTAGTTGTGCAGGCGCAAAACGAGCGCGCGGATTTTTTCGTCGCGGCCGCCGCCGTGGATTTGGAT
>Ga0209483_1001049_pt1 | contig 21873 bp, 16 predicted proteins | sample NGEPerA_FD_184508 | JGI IMG/M metagenome (GOLD analysis project Ga0209483, IMG submission 184508) | Arctic peat soil microbial communities from the Barrow Environmental Observatory site, Barrow, Alaska, USA - NGEE PermafrostL2-A... | ecosystem: Environmental > Terrestrial > Soil > Wetlands >... | reverse complement strand
CGCTCCGGCAGACGAGTAACACAGACTACACTGAGAGAAGCACCGAACACGCACCGGCGGTAGGGAATTTCAGAAGATCGAACGTAGGGAATTTCAAACGATCATTGACACCTGGCACGACCTCGCTTGAGCCCGGTGCGGTGGTCGCATTGGGCCTCCAACGCAGCGCGACCAACGCGAGCACGGCGATCCAAAATGTGATGTGGCGGATGACGAGCGCCCAAGCGCTCGTGCGGTCGGACGTGCGGGCGGTGACGGTGAAACGCATGCGCGCGGATTTCGGGTTGGGGTGAGCACGTAACCAGATGCAGTCGTCGGCACGGCTTGCCAATCCCATTTCTGTCGCCGCGCTCGAGCGGCGCGCCCCGCCGCAGCGCCTTTCGACGACATCAGAACGTGGTTTGTGGCAAAATTCGCATCGCCGCTCGCCGACTCCCGCACGTCATTGCTGCACAGCCACATACGCGCCGCCGAACTGTGGCCATATACCTTTGCTAACCGTTACCAAAGGGGGGTACGATTTGGCTACTCCGTCAAGATGCTCGGCCTGTCGTCTAAAGTGCAGCCAAATAACCCGCCACTGTGGCGAGCGCGCGCACCACTCACGCGTGCAGCAACCTCATCGGGACTGCGGAACGCACTGTTCGTTTGTTGCGGCGTTAGAGTAGAGTTGCGAGGTGTACGCATCTCAGCGCACGACTTTCTGGACGACCGCCAGATCCCAGTGTTTCTGATTCAAACGCGTTGCGTGCGCGTCGCAGATTTCTCACCCCGCGACCGCGCGCGGGTGCAGGATTTCTCGCGCGGCACCTCCAACGCGTCGCCCACTTTTTCGAGCCGTATCATCGCCGACACTCTTCGATTTTGGGGACGAGTGTCCATCGCGGAGCGGAACACATCGCCACGAACGATAGTCGCCGCCGTCAGGAAAGTTGGGTGCTGCGTACCGTTGCGGAGGCGCCCGCGATATGCTCCTCCCGCACAGAGCGGCGGTGGAGTGGTAACTTCCAGACGTGCACGTCGCGTCAACTTTTCAACTCCCCGACGAGCTTGAGCAGAGTCGAGCGTCAGGCGAGCTGGTCGTCTTCGCCGGTGCCGGCGTCTCAATGGGTGCTCCCGCGCTCCTGCCCAGCTTTCAGCGGCTCGCACGCGATATCGCAGAACCGAAGATCGGGTGGGGAGCGGCGGACGCCGTCTCACTTGATCGGTACCTCGGGCGCGCGGAAGCCGCGGGCATCGACGTCCAGACGCGTGCCCGCGAGTTCTTGAACACAGGCGGGAGTCACACGTCGCTCCACGAGGATCTGCTCCGCCTGTTCACGACGCCCGACCGTGTTCGCCTCATTACTACGAACTTCGACCGACACTTCACTTCGGCGGAGCAGGTGGTATTCCCGGAAGCGTCACTCCCACTATACGTGGGACCGGCACTCCCACCGGGACGTGACTTCAGCGGGGTTGCACAGTTGCATGGCGCGCTCGACCGCGCTCACACACGGCTGGTGCTCACGGACCGCGACTTCGCAGACGCTTACATGGCGGACGGCTGGGCAACGCGCTTCCTGGTCCGCGTGTTCACTGACCGAACGGTGTTGTTTGTTGGCTATAGTGTGAGTGATCCGCTGATCCAATACCTGCTGCACGCCATCCCGCCGACCGGCCGCTGGTACGGCCTGTGGCACCAGGACGAACTGGATCACTGGACCGAGCACAACATTCGTCCAGTAACATTCGGGACCGCCGCGTCTGGGGACCGGTACGGTGACTTGAATGCGGGCATGCGGTATTGGAGCTGGTACGCCGCCGCACCGGCGTCCGACCACCGGCGCCAGACGGAGCGACTCGTCGAGGGCGGCCCGCCTATCTCTCCAACAGATGCGGACTACCTCCGGGCGCGCATCGCCACACAGACGGGGCGCGCGACGTTCTTGCAATGCGCCACCACCGCACCTTGGTTCGAGTGGGCGGCAGCGAACGGTTACCTAAACGCCTTGACCGACCCGACCGCGGACGCAACCACGGCGCACGTGTGGGGCGGCTGGTGCCTCGCGAACTTCATCGGTGGCGACGCGCCCGCACTAATGCAGTGGCTCCAGACACGGCAGCTCACGCTTCACCCTGTGTTTGCGTCGGCGGTGTGCCGGTATCTGTGGGTGACAAAGCCTTGGCCGAAAGATGCCGCCGTGCGCCAGATGATGGCGCTGCTCCTGAGTCAGCCGCCGTCCCCGGTGAGCGACTCGTACGACTGGCAGTGGCTGTTGCAGCGGCTCGTGGAGTCCCGATGGTATGCGGAAGCGCTGACGGTACTTCGGCACGTGACGCAGGTGCGCCTTGAGCCGGTCGGTGATGCCTTTCGTATGATCCGCGTAGCGTATGCGGGGGATAATCTGGACGCTGCCGATACACCCCAAGAGTTGGCATCACTTTCTACTAGCATTTCGACGCTGATCGAAGCTGCACGGCTCGACCAGTTTCTCGACGACCATGGGGCAGCCTTGGTCAACGAGAAGGCAGAGGACATGCTGTCGCTCGCCGAGCAACGCATCGAGAAAGCGTACGAGTTACTCGATCTTGCGCGTGGAAGCACTGGCACGATTGATTGGCTCAGCTATGGCCGCACTGCGGTCGCGGCGTCGGACCAGGACACACTCGCTAGCGGCCAGGATGTCCTCGTTCAGATCGCTCGTAAAGCAATAGACCACCTAGCGATCAATGCCCCGGCACGTTTGGACGCATTTGCGACGCGTTTCGATCAGAGCCCGAGGAATCTGCTCTGTCGACTCGCGCTGTATGCCTACGCCAAGCGAGCGACATACCCACCTGCGGCGCTGCTCGTCCGTGCGGTCGAGGCGAAATGGCCGCAGCGGTTATGGCTCCGCCCGGAGCTATACCTAGTGCTCCACGCACATTTCGGCCGCGCACCGGAGGCCGCCCGATCAAAGTTTATCGACGCGCTTCAAGCCGAGGCGATGTGGGATGATGTGGACGCCGAGTTTGCAGGGCGCGCCCGGTTCGATCTCGCGCAGAAACTGTACCGAACCGCACCGGAGAGTGCAGCGACTCGCGCGTTCGCTGAGTCCGAGCGGCGCGCACATGTCGACTGGGAAGAACAGGATGAAGACGGCTACTTGTCACGGATGCGGGCTGGTTGGGGCGGCCTCGGTCCGACCCCGATTCAGCGATCCGAGATGCTCGCATGGGAGCCAGCCGACGCGCTTCCACGGATTAACGAGGCGTTCGAGAATCCAACAGGATTCGACAGCGCACAAGCGCTGCTGGACACCATCCGTCAAGCAGCGATAACAAACTCAGGTTGGGGCATCGGCCTCTTCCATGTTGCGGCGACCGGCGACCCGGTGAGCCGGCGCGTCGCCGAGGCTGTGCTCTGGGGGCTGCGCGAGGCCGAAGTCCCCGTGGAAGTGAGGCTCAAACTGCTCGGACGGATTACGGCGATGGAGTGGGGGCAGGATCTCATCCGGGCTCTGGCTGCTCTGCTCGATAAGTGGTCGGACGACCTCGGCGACGCTGCTGCTACCGAGCTTCTCGATGGGCTCGAACGCGCCGCAGATATCATCTTTGCGCGCGCAGCCACCGAAAAGCCGAACTTCGAGGGACAGGGGTGGTTCGAATCAGCGATCAATCATCCGGCAGGCACGGCCGCCCAGGTATGGTGGCGTACCGCAAATGCCCGCGACCGCAACAGCGGGCTGTCCGGCGTCTCGATTACCGAGGCCGAGCGGGCGCGGTGGCAACGTGTGGTCGACGATACCACGCTGTCAGGCAAGTACGCGCGCCCGATTCTCGGCATGGCGACGGATCGCCTCACAGCCGGAGATCTACCGTGGGCGCTCGCTACAGTGTTCCCAGCGTTCGATCCGACGCACGACTCCGAGAAGGCTGCGCAACTTTGGGACGGCCGTCTCGTGGGAACGCGCTGGTGGTGGAATACGATAGCCGCGTTGCAGCCATCGTTTCATTCGTTCTTCGACGCATCCGCGCAGCTCGTCCCGCATCGAGCGAAGCAACTAGGCGATTGGGTGGCGCTGCTCGTGGCGTTCCCCAGTCAGTCCGGATTCAGTCTGGAGATGCTAGAGCGTTTCGTCGATCACGCCACCGAAGAGGCACGCGTCGCGTTCGCGCGCGAGCTGCCGGACCACTTGGTTTCGTTGTCTCCTGATGCGCGCGAGCATCTCTGGCACGAGATGCTCGCACGCTATTGGCGAGACCGACGAACGAACATGCCGCGCGCGCTGTCCACGGGAGAAGTGCGCGAGATGGTTGCCTGGGTGCCCGCGCTCTCGGAGGTTGCGTCCGAGGTACTCGACGCGTTACGCGCATCACCGGGTGAGGACATCGAGCACGCCGACCACATCCTCTGGCAGTGGACGCAGGATCCCGCGTGGGTGCTGGCCCATCCAACTGAAGCGATGGGAGTCGTAAAGTTTCTGTTCGAACGGCGCTGCGTATCCCGCTGGAACGCCCCCAATGCCGCTGCGGTATTGACTACCTGCCTCGATGCCGGCGCGTCACCGATAGACGTGCGCGTCGCCGTCGAGCCGCTCGTGGAACTAGCGCCGGAAGTGGCTGTGGCGCTACTAAAGCGCCTGAACGACCGCTGACACGCGGGGCGCGGCATTCGTGCACAGCTTGCGGTCCCATCCGCGCACGTAGCTGACGGACGACGGTTGATCCGCTCGACCCGCCGTCAAGCGCGCTGTGCACGCCGCTCAGCGCGACTTGGCGACAGCGAGCCGGTGATAGCTGCGCTGACGGCCGTGCTGACCTACGACCGCAGTCACCGCCTACGCCGCGTGGTCGATGTCCAACGGCACGAGGGATAGCTGGAGCAGCCTTGGAACCCAGTACCACGCTTGCGATTTCGGCGCGGACGCTTCGCTCCGCCGCATCGCGGACACCCACATTGCAGTAGCAGCAAAATCACTAGTATGACGCCGATCATAGGTGTGCCTCTCCGGTTCACGACGGTGGCTCTGGGCTGCTGCTAGGCGCAGCGGGGGACACTCTTTACATACGCGATGGGCAAGGCAGCGCGCTAACGCACCGGCGCGCGCAACATGGATCCTGCGATGTCGTCCGGAGCCACTACGATCCGGCGCTGTTCCGCGCGAGAATCACTTTCCAGCGCGTTGATCAAAGCTCGGCGACACGCGGATGATATGAGTGCAACACCTCCTCGTGCAGTGATCCCGCCTGCGCCGCGGTGCACCGCGTGGGCGGCGATAGCGAGCGCGCCGTCAGTGACTTCGAGTTGATACCCCATCGCCTGGCATGCTCTTGATAGTTCGGAGACGACGCCCACTTCGGATCGCCATAGTGCAATCAGCTGCTGCGGAGTGCGCTGGCAAAGCACGATCCGCGTCGTAAGCCTCGACACCAATTCCGGGATAAATCCATATGCTCGGAGCGCGTCGTCATCCGGCGGTGCGCCACCGCGAAGCACCAAACCGTCGAACGCACCCGCGCAAATGATGGGGATGCGGTCAGTCCGTACGGAGAGGTGCGACTGGGACACGTCGGGCGGCTCCACGACAGTGAAGGGCACCGGTGTCAGGCCCCCAAGTATTCCCAGAATGCTCCCTTGACGACCTTCGCGAACGGACGTTGTTAAGGTGTCGGAGTTTCTGGTCGCCAGCTTATCCCACTCGTCTAAAACGAGCAGGACCCGGCCGGCCTCGATGCGACTGATATCGCGGCCGACCGCCTGGTAAACGCGAGCCATCACGTCGGCCGGCTGCACCCCTTGCCAGCCGGACTCGGATATTGCCGATGCGTCGATCATCACGCACGGTACCTGGAGAGCATCGGCAATCGCGTGGAGCAAATGTGATTTGCCGACACCCGGCGGGCCGATCAGCAACACGCGCTCTCGCACTGCGTTGGGCTGCGCCGCAACCCACGTCGAGTCGAAGATCAAGGCGAGTTGTCTGAGAGCGTCTTCATGGCCTGCGACGCGCTCCCGCAGAGAGCCCAGCAGTTGGCGGTACGATGCTGGGGATTGGTGCCGCCCGTCCTCTTCCTCGCCCTCCTCGTCGAATGACAATTCGAGCGGGGCGCTCATGGCTCTGGCCGGAACGGCGCCAGAATAGCAATGGCCGCATTGCATGGGTCGTCGGCGATGAGCACCTCGCCCACGACTCGACACACGTTCGCAACGACACCGACGTCTTCGTTCGCGAGGGTTGGAGGCGGCGCGCGATGTATTGGTTGTTTCGGTATCCCGCTCGCTGCACTGGGAGCGCGCGGCTTGGTACTCAGGACGGCGACGGCGATGCAAACGGCCCAGATGGACAGGTGGCGGGCGATGATCACCCACGTGTTAGGGCGGTCAGTAGTGCGAGCGGATATGTAGACGCGCATGATTTTGCTGGCTCTCCGGCAGATGTTGCCGTCAGCGTTGGGGATCGGCTGAGCGCACCCCAAACCCATTTTGCAGTTCCTGCGAGCTCCAATCGGCGCGACTCCTCGGGTCACGCGAACAACGTTCGACGTGTGTGCGTGCCGCGCCCCTGTTGTCCAGCGACGGATCGAGTAGTGTCAGATCGCTCGAGAGCTTGAGAGGCGCTCACTAACTGGGCTAGAATCACCTCTGCACATTGCTCGAGTCGCCGTGATCCTTGGGCACGGCAAGCTTATGTCATAGCACATTAAAACGTAGTATGTGGCACTTTGTATGGAATTTCTACTTCGCGAACGTAAGCCCTTGTCGCACAGGCATTTGCGGCGGAAATAAGTGCGGCCAAATAGGTCTGCTAACGGATGCCAAATACGGAGGTTATTTGGCTACTACGGCGCGGCCTTCGCGAGCCCGCGGCGGACGCACAATTATGGACACCAAACAGCATCGGCACGGGAAATTTTGCAGCATACCCGGCGCTGGGTGGAATGGAACGGCCGTCCGGTTGTAAGTGTCGCCCTCGAAAAAAGCACGTTGCTTGCGTCGGCAGCCACGAGATTTGTTCTAGCGTTGGGCTAGCTCGTTGCGTGCAAAGCTGTTGTCGCTCGACAAAGCCGGCTGCGCTTTCGGCGTCAGATCGCTCCCGACCCGGAATGAAAAATCACAGGAGACTTCGTGTAGTGCGCGCAGAAAAAACGACGGCTGACCCCCTGAAGTCCTTTTCTTTTGCATTCGCTTGTCCACATTCGAGACGACGTTCCGGTCACCCGTCAGCGCCGAGCGGTCTTTAAAATGGTGCGGTTCGAGTCCAAGCGTGTACGCGGTCGAGGCCGTCTCTCGCTGGCGACTGAAACGATGGTGACCCTATTTGGAGTTCTTGATGAGGTTCGCAACTTGCAAGATGCCGTCGAGAGCTTTGGCCTGCTGCTGCGTGTCGCCAACGATAGATCGCGCGGTGCCATGACCGGAGGCTTCAATTGGCGGCGTGAATATCCGAACAGCTAACTTGAGCCGGAACTTCTGCCGCATCTCCTCAGGTAGCGACTCGAGGTAAGGACCAACGGCGGCAAGGTCCATCTCCCGCTGCCGATTCTCGCGCATGACCTTCTGATTCTCCCGTGCTTCCGCGCCGGCGTAGCCCGCGAACAGCCCTACAGCGATGGTAACGTAGAGCCGTCCGGCAAATACGCCCCAACTCCAGCCATCACGCAATGCCGGAAGGAACTCGAAAACAGCGGCAAGAACCAGCGCGCCGAGGGCGGCCATCGTGAGGCGTTGCCAGTTTATCATCGCCGTCCGTGCGTCGTTCGCCACTTTCTGATAATTAGAGGTCACACCGCGTTCCGCGATGATCCCAACCAGTTCGTTCGCCTCTTTCTTCCGCGCCTCAAGATCCTCAATAAGCTTGCCTGCCTCATCCCTGTAGTGTTCGTCCAGTGTGCCCGCGGCCGCGACGCCATCAGCGACAATCTGTTTGAGGCTGGCAACAGCGTCTCCGTGAAATTTCTCAAAGTGCTCCCCTTGTTCCTTCCTGAGCTGCTCTAAATCCGCGCGTTGCTGGTTTAGTGAAGATGTGTATTCAGCAGCGCGCTCTTGCTGTGCATTTCCAAACTCGTTGATCCGTTCTTCCTGCTTCTCCGAGAACTGCTGCTGCTGCACGTTCACGATGTTCTGGGTCTGCGCGCTAACTTGATTTACCTGATTCGTGAGTTGATCAATGCTGGCCACCAACTCATCGGCGCGACTCTGCGCCGTCGTATAGCGGGATTCTACCGTTTCCATGTAGCTCTGGATCGCTCCGGTGTAGCCGCGGAGCGCATCGAGCGAGCCGCGCTGGCGGCTCGTCGGTATCGTCGGCACTTGGGCCAGGAGCGTTAAGACCCCGTCGACGTTGCCCATGGCGTTCTGCAAATGGCCAACATTACCGTTGCTTGCGAATGCGGTAAGCTGGGTGCGCCACGGCTGGATGTTGTTCGCGAGCCCGTTGAGAACCGAGTCCGCAACAAGCAAAGGATCCGCGGTAGTCAACACGGTTGCCAGTGCCTTTTCCGTTGCGCGCATTCGTGCAAACAGCTTTGTTGACTCCGCATCCTGTTCCGCTCTTTGCTCGCAATCGTTCAACTGCGATGCGAGTGTTGCTAGCTCCGTACTCACCGCATGCCCGGATACTCGGTCAGTCCAACCAGTCATCAGCGTCTCTCCGCAAGAGTATTAGGTGCCGGCCTAACATCGGAATAATGGGAGGATTGATCAAGCCCTCAGATGATCCAGCGCTGTGGCTCACTCAACCGATCATCGTGCGCATCGCCCAAGCCTGAGCCGTCCAACGCCGTTCGGCGCCACCAGGGCCCTGGTGTTGGGTGGCAAACGAGTGGATCTTTGGCGATGCTGAGTGTCAACCGGGCGTTCATACTCCGTGCGGCGTGTGTTCTCGCCACAGGCGCATGCGGGAAGGCATCCGGAGATCGGGCCCACATCTCAACGCGGGAACCGACCAGGGCCGCATCGTATGTCGGATACGAATACGAGGGAGTACTGCCCAACGATACAATGCCGAACGGTGTCCTTGACGCCGGCGGCGCGCTCATTGGTAAAGTCGGAGACACTTCGTTTGCGCTCTCGTTCTTATCGCACGACGCGACGAAGATGCTCTGGCTGGAGCATGCCATCGGCGGCGCGAACGGGCACATCCGTTGGCATGTGGATGCGGTATTAGGCCTTCCGACGCTTCCGCACGGGCAGGTTTTTGTTTGGGGCGCCTCCTGCGCCGTCACCGGCGCAAACGACCCCGAGTTGATTGTCGCGGTCGTCGATACGGACACGGAGCGGTATACGCAGATCGTGCGTGCCTGGCGCGCCGACCGGCGCCATCACACCTTCCGCGAAATCGGGACGCGCGGCATCACATGCGAAAACGAAGGCTACGGCGCGGACTAGCAGCGAGCTGCGCATCGGAGCTGAATGACGTCACACGCTGGCGTCCGCGTCAGGCGTCTGCCTCCGGCGATGCCCCCCAGGGATCAAGCGGGGCGCGCCAAGCTCGCCATTTGTAGCGAATCTCGGTACCTTCGCATGCTGATTCGTTGAGTCCCCGCTCAGCGCACCACCCGTTCTACAACTCCGAGACAGAATGCGCTGGATTGCACCATCTCAGCAGGACACCGACAACAACGCCCTCGAAAAACGCCTCTGGGCCGCAGCGGATCAGCTCCGTGCGAACAGCGGCCTCACCGCCCAGCAGTACTCCGCTCCAGTGCTCGGGTTGATTTTCCTGCGCTTCGCCGAGCTCCGGTTCGACAGCCGCCGCGCCGAGCTCGCAAAGGAGCCGGTGTCCGCTCGGCGCGGTTCCCGTATCGACGAGCCGGCGGCGTATCACGCCGATAATGTTTTGTACCTGCCGGAGAAGGCTCGCTTCGGCACGTTGCTCACGCTTCCGGAACGCGCGAACGCAGGCAAGGCGGTCAACGACGCGATGTCGGAGATCGAAAAGGCCAACCCGCAGCTCGCGGGCGTCCTGCCGCGCTCGTATCAGCTCTTTTCCAGTCCGCTGCTCAAGGATCTGCTCAAGAAGGTGTCCGAGATTCCGTCCGACGTGCAGTACGACGTCTTCGGCCGCATCTACGAGTACTTTCTCGGCGAGTTCGCGCGCACTGAAGGTGCGATGGGCGGCGAATTCTACACGCCCGCGAGCATAGTGCGTCTGCTTGTCGAGATCATCGAGCCATACCATGGACGCGTACTCGACCCTGCGTGTGGATCGGGCGGCATGTTCGTGCAGTCTGCGGCATTCATGAACGCGCATCGCAGTAAGGCCGACGACGTGCTCGGTGTCTACGGTGTCGAGAAGACGAATGAGACGGGGCGGTTGTGCCGGATGAATCTTGCGATTCACGGTCTCGAAGGCGACATCAAGCACGGCGATGTCAACAGCTACTACGATGATCCACACGAGGCCATCGGCAAATTCGACTTCGTTCTTGCGAATCCGCCGTTTAATGTGAATGCCGTGGATAAGGAGCGACTTGAGTCGATGGTCGGGAACGGACGCCGCTTTCCGTTTGGCATTCCGCGTGCCGACAACGCGAACTATCTCTGGATCCAGCTTTTCTACTCGTCACTCAACGCCAAAGGTCGCGCGGGTTTCGTCATGGCGAACTCTGCATCCGATGCACGCTCGTCGGAGCAACAGATACGCAAGCAGCTGGTTGAGAGTCACGCGGTGGATGTGATCGTCGCCGTCGGATCAAACATGTTCTATACGGTGACGTTGCCTGTAACACTCTGGTTCTTTGATCGTGGGAAATCACGGGCGCCGCACAAGGACAAGGTGCTCTTCGTGGATGCACGGCACATCTACCGACAGATCGACCGCGCGCATCGCGACTGGACCGCGGCGCAGATTGATTTTATGGGGAATCTTGTGCGGCTGTACCGCGGCGAGGCAGTCGACTTCACGCTGAGCGACGGCGAAGCGCGCGCGAAGCTCGAAGAGGTCTTTGGCAAGAAAGCGAAATATGCTGACGTGGCGGGGCTGTGTCACGCCGCGTCACTAGGCGAGATCGAAGCGCAAGGATGGTCACTCAATCCGGGACGCTATGTGGGTATCGCGGCTGGGGAAGCCGTGAGCGACGAGGATTTCAAGGCGCAATTCGAGGCGCTGAACGAGGAACTCGAAGCGCTTACTGTCCAGTCGCGGGAGCTTGAACAGACAATCGCGGCCAACGCGATGGAAATCTTGGCAGCCTGACGATGCAGCTTATTGACGTCTGCGAGCTCATCGTCGATTGCGAGCATAAGACTGCTCCGATCCAGGAAACTGGGTTTCCGTCGATTCGGACGCCTAACATCGGTCGAGGGTATTTCATACTTGACGGAGTCAACCGAGTGTCGGCCGAAACGTATGAGCAGTGGACTCGTCGTGCTATTCCGCGGGCGGGCGACCTTATAATGGCGCGTGAAGCTCCTGTCGGCAACGTTGCTCTGATTCCGAGCGGCATTACCCCATGTCTAGGGCAACGCACTCTCTTGATTCGGCCAGATCCGTCGAAGGTGGAACCCTCATTCCTCAACTATTTTCTCAACGGGCCGCATGTCCAGGGATTAATTCGCGCCAAGACGAACGGTGCGACCGTTGCGCATCTGAACATGCAAGATGTTCGGACAATGCAGCTTCCGTCACTTCCGCCGCTCCCAGTGCAGCGCAGGATTGCAAACGTCCTATTAACCTATGATGCATTTGTCGAGAGCAATCAGCGGCGCATCCGGATCGTGGAGGAAATGGCGCGCACGCTCTTCCGGGAGTGGTTCATCAAGTTTCGCTTTCCGGGTCATAACCGGCAGTCACTCGCCCCACCTCGGGTAGGAGAAGTACCGCGCGGGTGGGTGCTCCGGCCAATGTCTGTGTGTGTGGATATCAACCCGCGGGTGCAAGCTCCGCGCGAGGGTGAGAAAGCGTTCGTCCCGATGCGTTGCCTCGCGTGCGATTCCATGCTCATCACGGATGTTGAAGCCCGAAGCGGAAACAGCGGCCCAAAATTTCAGAACGGAGATACACTCTTCGCACGCATTACCCCGTGTTTGGAGAATGGAAAGACCGGGTTTGTCCAATTCCTCCGTAGTGCAAGCGATATCGCTCTCGGATCAACAGAGTTCATCGTCTTACGGTCTCGGACACTTACGCCGGAGTTTGTATATCTACTCGCCCGCGACGAAGATCTCCGCGCGGCCGCAATCAAGAGCATGTCAGGTGCAAGCGGACGCCAGCGTGTTCAAGAGCGAATCTTCGATAGCTACATGGTCGCATGTCCGCCGCGCGCCCTTCTTGATCGCTTCTCTAAAGTCGTCGGGCCTATGTTCCGCATGGTCCATCAACTTCACCTGCAGTCAGACAACCTTCGCCGCACTCGCGACTTGCTCCTCCCGCGCCTCATGTCCGGACAGCTCTCCTTCTCCGACTAACTCATGCCTCACGCCTACACCGAGGACCAGCTCGTCGAGCAGCCAGCGATCAACTTATTCGCTGAGCTCGACTGGGCCACGGTGTCAGCAATGGAAGAAGTGCTCGGCAGTGACGGCACGCTGCAACGCGAAACGACCAGCGACGTGGTACTCGCGCCGCGACTCCGCGTCGCGCTGGCTACACTGAACCCAAATCTCCCGACTGAAGCGCTCGACAGCGCAATGGCGGACATTACCCGTGATCGCGGTGCCATGACGCGCGCAGCCGCAAACCGCGAAGTGTGGAATCTTATCCGCGGCGGCGTGAAGGTCTCGATCCCGGACCACGAGCATGGTGGCCAGCTTGATGAGACCGTTCGCGTGGTCGATTGGGACACTCCGAACGCGAACGACTTTGTCCTCGTCAGCCAGATGACGATCACTGGACAGCTCTATACCTGCCGTCCGGATCTGATCGGTTTCGTCAACGGTCTGCCGCTTGTCGTGATCGAGCTCAAGAAGCCCGGCGTTCCCGCGCGCAACGCGTTCGACGACAATCTCACGAGCTACATGCACCCGCAGAACGGCGTACTGCAACTTTTCTGGTACAATGCGCTCCTCATCGCATCGAACGGGACTGAGAGCCGAGTCGGTTCGATTACGGCGGACTGGGAACGGTTCTTCGAGTGGAAGCGCGTCGAGCGCGAGGACGAGCCACGTCGCGTTTCGCTAGCAGTAATGCTTCGCGGGACGTGCGAGAAGGCACGCCTCCTCGACATCGTGGAGAACTTCACGCTCTTCTCCGAGTCCAAGGAAGGCTTGGTCAAGATCATCGCGCAGAACCACCAGTATCTAGGCGTCAACAACGCGATAGTCGCAATGCTAGATGCGCGCGAGGCCGGGCATGGTCGCGGTGGTGTGTTCTGGCAGACACAGGGGAGCGGGAAGAGCCTCGCCATGGTGTTCTTCTCGCAAAAGGTCTTGCGCAAAGTGCCCGGGGATTGGTCGTTCGTCATCGTGACGGACCGCGTGGAACTCGACGAGCAGATCGCTCGCACATTCGCGGCCTGCGGTGCCGTGAGTGACCCCGACGCGAGTCACGCGTCGAGCGGGGACAATCTCAAGGAGTTGTTGAGCGGCAACAATCGCTACGTCTTCACCCTCATCCAGAAATTCCAGGCACCCGACGTGTTGTCAGATCGACGCGACGTAGTGGTCCTGACGGACGAAGCCCACCGCAGCCAATACGACACGCTCGCGCTCAACATGCGCGGCGCATTGCCGCGCGCCATGTTCGTGGCGTTCACCGGCACGCCACTCATTGTTGGCGAGGAGCGGACTAGGGATCTCTTCGGCGACTACGTCTCCGTTTACGACTTCCAGCAGTCTGTCGAGGATGGCGCGACGGTGCCGCTTTACTACGAGAACCGTACGCCGGAGCTTCATCTCGACAACGCCAACCTCAACGACGATCTCTACGACCTTATCGAAGAGGCGGAACTCGATGATTCGCAGGAGCGACGGCTCGAGCGCGAACTGGGGCGACAGTATCACCTTATCACGCGCGACGACCGGCTCGATGTTGTCGCGCAGGACATCGTGCGCCATTTCCTAGGTCGCGGCTTCCTGGGTAAGGCGATGGTGGTCTCCATCGACAAGGCGACCGCGATCCGTATGTACGATAAAGTGCGGGCGCGCTGGGACGTGGAACGTGAGCGTGTGGAGGCCGAGCTGGCGCGGCTTCGGCGGTATGGGAACAAAGCGAGTCCGGACAATGGCCGCGGCGAGCTCCAGCGGCGGCTCGAGGTGCTCGATACCACCGACATGGCTGTCATCGTTTCGCCGGAGCAGAACGAGATCGCGCGAATGAGCGATATGGGCCTCAATATCGTGCCGCATCGTCAACGCATGGTCAGTGAGGAGTTGGACGAGAAGTTCAAGGACGCGGCTGATCCGTTACGCATAGCGTTTGTATGCGCGATGTGGCTCACTGGTTTCGACGCCCCGAGCTGCTCCACGATCTATCTCGACAAGCCGATGCGCAATCACACTCTTATGCAGACCATCGCACGGGCGAACCGAGTGTATCGCGATAAACACAGTGGCTTGATCGTCGATTACGCGAACGTTTTCACGTCGCTCGAAAAGGCACTCGCCATTTATGGCACCGGAGCCGGCGACGCGACGCCGGTCCGCGATAAGACAGAATTGGTTACCACATTACGTGACGCCATGACGGACACATTGTCTTTCTGCAAGGCGCATAGCGTTGACATTGATCGGATCGAGGCGCTTCCAGCTGGCAGTCTGGAGCGACTCAGTGCCGTCGCGGATAGCGTCGAGCAACTTATTTCACCGGACGGGGTGAGGAAGGAGTTTCTTGCCAGTGAACGGTGGGTCGCTACACTTTTTACGGCAGTGAAACCAGCCCCCGCAGCGCTCGAGTTCGCCGGGCGCGCGACGGCGCTTACGACCATAGCGAACGTGATCCGGGAGCGTACCGGAGCCGGAGCGACCGCGGACATTGGCAGTATCATGGGTGCGATCAATCGCCTGCTAGATGAGTCAATTGCCGCCGACGGGTTTCGGATTTCCGAGGCGAACCGTAACAACGGACACGCGGGAGTCATTGATCTCTCGGCAATTGACTTCGAGAAACTGGCGAAGCGGTTTGCAAAATCGAGCCGCAAGAACGTAGAACTGGAACAGTTGAAGGCTGCAATCCGCGCACAGCTGGAACGGATGATTGGTGTCAACAAGACACGATTAGACTACTTGGGGCGATTCGAGGCATTGATCGAGGCCTACAATTCTGGCAGCCGGAATATCGAGCAGCTATTTCAGGAGCTCCTCACGTTTAGCCAAGGGTTATCCGAGGAGGAAGGGCGTCACGTCCGGGAACAACTCTCGGAAGAGGAACTTACGGTCTTCGATCTCCTAACGCGGCCAGGACCCGACCTCTCGCCAGAGGAGCGACGCGAGGTGAAGAAGGTGGCTCGGACGCTACTCCAAAAGGTGAAAGGCGCTGTCGCGCTCGATTGGCGTCGCCGCTCGCAAGCACGAGCGCAAATTCGACTTGCCATAGAAGATGCGCTCGATGCCGGGCTCCCCAAAGTGTACGACCCCGTGCTTTACCGTCATAAAGTCGCCTCGCTATTCGAACATGTCTACGAGCGGTATCCAGGCGGGATTTCACGGAGTGAGATGAGCGGCGGCGCACAAGCCGGGCTTACGTAAGGCTGCCGCGAGGGCAGGACGGGTTCGCCTCGCGCGTCCTCTCATTGCCACTCCGCCCGGGTCGAAGTAATGTAGTGCACCGCAGGAAATGCTTTCACTTGGACGACGGGGATCCACAATGAGCGACGAGGAGAAGGCTGGGAACGAGAAACACGAGTCTGCTTCAATCCACGTTGATACCACGGAAAAGAAATCGCCGAACCCGACGACCAGGGCGGCTCTATACGTGCTCGGGGAGGGCAGAGTTTACGGTGGCGGATTGCACAAGCTCGAACCGAAAGAGCTTGCGAACGTTCCCATGCCCGAGGTTGCTAATCTTCTTGCGCACTTCGACCGTCCCGCGATGCAGCCCGAGCTATTCGAGGTGGCGAAATGAGAGCCGAGGCGCCGGCTATTCATCATCTGGCGACCTACCGGTTCCGCGGCATCGGGGCACCCTCATGGGAACCGGAGGTCACGTGGCGACGCTTCAACAGCAGATAGCGGAGAAGTTTCTCGGAAAGCTCGCGGAATCCGAGGACGTAGACGACGCGACGATTAAGCAGCTCAGGATTCTGCTCGCGGACGGTAAGAAGTTGAAGGCCGATGATCTTGTGAAGGTCTTCGGGCAGTCGGCCGGTGGTGACCTGAAGTGATCAAACTCGAATCCGCCCATATCGAGGAAGTGAGGGGTATTCGCAAGCTCGACCTTATTTTCAATAAAGAGAAGTTCGCTATTTCAGGCCCGAACGGGTCGGGTAAGAGCGGTGTTATCGACGCGATTGAATTCGGGCTCACCGGGCACATCGGGCGACTCACCGGAAAGGGGACCAAAGGCCTTTCTGTTTCAGAGCATGGCCCCCACGTTGATAAGACGAAGTTTCCTGACGCTGCCTTCGTCATTCTACGCGTCTTTCTTACCGGGCTCGGCAAATCGGTGACGATTACCCGAAAGCTCACCTCTCCCAATAAGCCAAAGATCGAGCCCGCCGACGAAGACGTAAAAGCTGTGCTCGCTGAATTCGCTGATCACCCTGAAATTACGCTTTCGCGTCGTGAGATTCTCCGCTTCATCCTCGTTGAGCCGACCACGCGCTCCGAAGAGATTCAGACAATTCTCAAGCTCGATGAAATTGGCCAAACACGCAGCGCACTGAACACCGCCCAGAACAAGCTTCAGAGTGCGCACAAGACCACTACTGCACAGGTGGACGCCGCGCGAAGTTCTCTGCAACTGCATCTTCAGATAGCGCCGCTACGAGCCGAGGAGCTGCTGGAGGCCGTTAACAAGCGGCGTACAGTTCTGGACCTTTCAGCAATCGCAGAGCTGACCGCCGATACCAAGCTCGATACCGGGCTTTTAAGTACGGTCAAAGCTTTCGACTTCAACAAAGAATCAGCCCTCCGCGACCTCAAGGCTCTGGCAGGGGCCCGAGAAGGATTTCCGGACTTTGCAAGAACAGAAGCGACGGCGGTCATTGCGGATCTCGCAAGACTGGAGGCTGACCCCGCGCTGCTACGTGCCCTACAGCGACGTTCGTTCATTGAGAAGGGCCTCGATTTCGTGGACGGTCCCGAGTGTCCGCTCTGCGACACCCCTTGGCAAAATGAGCAACACCTCCGCGACCACCTGAAGATGAAACTGGCGAAGTCAGAAGAGGCCAAACAACTACAGCAGTCCCTGCTAAGCAACGGTCTGGCGATTGCTGAGCAAGCCATACGAGTGGCAAGTCTTTTGACGCCCGTCCAGAAACTCGCGGACGCGCGGGGCGAGATACTGTTCGCGCAGGTCTTAGCCGCATGGAAGGCCGAACTGGAAGCGCTGGAGACGAAGCTTGCGACTGTGGACGGAATCACAGGGCTGACGGACCGCCTCAAAGGCGACTGGCTAGAGATGCCAAAGGCCTTTCCGCAACAGCTAAAGGCTCTCACTAGCAAATTAGAAGCGCTTCCGGACCAGGCGGCAACTCTCGACGCGCAGACGTTCCTGACGACTGCACAACTGCGTCTTGTCGATTACCGCGAGGCAATGAGAAAGAATGAGGCGGCAAATATCGCATTGACTGTCGCAAAGGCGGCCCACGAAACCTATTGTGCCGTTTTGGAAGGTGAACTGAACACGCTATATGAAGAGGTCCAACAAGACTTCAGCACCTTTTATCGCGCGATCAACGAAGAAGACGAATCTACGTTCACCGCGAAGCTTACCCCGAGCGAAGGGAGCCTCGGCCTTGAGGTCAACTTCTACGAGCGCGGCCTATTTCCGCCCGCTGCGTACCACAGCGAAGGTCATCAAGACGGCATGGGTGTCTGTCTTTATCTCGCACTGATGAAGCGGCTCTTCGGGGGGCAGTTCACCTTTGCGCTCTTAGACGACGTAGTTATGTCCGTGGATGCTGGGCACCGCTATCAGTTCTGCAAGCTATTGAAGACGTATTTCCCCGATACGCAGTTTATCATCACCACACATGACCGTTTGTGGGCCGAGCAGATGAAGTCCGCCGGTCTTGTGACAGCGAAAACATCCATCGCTTTCCATAGCTGGACAATCGACACTGGTCCGCTTGTCGAGTCAAATCTGGAGATTTGGGACGAAATTGGCGCGGCACTCGGGAAGGGGAAAGTCGAGGCCGCCGCTGCGGCACTCCGTCATCACCTTGAGTACGTGTCCCGCCACCTGGCCGACCAGATCGGCGCGTCTCCCCAGTTTCGTGCAGACGGCAATTACGAACTCGGAGAGCTTCTCCCTAGTGTGTTGAAACGTATGAAAGAGCTGTGCGGCAAGGCTGCGGACGCAGCGCAGTCATGGGGCAAGGACGCTGACAAGGATACAGCGGGAAAGCGGAAGACTGTGTTATCGACCTCAAACGCTGCGATGAGCGTCGAGCAGTGGGCCGTCAACAAAGCTGTTCACTACAACGAATGGGCTAACTTCGGGAAAAAGGACTTCGAGCCGGTTGTCGCCGCATTCAAGGAGCTTCTCAGATGCTTCAGTTGTGAAACCTGTGAATCCTGGCTGTACGTCACGCCGCATGGGAATCCTGAGTCTTTGCGCTGCGCCTGCAATGCGATCAATCTAAATTTGAAGCAAAAGCCGAAGTAGTCGCGCCCTTCTCCGGGCGGCCTTCCTCCGCACGCAGCAGGACACTATTCAGTCGCACTCTACGAAAATATTGAGCGCGACTCCCGGCGCCGAGCCTGCGACGATGGGTACGACGCCAATACCGCGTCGCAGTCGGTTGGCGGGACATCCGCGGACTTCGCCAGCCGCGCACAGCGGATAATTGCGCCGCAGCCCCGAGAGATGAGCGTCGCTACTACGTCTGGACGCACGCCTGCGTGACGTGCAGTTTCGTATTGACCGAAGTCGGATTGGTTTAAGACACGAGACCGTGAACTGGAGCGCGTCGTTGCCCACGTAGCAGCGGCAGTGCTCGCACAGGAGCATATCCTCGCGGAGCCGGGGGAAGACGACGAGGATGACGTCGCCGAGAACACAATCGAGACCGCGGGTTCTCGGAATTCAGTCGATGTTGCAGATTCGGATTTGCTTCGCGACGAGATGGTGGAGGCTCGCATTCGCGCAAGACCACGTACTAAGGATGATTGGCTTCGAAAGATCAACTTGGATTTGCGGTTGAACACAGACGGCCCGCAGTTTATGGCCTACGTCGACCGAGTTCTTGCGTTGACCGGCCAACTCAAGAACTAAGCGCGCTCTGTGGTTGTCTCCGGCGGTGAACTCGGTAGCATGCCACGACCCGAAAAACGGCGCACTAACCTCCCTATACGGCTTGCCCAAACGGCGAGAACTATTGTCCGGTTTGACCTGGTGGTAAATCTGGTGGTATCCAAAACCGATCATTCCTGCTCATTCCACGGAATAACGGTTCTTTGACGGTGAGGTCTGACGGCGTAAACCCCGTCGTTGCAACGACATAGGCGGCCCGGTGTAGGGCAGTTATATTCGTATATTAGAAAAAGTCCCACATCCCAGCCCGGATGGCGGAATCGGTAGACGCAGGGGACTCAAAATCCCCCGATGGCAACATCGTGCGAGTTCGAGTCTCGCTCTGGGCATTCTACTATGAAAACGAATGACAAACGGCCCCCGATTCGGAGGCCGTTTTTGATGCCCGGAAAAGGGCCGAGCGGAATAGGGGCACCTAAAAGTCAGCAACCCGATTGGTCGGTCCCGTACACGCTTCCCGCGGTCATGACGAGTGGCACTGTTGCTTCGCAATCCCACCATCGGCATGCTCACCGTCGAGGTCAAAACAGGCTTGTCTGATGGCCATCCTGCCGGTAAATACGTTGACATCGGAACGGAATTGCGGTACAATGGTATTTTACCGAAATGGGACGAAGAATATTCACCGGGAATGAGATATGACACAGACAATTGGCTGCCTGACCATCGATCCAAAGGGACGTACCACTCTTCCCCGAGAAATGCGAGACGCTCTAGGCTTGTCGTCCGGTACGCTATTGCGTGTGGATCGATCGGACAGTGGAACCTTTGAGCTGGTTCCCGTGGAGATGGTCCCCCGAGACCAGATGTGGTTTCATTCGCCCGAGATCCAGTCCCGCATTGCCGCCGCAGAAGAGGACTTCCGGGAGGGTCGCTTCATCCGTACGAGAGGAAGCGCAGAAACACAACGTTACCTGGACTCTCTGAAAGAAGAGAATAGCGCTGGTTCGAAGAAGCGTTAAGGGCGAATGTCGCACAAAAGATCATTCTTCGATGCCAGGTTTTCGGCGCAATGGGCGAAAGCCTACAGGGGATTGCAAGTCCAGGATAAAAAAGGTACCGACAAAGTCATCATTGCACTTTTGTCAGATGATCCAACGCCCGGCATGCGAGTAAAACCCATCGAGCCCGACAAGTACTATAACGAGGCACGGTGTACCGATGGGGACAGAGTCGTTTACCGAATGGAGAGCGGGACAATCTTGTTTGAAGATATTGTCCCACATGACCACATAGACAGATATGGGCTGAGGCCCAAGTAGCAACACATATTTCCATATCACGACGGCAAACACATGCTCGCTGAAGTAAGAACTGAACTGCATCAAAGCGCTGATTGTCCGCGCCTTTAAGCAACATCTTCGTCACCCAGAACTTTCCGCCCGAAAGTGGCGGGATGGCGCGGCGACACGCGGAACTGGTTCGACGATATGGCGAGCCAATGACCGTCTCGACCGTGGCCCACGCGGCCGCGCGCGCTCCCGACGCCGAGGCGCAATTCAGGATCGATCGCCAGGACTTTGCCGCATCCAAGGCAAAACTGTTTGCGAATGAGATCAGGTGGGGACGCTGGCTCGCACAACGCTGCGCAACCGGGATCGACGTAATCCATTGCGGCGAGATACGACCGGTCGGTTACGCGGTCTGGTGGGCGCATAAGAGGACTCAGGTTCCGTACGTGATGTACGTGAATGGAGGCGACTTGCTGCACGAGCGGCGCAAGACATCGCGCCACTGGACCAAACGCGTGAGCGCATATCGACTGTTCAGTGATGCCGCTGCGGTGATCGCCAATTCCGAATGGACTGCGACACTCGCGTACGACGTAATGCGTGAAGTGGGTGTGACAACACCGCCGCCAGTCGCCGCGATCGATCTCGGCACGGACCCGCAACAATTCAATCCCGAGCGCAACACTGGCCAACTCCGCGCCAAACTTGGCATCGGCGCGGCGCCCATGATGCTCACCGTTGCTCGCCTCGTCCCGCATAAGGGTCAGGACACAGCAATTCGAGCGCTTGGATTACTGGCGGATGAATTTCCCGACCTTCAGTATGTAATTGTTGGGAAGGGTGATGATGAATCAAGGCTGCGTTCGGTGGCGGCGGCACTTGGGGTTGCCAAAAGGGTACATCTGGTCGGGCATCTGGATGATGCGTCGCTGGCAGATGCCTATGCTACTGCCAGCGTCTACGTAGGACTTTCGAGGCTCGACAACAGCGTGAACGTCGAGGGATTCGGGATTTCATTCGTTGAGGCTGCTGCTAGCGGGATTCCGTCTGTTGCCGGCAATTCCGGAGGAGTGCGGTCCGCCGTTCGCGACGGCGAAACCGGGATCATCGTGGATCCGTCCGACTCGGCTGCAGCTGCTTCGGCTATAAGCACGATAGTTGGCGACCCCTCGCTCCGCTCGCGCATGGGCGCGGCGGGCCGATCTGCAGTGACGAATCATTTCAACTGGGATCGCGTCGCGTCCGAAACTCGTGCCTTCGTTCATCAGTGCATAAGCTCAGATGCGACACGAGCAGGTGCGCGAGCATCAGCGCGTGCCGAT
>Ga0209483_1001048_pt1 | contig 21908 bp, 12 predicted proteins | sample NGEPerA_FD_184508 | JGI IMG/M metagenome (GOLD analysis project Ga0209483, IMG submission 184508) | Arctic peat soil microbial communities from the Barrow Environmental Observatory site, Barrow, Alaska, USA - NGEE PermafrostL2-A... | ecosystem: Environmental > Terrestrial > Soil > Wetlands >... | reverse complement strand
TGAACGTGGAAGTGGAAAGCCCTGCAATGGAAGGCCCTGTCACGCACGTTGCCGACGCCGCCCCTTATCGCGCGCTCTTGCATCCACCCGGCGCGCGTTGGATCGACGTCATCGACCAGCGCGCGCTGCCGCATGCGCGCGTGGACGTGCGCATAGACAATGTCGCGGACGCTGCACGCGCGATCCGCGAGATGTGGGTGCGCGGTGCGCCGCTGATCGGCGCGGTCGGCGCGTATGGACTCGCGATGGCGCTCGACGACGATCCGAACGACGCAGCGCTTGCCCGCGCGTTCTCAACCCTCGACGCGACCCGCCCCACCGCCGTCAATCTGCGTTGGGCGCTGGCGCGCGTGCGCGACCGTGTTGCGCCGCTGCACGATGCGCTGCGCGCGGCGGCCGCGTGGGACGAAGCCGACCGCATCGCCGCCGAAGACGTGGCGATCAACTACGCGATCGGCCGTCACGGCCTTCCGCTGTTGCGCGCGATTGCCGCGCGCAAGCACGGCGGCGCCGTCAACGTGTTGACGCATTGCAACACCGGCGCGCTGGCGACCTGTGGCTTCGGCACCGCGACCGCGCCGATCTTCCTCGCGCACGCGCAAGGCATCGCTGTGCACGTGCTCGTCAGCGAGACGCGGCCACGGCTGCAGGGCGCCAATCTCACGACGTGGGAGATGCGCGAGCGCGGCATCGCGCATACGCTCGTCGCCGACAGCGCCGCCGCAACGCTGATGCGCGGCGGTGATGTCGACATCGTGCTGGTCGGCGCCGATCGCGTCACCCGCAACGGCGATGTCTGCAACAAGATCGGCACCTATCCGAAGGCGCTCGCCGCGCGCGACAACGACATTGCGTTCTACGTCGCGTTGCCGTCACCGACGCTGGACGCGACGCTCGCCAGCGGCGACGACGTGCCGATCGAAATGCGCAGCGACGATGAGCTGTTGTGGATCGGCGGTCGTGACGAACACGGCGACATCCGGCGCGTGCGCATCGCGCCCGAAGGGACGCGGGCGAACAACCCCGCGTTCGACGTGACGCCGGCGCGGCTGGTCAGCGGGCTCATCACCGAGGCCGGCATTGTCGAGGCGTCGGAAGCGGCGCTGCGCGCGGCGTTTGCCGGTCATTTCCGCCGCGGCGCGGCGATCGGCTGAATGCCGGCGGTCCGGTGCAAGCGCCGGGTGAGCAGCGCAAGCGCGGCCGTCGCTTGCCCCGCAATGGAGATTGAGGCCGGCGGTCGGGTTCAGGCGGCCGTTCATTCGCCTGCAACCAGGTGAGACGGCAGCAAGCGCTCGCGGCGGCTTGTGCGCGCCGCGAGCGGTCCCCGGTCCGTGACTGCGGCGCGAATCTTGCTGCATTCCATTCTCCAGGCAGTTCAGTTATTATGCTATTGTCATAATTCGCGAACATTCCTCACACACCCTCATCCCGGGCTTCTCCCGCAAGCGGGAGAAGGAGCACAGGCGATCATGCGTCCATTGACCAAGGCAGTCCTCGCGTTCGTAACGGCGGCTACGGCCGCGATGGCGAGTGCGCACGGCGACCGCGAAGTCGCCTCCGCAGGACCGATCGCCGCTACCTACGCCAGCGTGGAAGGCGTCGTGCGCAGCATCGTCGTCGACGACGAAGTCGCCGGCACCACGCATTCGTACCGCGTGCTGTCGACACCGGAGGGACTCGACAACCTGCTGCGCGGCGAAATCGGCGACACGCTGGTGGCGGGCTCGCACTACGTGGTGCACGGGACATCCAACGGCAAGTACCTGCAGGCGCAATCCGCCGACCTGATGCCGTCGGCGCGCGTCGGCGCCGCGCCGCTTTCATTCGCGATCGACGGCATCCTGCGCCTCGGTCACATCGACTACCAGAACGGTCACCCCAGCGAGTACTTCTTCGCAGTGTTCAGCGCCGACGGTCACCACAAGCATCTGCGCGGCGCCGAACTGCTCGACGAGCTGAAGAACGGCATGGATGTCAGCACATCCGGCACCATCGCGGCGGATGGCACGTTCGTCGTCGAGCACATCGTCGTGCACCAGCATCCATCGGCCGCGAAAGCCGCTCCGATCACCGGGAAATCCTTGACGACGCGTACCGACACGGTATTCGTCGTTCCGGTCAAGTTTCCGACGAACACCGCCGCGCCGTTCACGTATCCGGCCGAGGCGTTCACCACTGCGTCACTCAACACCGCCGTCTTCGGCACATCGCCGACGAAGAGCGTCGCCGAATATTACAAGGACGTCTCGTTCGGGCAGCAGTTGCTGACCGGCGTGACAGCGAGCGACAAGGGCACTCCGGCACACTGGCTGGCCGCCACGCAGCACCCGCCTGAAGACAGCGGCGGCAACGCCACCTGCGACACCGACTTCATCCAGACGCAAGGCGCCGCCGCAGCGGAGGCCAAGGGTTATACGGCGGCCAACCTGACGCCGGGCTTCAGCTCGCCGGGGAGCACCGCCCCAGTGAATCACGTCGTGTTCGTGTTCACGACGGCGGGCTTCAATTGCGGATGGTCGGGACTGGCCTACATCGGCTACGGCCTCGCGTTCATCAACCAGTCGTCGCAGCTGCTGGTGATCGGGCATGAGCTCGGTCACACGTTTGGCCTTTATCACGCGGGGAGCCTCGACTGCGGCAACAATCCGATCGGAGGCACCTGCTCAGTTTCCGAGTATGGCGATCCGTTCGACGTGATGGGCAACATCAACGCGATGCATTTCAGCGCATTCCAGAAGCAGAATCTCGAGTGGATCACGAATGCCAGCGTCGTCACGCATGCCGGCGGCACGGCGACGTATACGCTGAGTCCTATCGAATCCGGCGGCGGATCGCAATACGCGATCCGCATCCCCGCGGGACCGAACCGCACGTATTTCGTCGAGTACCGGCAGCCACTGGGCTTCGACAGCGCAATACCGACCGCCAACGCCGACGGTGCGCAGGTGCGCGTCGTACGTCCGCTCGAAATCCTGTGCTCGACCTGCGACTCGGGCAACAACGATACCGAGCTGCTCGACATGTCGACGACCACCAGCACGTTCAACGACGCCGTGCTCACCACCGGCACGCGCTTCGTCGATGCGTACTACGGCGTGATCGTCGATGTGCTGTCGCGCACGGCGACCGCGCTGGATGTGAAGGTGACATCGCTCGGCAAGACGCCCAACCCCGATTTCGACGCCAGCGGGACGACGGACCTGTTGTGGAACAACAGCAGCAGCGGGCAAACCTCGATGTCGCTGATGAACGGCCTCACGGCTTCTTCCACCACCGCGCTGCTTGCCGACACCTCGAAATCGGTCACACACACCGGTGACCTCGATGGCGACGGCAAGACCGACCTCATCTGGCGGACGACGTCCGGGACCACCAGCGCGTGGTTGATGAATGGCGCCACCATGACGGCGTCGAAGGATCTGTTGAGCGACCCGAACTGGTCGGTGCAGTTCGTCGCCGACTTCGACGGCGACGGCAAGCAGGACATCGTGTGGCGCAACAGCGTCACCGGCATGACGACCATCTGGTTGATGGATGGCCTGACGATGAAGTCGTATGCCGTTATCTACACCGATCCCCAATGGCAGATCACGCACGTCGGCGACTTCAACGGCGATGGCAAGGCCGATCTCGTCTGGTACAACGCGACGACCGGAATGACGTCGATCTGGCTGATGAACGGATTGTCGGTGCTTTCGACGCGCGTCGTGCAGATAAGTCCCAACGGCTGGCGCGTCACGCAAGTCGGCGACTTCGACGGCGACGGCAAGTCGGACCTGGTGTGGAGCAACCCATCGACCGGCGCGACGTCTATCTGGCTGATGAATGGAACCGGCTACTCGTCGTACGCGTTGGTCCCTGCGAGCGCTGGGTACCAAGTCACGCAGGTGGGCGACTTCGACGGCGACGGCAAGGACGACCTCGTATGGCGCAACGACGCGACCGGCGCCACGTCGATATGGCTGATGAACGGCACGTCGATCAAGGCGAGTGCCACGGAGCTCGTCGATCCCAACTGGTCGGTCACGCAAGTCGTGGACACGGACGGCGACGGCAAGTCGGACCTGGTGTGGAGAAACGCATCGACCGGCGCGACATCGTTGTGGCTGATGAATGGAACGGCAATGCGTACGTATGCCGTCATCAGCACAGTGCCGGCGATGGCAGTGGTCCCGGCACAGCCGCAGTAGCGCGCCTGAATCCGGCCGGGGCACCGCGGCGCCATTCCGTCATCGATGACGATGGCATAGACTGGCGCCGTGCCGCGCGCCGCGCGCGGCGTCACGGAAGGTCGACGATGCGCCGGTCATCTTTGCACGCTTACATGGGTTACCTCGCGCTGCTGGCGGCGCTGGTATCCCCCGCGCCGGCGCGCGCCTACGACTGGCTGCAGTTCAACGGTGATCCCGGCCACGCCGGGAACAACGTGCTGGAACATCAACTCGGGGCCGCTAACGTCGCGACGCTCGCGCAGCGGTTCAAGGTGGCATTGCCTGCGACGGCAGCCGGAGCACCGGTCGCGTTGCGCGGCGTGGCACTGCCGACCGGTCCGACGGACATGCTGTTCGTCACCACGCAAGCCGGCGACATCGTGGCGCTGAACGCCGCCACCGGCGCACAGATCTGGACGCAGGCGCATGGTCCGGGGACCTGCAGGATCAACAACACCGGCGGCTCCTGCTACACGACGTCGTCGCCTGCACTCGATCCCAATCGGAATTACGTCTACAGCTATGGGCTGGACGGCTACGTACACAAGCATGCCGTCACCAACGGCGCCGAAGTCACCACCGGCGGCTGGCCTGAACTGACAACGCTGAAGGGGTACGACGAGAAGGGCTCGTCTGCGCTCGCCGTCGCGGCATCAGGCGGCACATACTGGCTGTACGCAGTCCACGGCGGCTATCCCGGCGACCAGGGCGACTATCAGGGACATGTCACCGCGATCGACGTTGCCACCGGGTCGCAGAAAGTCTTCAACACGATGTGCAGCGACACCGCCGCGCACTTCGGTCCGGTCCCTGCACAGGGCGGTCCAACGCCGCCAAATCCTTATTGCACGACCGCGCGCTCCGCGATCTGGTCGCGGCCGGGCGTCATTTACGACAGCGCGCTTCGGCGAATTTTCGTTGCGACGGGCAACGGCCTATACACGGGCAGCGCCGCGGAACACAACTGGAGCGAGTCGGTACTGGCATTGAATCCCGACGCCACCGGCAGTGGCGGCAAGCCGATCGATGCCTACACGCCGTCGAATTTTCAGGCCCTCGACAACGCGGATGCCGATGTGGGCAGCACCGTGGTGGCGATCCTCTCCGCGCCTGCGGGGTCTGCGGTTGCCAATATCGGCGTGCAAGGCGGCAAGGATGCGATGCTGCGGCTGGTGGACTTGTCCAACCTGAGCGGCCAAGGGGGGCCCGGTCATCTCGACGGACAATTGGGCGACCCGTTGCCGACGCCGCTGGGTGGCGGCGTCTTCGCGCAACCTGCCGTGTGGGTCGATCCAATCGACAACGCGAGCTGGGTATTCGTCGTCACGTCGCAAGGGCTGGCCGCGCTGAAGCTGCAACTGGGAACGGGCGGCGCGCCGTACCTGGCAACGCAATGGACACTCGCGTACGGCGGTACCTCGCCTGTCATTGCGAACAACGTCCTGTACTACGTCGGCGGCGGCCTGCTGCGGGCGCTGGACTCGCGTACCGGCAACCTGTTATGGAGCAGCCCCACGGGACAGCTCGGATCCATTCATTGGCAAAGCCCGATCGTGTTTCACGGATCGGTCTACGTGACGGACGAAAACGCGCATCTGACTGCCTATGCGCCGCTGGCGCAGCCGGCGTCGGTCGGATTCGATTTCGACAGCAACGCCAAGGCCGACCTCGCATGGCGCAACGCGGCGAACGGCCAGACGTCGCTCTGGTTGATGAACGGGCTCTCTGCGGCATCGACGGCGACGATATCGACCGACCCGACGTGGACAGTCACGGCCACCGGTGACCTGGACGGCGACGACAAGACGGATCTCATCTGGCGCAGCACCGCCGGCGCAACCCGCGCGTGGCTGATGAACGGAACTGCGGTCAAAGCATCCGCGACGCTGCGAACCGATCCCGCCTGGACAGTCGAATTCGTCGCCGACTTCAACGGCGACGGCTGCAGCGACCTGCTGTGGAGAAATACCTCCACCGGCGCGGTTGAAATGTGGCTGATGAATGGGCTCACCGAAGTTGCGAGTGCCGTCATTTACACCGATCCCAACTGGCGCGTCACGCACGTCGGCGACTTCAATGGCGACGGCAAAACGGATCTCGTCTGGCACAACGCGACGTCGGGCCAGACTTCGATCTGGCTGATGGACGGATTGACGCGGCTTGCCTCGCAGGTCGTCCAGGCCAACACGGATTGGTCGGTCACCACCGTGGGCGACTTTAACGGAGACGAAAAATCCGATCTCGTCTGGCACAACGCGGTAAGCGGAGCGACGTCCCTGTGGCTCATGAACGGAACGGCCGCTATGTCGTACGCCGTGGTGCTCGTCGACCCGAATTTCCAGGTGACGCACGTCGGCGACTTCAACGCGGACGGCAAGGATGATCTCGTCTGGCACAACAGCGCCACCGGCATGACCACCGTGTGGATGATGGATGGCGTGAACCGTACCTCCTATGCGATTGTGCAGGCCGACAAGAGCTGGTCGGTGGTCGATGTCGCGGATAACAACGGCGACGGCAACGCCGACCTGCTGTGGGCAAACTCGACAACCGGTGCCGTATCCTTATGGTTGATGAATGGGGCGACGTTCGGTTCCTACGCCGTCATCAACTCGAATGCGTCGCTGAGTCTGGTGACGAGGGTCGCACCGTAGCGCGCTACGCCACGTCAAACGCCCAAACAGCAAAATTTTGATGTTATCGACGTCGCAGCGGACCCGGGTCCTTCCCAGCGCCTGGTTCATTGCCGTGCTGCTCGCGCTGTGGTCCTATTGGGTATGGCCGGATATCTCGATCCCGCTTGCTGGCGTACGGTACTCGCAACGTGACGCGCGTGCCCAATCCATGAAAACCGGGCAACCGATCCTGGCACCTTCCGCGTGCCATTTGGCCGCGAGCGACGCATGACAATCTCGATCGTCATCCCTGTATTCCGCTCGCAGGCCAGCTTGCGCGCACTCCACGACCAGGTGGTCACGGCAGTGACGCCGCTGGACACTGACTTCGAGCTCATCCTGGTCGAAGACGACGGAAAGGACGGATCCTGGGAGGTCATCGAGTCGCTCGCGGTTGAGGACCGCCGCGTGCGCGGCATTCGACTGCTGCGCAATTCGGGGCAGCACAATGCGCTGTTGTGCGGCATACGCGCCGCAACGCGCGATATTGTCGTGACGATCGACGACGACCTGCAGAATCCCCCCGATCAGATTCCGATTTTGCTCGAGAAGCTGCAATCCGGCCACGACGTCGTCTACGGCACGCCGCAACGGGAGCAGCACGGACTTTTGCGCGATCTCGCGTCGCGCATCACGAAGCTCGCACTGGCGAGTTCGATGGGTGCGGCCACTGCGGCCAACGTCAGCGCATTTCGAGCGTTCCGATGCCCGCTGCGCGACGCATTCGCCGACTATCGGGGTCCCACGGCCAACATCGACGTATTGCTGACGTGGGGAACGACGCGTTTTGCAGCCGTTAAAGTCCGCCACGACCCGCGACGTGTCGGCCAATCGAACTACACGTTTCGCAAGCTGGTGCACCACGCGTTGAACATGATGACCGGGTTCTCGGTGATTCCGCTGCAACTGGCGAGCGTCGCCGGAATCCTGCTGGGCCTGCTGGGTTTCGGCATTCTCGCATTCGTCGTGTTTCGCTTCATCCTGTATGGCAGCGACGTTCCCGGTTTCACGTTCCTGGCGGCGGTCATCGCCATTTTCTCCGGCGCGCAGTTGCTGGCACTCGGCATATTCGGCGAATATCTTGCACGCATGCATTTCCGCAGCATGGATCGACCGCCGTACGCCGTTGCCGAGCGCACGGCCGCCCGCTGACCGCATGGCGCGCATTCGACCGCTCCAGTTCTCGATCGACGGCACCGCATTTCGCTGTTCGCTGAATCCCTGGGACAGCGAGATCTTCGGCTTTCCCGTGGCTCTGGTCGAAAGGCGAAGCGCAGTCGCGGCTGTTCAATCCGACCACTTCCCCGCGCCGCTTTCCAACTGGCTGGCGAAACATCGCGTGCGCGTCGCGAGCTGCCGACTGCCCTGCACGCTGCTGCGCGAATCGATGCGGCTCGAAGAGGCAGGGTTCCGCTTCATCGAAGTCGTGCTGCATCCCTGCATGGACCGCCTGCAACAGCGCAGGCTGAACGCCGGCGGACTGCAGGTCCGCGAGGCGCGCGGGACGGTGCTCGCCGGGATTGCCGACATGGCCGCCGGTGCATTCGGCAACGAGCGCTACCACACCGATCCACGGCTCGACACGGCGCTCGCGAACGCGCGCTACGCGCAGTGGGTACTCAATAGTGCCAAGGCGGCGCACACACGCGTATTGGGCATTTTCGACGATGCGGAGCTCGTCGCGTTCTTTGTGTGCAAGGACAGCGCCGCGGGACGCGTCGAGTGGCTGCTCACCGCCGTCGCTCCCACGCGACAGGGTCAGGGAGTTGGATTGCGCGCGTGGCAGACGATGCTCGCCTGGCACCAGTCGCAGGGCCGTGAGACGATCGTGACGACCATAGCGTCGCGCAATGTGCGCGTGCTGAACCTCTATGCAAAACTGGGATTCCGTTTTCTCCCGCCGGAGATGACGTTCCATTGGGTCGCAGCCTGAAACGATGAAGGTATGCCCCCGTTGCGACGCGGCAATTACGCTTCCCACGTGGCGTTGCGCCGGATGCGGCTGGCAGGCGGATACGGTTGGCAGCTTTCCGGCGCTCGCCCCCGCGCTCGCCGAGTCGTCGCAATCGTACCGGCCTGAATTCCATGCCGAGCTCGCGTCGCTGGAAGCCGGAAACTTCTGGTTTCGCGCGCGCAATCGCCTGATAATCGACGCATTGCGCGACCATTTTCCGGATATGACTTCGATGCTCGAAATCGGCTGCGGGACAGGCTTTGTGCTCGCAGCCATTCGCAGCAACTTTCCCGCCGCGATATTGACCGGCACCGAGTTGCTCGGCAGCGGACTGGTGGTGGCGGCGGCGCGGGTGCCCGGCGTGCAATGGCTGCAGGCCGACGCGCGCCGACTGCCATTCGTCGACGAGTTCGAGTGCGCCGGCGCATTCGATGTGCTCGAACATATCGACGACGACAATGCCGTGTTGCAGGCGTTGCACCGTTCGCTGCGCCCTCGCGGCGGCGTCGTGATCAGCGTCCCGCAGCACCCGTGGCTGTGGAGCGACCGGGACGCACTGGCGCGACACGTGCGGCGTTATGGCGCGCCGCAATTGAAGCAACGAATGGAAAGCGCCGGCTTTGGCGTGATCGCGCTGCGCTCGTTCGTGTCGCTGCTGCTACCGGTGGTCTGGCTGACGCGTCGCCTTGCCAGGCGTGCCGATGCCGATGACGCACTTTCGGAATTGCGGATCCCGCGCGTCGTCAATGGCGTCTTCGGCGCGGTGATGCGCGTGGAGCGCGCAATGGGACGAATGGGCGTTCGCTTTGCCGTCGGGTCGTCGCTGCTCGCCGTCGGCAGGAAGCGTTGATGGCCGCACCGATCCCGTTCAATCGCCCCTACATGGCGGGCAAGGAGCTCGAATACATTGCCGAAGCCCATGCCAACGGGCATTTGTCGGGGGACGGCGAATTCACGAAGCGCTGCCAGCTCTGGCTCGAGCAGCGCCTGCACGTGCACAAGGCGTTGCTCACGCACTCCTGCACCGCCGCGCTGGAGATGGCTGCAATACTCGCGGACATCGGACCCGGCGACGAAGTAATCATGCCCTCGTACACGTTCGTGTCGACCGCAAACGCCGTCGTGCTGCGCAGCGGCGTCCCGGTATTCGTCGACATTCGCGGCGACACGATGAACATCGACGAAACCCTGATCGAACCGGCGATCACATCGCGAACACGCGCCATTGCCGTGGTTCATTACGCCGGCGTCGGCTGCGACATGGACTCCATCATGCGAATCGCCGACCGGCACGGCTTGATGGTCATCGAGGATGCGGCGCAAGGCGTGATGTCGGCTTACAAGGGACGTCTGCTGGGCTCCATCGGGCAGCTCGCTGCCGTATCGTTCCACGAGACGAAGAATGTCATTTCCGGCGAGGGCGGTGCGCTGCTGATCAACGACGAGCGAATGGTCGAGCGCGCAGAGATCATCCGCGAAAAGGGAACCGATCGCAACCGGTTCTTCCGTGGAGCCGTCGACAAATACACGTGGGTGGACGTCGGCTCGTCGTTTCTGCCGAGCGAATTGATCGCGGCATTTCTCGCGGCCCAACTGGAGCATGCCGACGCAATCACGCAGGCGCGTCTCGCGCTCTGGGACAATTATCATGCCGCGCTCGCGCCGCTGGAAGCGCGCGGGAAGCTGCGTCGCCCGGTGATTCCTGCGGACTGCACGCACAACGCGCACATGTACTACATTTTGCTGGAGAGCGCAGCCACGCGTGCGCGCGTCATCGCCGACTTGAAGCGCGACGGCATCCACGCCGTCTTTCACTACGTTCCGCTGCATTCGTCGCCGCAGGGACGACGCCATGCACGCGCCCAGGGCAGTTTCGCCAACACGGACGCCGCGGCCGACAGGCTGCTGCGTCTTCCGATGTGGCTGGGATTGGAGCCGGACCAGCAGCGGGTCATCGACTCGCTCGTACGCAGCGTTTGACGCGACACCACGTCACAGAGCGATTGGTGCTCTGTCGTTTCGATGTACAGCGGCCTGATGGCCATTTTGCGGCGAACGTCGCGTCATCCGGTGTGACGTAGGCGACATGACGGGTGTTGCCGATGGCAAACTGCGTGTCGCCCTTGCAGTTCGACCCGATTGCACGTGCGGTGATGCCAAGTCCCCGATGCCGGAAGGACAGATCGCAGAACGCCGGCACTATGTTTCACTTCTTGGAACGGGGCTCGATCCGGATCCAGTCGAACATCACGCCAAGCGTACGCTCGTCGTCGTTCATACCCAACGATTTTGGGGTGACCACCCGGTCTACCGTGAAGACAATCCGTGTGTCGTCAGGGTCCGCGTCTACTACTCCGGCGCATATCGCTCCCGCATATATCACGGCTCCTCCAACATCGGGACGCGCCACCAACGTCACCGGGTGACCATTCACAGCGACTTGCAAACTAGAAAGAATATCGGGCGACATTGCTGCGACAATACGAAACTGCATGCGGTAGTCGGTACCGCCTTCCAGCCACAGGTCGAGCGTCGATTCGGGTCCGGAAGTCCACATGCGTGATTGCTCGGGCTGCGACCAGCCGGCGCCTGGCGCCGGGCGATCGAATTCGAATCGGTAGGATGACAGCATCCGCTTGCGCGGATAAGTGGGCTTAAACGGCCAACGCGTAAAGAGGGTGTGTACGCGCGGCGGAGGCGACGCGTTCACGTCAACATGCGATTTCGGGTTGTAACTTTCGTTTGTCTCGTCGGAAGTGTAAGCTTCGATACTGTCGAGGAGTTTCACGCCTTTTGTTCCGTCCTCGAAAATCAGCAACGAATCGTACGGAAAGTATCGACGCACTTGCTTTCCGTTTCCCAAATACACATAGGACACCGTTACACCGTTCGTTCCGAACTCACATTCTTCGCTAGAAGCGCCGCGTGGTCGAAAATGAGGAGCGCAATATGCCGCGCGCAGATCGACGCCGTGATAAACGTACTGAAGCTGCGCCTCGAGGCAATCGCCGATCGACGTGCATCCACTCCAGGCCTGAAACGCTGATGCGGGTGTTTTGTCGATTAACAAAAAGGCTACGGATGACGTGACTTCTGGTGCGGCGCTGACGATGCCCGCCAGAATGGCTTGCTGGCGTTGCGTCTGGGCGAAATAGATGCCATGTTGACTGAGAGCATGGATGCTGCCCACCGCAAATAATACCCCGGATAGAGCGACAAAGATCGGTCTAGCCTTGGATCGAAAGAGCGACGCCGCGATCCAGCATGCAACGGCCACTGTAAGCGATGCGCCGATTGACGAGTAAATGAATACGCGCCAGTTCGTATTCCGCCAAGTGGTCGGCAGAAACATCGCGAATCCAAGCACGGTGATCGCTACGCCTGTACCTGCCAGTATCCAATACCTTGAGTCCTTCGTGGCTGCGTACGATTTCTGCCCTCGCCCGGATAGTACCCATGCGAGCGGAGCGAACACGAACAGTGCGAGAGCAATCGCAATTTTCAGGTACGGATCGTCGAGAGGTGGCACTGTCGTCGCTTGCGTCCAGCCGCTCCAGAAGTTTCGCGTCAATGCGCGGCCGATGCTCTGGGAAAAGACATAAAAGTCGTGAGAATAGTCGTGGCCGAGACCGGATGATCTGATCAGCGCGCCCTGATAGGCATCGGGATCGCGCACTACACGCCAAAGCGCGAACGCAAAGAAAGTTGGAGCCGCCCACCAAGCCAGCGAAAGGAGTGCAGTGCGGCGAGTGAATGCGCGCCGCATACAAAGGACCATGGCAGGGCCGCAGAGCATTATCAGGAAGCCTCCGTCATAGATCGCCAAGCTCAAGACCTGCATCACAACCATTGCGATAATTCGCTGCCACGTCGCTTTCCGTATGGAAGCCGTCAGCAGGCATAGCGAAATCAACAGGAAAAACACACCTGCGTGAATATTGGTGGCGCGTAGCGTGTAGGTTGCATCGTCGGCTGGATAGACGAGCATTAGTGCGGCGGCAACAAAAGCCACTGCTCGATTCGCAGGCGGTAAATTCGCGACCAACCAGAACAGAGCCGCGGATGCGCCGAAGATCAGCAGCGCTTGCAAGATGTTCATCCCGAGAAAGGAGCCCGGCGTCAGCCAATGGGCAACTACCATCGGCGCCTGGAACAACGGTCTATTGGAAGGATGGACGTACAACTGGCTCAGCACGCCCAGGCTGTCGGCTCTCACCACGACAAACCATTCTTCGAACGTGCCGGACACTCGCCAGCCGAATGGGGCCCAAAAGGCACACGTTATAGCGGCAAGCGCTACGAGTACTGGCAGGTAGACCCAACATGGACGCATTGAGGTGACGCGTAGATTCATCTAATGCGGTCTCTTTGGACCCAGACTTCACCCGATCGGGCTTCTCCGGAGTTCTGTGTGAGAGCCATATTGTGGCTGAAAGACGCCTGCATGCCTCGCAGGATGAAGAACTCGATAGAGCTTGCATCGGCGCTGTTGGCATCCTGGGCGTTGCTTGACGGCCCGGTGGCCGGGCCGAAGACGCAGTAGCAGTTCGAGGATGAGTTCAAGGGGCTGAAAAAGGCGGTGCAGGAACGCAAGCTGGGTACGCGGCTGATGCTGACGGCGAGCGGCGCTTCGAGGGTTTCGACGACAAGGTCATCGCTATGTACGGGGGGCACATCCGGCGGACATTGCGCTGGCACGCTGCAGTCAATTTGCAGCATTCGTCGAGGAGCCGGCAGTCATCGCGGGCGCGGCCCGGCGCAGCCTGCGCCGTAGCCTCAGCATCGGACTTTCCACAAGCATGTACATCGTAAAGGCAATCGCCACGGTGATGGCGAGGAAAGCGACCGTGTTTGCAACCCCATTTACACGCCCGCCAAAGAAGGCCCCCATGACGAGGAAATGACTGAGAAAGACCCCATAGCTCAGGTTGCCGAGCATGTCATCGAGTGGTCGTCGCGGGCGATAGGCAACCGTGTTGACGACAAGGATGCCGGCGACGAGACCAATCAGCGTTTCGCGGTTATAGGGAAGCTTGAGCGTGCCGTGCAGTTCCAGAACGAACGCCAACGCTACAACGGCCATCGACACGATGAGGCACGCCGCCATGCCCCGCGAGCGCCGGTCGGTGCGCTGATGAATGTCGAAAAGCCACGACCCCAAAAGAAACATCCACAACACGCCAGGTAGCAGACGATATCCATACCAATCTGAATTGATCGACCCCATCGACGCGGCCACGTAGACCACCGAGCTTGCGATAAGCACCGGAAACCGAAGCCCGGCAAGAAGCACCAGTGGGAAGACAATGTAGAACTGGACCTCGGCGCCCAGCGACCATGCCGGCGGAATGAGCGTGAAATGATCCGAGTGGTTGAACATGAAGAAATTCAACGGCACGACCAGGGCGTTCTCCAGTAGATTGCGCAATGTTGGTGTTGTGCGCAGATAGTCGGCGCGCGCGCCGCTTAGCGCGAACCAGACGAGCGTGATGATGGCGATGACAAGATAGTGCGGGTACAGGCGAAGCACGCGATCACGGTAAAAGCCCGTTATCTTGTCGGCGCGCGCATAGTGCGCACGGAAAAGTCCCGTCATGACGTAGCCGGACACGAGATAGAAGCCGACGACCGCGACGACACCCGGATTGAGTCCCATTACCCCGACGCCAATGTGGCTGAGGGCAACCAGCATTGCGAGACACAATCGGTAGGTACCGAGCATCTGCGCTAGCACGCCAAGCAGCAACGCGCAGCGCGCGCAAGACGTCGCGCGGGGGGCGTCGACGCTGCATAAATGCGATCGTGCGCGTTCCCGGTCGTCAGCGGATCTTTCCCACTCGTCTTAGGGCGTTTTCCCATTGAATGTCGCATTCGACAGGATTCTACGGCCCCGGCACTCGACACATGCAACTTAAGTGATGCGGGGAGACAAATTTCGCGAAATACTATATCTTGGCGCTGGCAAATTCCAAGTCCGATCGTCATAGGAGCTGGGCATGAATACACGTCGAATGATGCTGGGTTGGTTCATTGCCATAAGCGCGGCGGCGGTGATGCCGGCGCTTGCGCAAACCACGGCAGGTGCGGGTACGGTCGTCGTTCTACCCACAGTGGCGTACATCCCCGGGGCCTACACGACAACCGTTTTTGTACGCAACCCGAACTCGAACCCCGTGACGCTGAGCGTCCTCTACTACCAATCGGACAGCGCATCTCCGCCCGGCGACGGCAGCCCATTGACCTGCACGCCACTCACAGTTGGCGCCAATCTCGCAGTGCAGTTCGATTTGTCAGCCCAATGTACATTCGTGAGCAGCGACAATTTCGGCCAGTTGCTGTTGGTGGATTCCACAGGTACATATAAGACGAATCGGTTCTACGCCTACTCGCGATCACAGGAGAGCAACGGCAATGGCTTCAGCGTGGAGGGCTTCCCGGTAGGTAATTTTTCTGGCGCCAGCTCCGATGTGCTGGGGTTGCAGCGTACGGCGGCCGCGCCGCATTACCGTTCGAATTGCTTCGTTGGCGCGCTTGCGGAACCGGTGGACTACCAGATCATTCTGCGCCAGGGCGAGACTGGTGCTGTTCTCGGTGGCGCCATAAGTGGCACCTTGGACGCCTATCATACCGTCCGTATTCTCGACGTGTTCGGCCCGACCGGCGCCGATGTGCCGGGAAGCGCCGACTTGCAGAATGTGCGCGCTACGTTCTCGACCTCGACGGCAAACAGTCCCGCCTACATCGGCTTCTGCACGCTGGAAACCAGCGACAACGGCAGCGCCGACTTCCGCGTGGCGAAATCGGAATCCGCCAATGACAACCGCCAGAGTCGGCTTGCGTGCTATGGCATGGACAGTTGCGGCGCCTCGCTACCAAGCATCACCAACCCGGCGCAGATCACCGGCGCCGGCACGAAGAACATTCACTACGCGATCTTCGATCAACCCGATTTCGTCAAGTGTGATCTCGTCAGCAACGACCTCGCCGACCTGCAGATGACTTTGCGCGGCCCGGGTGACCCGCTCACGTCGCCTCAATTCGCACTGCCGGCGGGATACGACACGCCGCCCTATACATCCGGGGGCAGCGGCCAGACGGGCTTCTATGTCTACACCGGCGAAAAGAGCATGATAGACTCTGGCAGCACGACGCGCTGGTATATCGACGTATCGTTCCGTGGCGGCGGCGATGCCGGGAACCTGCCGATCGCCTACGGCATCAAGTGCACATCGGGCAACGGAATTACCGTGCCTTGGCTCGGAACCACTGCGCCGACGCCCTGAAATTGCGCCGCGTCGGCCGCATCGTCGTGCAATGAATGTGCGGCGGCGTGGCGCAGGATCAGTGCAGCTCGAGGCGCATGAGACCGATGCCGAGCAGGCGGCCGTCACCGGACACGCCGGCCTCCATCGGTGAAGTCGGCATAGGCGGGGTGATTTCGATCGTGTATTGGCTGCCGTCGGTGACGATATCGATGTCGACTGTCGAATCGCTTTCGCCGATTCGCCAAAGGTAATGGGCGTCGCCAATCCTGATCCGGAATTCGTTACCGCAGTTGGCGCCAAATGCGCGCGCCGTGAGACTGAGCGTCGAGTGACGTGGCAGCGGCCTGCAGAATTCAAGCAGCACCGACGGCGCGATCTTGGCGTCGGACCATCGCCCCCATACCTCGGCAACCGATACCCCGTTCACCGTGGCAAGCACCGGTGGCCAGTCGTCTCTCGAGAAGTCCACGACGCATTGCAACGGTTCAACAGCGAGGGGATCCATCGTGCGGGCGGTCACGGGTAGCCACGTTGTACAGTCGGCATGACCGGCCACCGCGTCCATCAGCAGGTTCGTCGATTCGGCCCATTCGCGACAATGGATCAACGCCCCATTGGGGAGCTTGTCGCGGCTCGCGAGGTCGAGCCAGTTGATAATCGCGTCGGCGAGATCACGCGCTGCAGGACCGTGAAAATAGAAGGCTCCGTCACCGGCAACTTCCCGGAACACCGGCAGGTCGCGGGCGATGACCGGGATCCCATGCCGGGCGGCCTCGACGATCGGCAGTCCGAAGCCCTCTCCGTGCGACGCCGCGAGCAGTGCCACGCAATGCCGGTAAAGCATCGCGAGAAACTCGTCGCTCGCACGTTCGACGCGCAGCAACCGCCGCCCGGCTTCGGGATGGGCGGCGATCATCGCTTCGATGTCTTCGGTCATCCACCCACGCTTGCCGACGATGACGAGTCCCACATCGATGTCGTCACGCCAGAGTTCCGAGAACGCTTCGATCGCCTGCCGATGACCCTTGCGCGGCTCGACAGTGCCGACCATCAGGAACGTCCGACGCGCCGCCATCGCGGTCAACACGGCGTCGGCAGCCTCGTGAGCACCATTTGTGGACATACTCTTTTCGATATCGCAACCCAGCGGAAAATGTGCGATCCGCAGCGGTAGCACGCGCTCGGGCCCGAACTGGTCGAGCCACATCGCAAGCTCGCCGGCAACATCGCGCGAAATGCAGATCAACCGGTCCGCCAGCGCCGCTGCGGTGATCAGCCACCCCAGGTGTTGCTGCGCAATGCCGTACGGGAACCACTCGGAATGCTGCTGCGGCAGCAGATCGTAGACTACGATGGCGATGCGCACGCCACGATCGCGGTAGGTGCGCAGCGCCTCGTGCGCGAGCGGAATTGCAACCGGCGACCACGTGAGCCCGAGGAAGATGTCGCCACCGCGCGGTTCGACTTCGAGGTCGGCGTCCTCCGGCGGAAGGCCCAGCCATTGCGACATGAAACACCGTGCGAGCACGAACCTGCCATCGGTGAAGCGCACGGGTTCGATCTGCATCCCTGGTGGTGGTGCGTCGATGAGGTGCTGCAGCACCGCGCGCGCAACACGCTCGATGCCCGTCCTCAAGTCGACTTCGACCAGCGGCGTCACGTCGACGAACAATCGCGCTGGACCGGGTAGCCGAAGGTTGGCGGCGAACGAGCGAGCGATGGCCGGAATCGCACTGTCGCCGTTGACACCGGCATCGGCAACTTCGGCAAGCGCCGTCACTGTTTCCGAATAGCGGGTACGCGGACCGTCGGCGGCGAAGCGCTCGATCGCGCGTGCATAGAGCATTGCCACGTGCGCAGGTGCGTGATGATCCACGATGTATGTCCGCGCCTCGCGCGACAGTCGCGCGCGCAGTTCAGGATCGTCGTACAGGCGCTGGAGCACCGTCGTGAGCTCCGCCGTCACCAAGGTCGATTCGATTCTGACCGCCGCACTCGCCGGCAGCTCCGCCATGGCGCCGCAGCCGTTGGTGACGAGCGGCAGTCCGTGAGCGAGGCAATCAAGTGCGGCACCCGAGGTCTCGCCGCGCGATTCGCTGCGCAGTTGTACGGCGACGTCGGTCGCCGCGAGGTAATCGGCCATCGTCGCGTCATCGACGTAGCCGGTGATCGTGATCTGCGCAGCGCCCATGGATTGCGCGATACGCTCCTTCAATTCGCGGTGATAGCGATCAGCATGGCCATGGCCGACGATCAGGAGCCTGCTACCGGCGGCGGCGGCCATCGGCGTTGCCGACCATGCGTCGACGAGTTCGTGCAGCAGCTTGATGTGATTGATGAATCCGAAGCTCGACACGACGAATTCGTCAGCCCCGATAGCGAGCCGCCGTCGCGCCGCGGCGCGATCGATGCCGGCTTCCACCTCCCTGCACAAGGTGGCACACGCCACCGGCGGCTCCAAATAGCGGTGGAACCGCTGGCCGACGAGCCCGGCTGCGAAATCGGAGTGCACGATGATGCCATTCGCTTCGTCCAGCACCCGCGCATTGCAGGCGTAGCGTCGGGTGATGTCCGCATGCGCGGCACCGCCGCGTGGCATGCTCGCCGCACCGTAGCCGTGGTCGTCGAGCAGGTAGCGATGCAGCATTCCGCGCGTGCCCGGTTGCCCATCGAACCAGCTGACAAGATCGCCGATGTACACGTCGTGCATGACCACCGTGCCCGGGAAGTCGCGCACGAGGTCGGGGATGTCGGCATGGAACGGCGAATTGCCCATGTGATAGAGCACGCGGTCGTAGTCATCGCGGTGATCGACAAACCAGCCGATAGATCGCAGGGGAGTCGCCTCGGCCGATGGCGGCAAGTCCACCACCGGCTGGTCGGTGACGAGCTCGATGTCGTAGAACTGCGCGAGCGCCGGCAGCAGCCTCGCGTTGTAGGTCGCGACACCGGAGTGCTCGGGCGGCATCGGCGATACGAACGCAAGCCGGCATCGCGGGCGCGTAGCGATATCGACATCGAAGACCGTCACGCCGCTGCGCCCCGTCGCGCTCGCACAACCCGCGAGTATCGTCCCAGCCAGTGTGCGAGGATCGCGCAGGAACGGACGAGACACATTGCGTATCCGCTCGGCGGGCGCGCCGGCGCGCTGCAACGCCGCAGCCATCGTCGCCGATTCGACGTAGATCGCCGCGGCAGCGGCGATATCGGAGGCTCCCACGCGCGGTCGCGGGTCATCGGCCATCGCAATTGCGTCGCCTGGTCGGATCGCAGCCTGCATCCACAGCATCACCGTAGGCGCTGTGCAGGCGAGATGGCCAACCGAACAAACGACAACGTCACCGGGATCCACGTAGCCCGCAGGCGTGATGATCCAATCCGGCTCGAGGTCGCGTATCACCGATTCACGGATGAGCTTGGCAGCAGCCAGTGGCAACCGGCGCCCTCGCGGGACCCTCGCGCCACCGAGCTCGCACACCACCGCGATTTTCCCGGCGTCGTCGAGGGCGGGAAAATCGCGCCGAAGGCGGGAGATCATGTGCGGTGCGCGATCGGCTAGCAGGATCCGCACGTCGTGGCCAACCGCTAGGTCGATGAGTCCATGCGCAATCTGCAAGGCGGCCGCGCGCACACCGCCGTCGACGAGTTCGCTTTGGCAAACCTGCAGATCGATGACAATCCGCACGCTAGCGGGTACCGCCCGGCGGCAACGATCGGCGGCGGCGCTCGCGCTCGAGATCGGCGACCACGCGCTCGACGCGCGGCGAACGCACGATCGGTTGCGCGCGGTTGCCGGCCACTTGCGCAGTCGCGAGCAGGCGAACGACGCGGGACTCGAACCGCCTCAGCAGCCGCTTGAGACCCGGAAAGCCGCTGAGCGCGGCACCCACGCGCCGCCTCAGCATTGCGTTCACGTGTCCTTGCTCAACGATCGCCACGCGCATGCGAAGGCCGGCACTTCGCGATGCAATCGCGCAGCTGTCTGGTATCGCCTCCGACATCGCGACATCTTGACCGACCCTTTGTTATTGAACCGCGGTGAGTTGATGGTCGAAGGCAGCGGCCCCCGACCGCTCATTGAGCCGGCTTCATCCCGCGACCGATTCTCGATTTTGCGCCGATTCTAGCAAATGCCATCGCGTCAATGCGGGCGCGTGGCCCTCCCGCAACGACCCGCGCAAGCGTATTCTGATGCATCGTCCTGACGATGGCCACCGACGAAGGCCATCTCGCCGAAAAGAACGTCCGGTTCACACAGTGCAGCCAAGTCGCTAACATCCGTGGATTCCCTGTCACATTCAATCTGTTCGACGTGATGTTCGTCGTGGCTCGCAAGCCAGGGAGATCGACATGGTGAAATGCCTGGTCACCGGCGCGGGCGGTTTCATCGGGACTTATGTCATGGCGGCTCATCAGCTTTTTCGCAACCAATTCGGGGCATCGCTGGTTGCTGCACCGGCCGACCTCGACATTCGGGACGTGGTGGGATTGCGCGCGCAGATTCGTGAACACGCGCCGGACTTCGTCATTCATCTTGCCGCGAAAACCTACGTTCCCGACACCGTTGCCGATCCTCTGGCGACTTACGAGGTGAACCTGCTCGGAACGTTGAACTTGCTGACCGCGCTCACGGAATGGGGCTTCAAGGGGACGATGCTCTTCGTCAGCAGCGCAGAGGTCTATGGACGCGTGGCGGAAACCGGGCTGCCCATCCTCGAATCACATCACTTCGCGCCACGCACCCCTTATGCGGTCAGCAAGTCGGCAGCCGAACTCGCGTGCGTACAGTACGCCATGCATGGCTTCGACGTACGCATCGCCCGGCCATTCAACGTCATCGGCGCGGGGCAATCCAGCAAATTCGCCGTGAGCAGTTTTGCCCGGCAGATCGCGATGCTGGAGAAGCAAGGTGGCGGAGAAATTGCCGTCGGCAATCTGGACGTCAGCCGCGACTTCATTGCGGTCCAGGATGTGGTCAAGGGCTTTGCAAGCATTCTTGCCAAGGGTCACGCCGGCGACGCCTACAACGTGTGCTCCGGAGTCGAAACGGTACTCCAGGACCTATTGCTTCAATTACTGGCCCTGTCCACGGTTACTGTCCGAGTACGGTCCGACCCGGAGCGTGTCCGTCCGGCCGAGCAGCGACGTGTAGTGGGCTCCTACGGGAAACTGAACGCCATCGCGGGATGGAAGCCAGGTATCGACCTTGCAACGACACTTCGGGAGGTGATCGGCGACTGGCGTACGAGGCCCGGTTAGCATTGGCGAAGCACGCTATCCGTCAGCAGTTTGGGCAGATCGCCAGCGCAGCGAACCGGCGCTGTTGTATTGTGGCCATGGCACAAATTAAAACCCCGCCGATTGGCGGGGTTTTAATTTGTGGGTCGCATCAACCTGCCGCATCCCGGTGGCGGGCGAAACAGAGGGACGACTACGCCCTCTGCGGCACGCCGCGCTTGCGGCGCGTGGCAAACACCATCCCCAGGAGCCCTACGCCAATCAGTGCCAGCGAGCCCGGCTCGGGAACACTGGACGGAGGATCGACGGCGTCGACCTTATTAGGAGCCGTACCAAACAGGAACGTCGCCGACGTGACCTCGGGTATGGAAGTGAGTCCGGTCATCGCGAATGTGTACGTCACCGGCCCGGTGAGCAGTGGGTTGAAGTCCGGATCGCCGAGTTGCCCGGGATGGTAATTCTGGTTGACGATCCCGTAGGGATGATAGGCGAAATTGCCGTCCGCATAGCCGGCGCCGAGGGTGATGTCACCGCCGTTGGCCGTCGCGGCCCAACCGTACGGCGA
>Ga0209483_1001045_pt1 | contig 21945 bp, 13 predicted proteins | sample NGEPerA_FD_184508 | JGI IMG/M metagenome (GOLD analysis project Ga0209483, IMG submission 184508) | Arctic peat soil microbial communities from the Barrow Environmental Observatory site, Barrow, Alaska, USA - NGEE PermafrostL2-A... | ecosystem: Environmental > Terrestrial > Soil > Wetlands >... | reverse complement strand
CGCTTTGCCTTCAGCTTCCTCCAGATTCCGCCTCGCAGCGGACACCCTTGCCGTTCAGCTAACACTTCCCCTTGCCGGGTGTGTAGGGGACTCGCACCCCCAAGTGAGTGCGCCCTGCCGGGCGCACGACGCAAAAAGCGCGCCACCAAAGTGACGCGCTTCTTATTGCCGATGGATGCGTTTACTTCGGATTGTTGGGCACAGGCGGCTTATCTTCAGCCCGCCGCCCGACGTTCCGCGTACCGGTCGCCGTCTTCTTGCTCACTTTCTTCGTCTCATGGGCCGTATGTTTCGCCGCGACCTTTGTCGCCTGCGCCGTATCCTTCGCGGCAACTTTGGTTCCATGCGCCGTGTCCTTCGCGGCGACCTTCGTCGCGTGCGCGGTGTCCTTCGCCGCGACTTTCGTCGCATGCCCCGTATCCTTCGCGGCGACTTTCGTGTGATGCGCCGCTTCCTTCATATCCTGTTTGGCGCTGTCCTGCGCGAACGTGCCGGTTGCGAAAAACATCGTTGCGGCAAATACCACGCCGCCGATCTTGAGAACGTGCATGAAAGTCTCCTTGGAGGGATTTAATTTATCCCGATGAGTAATGTTTAGAAGCCGCATCGTGCGTTAACGTTGCTATTGGCGCGCCGTTTTCTCACGCCATACCACGTCCCTTTCTCTGAGAGCGACCTTTATAGCACGGTTAAGGTATATTGACTTCGTTCTCAGAATACGTTTTCCGCGCGGGCTTTGCCGACCGGAAAAGCCGCGCCAGAACCCACACTTTTCGCCCGGAGATCGCATGACGGCAATCGCAGCAACCATGATGCTGACCACCCAGCTTACCCATCTCTCGCCCGTGGACATCCTCATCCTTGTCCTCTACTTTGCCGTCGTCGTCTTCATCGGCTTCTACGTCAAGGGCTCGACCAACACCAGCGAAGAGTTCTTCCTGGCCGGTCGCGAGATGACGGCGTGGATCGCCGGCCTCAGCTTCGTTTCCGCCAACCTCGGGTCGTTGGAGCTGATGGGATGGGCCGGCGCGGCCTACCAGTACGGCATCCTTGCCACCCACTGGTATTGGATCGGCGCAATCCCCGCCATGCTCTTCCTCGGCATTGTGATGATGCCCTTCTACTACATTTCGAAGACGCACTCCGTCCCCGGCTACCTGCAACTACGTTTCGGCGAAGGCGCTCGCGGGCTCAGCGCCGCCAGCTTCGCCTTTATGACCATCCTGATGAGCGGCGTCAACATGTACGCCATGGCCGTCGTCATGCAGACCGTCCTCGGCTGGAACATGACGTTCTCCATCTGGGTCGGCGCCGCCACGGTTGCGCTCTACGTCATGCTCGGCGGCCTGCGTTCCGCCATCATCAACGAGGTCCTGCAGTTCATTCTGATCTGGGCGGGCGCCGCGCTCATCCCCATCCTCGGCCTTATCGAAGCCGGTGGCTGGACCCAACTCAAAGCCAATATCGCCATCAACATGCAGTCCACGCAGTACACCCACCTCTGGTCGACGCTGGGCCACTTCAAAGACAACCCCATGGGCATCAACTGGGTCGGCATCGTCTTCGGCCTGGGCGCGATCATCTCCTTCGGCTACTGGACAACAGATTTCCTCGTCGTGCAGCGTGTCCTCAGCGCCAACAACCTGCGCGCCGCCAAGATGGCCCCGGTCATCGGAGCGGCGTTCAAGATGGCCGTGCCGCTCATCGTCATCCTTCCCGGCCTGCTCGCTCTCGGCCTGATGACCAACGGCCACCCCACCTACCACCTCGTCCCTGCGGAAATTGCTCGCCACACCGGCCAGAACTCCTACGATCAGGTTCTCCCTCTCATGCTCATCCGATACTGCGGACCAGGATTACTTGGTCTCGGCATCACCGCGCTCGTAGCGGGCTTCATGTCCGGCATGGCCGGCAACGTCAGCGCCTTCTCCACCGTCTGGACGTACGACCTTTACGGCGCGTACATCAATAAGACCGCCAGCGACAAGCACTACGTCCTGATGGGCCGCATCTCCACGGTGGTCGGCATGTTGATCTCCATCGGCACGGCCTACCTCGTCATGAACGCCGCGTCGATCATGGACTACGTGCAGGCGCTGTTCAGCTTCTTCATCGCTCCGCTGTTCGGCACGGTCGTCCTCGGCATGTTGTGGAAGCGCGCCACCAACGCGGGCGGCTTCCTCGGCCTGCTCGCCGGCACCGCTTCCTCCATCGGCATGTTCATCTACACCAGCACCGGCACGGAGGCGCATAAGCACATCGCGCTTTCGCACATCGCGCTCTCGCCAGACGCGCAACCGATGGCCGAAAACATGTTCCGTGCATTGTGGAGCTGGCTGATCTGCGTCGGCGTCACCATTATCGTCAGCTACATGACCACGCCAAAAAGCGATGCCGAACTCAACGGCCTGGTCTATGGCGCGACGGTCATCCCGCACGACGGGTCGACGACCATCTGGCAGAAGCCCGCCTTCTGGGCCTGTGTGGTCGCCGCCGTCTTCCTCGTGCTGCAATTCATCTTCTTCTAACCCTCGGTCCACGCACCGAACGAACTTCGCAAAAGGAGCACACGCTATGGCAGAAGGAACGGGACAGGGTGAGAAGTTTTCCATCTGGTTTTTTGTAGGCATCATGACCCTGCTGTACGGTCTCGTGCTCGCACCTTACGGTGCCTGGGAGTGGTTCGGCGGACACGAAGCGCCAACCGTTCTGAACAACCTTCACCCAACGTTCTGGTGGGGCACGATCATCCTGGTCTTCGGCCTCATTTACACGATTAAATTTCGCCCCGGCAAGAGCTAAACTTGAAGTAATCTGGTCTGGCACACTGAAATCCAGCTTTGCGGCCCCCGTTCTTTTTGCCAACCTCGTAGCGCCAGGGCAGGGCTTAAGCCTCGCCATCACGACGTTGGACAACTCTGGCTGTACCCACTGAGGAAACGCTGACGGGGCAAAAACCGGTGCGTTCCCTGACATTATTTCGACGCAGAAAATAACCAAGACCGCAACCAACGGCGACGGAGCAACGACCATGGGCAGACAAATGACGATGGGCATCGTGGTGGGCAACCGTGGGTTCTTCCCTTCCCACCTCGCCACCAGCGGCCGGCTGGAAATGATTGCCGCCCTTGAAGCCGCGGGCATCAAGCCGATCGTCCTGACGCCCGAAGAGACCGCCCACGGCGCCGTCGAAACCTACGAAGACGCCAAAAAGTGCGCCGCCCTCTTCAAAGCCCACGCCGCCGAGATCGATGGCATCATCATCACCCTGCCCAACTTCGGCGAAGAGCGCGGCTTGGCCGACACGCTCCGCCTCGCCAACCTACAGGTCCCCGTTCTGATTCAAGCAACGCCGGACTCCACCGGAAAAATGTCCATCGCCTTCCGCCGCGACAGCTTCTGCGGCAAGATGTCGATCTGCAACAACCTCAAGCAGTACGGCATTCCTTACTCGCTCACCACGCTGCACACCGAAGCCCCCGACTCCGACGAATTCAAGTCCGACCTCGCTTCTTTTTCCGCCGTCTGCCGCGTCGTGCGCGGACTTAGAAACGTCCGCTTCGGCGCGATCGGCGCGCGGCCCACGGCATTCAACACCGTCCGCTACTCGGAAAAGCTCCTGGAGCGCAGTGGAATTACTGTCGAAACCCTCGACCTGTCCGAAGTTATGGGCCGCATCGAGAAATCGAAAGACAACGATGACGCCGTCCAGGCCAAGCTCGCGGCCATCAAGAAATACATCCCCGTCGGCTCGACGCCCGAAGCCGCGCTGATGAAAATGGCCAAGCTGGGCGCGGTCATCGACGGCTGGATGGCCGCCTCCGAGCTCACCGTCTCCGCGGTGCAATGCTGGACATCGATCGAAGAGTACCTTGGCATCGTCCCCTGCACCGTGATGTCGATGATGAGCGAAAATCTCATCCCCTCGGCCTGCGAAGTCGACGTCCTCGGGACGCTCTCGATGTACGCGCTCACGCTGGCGAGTGAAACACCCAGCGCCCTGCTCGACTGGAACAACAACTACGGCGACAACCCCGACAAGGCCGTCTGCTTCCACTGCTCGAACCTGCCCAAACACTTTTTCCGCGAAGGCGTGAAGATGGACTATCAGCTCATCATCGCGGGCACGGTCGGCAAGGAAAACACTCACGGCACGCTCGACGGCACGGTCAAGGCCGGCGACATGAGCTTCGCGCGTTTCTCCACAGACGACTTCAGCGGCGCCATCACCGGATATGCCGGCCAAGGCCGCTTCACCGACGACCCGCTCAACACCTTCGGCGGCGCCGGCGTCGTCGAAATCCCCAACATGCAAAAACTCCTTCGCATGATCTGCGAACAAGGCTTCGAACACCACGTCGCCGCGAACTTTTCCTCCGTCGCCGACCCGGTCATTGAAGCCTCCAGCAAGTACCTCGGCTGGAAGATGCAGCGCCACCAGTAGCGGCTTCACGTGGCGAAACTTCGCGCTTAGACTTCGCGCACTTTGCGTCAAGGTTTTCGCCCACCGGCCGCACCATATACACTGGATAGAGCCACGCAAAGGGGCGGATAGCTCAGTTGGTTAGAGCGCCTGCCTTACAAGCAGGATGTCGGGGGTTCGAGTCCCTCTCTGCCCACCATTTCAAACTTCAATGTTTACAGCCCCTCTCGCGAGGGGCTTTTACTTTTGTGTCAATTTGCGTCTGGACAGTCAGACCTATTTGCGGGCGATTGCATTTGGGCGAGGGACAACAGTCAGCACTGCACGCGACGTCTTGGTCCTCGCCGTTTCATCCTCAGCCCGTTGGTCGCTTCCGAATGGAAATCGGTGGATTCACGGACCACCAGCGAAGTTCCCACCCGGATGGGAGAGTGAGGTGTTTTCATCTCCGAACTTCTGAAAAGCTGAAGCGCGTTGAACGCATTGCGGGCGAGATCTTCCCGAGACATTCTCACAGTCGTCAACGGAGGAGTCGCGAACTCGGCGAGGTGAATATCGTCGAACCCAACAACGGACATGTCACTCGGAACACTAATACCCCGCTCGGCGAGGACTCGCAAAACGCCGACCGCCATAATGTCGTTGGAGCATATAATCGCCGTCGGTTTGACTCTGCCGCTCAGAAAGTGCGTTGCGGCCTGAGTGCCGCCTTCAAAGGTATGTGTGCCTTCGAACAGCAACGAGTCGTCCACCTGCAATCCAATGGCGCGGATCGCATGAACAAAAGCCTCTTTCCTGCGCAGGTTCGTCAGGTGAGGCATCGGCCCACCGGCAAATGCGATTCGCCGATGTCCCAGCACAGCGAGATGTTGCACAGCCTGTGTGATGCCTTGAGCGTAATCAACCTTCAACACTACGGAATTCGGCGCATCGATCGACACGTCAATCGACACCAGCGGAATTCCGTGTGCGATGAGTTCGTCGAGCAGAGGCGCTTCCGCGCGGAACGTCATCACCGCAACACCTTCAACCTTGCGTTGCACCAGGCGCTTGATGAACAGCTTGGCGCGCTCGTAGTTGTAGTTCGTCGAACCGACCATCACTTCAAAGTCGTGCTCGCCGGCAATGTCCTCAAAGCTTTGAATCAGCTCCGGAAAGAATGGGTTTGTGATTTCCGAGATCAGCAGGCCCAACATCCGGCTGCGTCCCGAGACCAACGCTCGCGCCTGGGGGTTCGGAACGTATCCAATTTCCTCAACGGCTTCCCACACCCGCTTGGCCAGCTTTTTGTCGACCGAAGCCCGGCCATTCATCACGCGTGAAACTGTGGCTGCCGACACCCCGGCCCGTTTGGCAACCTGGAGAATGTCTTTGGAGCCTTCCCTGGTCCGCGGCGGCAATGCAGTTCGCTTGCTCATGCAAACAGCCTGAGTCCCGGTAGAAAGCTTGTCAAGCTCCAAGAGCTGGTGACGCGCGCCGGGACCGCTTCAGAACCAGATCACGTTGCATAGCAGGCAGCAGCTCACCAGCAGCGCAGCGAGAAAATACAGGGATGGCGATATCGAAGTCTTCCCCGCCATCGTTGCGAAATCGTCTTCCCGGCGCTCGTCTTCACGAGGACCCCTGCTCGTGGCGAGGCAGAGGCCGAACGTGGTCACAAACACGGCGATTGCGATGCGGAGGTTTGCATTGAGCTGGCTTCCGGCGGGCAGCCAGTGAAGTCCATAGGCCACCTGGCCGACGCCACCGACTGCTACTCCTGCAAGAACCGCGACGATCACATTTCTGGTCTTGTATCGTCTCGATGTCACGCTCGCCAGGATTACCGCAAAGAATGGAACGAGGTAGAGCGAAAAGATTGCCAGCAAGAACTGCGTAAGGCTTTCGAACCAAAGCGTGCCCAGCGCCCCGCCCAGACTCAGCACGATGCAGACTACGCTGGCGGCGCGCCCGATCCGGATGTAATGACGCTCGATTTTTCCGGGGCGCAACGCAGTCCTGTAGATCTCCTGCGTCCAAAGCGCGGCGAATGCAGACACGTTTCCCACGACGCCGGTCATAAGGCTGGCAACGAGCGCAATCATGCCCAACGCCAGAAGTTTTGGACCGTACAACGACCGCATGAGGAGAGGTGCGGTCTGGTCCAGCGCACCTCGTCCGGCCGCGCCGATATAGCCCGCTCTCAGCACAGGGAAGACCACCAGAAACCCGAACATCAGCTTGCCGAATCCCGCATACAGCGGCACTCGCCGCGCAGACTCCGCCGTGCGTGCGGCCAGGGCCCGCTGCATCATCAAAAAATCCGTACACCAGTACGAAAACCCGATCACCAGGCCGAGCCCGACAACCACTCCCAACAAATCCACCGGCGCGGCATTGGACACGACGGGCGTCATCCGCCAGGCGTGGACCTGTGTGCCGAGACGCTGCACAGCGTTACCCCGATGCTGCGAAAGAAAGAGCATCGGCAACAGTCCAGCCACCATAAAGAAGAAGTGAAGCACCTCAGTCCGCATCGTTCCACGAAAGCCGCCGATCAGCACATTCACCATCACAACCGTCGACGTTGCGAGCACGCACGAGGTGAAGCTCCATCCGCCCGCAACATGCAGCACCTCGGCCAACGCATACAGGCTGACGCCGGCAGTCAAACACGTGCTGACCAGCAGAAGGCAAGCATTCAGCAGCCGCACTTCGCGTCCAAACTTCCGCTCAAGAAACTCCGGCACGCTCCGCACACCGAGCCGTTCGTACACCGGCAGGATGACGAACGAAACAAAGATCAACGCCGGAATAGCCCCAATCCAGTAAAAGTGGAACGCCTGCACGCCATAGCGCGCAGCAACTCCGCTGAGGCCGACAATCTCCAGCGCCCCGCAATTTGCGGCAAGAAATGAAAGTGTGACGACCCACGTCGGCAGGGTGCCCGTCGCATTCAGAAAACTGTTCGACGTTCCCTGCTGACGCGACGATCGAACGGCAATCAGGACCGTGAATGCGAAGTATGCTGCGACGAGAACCAACGGGAGTGACATATCGGCCGGAAATTCTCTTCATCCTAACCGAAGCCACGCGGCGCCGCACCACCAGGTTGGCACCGAGCATCTTGGCTCCGCGGCCGAGTGTCAAGGTGTGCCACAACCGCTCGCGTTCCGAAATTCGGTATCATGAACATCCATGACTGGAATGATGCAATGAAACTGTACCTCCTTCGTCGCTGCTTTGGATCGGCGATTGTTCTCACCTCCATGTTCGCTTCTGCGCAGCAGTTCGCTCTGACAGACAACACCACGGTTGTCCTCTACGGCGACAGCATCACCGCTCAGCGGTTGTACACACGCTTCGCCGAGGAGTTCGTCCTTACGCGTTACCCCTTGCTGCACATCCACTTCGTCAACGCAGGAGTGCCCGGAGACACTACGTACGGCGGATACGCCGGAGCCATGGCAGAACGCGTCAATCGCGATGTGGCTCCCTTTCATCCCGCGATGATCACCGTCATGCTGGGCATGAACGACGGCGGATACGTACCCGAATCCCCGAAGATGGACGCGCTCTTCCAAACTGGCTACAAGGCCCTGCTGGCAGCACTGCAAGAGTCTTCACCCGAGGCTGCGATCACTCTGATCCGCCCTTCACCGTATGACGAAATTACGCACGGCACGGACTTTCCCAGATACTCGCAAGTGATCCGGCAGAACGCCGACGACGTCTCGGCTATGGCAGCGCAGATGCAGACACCGAGTGACCACGCAGTTACCCTGGTGGACTTCTACTCCCCACTTGTGAACGCGCTGCAGCAAAGTAAAGCGCAGTATCCGCAACTGGCTGCGCTTATGGTTCCAGACCGAATCCACCCCGGCGAAGCCGCTCACTGGATCATGGCAGCGGCGCTTCTCTCGGCCTGGCACGTCGACCCCGTCGTCAGTCGCGTTGCCTTCAATGCCGGCGCCGCCGAAGTCACGCAGAAGGACCGCACCACCATTACCGGCCTGCAGAAAACTTCCACCGGCCTGCGCTGGACGCAGACGGACGACGACCTTCCTCTTCCGCTGGACTTCGATAACGCGATGACGCCGGTGCTTCTCGCAACCTCGAACCTCGCCTCTTTAGACCAGCAGATCCTCCGCTTCAGCAATCTGGCAAATGGCGTATATGAGCTATTGATCGACGGAAAACCCATCGCCACATTTACCGCAGCGCAACTACGCACCGGGGTCAACATCGCGCTCTATCGCACACCCATGGTCGAGCAGGCGAGAGGCATCGACTGGTTCGAGCAGCGCCGCGCAACTCTCGATCAAGCCGCGTTCATCCTTAGCGCCGAGGTCAAGCAGGGTTCCGGCAGCGCCTCTGCCGAAGACACATTGAAGCAGGCACAAGCCGAGTTGGAAGAAACGGTTCGCACCAAGCTCGCACCGAAACCACACAATTTCGAGCTGCGCATTACGACTCCAAACTAGTCGGTAGCGCGCACCTGCTCGAACTTCAATCGCCCATACGCGGGAGCGCCGATCGACCGCCGCAGCGCCATTCCAAGCTCGATTGGCGCGGCCGCGGCCGTCCAGGTCTGCACAACCTTCCCCGCAGGAGACACCAGTTTTAGCGAGAACGCCTCGCGAGCATCGTCCACCGCGGTCAGAGCTACGCCACCCGCAGGCAGACCCCAGTCACGCGCCGACAACAGCACATTCGCATCACCGCTTAGCGAGACCTTGAGGCCACCGTGCCCGTACTCCAGGGCCGCAGTCTTCAAATTGATCAACAACCCCTCAAGGTCGTGTGGCGCAGCTCCCGCGTGAGATGGCGCGACCGCGATCAGCCGCCATCCCGACGTCCGGGTGATAGCCGGTTGCAACGCTGTCGCAGGGCTTTCCTTCGCCACTACCGGTTTGTCTTCGCGAGTCAAAGATTTCTTCGCAATCGCCAGGTCGCCGACCGTCGCACCTTGCAGGAAGTAACGATTTCGCGACCCGCTGTACAGCAGAGTCGAATCTACGGGCCGCGTCCCCGTGGTATGAATCTCGTTATCGTGAAAGCTCACGCCGCTTGCCTGCACAATGGAACCGGTTCTGATGGCGGGTGTATCGCCGTCGGGTTTCCAGTCAATCCGATTCCTGGCAATCTCCAAGCCCTCGATGGACCCGCCGCCCCAGGTCATCAGCAATATCGCCCCTTGCCGCTGTGCAAGCCGCGGGCTCAGACCGTTGTTCAGGCAAAGGTTGTCGAGGATGGCGCTCTGCCGGGTCGGCCCGTTCGCCCCAAAGACCGAAACGCAATAGCCCTGCGTTTCATGCCCGAAATTGCGCGCGACGGTGTTCATGGTATTGCCCCAGTCGATGTCAAACGCGCCACCGTCCACTCCCGGAGAATCGGTGAGGAACGCTTCATTCTCCTCTACATCGCATCGATCGCACTGCCAGGTCCAGATCGCGTTGGGCGTCCCTATACTCTGCTGGTGCTGCATCCCCGTATGCCACGCCACCGAACGCCTGATGCTGCTGTTGGCCGCGTTGAAGATCACAATGCCATCGCCCTGCACATCATGCACCACCGAATGAGTGACCGTAACAGACTGTGCCGGATGCTCGCGCGATCCACCGGCGATAAAAATTCCCGACCACTGCGTCGTATCGAACGCCCGAATACCGTCGAGGTGCACTCCGTCAAAAGTCGCATCGGGCGATGCCGGCTTGATGACGACCAGTCCTGACTCCTTATGCTGCAACGGCCCGCGCACGTTGCTCACCGTCAGGTTGTTGAGCGAGATCGAGTGCATCGTGCCGTGATCGCCGCTGATGGTAACGCCGTAGGTTGTTCCGCCGCGAAGTTCCAGGGAGGAGATTGAAATCTCTTCCTGGTTGAAGAGCCGAAGCGCCGCCTCGTCTCGTGGCCCCGCCTCAATCACGGGCAGTGGTCCGGTCCCTTTCGCGTCAATGACGAAACCCGAACCCTTAGGGTGCAGCGACCCGCGACACACAGTCCCACGCTCAAACAGCAGCTTGTCCTTCGCGCTCAACGTAAGCTCGTTCACCTCGTCGAGAGAATGCAGCACGCCGCCCGCCGCGTCGGCACGGCAATCGACAGCGTACGTCCGCGCCTGTGCGCGAGCCGGTGGCGTTGCAATCGCAAGCAGAGCAGCAATCAGCAGGCAGCGCGCACACAAGGACATAAAGCGAATGCTAGCGGCTCTCGCTAAGAATCGCCACTCCGCTTACCGGCAATGCCACGTCGCTCACCTTGCCGCCCTCACCCAGGTCATCCTTCATCGCCTTCGGCAAATGGATCGTCTGAGGCTTGTCGCTAAAGTTGATCAGCAAATGTACCTTGCCGCCGGGTCCACTGCGAACGTTCGCTTCCACGCCATTCGGGACCACCAGCGACGCCTGCGCCACGTGTGCTTCGTTCAGTAGATATGTAGTCAGCGTCTCCGTCGCGGCGTCGTCGAGGATCGTTCCCACGTACGTGATCGACCCACTGCCAATCCAGCGCGAGATCACTGCCGGTTGCCCATCCAGCCAGCCGTTGGACTTCCCGTAGCGCAGCAAAACCTTCGTGTCCGGAGAAGAGGTGCTCAACAACTCCGCCCAGATGCTGGCGTTGCTGTGCAGCATTTCGCCCTCGACTGGAACCGTATCCTTGAGCGCATAAAACTGCTCCACACGCCCACCCAGCAACGACGCCAGCGGCCCCGGTTGCCGCTCAGTGTAAAGCGAGTTGTCGGCGTCCTTCATGCCCGACCTTGTCGTCAGTACAAGATTTCCGCCACCAGTGACATAGGAGATCAAATTCTTCGCGTCGGCATCGGTCAGCAGGTTCAGCGCCGGCGCGATGACGAGTTTGTACATCGACAGGTCGACATTTGGCGGAACAATATCGACCGCCTGGGTCGCACGATGCAGCGGCCCGTAGTAGCGTGCCATCTCCGCCAGCGGATCGAACTTGTTCGATTGCGGCTGCCACTCAATGGCCCAGCGAGACTCGTACGAATGCAGCAGCGCAACCTGCGACTGCACTTGAGTGCCGCGCAGCACTGCTCCCACCTTCTCAAACTCCGCGCCCACCTGCTGCACCTCGGGATACAACGGAACCGGAGTGCCGTCCGGACCGACCAGCGTGCCGTGATATTGCTCCTGGCCGTTCAGCGCGCTTCTCCACTGCCAGAAGTTGACGGCATCCGCGCCATGGGCGATGTCATGCCACACCAGCGCACGGATATCACCCTTCTTCAGGGACGGATTGACGCCCGACCAATTCACGAAACCCGGCTGAGTTTCCATGACCCAGAAATTCTTTCGCTTGAACCCCCGCGTCAGGTCATGCGCCATGCCATTCCACACCGGATCGACCTTGCCGTCGGGAACGTAGTCGTCCCAGGCCGCAAGATCGAGAACCGCCTCGGTGACATAGTGGTCGTAGTACTGGAAGAAACCCATGGTGTTCGTCGTAATGAACTGCCGCGCGTCTGACCGCGGACGAATGACATCGATCTGGTTCAGCAGGTAGCTCTTCCAGGTATCGGAAATGAACAGCCTCCAGCACAGCAGCAGCCCCGGGTTCCCGTTGTCCACGCCGCCATGCTTCGGTATCGGGATCTGCGACCAGTCGGTATAGGCCTCGCTCCAGTAGGCAGTCGTCCAGCGGGCGTTCAGCGCGTCCAGGGTCCCGTAGCGCTTCTGAAGCCAGTCCTGAAACTGCTTCCGCGCGCCGTCGCTGGTCGAAGTTTGCGAGATTTCGTTGTCGATCTGCCAGCCGATGACGTAGGGATTATGCCCAAATCTCGCCGCCATCCGCTCGACGATTCCGCGCGAAAGCGCACGGTACCTCTCGTTCGACCAGTCGTACTGCAGCCGGTTCCCGTGTTCATCGCGGCGGCCGTTCTCGTCGATCCGCAGGGTCTCCGGATACTTTGTCGTCAACCACGCCGGGGGCGTCGCAGTCGGTGTGCCCAGCACCGTATAGATGCCGTGCTTTCCGGCCAGGTCGATCGCGCGTTCCAGCCAGTCCAGATCGTAGTGCCCTTCGGTCGGTTCGAGTGTGCTCCACGCAAACTCGCCGACACGGACCACATGCATATGGGCTTTCTCCATCAGCGTCAAATCTGCTTCCCAGCGGGCTTCGGGCCATTGCTCGGGATACCACGCCGCCCCCAGCAGGAGCGGCGGAACGGCCCCGGATGTGGGAGTGGGGCTTACAGCAGCGCCCCGCGCAGATAGCATGACGGCTCCAACGCAAAGGACTACACCAAGCAAACTCGAACTTCGCATCTTCCACCACCTTCAGAAAACGTCTGCTCCGCTAATCGCTGCACAGCAATTGCCTGCGACCGAAATTTGCTGAGGACGATCAAGCTTGTGAACCGATACCGGTTGCGCAAGGCTCCGGCGACAAGTAAAGGATTTCCCATCCGTTTTGTCAAACGCCCCACCGTCATCGGCATTTCTGAAAATCCAGAGCTGGCGGCTACCCCAGCCTTTAGAGGGAAAACAGCCTATGGGCTAGGGGTACGCCGATTCTGGTTGACAGCGCGGGAAACTTCTCGCTAACATTTGCCGCTATCGGAAAACGTTTGCTTCGTTTCACGAACTCACGGAAGGTCGCCCCATGACTCTCGTACGTACATCCGCCGTTCTCAAAGCTCTCAGCCTCCTTTTCGTCTCTACGGTTTTTGCCGCCACGGCATTAGGCCAGGCCACGACCGGGTCCATTTCCGGCCACGTCGTCGATGCTTCCGGGCGCGTCGTGCAGGGAGCGTCGATTTCTGTTCAAAACGTCGACAAGGGCCTTGTGGCAACGGCGAGCACGGACAATTCTGGCGATTTTACGTTGCCGGCAATGCCTCCCGACCATTACCGGATCGTCATCGAAAAAAGTGGCTTTGCCTCCGCCAGCGTCCCACCTTTCAAACTGGACATCGACCAACGAGCGAACTTCAACATTCCGCTCAAGGTCGGAGAGGTCAGCACCAGCGTGACCGTGTCCGACGAAGCACCCGTGCTCCAGACCCAGGGCGCGGAAACGGGCGAGGTGATCGGCTCCCGTGAGATCGCCGATCTGCCCACACTCGGCAGGAACTTCTCGACCCTGCTGTTTCTGGTGCCGGGTGTGGTGAGCGGCACTAAGGGGGCCAACACCAATCTGGATGTTTCCATCAACGGTCAACGCGAATATTCGAACTCCTACCAGATCAACGGTGTCGAGGTATCGGGTCTGAACAACGACACCAATGTGCGCCCCAGCCCCGATGCGATCCAGGAGTTCAAGGTCGTTACATCGACGTATGCGCCGGAGTTCGGCCGCGCTTCGGGCGGCGCAATCCTGATCCAGACCAAGTCGGGCACCAATAATATCCACGGTTCAGCTTTCTTTTTCTATCGTCCTACGGCCACTGCAGCAAACAATAACTTCGCCCCTGCCGGCACTTCGCCTACCACAGTGCAGAAGAACTATGGCGCGACCATTGGTGGCCCGATCATCAAGGACAAGGCCTTTTTATTTCTTGGCTATGAAGGCTTCAGGAACACGTTCTCCAGCTCGTATCTGGGTGAAACCCTGGTGGGCCAGAACGAGGTCACGTTCGATGCCGCCGGAGATGCCGACCTGTCGAAGTTGCTCGATCCGTATACGGGAACGCAGGTACCAATCTTCAACCCCTACTTCTTCCAGTCGAACTACTACACACAACAATTCCCTGGAAACATCATTCCGGCGAATCTGGTCGATCCTGGGGGCAAGAGCATTGTGCAAAAACTGTTTCCAGCGCCTCGCGGACCGCAGGCCGGCAATCCCTATGCGAACTTCCAGACCACGGAAATGTATAACCTCACCAGCAACGTCGGGAACCTGCGCGCGGATTACACGTTCTCTCAGAACCACCGTCTTTATGTCACCTATGACGTCGAACAGGGAACCTACAACACGACGGACCCTTATGCGGGCGCGATTCCACTTGCCGGCGGTGGTGGCGCCGATACAGGAGGCCTTGAATCGTATGAAAACAATGTTTTCGCTATCTCGGACGACTACACCTTTAGTCCCCATCTCCTGAATGAAGCGCGCGCCACGTACTTTATCTCTCCAGTTACCGAGAAAAGTTTGGTGGATGGCACCAATCTGGCAACGCAGTTCGGCATCAAGAATGCGAATATCCCGGGTTTTCCGCAAACTTACGGCTTCCCCCAGATCCAGGTTGGTACCGGGGCTGTCACCGGAGGCTCTACGTTCAAGCCGTTCGATGCCCGCGAGAATGTTCTGGGTCTCATTGACTCCGTAAGTTATACCCGCTCCGCACACACAGCTAAGATCGGCTACGAATATCGGAAGTTGAAATCCCTTTCCAGTTATTCGCTGTTTCCGGTGCCTTACGAATATTTCGCGGGCCCGGGCTCAAACTTCACAAGCGACCCATACTACGGCTTCTACAATCCAAGCGCGTTTTATTACAACGGAGGCTCCGAAATCGCGGACATCCTGCTGGGCCTCCCGGAAGTCGTCTATCAGGGCCTCCAATATCAGGTTCCACAGACCAGCGCCAACGAACACACTGTTTATATCCAGGATTATTGGCAGATCAAACCGCGGATCAATCTTACGTACGGCTTGCGCTACGAGTACCTGCAGCCGTTCGTCGAGCAGAACAACAATCAATCCAACTTTGACGTCAACACATTGACCATCAACATTGCGGGACGCGGAAACAACTCGCGCTCGCTCGTCAACTCCAACACCACCGACATAATGCCGCGGGTCGGCATCGCGTTTCAGTTGCGTCCCAAAACCGTCCTTCGCGGCGGCTTCGGCGTCTTTTATACCCACGAAAACGACGGCAAAAATGTCGTTTTGACGCAAAATTATCCGTTCTATACCGAGCAGCAGATCACCAGCGGCCAGTACGGCATCACCTATAACCTGAGCACCGGCGTGGCGCGTCCAACGACCAATCCCGTGCCTTCCACCACTGCTTCGCTCAATCTGACGACTGTCCCAGGCGCCGCCACCCAGGTGGTCCAGTCGGAACCCGCCAATTTCCCGACTGCCTATACCAACGGTTACAACGTGACGATGGAGCAGCAGTTGGGCAACTCTACATCACTTGAAATCGGCTATGTCGGCGCTACTTCGCGTGATCTTTCGCAGAAGGTCGGCAATTATAATGTCAACAACCACCTGTCGTCGAAGCTGGGCAACGTCAATCTGACCCAGGCAAGCGGTATCGGCAATTATGACTCCCTGCAGGCCAAGATCAATCGTCCCATCACCCACGGATATGGTGCGATTCTCTCCTATACGTGGTCGCATAACCGCGATAATGGGCCGGCGCCCCCGGATCTGGGATTGGGTGGAGACTATCCTCAAAATCCGTTCAATGTGAATGCCGAGTATGCTAACGCCGACTACGACGTCCGCAATAATTTCACGGCGGCGCAGCTTATCGAACTACCCTTCGGCAGGGGCAGGCACTTCCTGTCCAACACAAACCACGTTACCGACATTCTGGTGGGTGGATGGCAGTTGAACAGCATCACCACGCTGCGCGGCGGTGTCCCGATCAATATCGTTTCGAATTCTGGCAATCCCCTGTATCCGGGTCTGCGCCCGAATCTCGTGGGAAATCCTTCGGTGGGGCACCGGTCCAAGTCGCAATGGTTCAACCCTAAGGCTTTTGCCGTGCCTGCGGGCCAGGCCGCCAGTGCCAAGCCCGGGGCCACCGTGCCCTTGGTTACCGGCAATGCTGGGCGCAACTTCATCTACGGTCCCGGCTACACTAACGAAGATATCTCTTTATTCAAGGTCCTGTCGCTGCCGCGGGAACTAAAGCTGCAGATTCGCATTGAAGCGTTCAATGTTCTCAATACGGCGAGGTACGGTCAACCCAACGGGAACTTCACGTCGGGCTCCTTCGGTCAGATTACCGGCGGCGGAACTGGCAACCAGCGCATCATGCAGTTTGGCGGTCGCTTCGTATTCTAAAATTTACCGCGTGCCGGGACACCATGAATCGGACATTCCTTTCAGCCTCTGCCGCTACAGCCATTGTGTTGTTGGCAGCGATAGGCCATGCGCAAGCCCGAACTGCGCAGGGCATCGACCCCAAAGTCGAAGCCCGCGCCGAGTCCCTTCTCCAACAGATGACGCTCGACGAAAAACTGGGGCAACTCTCGCAGCTCTTCTGGTACAAGGGCATTCCCGACGACCGGGTTGCGAAGGGTGAACTCGGGTCGTATCTGTTTATTACCGACCCGCACGAGATCAACCGCCTGCAGCATGTCGCCGTCGAACAATCGCGCCTGCACATTCCCCTGCTCATCGGCTTCGACGTCATCCACGGCTTCCGCACCATCTTTCCCGTGCCCATTGCCACAGCCGCTTCGTGGGACCTCCAACTCAACCGCGACATCCAGTCCGCCGCGGCGGCCGAGGCTTCGGCAGTCGGCATCAACTGGGCCTTCGCTCCCATGGTCGACATTGCCCGCGATCCCCGCTGGGGACGCATCGTCGAAGGCGCAGGGGAAGACCCGTACCTTGGCAGCAAAATGGCAGCCGCACGGGTAGATGGATTTCAGGGTCCCCGCGCCGGCGCACCGCACCACATACTCGCCTGCGCCAAGCATTTCGCCGGCTACGGAGCAGCGGTCGGCGGGCGCGACTACGACGCGTCCTATCTCTCCGATACGGAGCTCGAAAACGTCTACCTGCCTCCATTCCACGCCGCCGTAAACGCCGGCGTCGCCTGCATCATGAGTGCTTACATGGACCTCAACGACGTCCCTGCCAGCGGCAATCGCTGGCTGCTCCACGATGTGCTGCGCGACCGCTGGCACTTCAATGGCTTCGTCGTTTCGGACGCGTGGGCGGTCTACAACCTCACCGCCCACGGTTTCGCAAGCGACCAGGAGGATGCCGCCCGGCGCGCCCTCTTGGCGGGCGTCAATATGGACATGGGTTCCGACTCCTACCTCCAATACGTCCCCAAACTCATCGCTGAAAAGAAAGTGACCGTGAAAGACGTCGACGACCTCGTGCTCCCGCTTCTGCGCGCGAAAATCGAGCTCGGCCTCTTCGAACACCCATACATCGACGAAACCAAAGTCGATGCCGTTCTGCATGACCCCGCCCACAAAGCTCTGGCGGAAACGGCCGCTGAACGCTCCGCCGTGCTGCTGCGCAACGCAGGGAATCAGCTTCCTCTCTCCAAACATGTGAAGTCGATTGCACTCATCGGCCCCCTCGCAGACGCACACAAAGAGCTCATGGGCTCGTGGTCATTCGGCGGCGATGCCAAAGAAGTCGTCTCGATTCTCGACGGCCTCCGCGCAAAACTTGGCCCCGAAGTCCAGATCAACTACGCCAAGGGCACGAGCATCAAGCGAGACCTCGAACCCGCTCTCAACAGCGACACACTTCCTGCGCCCACACCGACCGACACAGACATCGACGCCGCCGTCTCCGCCGCCAAAATCTCCGACCAGGTCATCCTCGTCCTGGGCGAGAACGACGACATGAGCGGTGAGTACGCCTCGCGGGCTTTCCTCACGCTCCCGGGCAAACAGCAGCAACTGCTCGAGGCCGTCGCCGCAACCGGCAAGCCCATCACGCTCGTTCTCATCAGCGGCCGCCCTCTCGACATCACATGGGCCTCCACCCACATCCCCGCGATCCTCCAGGCCTGGTTCCCCGGAGTGCAGGGCGGCACCGCCATCGCAAATCTCCTCTTCGGAGATGCAAACCCTTCCGGCAAACTCCCCATCACCTGGCCGCGCAACGTCGGACAATTACCCCTCTACTACGACCGCAACCTCACGCAGGTCCACGAAGACTCACCGAAGTATGCGTCGTACTATTGGGACGAGCCTCAGTTCCCGCTCTACCGTTTCGGCTACGGTCTCAGTTATTCCGCCTTCACCTTTTCCAACCTCAAGCTTTCATCCGCGACCATGGAAGCAAACGGCATCGACGCAACGATCGACGTTAAAAACACCAGCACCCGTACCGGCGACGAGGTCGTCCAACTCTACGTGCATCAGCGCTTCGGCAGCGCCTCCCGGCCGACACGCGAGCTCAAGGGATTTACCCGCATCGGCTTGGCGCCCGGCGAAACCAAAAACGTCACTCTGCATCTCTCGCTCGACGACCTCAGCTTCTGGTCCGCGTCCACGCATCACCGCGCCACCGAAGCCTCCACGTACGATGTATGGGTGGGCGACAGCTCTTCCGCCACCGAACACGCGCAGTTCGACATCACCACCACGACCGCGACGAAAGAATGAGCAAAGCTTCTCCAACATCGCCCAGCCGCCGAGAGTTTCTCGCAGCCTCAGCAACAGCGGCCGCATCCTTCGCGCTACCGGACATCTTCGCCCAACAGACCCAGCAGGATCTCGGCGCCACTCCGGAACTCGACCGCAAGCAACTCGCCGCGACTCTTCGCACTCTCCTGGTCTCCGACTCGCCCGCACTCCTCACCTTCGCCGAGCAGATCTATGCCACCTGCATCCTTGGCAAAATTCGCCCCGCCGCCCCACCCCTGCAACATCCCTGGATCGTCCCCGGCGGGGGCTACTACGCGCAATGGCTGTGGGACACCATGTTCGTCGTCGACCTCCTGTCTCTGCTCCCCGGACAGGAAACCATCATCCGCGGAGTCTTCCAGAATTACTGGGACTTCCAGCAGCGCTGGGACGCCGTCAAGCCCACCTTCATGCACGGCATGGTCGCAAACTTCATGGCACCGTTCGAGTCTCCCGGAGCGCGTGACGGCAAGGAATGGCAGACTTTCCCTGCGTACTCTCAGGCGCCTCTACTCGCCTGGGGCATGGAGCGCGTCTATCTCCGCAATCACGATAAAAGCCTACTCCAGGCCGGGCTGACATCGCTCGAAAATTTCCACGAGTGGTACTGGCGCGAGCGCGACATCACAAGCTGCGGCCTCATCGGCGTCGGCTCGTACAGCGGCGATGCGCAGCACGCCAGGTTCGAAACCTACGACCACGAGGTCGATCTGGACGGCCTCAAGATGGGCCGTCATCCCGCTCGTCCGGCAGGCGCAGGCAACGGCCCGTGGTACGGCGACATCGCGATCCCCGCAAACACTGCCTACCTCCTGCTCTCGGAGCAATCGCTCGAACGCATGGCCCTTACACTCGGCAATCGCGCCATGGCCAGCCGCCGCCGCGCCCGCTACGAGCGCGGCGCTGCCGCCATGCGCGAGCACGTGTGGGACGACCACGCCGGGTGTTTTCTTGCCGTCAACATTCGCAGCATGGAAAAGGTCCGTTCAGCCACAGTCGGCGGTTTCATGCCGTTGATGGCCGGTGTTCCTTCCGCGAAGCAGGCAGCGATCATGGCTAAAACACTCAGCTCCTCCGCGTGGTCAACAAAGCTTCCCATACCCACAGTCGCTCGGACCGACCCCCAATTTTCCTCAGGCGAATTCTGGCGCGGCGACGTCTGGCCCGCGCCCAACTACCAGGTCGCCAGCGGACTCAGCCGCTACGGCCAACTCGACACCGCCCGCACAATCGCCGACGCGACGGTTGCCAACACGCTCGCCAACGGCATCTCCGAGCGCTACGACTCCCTCTCTGGCAAACCCCTTGGCGTCGCAGGCCTCGGCATGTCGTCGACTACACTGACCATGATTCTGGACGGTCTCACCTCCGAGCGCTTCAAAATGCGCGTACGGGGTGGCCGCCCTTAAGTATCAGGAGTCAAATGTCGCCGTCGCCTCGCAACGCTCATTCCATGACAACTCTTCAGTGGGTCATGTTCGCGATCCTGGTCTCCGCACCCGCGCTGTCATTCGCGCAAGCTCCCGTTACCGTTCACGTCGATGTCGACTGGTCCAAGACCGTCGCCACCACCCGCACCACGATCACACTGCAAGTAGTGGAGAACCCTCCTCTGCGCCGCGGTTCACCCATCCACGACGCTGCCTGGGCAAATCTCGCCACTCTGCATACGAACATGACACGGCTCGCGCTCTGGTATCCCTATCCGAGACTCGCCGTCGCAGAACTCTCACCTCCCAACGCCGCCACAACGTCCTGGGACTTTACCCACATCGACCCGATCGTCGACGACTTCATGAAATCAACCAGCGGTCACACTAGCGTCTTCACCATGAGCACCATTCCCACATGGATGTTCAAGGAGGCTGACCCCGGTCCCATTCCTCCCTCCCCCGACAAAGCCGTGTGGAACTACGAAGGCGGCGCCGCACTGCGCGACCCCTCCGGCAAGGAAGTCGCCGACTACTTCGCGCGTGTCGCCGCCTGGTACACCGCAGGCGGCTTCACCGACGAACGCGGCATCCGCCACGCCTCAACGCATCGCTACACCATGCCGTGGTGGGAAGTGCTCAACGAGCCGGAGTACGAGCACGCACTCGACATCGAAACCTACACCCATCTCTACGACCGCATCGTCACCGCCGTGCATGCCGTCACCCCAGCCACACGTTTCGTCGGCATGTCGCTGGCAGAGCCGACACGTTCCCCAGCCGCCTTCGAATACTTCCTGAACCCCGCGAACCACGCTCCCGGCGTACCGCTGGACGCAATCTCCTACCACTTCTACGCCGACGCCGAACCCGGCGAAAGCGACTCCACCCAAACCTTCACTTTCTTCGCGCGTACCGACGCCTTCCTTGACTCCGTCCGCTATATCGAGAGCATTCGCAAGCGTCTCTCGCCCCATACGCAGACCCACATCAACGAAGCCGGCTGCATCGCGGCAGACGACCTCGCACAAGGTGCCGCGCACACCGGAGAGCTTCCATCCGCGCAATATTGGAACCTCTGCGGCGCAGTCTTCGCGTATCTCTACGCCGGCCTCGCCGAACAAGGCATCGACGTGCTGGGCGCCTCCCAACTCCTCGGCTATCCCAGCCAATTTCCTTCCGTCACACTGTTGGATTGGCGCACCGGCCAACCCAACGCCCGCTACAGAGTGCTCCAGTTGCTGCACGAAAACTTCGGCCCCGGCGACCGCATCATCAAGACCTCGCTCCGTTCATCCGATGTCTACGCCGCCGCCTACATCACGCCGCACGCCATCCGCAAACTTCTTCTCATCAACAAGCGCAATCATCCGATAGACGTAGAAATCGCGCGCTCAACCGGAGCAACAACGCAATCCGTCGACACAACCTCGGCAGCCAAAATCACTACGAGCCCACCACTGACCTCCGATAGGATTCACCTCGAAGGCCTCTCCGTGACAGTAGCAACTCTGCCTCTCCCTCTCCATATCAGGTAGTAGCCGCCGCAGTGTCTATGGCTTTAACCCGCATTTCTCACGAGAGGTAAGCATGTGATGTTTTTTGCTGATGAGAGTGGGGTAGCTGTGTGTGCTGAGGTGTGTGGGGGATGTGTGGGCTGGATTTTGGTGAGCGCCGACTGATTTTTGCCAACGGATCAGGTCTGCGGGGCATTTTCAGGCGCAGGAAGTCATGGATGTTCCGCTCTACGCTCGGTTCGGGAGTAAGTACGTAAGGGTCAACAGCGCAGTGCGCGGAAGACCTG
>Ga0209483_1001044_pt1 | contig 21950 bp, 24 predicted proteins | sample NGEPerA_FD_184508 | JGI IMG/M metagenome (GOLD analysis project Ga0209483, IMG submission 184508) | Arctic peat soil microbial communities from the Barrow Environmental Observatory site, Barrow, Alaska, USA - NGEE PermafrostL2-A... | ecosystem: Environmental > Terrestrial > Soil > Wetlands >... | reverse complement strand
CATTGCTTACGTGAGCCGGCGAACCGAGGAAGGGCTCACGAAGAAAGACATCATCCGTTGTTTAAAGCGACACCTCGCTCGAGAGATCTACCAACGCGTCATGGCTGACCATCACGCACGGATGTCGCACGCCGAGGCGGCTTGACAGGTTGATTTGCTTTATAGAGGCATCGACTCGGTTAGTCCTTGCGGGTTCATATCTGCGGGCCGACGTCAACAATCTCCGACTGGCGGATTCAAGCGTGGATCATGTCGGGGAAACTCAATTGAATTGAAGATCAGAGACCGAGGTGCAGACCAGTGAGTTCAGCCGCATCTGGCATAACTGTCGACTAGCAGGGAAACCGCCTCTCCGTAATCGCTGAGCGTAGACGACCGAGTGCCCCATTTAGAGCCTTTTGGCACTATCGACATTCACGCGGGGATGCTCGACTGGTTCCAGTGCCCTCCTGCATCAAGGGAAAGGATTGGATGACCAAATCCAGATCTGTTTACTCGTCTCTGCTTTGGGCGGTCATCGTTATCGCCTTTCCTGTTGCATCTGGCGTCCTTGTCGTTGTAAGCAAGGCTGACCCTACGTCGACGAGACTCATTCAGGCGGCGTTCATGTACGCCTCGATTTCCATTCCTCTTGTGTACTGCAGAGTGAAGAACATCGCGCTGAGAGACATATTCCTGGTTGGAATCGATCGACAGGGTGTAAAGACCAGCTTGTACTATCTGCCGCTGCTCGTGGTATTGCTGCCCACGGTTGTGGGCGGGGTTCGTCTATCCCACACGGGCCACGTCATGGCCACGCTTCTGTTTACGCTCGGCGTGGGCATATCGGAGGAATTGTATTTTCGTGGCATTATTCTGCGGCTTCTCGGCAAGAGTTTTGGTCCGATTCCGGTGGTCTTCATTTCGGCCCTCATTTTTGGCACTGGTCACGCCTCGGGAGCGTTTGTCGAAAAGAGCGTGGCTCTGGTGTTGCTTTCAATTCTGAATGCGCTCCTGTTCGGTTGGATTGCTGCCGAGGTGGTGTTGCTTACCAAGAATCTCATTCCGTTGATGATTTTTCACTGCCTCTTTGACTTCTTCACCTACCAAACTCTGGCGACAGGTGATGCAAAGATCACGGCCTACGCTGTGCGTGGAGCGTTGATGACAATCGTGGCCGTCTACCTGTTGATCAGACTTAGACAGCAGCCCACAAAGGTTCAGGACAGGTCCCTGGAGCCACTTGCCCGGCAGGATTCGATCCTCCGGCAAACGGCTTAGACCACCGCTCCGCTGGCGGAGGCCCGACGTGAACCCGCACGCAGTGAGGTGAGGCAAGAGCAGGGGAGTGTTCGCCGGTGCTCGGAGACGTCAGTGGGCTAGTGACATGCCCAAGACGAACATCCCAGAACAAAGCAGTGGGGTAGTAGTGACAAGTGCCGCCGCATAGCCCCAGTGATGTTCGCGCTGGAGAATAACTGGAACTGCAAGAGCGGAAGAGAAGGTAGTCAATCCCCCGCAAAATCCAGTCAACACAATTGCACGAATATGTGCGTCGCTTGTTCCAATTATTCGATATGCGGCGTATCCGGCGATGCCGGTTCCTAGTGCATTCGCGGCGACTGTTGCCCAAGGCCGACTAGTCGGGTGACTTCGTCGGACAAAATACTCGAACAGATATCGAACCACGCAGCCAAGAGCTCCAGCGACGGAAACGAGTAAAAGTGTCATGCTCGGCGCCGATGTCGACCCAACCCGAGCACGCCCGCAAAAAGGCCCGCTGCAATGGCCCCTACGGCCACTAAAAGACAGCCGCCTATGGAGAGGTGCCAGATGGCGGCAAAATCGACGAAGAGGCCCGAGTAGGACGTGAGCCCCCCCAAGAACCCGGTAACGAGTACCAGACGCATTGGATCGGCCGGGTCGTGATGCCTGAGGCGGTGTCGAAGGAGGTCGGTCGCGACGTAGACACCAATCGTGTTGATGGCGAGTAACACCCACGGAATCTGGTGGGTCCAGTCGGTCGACGGGTAGACAGCTGAACCTCGAGGTACGGCGTACACATTGATCTTCAACAACAAGTCTCGAATCAATGTTCCAACGGCGCCGCCGAGTGCCACGATCAGCACGGCGAGGCCTAATTGTTTTGGAGAGAGGGTGATGTGAGAGGGCATCAGTACTACGAAACTACTTTGAGGGGGATTACTATTGGCTGATTACGAGGTGTTTGACAGCGCTGGATTCTCCGCGACTGCGAATTAGAACGTAACTTTACATAACGTACATTATCGGCGTTATAGTGAGAATTCGCTGTTATACTGATCGGTATGCGTCGGCTACTTTGTGTTGGTCTGTTCTTGGCAACCAGTATTGGGATCATTGTGATTCCGGCCGCGGCCGACAGTTCTCCTGGCAAGGTGTTGCTCTCGTTTGATTACAGCGACAACAGCGCGCCTGCGTCAGTTTCAAATGGTTCCTTCAACGTCATCGTCGACGTTTTGCCTGGCGACACGACGGGACTCGTCAGAATGTTCGCGGTAGCACCGGCGAGCACGAACGCCTCGAGCATTGTTTGCCACTTCCAGTGGATCAATCAGAGTCAGGCCGAGTGCGCCTTTAACTTCCCGGGCAACGGCGTGTGGGCGATTCACGCGCAGTACGTGCTCGGTCCTCAGACCGACGTCGTCGGTGTCGCCGTGACGAACCTTCGCGTTCTCAACTAATCGAGGACCTCGGGGTCCGTTCAAGTTTCGAGTCCTCTGGTGAGACCCTCTCAAGGGCATGTCTCAAGTGATGGTTGAGGTCTTTGACGCCGACGAGGCTCGTGATCGCTCACACAATGCACCCAGAACTCCCCCGTCCTCGCGTCGCTCTCCCTTCCCGCGAGTAAGTGACCCTCCGAAACCCCACAGGTGGTGGTTTACACTGCGCAAATGAGTTCTCTCTTTGACGTCAATGGCAAGGTCGTACTGGTGACCGGCGGAAGTCGCGGTATCGGCGAGATGATCGCGCGAGGTTTCGTCGAAGCTGGTGCCAAGGTGTACATCTCTTCTCGCAAGGCCGACGTCTGTGACGCGCTGGCCAAGGAGCTTTCCGAAACTGGATCGTGCACTTCCCTACCGGCCGACCTCTCCACCGAAGTCGAATGCCAACGTCTCGCCAACGAGATCGCCGCACGCGAAGACCATCTCGACGTCCTCGTCAACAACGCCGGCGCGACGTGGGGCGCACCCATGGACGACTACGACGAGAAGGCCTGGGAGCGAGTCCTCGCGCTCAACGTGAAGGCCGTCTTTCACGTGACGAAGTTCTTGCGCCCGCTGCTCGACGCCAAGGGCACGGCCGAGAGTCCGTCGCGCGTGATCAACATTGGCTCAATCGACGGCATCCACGTCCCGACGATGGACACGTTTGCGTACTCGGCCTCCAAAGCCGCCGTCCACCAACTGACGCGACACCTCGCCAAGAGTTTGGCGCCGAAGATCACGGTGAACGCGATTGCGCCGGGGCCGTTCCCTTCGAAGATGATGCATTCCACCCTCGAGGCGCTCGGCGACGAGATCGCCAAGGCGGCCCCGATGAAGCGCATCGGTCAACCGTCCGATATGGCGGGCGCGGCGATCTTTCTTGCGTCACCAGCCGCGAGTTACATCACCGGCGTCATTCTTCCCGTCGACGGCGGCATTGCGACCCTGGCTTAACTCTTGGGCTGTGTGCCCAGGGTGACGCTGATCGTCAGGTGGCGCTTTCCACGCACCACGTGCAGCGTTATGACGTCGCCGGGTCGCAGAGCCGAAACGACGCTACCGACGTCTTGCGAGCTGCCAATGGACGACTTGTTGATTCCGACGATGACGTCACCTTGCTTCACTCCAGCGGCCGCCGCTCCGGTCCCCGAGATAACGCTCATGACCACGGCGCCCGTGGAGACCGTGAATCCGTATTCCTGTTGCAAGGACGGCGTCATCGACGTGATCTCCACCCCAATGAAGGCGCCGTGATTGACGACACTCTCTCCGGCTTCGAGGTGCTTCAGGAGCGACTCGATCGTGGCGTCGGGAATAGCGAAGCCGATGTTCTGCGCGCTCGTCCCGTCGGGCAGCGTTCCGGCGACGGCGGTATTCATGCCGATAACGTCACCGCTCGAATCGAGTAACGGACCACCGGAGTTGCCGGGGTTGATAGCGGCGTCGGTCTGAATCATGTTGTTGAGGGTCTCGCTCGAGGAAGTAGAACCTGCCGTGACGGTGCGACCGAGCGCTGAAACGATTCCCGAGGTGACGGTCGGCGTCCCCGCCGCGAGTCCGAGAGCGTTGCCAATCGCAACGACAGCGTCGCCAACGACGAGATCATTCGAGTTGCCAAAGGTCACCGGTTTCAGGCCCGACATGTTGTTGATCCGAATGAGGGCCACGTCATCAATTGGATTGGTTCCGATGAGTGTTGCGGGCAGCGCTTTGGTCGATCCGGCGCGGGTGACGGTAATCGTTCCGCCGTTGACGGCGGCGGCAATCACGTGATTATTTGTGATGACGAGCCCATCCTTGTTTATGACCATTCCCGTGCCTTGATCCTCTCCGCCCTGACCTTTCACGTCAATTGACACGATGGAGGGCAACGCCTTATTGATCAGCTTCGGAATACTCATTCCACCGGGGAGATAGCCGGCGCCCGGTTTGTTGGTGACCGCATCAATGGTCACTCCCCCGGGTCCGGAGTTCGACGTTGACGCGTAGTGACCGGCCAAACCGCCCACCAACGCCGCGACTAACAGCAAGGACACCCTCGTTGACCAGAGAGAACGCTTCGCTGGTCGCACTGAAGGCTGCGACGAGAGCGGCACGACGTCGAGCGCCTGAGCGCTACTCTCGAACGACCAAGAAGGAACGTCGTTGAGGGCGTGCGCGCCAGTTGCTTCAATTGGAGGCGGACCGCTCGACGTGACAGTTTCGGTCTCGATAACCTCACTCGGCGTCGGTTCGGCGCCGTCGCCGGGAACATCATTCATGCGAACATGCTAGGCACTCAATCTAAAAAGCACCTAAATGCGAACGAAATGTTTGTTTATCGATGGTCGGCTAGATTAGAGACCCTATGTCGCGTCGTATTGAGATTGAAATCACGAGTCTGAACGGCGACGTGGCGACGTGGCGCGCCGCAGGTGCCAAGCTGCCCAAGGGTGTTCTCAATTCTTCGTTGGTGCCCGGCGGACCGGTCGTTGGCAATGTCTATCGAGCCGACGTCGAGCAGTACATGGAAGGCATCGAGATTCTTTCAGTGATGGCGCCCAAGACGGCCTCACCGGTAGATCCGCGCAATGAGCGCCTCGAACTCATTCCAACCGTGAAGACTGGCCCGGACGTTGTCGTGACGTACGCGCCGAAGGGCCGCGGAGGCTCGCGTCGCGAAGGCGCCGACACTCGCCGCGATGGCGGCCCCAGTCGACGTGAGGGCGGTCCCGGACGCCGTGAGTCGAGTCCCGGACGCCGTGAGTCGAGTCCCGGACGCCGTGAGACCGGACCCGGTCATCGCGAGAGTGGTTCGGCCAAGACCGAAGGCACTGAGGCTCGAGAGTCATCGGCCCGCCCGGAGCGGACCAAGCGTCCGCCCAGAAATCCCGTCGATCGAGAGGCGTCGTCGTCAACTCCCGGCGAGCGACCGGCACGCGGACCGCGCTCCGATCGACCGGCACGCGGCGCACGACCACCCCGGCCCGAACGCCCCGTCGGGCCCGTTCAGCCGCCAATGACGACGACGCACCGCAATTCGCTGCTGGCAACGCTTTCGCCCGAGCAACTTCCCGTCGCCGAACAACTATTGCGAGGCGGCATGCCGTCGGTTCGTGCCGCGGTCGCCGAACAAAACAAGAACGCCACCGCGCAGGGTCGCCCAACGATCGACGCCGTCACGATTGACCGTATCGCCGAGAATCTCCTGGGCAAGACCAACCTCGCTCTGTGGAAGGACCGTGCCGCGGGCGCCATCGGCGCGGGACGCGAACTACGACTTCGCGACCTTCGTGCGGTCGTCACCTCGGCGAAGACCGTGTCCTTGGACGAAGAGGCTCGCGCGCAGTTGAAAGAACTTCAAGTATCGCTGACCGCGCGACTAGAGCACTTGCGAACGCAGTGGAACGCAAAACTCGAATCGGCGATTGAGTCGAAGAACGTGAAAGAGGCACTCGCGCTCGTCGCTCGCCCACCGGACATGTCAACGCGTGTCAGCGCTGACACGGCAGTCAAGGTCGTCGCCATTACTTCCGAGGCTCTCAACGCCGAAGCCGATCCGACACTCTGGAAAGAGATCGTCGCGTTGACCATCGACACCTCCATTCGTCGAAACGTGAAGCCCCTGGGCATTCCGAATGATGAGTCGTGCAAGGCAGTCGCCATTCACAACGCGGGCGCGATTCCCGAGTTCGCGAAACTGCTCGGCATGAAGGTCCCACCTCCGCCGCCACCGACACGAATCACGCGCCGTCCGACGACGCGTCGTCCGCCTACTCGCCGCGCATCGTAAGGAGACGGGCCTTCCAACCGAGGGACTCGTAAAGGGACTTCATCCCCCGATCCCCCGGCAGGGCCCAGCCATCTTTCGGTGGGTGCTCCCCCGCCGCCAGAGCCTGCAGCAACGTCGTCGCGACATGTTGTCGACGTTCGTCGTGGTGAACGAAGACACCTTCCACTACCTCGTCACGGACGAGCGCGAAACCGATGAGTCTCTCCTCGTTGCCGATGGTCCACAAAGCTCCTTGCTCGACGACGTCCTCAAGTAACGCATCGTTCTCTACGTCACGGCGGATCGTGTTGTAGAGCTCGGGACCACCACGATGACTGGTGAGGCGTTTTAACGCGTGCTCCCAGAGATCACGAAGTTCGTCCGACGCGGAATTCGCCCGAAGGACCTGCACATCAACTTCTACGTGATGGACGGCGCCGCGACCGTCGAGTGCTCACACACAGTCACGACAGAGCATGCTGGCTCGGTTCGAGAGCTGGCTCGTCTTCTTCAATAGGCGACACAACGAACAACGAAATTCGTCATCCTGCCTGGGCAAAATGGTTTCGGCCGGGTCAACCAGGGTGTCGACTTCGCCGGGTGCCTCTTCGTCATCTTCGGGTGTCGAGGTGCGCCGGATGGTCTCAGCAAGTACCTCGTCAAGCGCCAATTCGATGTCGGCGTCGTCGACCACGTCGTCATCTTCGACCACGACGACCTCGGGCACCACGTCCTCATCTTCGACTTCCGCGACGTCCTCAACCTCAACCACGTCCTCAACCTCGACATCTTCCACGTCTTCACCATCCTCGACGTCTGAATCCTCGACGTCTTCGAGGTCCTCCTCGCCAATGGTCGCTTCGTCGAAGCCGTCGGCGAGCTCCTCTTCTTCGAATACTTCTTCTGTATTGGTTTCACTAGACATAAATCCCTCTTCTATAGCGCTGGCATTGTAGAGCCTTTTAGACCCGGAGTGACCCCAAATGGCATAAACAATGCCTAAGGATGAGAAAAACTACCGATTAAGGCGATTTCGCTCCGCGGCGCGCTCCGCTTCAAGTCGTTCGAGATCGGTGTCGGAGAAATCGACGTATTTCATGGCGTCGGCGATTAACTCGTGACCGGCGACCTCTCGCACCAGTCGGGCCATCTCCTGGGCGACGCGCCGGTAGCTCGGGTGGCCCTGAGGACTCGATCGAAGCTCAATGAGGTGCATCGCCTCGCGGGCGTTCATCTGCATGACGTAGCGGATGCGAAAGGCCAGGGCCACGGCGTACTGCGCCTGTTCCGGGAGCTCACGGCGTAGGTCGTAGTAGAGCTCGGCGGAGCGACGGAGCGATTCCTCGTAGCGATCAGCCAGGCCGGCCTCTTCGATGACGTCGGGAATGTCGTAGCCCAGGTCGGCCGTGAGGGGCTGCCATTCGATCGTGAGGAGTCGATGGCGTTGGAGGTCACGGAACGCGCCGTAGTCGGTCACGAGTTCAAAGCGGTAGTCCGTGCGCTCAAAGGCCCGTCCCGGACGATGACGTCGATTCTTGCGTTCCCCGACGTACGTGGCCATCAACGATGCGCGCTCACGCGCCGACATCGACGCCACGCGTTTTTCCGACTCGTCGTGCGAGACCGTCGAATTGCCAAAGACGATCGCTTCGAGCACTCTCGTCTCACCGTCGGGATCGAATGCGACGAGTCGCACCTGTTCAGTCGGTTCGTCCTCGACGACCGAATCCCACATCGACGCGACGAGATCTCGCGTGGCGCTCTTGGTCTCGGACATGTACGTTGACCACGCGACGCCGCGCTCGGGCACGTCGACTCGTTTCAAAAACGAGGGAATCACTTTCACGAGTTCATCGAACATGAGCTGTCCGTAGAGACGGACCTCGAGAAGTGGGTGCGCGCGCATGTGGAGGAGCAGAGATTCGTAGGCCTGACCGGAGGCGTAGATGCCGAGATTGGAGAGGGCGCTCGCGGGTAGCAGGCCCCGCGTCGCGTCGAGCGCCTTCGCGCGAATGGCCTGGCGGTAGACGAAGTCAGTATCCTCCGGCGTCTTCGGGAACTTCTTGGTCAACCACTCCGTCAGAATCGGCAACAGTTCGGCGTAGGTATCGAACATGCGATCCATCTCACCGACGTAGCGTGCGCCGAAGCGCGACTCGAGCAGTTCGTGGTCACGATAAAAGCGGTAGTGGCCATTGGTAAAGCGCCGGTCGTAGCCGAGATAGCGCGTGGACTGTTCGAGGTAGCTCATGAGGCGCCCCCACTCGAGAACTTTAGTGAGTACGTTGCTCGCCTGTTCACACGCCAGGTGCACGCCACCCAACTGGGCCACCGAGTCGTCGCCGTATTCGACGAAGATCTTCTGGTAGAGCTCGTCGGCGCGCTCGAGTCCGACGGTCGCGTCGATCGAGGCGTCGCCCGACAGATCGAGGTCGCCGACGAATTCATCCAAGAACAGGCGACGCAGGCTCTTGGAGGACCTCGAATAGCGTGCGAACAACGCTCCCTTCACGACTTCGGGCAGATTGACCAGCGCGAAGACCGGACCTTCGAGGTTGGTGAAATAGCGACGCAGGATGGCGACTTCGGCGTCGGTGAACTCTTCGGCGAAGTAGGCGTGCATGGAATATCGAGGCTAGAGGCGAAATCAGGCCCGGGGGTGGACGCTCGAATAGCCCGCTACGACACTGCGAAGGACTGCGTCACGGGCCTGGGCGGCGACCTCGGCGACCGAAGTGAGGTCGCTCATCCGGGCCAGTTGTTCGCAGAGATCGGCCACCTGTTTGGCGTTTCGCACGAAGTCTCCGGGTGACGTCTGACCGATCTCGACGTCGGCGAGGTCCAGCACGGTGCCGAGCGACGCGCCCCGAGCCCAGGCCGCGATGGTCGTGGCGAATTTTCCGTCCGGCTCTTTCGCGCTCGGAACCTTGAAGCGGTTTTCGATCTCTTGGATGGCCGCCGCGGTGAGAGCGATTTCGGACAGTCGGTCGTTCAGATCGCCCCGGCGCTGTTGACCGAGTCGGTCGTGCAGGTTGCGCTTCTTCTTCGTGGTCACCTGTCGCGAGGCGTTCGGGGGACGACCGGCTCGTTTGGATTCGAAGACGAAGCAGGACAAAAGACCAGCCAACTGGGCCGGCTCAAGTCCCTCGAAGACACCGGCGGTAATCGACTCGGCGATGAGGAGATCGCAATCGTGATAGATCGAACGTAGGAGCTGACCTTGTGTGGTGAGGTGCCAACCCTGGGCGTAGCCGAGTTCTTCGAGGACGTGATGGCGCGCGACCATCTGGTCGCCGAGCGGCCGTTTGTTGCCCGTCGGTCGATGATCAGTCTCGAACTGGGCGAAGGAACGCTGCACGACTTCGAGCGCCGTCTCGTAATCGAAGTGGTTGATGAGATTGGCGGTGAAGTTGTACGTCGGTCGAAACGACGAGTGCAGATCGGACGGCGGCGCGAGCGCGACTCGTCCGACGTCCACGAGTGCGACCTCGGTCGCGAAGCAGACGATCGCGTGGCCCTCGTCGTCGAGTCCTCGTCGACCGGCACGACCCGTCATCTGTGAGAACTCCGCGCTAGTGAGAAACTTGCGACCGGCTTCGGAGTACTTCGAGAATCGCTCCAACGCCACCGAGCGCGCCGGCATGTTGACGCCTAACGCGAGCGTTTCGGTGGCGAAGACGACCGCGAGCAGATTCAACTCAAAACAGGTTTCGACGATTTCGCGAAAGGCGGGCACCATCCCGGCGTGGTGCATCGCGAGACCTCGTCGCAGACAGTCAATGAAGTCGGCGTATTCAAGGGCTTTTAAATCGTCGTCGGAGAAGTCGACGAGCCGCGACTGGGCAATGGCCTCGATGTCGCGCCGCTCCTCGGGCGTGGTGAACATGAGTCCGTCACGTCGACACTGGTGCGCTGCGTCGTCACACGCCGCTCGAGAGAAGATGAACACGATCACCGGGAGTAGGTCCTCACGCTCGAGGGCGTGAAGGAGCTCACTTCGTCGCGGGGCGCGAAACGGTGGCGGTGGCGCACTGGACTTGGGCCCCTTCCACTTCGGACCCGGTCGAAACTTTCTGGTCGCCTTCATGAGATTGTCGATGCGACGCGCCTCGTCCGAGAGCCGCTCGCCGTCGAGCAGGTCGACGATTTCGACGGCCGCCTGACCTCGGCGCATCACCGCCAAATGGTTGTGCAATTGGATTGGACGCTCGTTCTCCACGATGATCGCGGTCGCTCCGCGCACTTCGGCGAACCACTCCCCGATGAAATTCGCGTTGCCAATCGTCGCGGAAAGAGCGACGAAGCGTACGGCGGCGGGCGTGAGGATGATGACCTCTTCCCATACGCCGCCGCGAAAAGGATCCTGCAAGTAGTGAACCTCGTCGAGCACCACGAGGCCCAGCGTGTTGAGTTGGTGCGATTCGGTCAGCAGCATGTTGCGTAGGACTTCGGTCGTCATGACCACGACGTCGGCGCTGGCGTTGATCGACACGTCACCGGTGAGTAGACCGACGCGGCGCTCGCCGTAGAGGGCGCAGAGTTCGCCGTATTTTTGATTGGAGAGCGCCTTCAGTGGCGTCGTGTAAAAGGCTCGTTCCCCACGCTCGAAGATGCGACCGATGGCGTAATTGGCGATGAGGGTCTTGCCCGAACCGGTCGGCGCACTCACCAATACGTTGACGTGCTCGTCGACCGCGTCGATCGCCTCTACCTGGAATCGATCGAGTCCGAAGGCGAGGCTGTTCAGGAATCGACCGCGGTAATCGCCGTCGGTCACTTCTTCAACAACTTACCTACGGCGATAGAGATGAAGTAGAACACCGTGAGCGGTATTGCCAGGGCCAGCATCGAGAGCGGGTCGCCACTCGGCGTGAAGACCGCCGAGGCGATGGTGATGGCGATCAGCGCGTAGCGCCAAAAATGCAGCAGTTGCCTGGGGGTGACGACGTTGGCCATCTCCAACGCGACGAGCACGACGGGGAATTCAAAGGTCACGCCGAAGATGAACATCATCAGCAAGAACAGCGTCAGGTACTGATTGGGGTTGTACTCGTTCAAGAGTGAATTACCACCAATGGATTCGAGGAATCGAATGGCGTGACCAAAGCTGAAGTAGGCGACCGTCATTCCCGAGATGAAGAACAGCAGTGAGGCCGAGACGAACGGGATGATGTAGCGACGCTCGCGGGCCATGAGTCCCGGCGTGATGAAACGCCACAGCTGCCAGAAGAGGACCGGGGAGGCGAAGAGCAGCCCGCCGAAGAAACCGATCTTTATGCGCAACGTCAATCCATCCAACGGATTCGTGACCAGGAAGGTACAGCCCTTGTGGGCCACGTTACGAGCGGCGCAGTACGGCTCTTGGAGCACGTGCAGTATCTGCGGATAGAAAATGAAGGCGACAACGCCGAAGAACGACACGGTAATCGCCGAGACGAGGAAGCGGTGACGTACCTCGGCGAGGTGTTCGGCCAGCGTCATGCCGGACTGGGCTTCACTGAATCGAGACACTTGACCTAGTTCAGCGACGGATCAGGTGGCACGGTCGAATTTTCTGGTCGCGCAGCGACCGGCCGACTCGGCGGGGTGATGAGTGGCGCCACAACGGTCTCGGGCGGCGCAGGTGGCGCGTTCTTCCTCACCTCAGCGGCCTCTTTGGCGTCGACCTGTTCGGAGAGTTGATTCAGCAGGTTGATCGGACTTCGTACGATTCGCGCGAGGTCACCGGTGCTGGGCAGGTCGGGAATGACATCGCGCACTTCGCTCTCGACTCGCTCCTGAAGACGCTTGAGCGCCCGCCAACTCGAACCGAGACGATGCGCCACTTCGGGCAACTTGTCGGGACCCAGCAAGAGCAAGACCACGGCCACAATCACCATGATCTTGACGGGACTAAGGAACATCAGACCATTGTAGGTCGGTCTCTAAAGAAATCCGATGCGGGAAAGTGGCCAGATCCGCACGAAGGCCTTGCCGATGATGTCCGAGCGCGGCACGGTCCCCCACACGCGACTGTCGCACGAATTCGAGTGATAATCGCCCATCATGAAGTACTGATTAGCCTTCAACGTGATGGGCTTGATGGACGCACCGAGTGGCTCAGTGTGGGTCCACGTCTGATCCAATGGCTGGTTATTGACGTAGATCGTGTTGCCCTTGGACTTGAGCGAGTCACCGGGTACACCGATGACTCGTTTCACGAAGTCGATGACGGGTTCGGTTTCTTGACATAACACGGCTGCGACTCGCGGCGCTTTGAACACGACGATGTCACCAACGTGAATCGTGCCCCAGGTGATGGCCAACTTATTCACGATGATGCGATCACCGATTTGCAAGGTCGGCTCCATCGAAGCCGACGGGATGTAGAAGGTCTGGAACGCGTAGGTGCGCATCAAGAACGAAACCAGGACCGCGATGACGATGATCGCGGTCCACTCAATCAGTGCACGCCGCCGAGGTTTTGATTCTTTCGCGGGAGGCGTCGGATCCGACGGTGCCTCGGACGTCAATAGGCCCGTGGAATCTTGGGGAGGCGAATCAGACACTTATCAAGATTAGTCGCTCAACCGTGGCGTTCTAAAGAGAGCAGGAGCTTCTGGAATCGCTCGTCGGTGCTCTTGAAGGGATCCTTGAGCAACACCGTGCGCTGCATCTCATCGTTCAACTTCAAGTGGACCCAGTCCACGGTGTAGTCGCGACGCCACTCCTTCGCGGCTTTGATGAAGGTGCCACGCATGTGCGCGCGTGTCGTCGGCGGTGGCGTGTGCGTGGCCGTGGCGATCTCTTCATCGCTCACTATTCGACGAAGGTGCCCGCGGGCTTGACGCCGATAGTAGAGACCGCGTTCAAAACTCGTGTCGTGATACAGCAGGTCGATGAGCGCGATCTTGGGATCACTGAGTTCGACGCCGCTGCGCTCGCGCTCTCGTTCGATGATCTGCAGCTTGGCAATCCAGTCGACGCGGTCCGCCAGCCCCATGGGATCGTTGCGATACTGCTCGATCACTTCTCGCCACAGCTGCACGGCGTGCACCTGATCGGCCGGGAGTGGATGACCCTGCAAGAACTGTTCGGCCCGTTCGCACAGATCGTCTTGGATCTCGAGGGCCGTCAGGTCACGACCGTTGGTCAACTTCACCGGCTCCTTGCTCCACAGGTCGTAGGAGATGTCGCGTAGTGCGTTGATGGGCGAAACCATGTTGTAGTCGCGAAGAACCGTGTTGCGGTCTTCAATCATGGCCAGTACGACGGCGGCGGTGCCGAGTTTGAGATACGTGGCGAATTCGCTCATGTTGGAGTCACCGACGATGACGTGGAGTCGTCGATACTTCTCGGGATCAGCGTGGGGTTCGTCACGGGTGTTGATGATCGGACGGCTGCGCGTGGTCGCTGATGAGATCGCTTCCCAGATGTGTTCGGCGCGCTGGCTCATCGAATAGGCCGTGCCCTTGGCGTTGGTGACGACCTTGCCGGCGCCGGTGAAGATCTGGCGGCTGATGAGGTACGGGATGAAGACCTGTTCGAGGCGGCTCAGGTCGTCAATGCGCTCGATGCAGTAATTCTCGTGACAGCCGTAGGAGTTGCCGGTCGAGTCGGTGTTGTTCTTGAAGAGGAAAATGTCGCCGCGAATTCCTTCGTCACTCAGTTGACCTTGCGCGTACTCGACCAGTTCGCGAAGAATCGACTCCCCCGCCTTGTCCTGGGCAACCGCGTCAACGAGGGTGTCGCATTCCGCGGTCGCGTACTCCGGGTGAGAACCGACGTCGAGGTAGAGGCGGCTGCCGTTCTCCAAGAAGACGTTGCTCGATCGTCCCCACGCGACCACCTTGCGGAAGAGGAATCGGCTGACCTCGTCGGGGCTGAGTCGTCGCTGACCACGTAGGGAGAAGGTGATTCCGTATTCCGTCTCAATGCCGTAGATGCGTCGCAGCATGTCGTCGCCCTTGCTGAACCCTCAGCGAAGGAGCTCGCTGACTTGGTCGTCGTTGAGGCGGCTGAACGTGCGGCGGCTTCCGCGGTCCTCGAGGATCCCGACTTCGAGATCGCCGACCTCGATGGTCCGGTCCGGTCCGGCGAGCGCTCCCACGGCGTTCTTCAGCGTGAGCGTCAAACTTTCCAGTGTGTCTTCGGAGGCGGCGAAACGGGCCTTGATCGTCTCAGCGTCTCCGCCCAAGACCGCGAAGCGCGGCTCGTCGGAGATCGTGCCCTCGTAGGCGACGCGGTAGAGCTTCGTCGGACGCGTCGTGTTGCCCAACTGTGCGACGAGAATCTCGACCTCGAGCGGCTTTTGGCCCTCCGTGAACATGTCGCCGAGGTGTTGGGCGTAGTAGTTCGCCAGGGCCCGGACGTCGACGTCCCCACGCGAGTAGGTGAAACCGGTCGAATCGGCCCAGCGGATGCCCGCCTCTCGGAGACGGTCGAACTCGTTGTACTTGCCCACGCCGGCGAAGGCGATGCGGTCGTAGATCTCAGAGATCTTGAAGAGCGACGCTGAGGGATTCTCCGCCACTAAAACGACGCCGTTGTCGAAGATGGCGCCTACGATCGATCGGCCCCTCGCGATCCCCTTCTGGGCGAATTCGGCGCGATCGCGAATGAGCTGTTCGGGGGCGACGTAAAAGTAGTTGCTCATCGCAAGGAGCCCCCGGCGACGCCGCCGCTCTGGGTGCGACGCTCGTTGATGACGCGGAATCGTTGCGCGACGTCCTCGTGCTCGAGCTCTTGAAATCCCTCACGAGAGATCGTGACGATCATCGGAAAGAGGTTTCGCACGAAGTCTGGTCCCCCCGTGCTCGGGTCGTTGTCGCCCGCCTCGTAGATTGCCAGCGCGCCCAGTTCGATGGCGGCGTCGCGGTCCAGGTCGGCGTTGAATCCGAGTCGCAATGTTCCTTCGGCGAAGGGGGTGCCCGAGCCGATCGAGGAGAAGTCGAATCGCTCGTAACAACCGCCCGCGCCGTCGTATTCGAAGATTCGCCCGACCTGGAGAGTGGTGTCCCACCCGGCCAGCAGCGGCAGCACGAGAAGTGGCGACGAGAGGTTGTTGCGCTGAATGATCGGCGAGAGGTAGTTGGCCTTGCCTTCGAGGCTGAGGGCGGTGTCGGTCATCTTCTCGTAGTGCTCGAAGGACAACTGCGCCATGCGAACGAACTCGATGCCTCGCGCGGCCGTGCCGGAGATTGCGATCGCCGTGAACCGGTCGGCCGCCTCGATCTTGCGGACGTCGCGACTGGCGATGTAGTTACCCGTCGCTTGGCGGTCCCCCACCATCACCACGCCGCCGACGTAACGCACGGCGATGACGGTCGTGGCGTGCGCCGAGGTGGCGCTCGCGTTCGAGACCGGCGGCGTCAGCCCGGTCGATTGGGCGAAGTGGAAGAACGAAGGCCCCGGATCGTCCGAGGCGCTGAACAGCGGTAGACCCATCTACTCGCCACCCTTTTGGACGTAGTTGCGAACGAACTCCTCGGCGTTCTCTTCCAGCACTTCGTCGATCTCGTCGAGCAAGTCATCCAGGTCGGCCTTCAACTGGTCGCCCTTGGTCGCGTCAACCGACACGGGCGGCGTTGATTCGCTCACTCGCTCAGTGCGTTGTTTTTGGATTCGCTCTTGTTCTGTCATACTTCTGTTCTACCTGTCTAGTGCTTCGAGAAGTGCTTGTGCCGTCGCACTTGTTTCTAGCAACTCTTCAGTGAGAACTCGTGTACCCCTCAAGGGATCGAGCATTGGCACACGTTGCAACGGTCCTTCGCCCAGATCAAAGACGACCGAATCCCAATTCGCGGCCACGATCTCGTGCGGGTACCGGGCGACGCACTGACCGCGGAAATAGGCCCGCGTCTCTTCCGGCGGATTGTGAACGGCTTCACGAACTTCGTCCTCCGGATGCAGCGCGCGAAGCCCGACCCGCCGGGCGAGCGATCGTTCGGGGCGCAGGTCGTGGTACTGCAGATCGATCGCGTGGAGGCGCGCGTCGCCATCTGGAAGGGAATGACGTTCCTGAAAGCCTCGAATAATCCTCAGTTTGGCCACCCAATCGATCCGGTCGGCCACCGTGTCGGGGTCATCGCGCACGCCGTCGAGCATCTCGCGCCACTCGGTGAGGACCATTTGAACCTGGTCGGGCGGAGCGACCGCGTCGGCGCCCTTTCGCTCCACGTGGTCATTGGCGAGGTGCCAGAGTTCGTTCTGGAAGTCCCACGCCGTGCGTTCGCGGTCGTCTTCACAGAGCACCGCGTACGTGAGGCTCGGGTCGAGCGCGAAGCTTCGAACGGCGCCCACCGGCTGACGCGGCATCGCGGGGAACGCTCCGAGACCGGAGTCCTCCAGCGCGGCGAGCAGCAACGCGGTCGAGCCGAGCTTGACGAAGGTCGCGACCTGGCTCATGTTGGCGTCACCAATGATGACGTGGAGTCGCCGGAATCGCTCCGCGTCGGCGTGCGGTTCATCGCGGGTGTTGATGATCGGACGTTTCAGCGTCGTCTCGAGGCCCACGACCTCTTCGAAGAATTCGGCGCGCGAACTCAATTGGAAGAAGGGATCGCCCTCCTGGCCGACTTCGGTCTCCGCGCCCACCTTGCCGGCGCCGACGATGATCTGACGAGAGACGAAGTGCGGCACCATCGCGCGCACGATGTGGTTGAACTCGACGTCGCGGCTCACGAGGTAGTTCTCGTGGGTGCCGTAGGAGTTGCCCTTGCTGTCGGAGTTGTTCTTGTAGAGCGTGATCGCCTGATGCGGTTCGATCATCTCGTTGGCGACCACGAGCGCGCGCCGCATGACCTCTTCGCCGGCGACGTCATAGAGCGTGGCCTCGAGCGGCGTGCGGCACTCCGGTGAGGAGTATTCGGGGTGCGCGTGATCGACGTAAAGGCGGGCCCCGTTCGTGAGAACCGTGTTGGCGAGGTGCGTTTCGACGATTGGAGCGAAGGAGGTCAGATCGGGCAGGCCGCGCGCGTCCATGTCGGGCGTCTCACCTTCGAAGTCCCAATTGATTCGGGTTCGACCTTCTTGGGCGTAGGCATTGACGATGATGCTCGACGCGACGATCTGATCAGCGTCGGGACCTCCCGCGATGCCGTACTCTGTCTCGATGCCGAGGACCTTCGCGACGGACATAGTCCTAGAGGTACTGGCCGGTGCCGACGTGTTGGATTGAGCGACCGCCGAGGACGTCGGTCTCTTCGCGATTCACGAGGGTGCGGATGAAGATGATCCGCTCGCCCTTCTTTCCCGACACTCGCGCCCAGTCGTCCGGGTTCGTCGTGTTCGGAAGATCCTCGTTCTCGCGGTACTCCTGTCGAATCGATTCGATGAGGTCCTCGGCGCGTAGTCCGCGACCCTTGTCGGCGATCTCGCGCTTCACCGCGAGCTTCTTGGCCCGACGAACGACGTTCTCGATCATGGCGCCGCTCGCGAAGTCCTTGAAGTACAACACCTCTTTGTCGCCACCTTGATACGTCACTTCGAGGAACCGGTTCTCGTCGGTCACGCGGTACATGTCCGCGACGGTCTCTTCGATCATGACCTGGATGGCCTTGGCCCGGTCTCCCCCACCGAGCTCGCGTATCGACGCCTCGTCGATCGGTAGGCCCCCGTGCAGGTAGCGCTGGAAGATCTGTGAGGCGGCGTCGGCGTCGGGTCGTTCGATCTTGATCTTCACGTCCAGGCGGCCCGGGCGAAGGATGGCCGGGTCGATCAGGTCTTCGCGGTTCGTGGCGCCGATGACGATGACGTCGCGCAGGGACTCGACGCCGTCGATCTCGGCCAGCAGTTGCGGGACGATCGTCGACTCCATGTCCGAACTGATGCCCGTGCCGCGAGTGCGAAAGAGCGAGTCCATCTCGTCAAAGAAGATGATGACCGGCACCCCCTCCTCGGCCTTTTCCCGGGCGCGCTGGAAGACCACGCGGATCTGACGCTCGGTCTCCCCGACGTACTTGTTGAGGAGCTCGGGGCCCTTGATGTTGAGGAAGTACGAACGCACGTTGCGATTGCCCGTCAGCTCGGCGACCTTCTGGGAGAGTGAGTTCGCCACGGCCTTGGCGATGAGGGTCTTGCCACAGCCCGGCGGACCGTAGAGCAAGATGCCCTTCGGCGCGGGCAGATCGTAGTCGTTGAACAACGCGCGGTGCAGGTACGGCAGTTCGACGGCGTCAGTGATTGCCTCGATCTGGCTGTCCAGTCCCCCGACGTCGGCGTACGTGATGTCGGGAACCTCTTCGAGAATGAGTTCTTCGGCCTCTTGGCGCAGCAGTTTCTCAACGAGCAGGTTCGAGCGCATGTCGAGCAGCAGTGCGTCGCCACTGCGGAGTTTGACGTGTCGCAGCGAGTCGGCGAGCTCCACCACGCGCTCCTCATCAGCACGCCCGTAGACCAGGACGCGGCGATCGTCGAGGACCTCTTTGACGGTGACCACCTCGCCCTGTCCGTCGCACTCGCGAACCCCGATGACCGTGAAGGACTCATTCAGCACGACCTCGTTGCCACGATCGATCTGGCCGGGATCGAGGCCCGGGTGCAACGCCACGCGCATCTTGCGACCGGAGGCGAAGATGTCGACGGTGCCGTCCTCGTTGAAGTCGATGAATGTGCCGTAGACCGCCGGCGGTTGCGTCAGCTTTTCGACCTCGTCACGCAGGGCGGCAATCTGATCGCGCGTCTGTTGGATGGTGATGGTCAGTTTTTCGTTATTGGACCTGCTCTGGGCGAGCGCCCCTCGAGCCTCGAGCAGTTTCTCTTCGAGCATCTCGATACGACGGCTGGCCTGTTCGACGTCACTCATGGTTGAGTCGCGTGGAGAACTAACGACGATCTGGTCGTCGTCCTCTGGAATGTCGTCACTGCCAAAGGGCGCGGAACGTTCCATAACGTCACCCTAGGTGAGCGCGGCACGCTAGTGAAAGTCACGGGTATTCTGAGTCGCCCGCTAGAGTTACAAGACACATCGCGCCACGGAGGGCCATTAAATGAAGGTTTGGATTGACCAGGACTTGTGCACCGGAGACGGTCTCTGCGAGGAGATCTGCCCCGACGTGTTCACCCTGCTCGACGACGGCCTGGCCTACGTGAAAGAGGGCACTGACGTGAAGAGCGTACCGGGCGGCGCCGAAGGAATTGCTGTCGTACCGGCCGGTATGGAAGACGCGGTCACTGAGGCCTCCGAAGAGTGCCCCGGTGAGTGCATCTTCATCGAAAACGACTAGATACCCTCGACGCGCTTCACCAATCGGCGCGCGCTCGTAATGAATCCGGTGTGCGCGACCATTCGGTGATCCGGGCGTACGGAACGCCCGTCAATGTGCCACGTTCGTCGCAGTATTTCGACCGTCTCTTCGAGACCGAAGGAATGATGACGCAGCGTCTCGCGCAGCAACTGCGTTTGATTGATCGTCGGAAGATAGGCCAAGAGGATCCCACCGGGTCGCAGTGCTCCCTCGGCGTGCTTCACTACGTCCCACGGTTCGGGCATGTCCAAGATGATCCGGTCGAGGTCGGTCTCGTCGATGCCCATCGTCACATCACGGATCTGGACGTCGTAGGCGACGTCGGTGCCGAGCATGTCGTGCACGTTCTTCGTGGCCTGTTGGGCAAAGTCCTCGCGGATCTCGTAACCCGTGATGATCGCGCCGGCGCGCAACAACGTCATCGAAAGAGCACCCGAGCCGACACCGGCTTCGAGCACGCGCATACCCGGCCCCACGTCGGCCTGCATGAGTATTGTCCCGAGGTCCTTGGGATAGATCACCTGAGCGCCGCGTGGCATCTTCAACACGACGTCGGAAAGCGTCGGTCGCAGGGCCAGAAAACTTCGCTCGGTACTGCCTCGAATGAGCGAACCCTCCAGAACGCCGATGATGTCGTTGTGTTGGACGATGCCGGCGTGGGTATGAAACTCGGCACCCTCGCGAAGCGTGATCAGGTAGTGACGGTCCTTGGCGTCGATGAGCATCACGCGCTCGCCCAGTTTCAGGACGGCGGCGCTCATTTGGCCGATTTTTTAGGAGTGGACTTTCGCGAGGCGCGCGAGTCCAGGAGTTGAAAGAGCACGAGAACCCCGGCGAGTGCGAGCCACGTCTTGGACTTCTTCTCCCACGCCTTGGCGAGCGCGCTCACCGTCGCGAAACCGAAGACCCGCTTCAGAATCAAGACTCGCGCCTCTTGCGCACTTGGCGGCCCCGGTACCGGCCCCAGACGTAGCCGGTCATGATGCCTCCGACGCCGGCCACCGACGCGGTCGAGTTCTTCGACGGCGTCAAGTCGTCAATCTCCGCTTTGCTCGGCAAGAGCGCGCGGATCGACGCCTCGAGCTCTTGGCGGGTCGCCGACTGCTCTCTCACTTCGTGTCCTTCAGCCGTCGCTTGGCGGTGCCACTGATGATTCGCCACAGGGTCAGTGCAATGACCAGCGCCGCCAACGCCACGACAATCAGATACGGAATCCAGGACAGCGAGCCGTCAAGGACTTTGAACTGGTGCTGCAAGAATCGCAGCGCCCCGAAGAGCAAGAAGAGGTAGCCGAAGCCCACCAGCAGGCTGCCAAGGACGCCCCAGAGAACGAAGCGGCCCATCTCTTTGATCGGCTGGATGGTCTCTTCTTTGATGTAGCGAAGGGCCAACGCCTTGATTTCGTCGAGGTCACGCTGGACCGAGTTACCCCGCATGAACTTGCGCCACGTGGACTTTTTCACGCCCTCAGCCTACTCACCACGTTCTTTGATCAGGTAGGTGGAACTCGCGGTCGACACGAGATTGCCCTGCTCGTCGAGTATTCGTGCCTGGAGGAACGCCACGACGGTGCCGGGCTTCAAGACACTCGCGGTGCACGTCAGTACGTCGCCGTTACGCGCCGGTCGAAGGAACGACGCCTTCATTTCAGTGTTGGCGACGTAGACCTTTCGGTCCTTCACGCTCAGTACCGCTGAGGCGCCCATCGCCGAATCCATCATCGCCGAGAGGAATCCGCCCTGGACGATTCCGGCCGGATTGAGAAAGCGTTCGTCGACGCGCATTCGCCAGACCGTGCGGGCGTCAGCGCCTTTTTCCACGCACGTCAGGCCGAGCGTGAGATCACAGTTCGGAGGAATCTGGAGGGCCATCGCCAAAGGCTATCCCTGAGTCCTTCGCACTAGCACGTGACCGAAATCACTACTCTCATAACCATGACCGACACCCTCTTTCCTGGCGCGACCGAACGAGAAGGCAAGGCCATTCGCGAGATCTCCGCGGTGGCCATGGACGCTCCGGCGGCCGCGAACTCGGGCCATAGCGGTACCGCCATGGCCCTCGCGCCACTCGGCGTCACCTTGTGGGGACGCGTCATGCGTCACGACCCGACGGAACCCGGCTGGAGTGACCGCGACCGCTTCATTATGAGCAACGGTCACGCCTGCATCTTGCAGTACGCCCTCGCCCACGAGTTTGGCTACGACGTGACGCCGGACGATTTGCGCGCCTTTCGCCAGCCCCATTCGC
>Ga0209483_1001043_pt1 | contig 21965 bp, 29 predicted proteins | sample NGEPerA_FD_184508 | JGI IMG/M metagenome (GOLD analysis project Ga0209483, IMG submission 184508) | Arctic peat soil microbial communities from the Barrow Environmental Observatory site, Barrow, Alaska, USA - NGEE PermafrostL2-A... | ecosystem: Environmental > Terrestrial > Soil > Wetlands >... | reverse complement strand
ACCCCATTCACCTCGCGCAGGAGGTGTAGGAAATGTCCCGCGACAATCACCAGGCCGGTGACGATGCTGCCGACGATTCCAAGGTCGACCGCAAGCGCGAGCAGGTACCGAAAGGACCGGGGGATGGTGTCAAAACGGTCCTCATCGACGCGATCGCGCGGGACGCGGCGCAGCGTTACGAAGGATCCGACCCCGAGGACAATCAGCAGGGCGCCCGTCAGGATGATGTTGTCCACGTGACCGATGGGGCTCGCGGCGGGGCGTCCGACCAGGTAGCCGATGACAACCAGCACAGCCACCCAGACGACGAGTGCGGGGACAGCGCCAGCAACGAACCGTCGGAGCCGAATACCGGATGCACCGCCGGCGAGGGTGGCATAGACGCGCACGCCAGGAAGCAGACGAGATAGGGCGATTCCGCCGACACCGGCCGAGCGAACCCTGCGCAGGGCTCGCTCGTACAGCCGTCCTGCGCCGATACGCTCCGCGAGATCGCGGAGGCGGTCGCTCCCCACCGTTCGCGCCCAGGCGAAGGCGGTCAACATCCCCGCAAGCATGGCAAGGAATGCCAGCGGGAGGAACACCGGCGCGGCGAGGACGCCCGACGCAACGAGCAGTCCGCTGATCAGCAGCAGAACTTCGCTCGGCGCGAAGGGCAACGGCACGCCCACCTCGTCGACGAAGAGCAGAGTGCACAGCAGCAGCGTGGGGAGCGTGCCGTTCAGATGGATGAGAAAGCCGATCACGATGCGACGGCAGAGTGCGTCGGGCCCGCCATGTAGCGATGACTATTCCACTTGGACTCGACCTTCTGTTGGCTACTCTGCTCGGTGCCGTGATCGCGTTCCTGCTGGGTACCGCTCGGATGCTGCAGCTCCGCCGCGTGGCACGTCGTTATTCGCGAACTCAAAGGCCGCACTGAGCCCTGGCGTCGGTCAGTAGCTGCGCTTGGTGTGAGAGTTGGGCGACGAGCGCTACGGCGACCATCGCCCGCGAAACCCGCCTCCCGGCGCGGTTCCTCGATGACTTGCTCGCCGACGTCGTACCGATGGAGGAGCTACGCCCGAAAGTCCCGGTGGGCTGATCGGACCAACGCGGCGGTCAGCTGCAAGCGTAGTTAGCACAGCAGCGCCGGTTGTCTGGCAATCTAAACCGGTGGCCACCGATGTGCTCTTCGCTGGCATCGCTGTCACTGACTTCGAGGCGCGCTGGTCTGGTACCGCCGCCTACGCGGACGACCGGCGGACATCACGGTGAAGGAGGACGAGGTAATGTGGCGGATTGCCGACTCAGCGTGGCTCTACGTGGTCTATGACCCAGGCCGGGCCGGTGAGGGACTAGTGACGCTCGCCGTGGCAAATCTCGACGAGACGATCGCCGCAATCGAGCAACGAGGGCTCTCCGCCGCGGCCCGTGAGACTATCGAGGGCGCAGGACGCAAGGTAGAAATCACCGATCCTGCGGGCAACCGGATTACGTTCGTCGAGGTCGACCACGCTTAGCTCGGGTTTACTGTCTGGTACTCCCCATCGCGGTGATCCGTCCGTCCACGTCGTCGAAGAGCCGCGGCGCCCCTCATGGAACAAAGTTGCACGCCATGGTGGCCGAGCATCGTGCGCCTTGGTGTGTGGGGTGGGTCGTGCGGCCGAGGGCGTTCGAGATGAGGCCGCCGTTCGGTGCCCTAGGCTGCGACGCGAGCACCCCCGGTGTCTTGAGAACCAGCGCATGCAGTCGCCGGCTCAGGTCGTCGGCGGCGGCCGCGAGCGCGGTCAGCGATCTTCGGCTGGAGAACTCCAGCGACATCCCCCGGCGCCGCCCCGACAACCCCTCGCGACGTCCCTGCGGCGTGAGGCGAGCGCTGGCCAGCACATCACCGCCGTACGGCCCCGGGTTGAGCCACTGCGCGTGCACGATCCCGTTGCGGCGGCCGTTGACGCGCCTCGCGTCTCGGATCCACTCGGCCCACTCCTGCGTCAGCGCCGGGTCCTTCACGTCCAGCTTGACGGCGTCCTGCAGCGCCTCGAGCACCCACGAGTGCCCGCGGTCGGAGAAGGCGATCTGCGCCAGCCCCTCCTGCAGGTTCATCAGCGCGGCGAGGATCGGCCTTGCCATGCCCTCGACACGCGCGCAGGCCACGACTGCCCTCCCGATCGCCGCATAGTCCTGGTTGTCGAACTCGGTCACCACAGGTCGAGCCTACTGCGGGCCGCCGACACTCGACGGGCAGCACAGGCCAAGGATCCCGCGGAGCCGCGAGCATAGGCTGCTCACCTCCGGCATAGGCCCCCGCAGCCTGCAGTGGCTGCAGCAGCCCGTGAACTCGGAGAAGGGCGACCCTCGTGCCCTAATCCCCCGAAGCTCGGGCACCCAGAGTGCCCAACACGGCCGGAAGCGAGCCGAGCTCAGGGTGTGAGGGTGTCACGGCCGGAGCGTTGTTTGGCAACCGCCTCGGCGATCTGGTTGATGAGGAATCGATGAAAGAGCTCGCGCTGATCGGCGTCAACCTGGCTATCGACGCGCACGCCGGCGCGGCGCCGTGCGATCCAGGGTGGGACGCCGCGGGCAACGACGTTGGAATTGACGCGCACATCGATGTGAGCCTCGTCTTCACCCTCAGTGACGCTAAGGCTCACCTTGAGACTGATGCCCGTCGGCTCAAGGAGCTTCCAGCTGCGCCCCCAACGACGTCGTCGTTCGTGGTCGAGCATGGCCGAGACCTCGCTCTCGGACTGCACCGTCTCTCCTTGGTGCGCCGTGGCGCGAAGCAGTGCCTCGACCTCGGGACCGATCTTGTTGGCGACGAAATTCACCAGTGACGGACCGCGATTCTCCAGATCCGGCATGGCCCCGGCTTCGGTGTTCCGTCCCAGCGCGACGATGGTGCTGGCGTGGCGTCGGCAGTACACGCGCTCGCCGACCATGGACCAATGGTCTGGGCAGAACGCCATCGGACAGGGTCGGCTGCGGCGATCGCGATAGGCGCAGGTGATCGCCGTGGCGTTGTTGCAGCCCTGCTCCGAGCACCGCAGGGTCCCGACCGGTGGTGGTGGTGGTGCGGCTTCGGTCGGCCGGCGGGGGCGAAACAATGGCATGGTGTGCGCCGCCTGGCGCGCCCTGATCCTACCGGCTTGGGTTTGGCCCGAAAACGTGCTCCCACGCAATCTTCGGCTCTGGGCTCGCGGCCCACGTGCCCAGCGGGACGTCGCCTCGGTACTCGGCCTCGAGCATCCGGCAGGTGCGGGTCAGGATGGCGTCTCCGGGGTGGTTGTCCAGCTTCTCGGCGTATGAGAGCAGGGACATTGCCACGGAGTACCGGGCGTGCGCGGCACCGGGATCTCCTCGCGTCACTTCGGCGATCAGCATCTGGACATGGGCGAGGTAGGTGGATGCGTCGAGCCCCGAGTCCTCAGGTTTCACGCTGCTCATTTTGCAGCCGGCTGCACAGGGAGTGCAGAGCGCCCAGCCGACGTAGGGGGGGGCGCGGCCTCCGTCTAGACAAGCCAGGTTGGCCGTCCCCCCGCCCTCCATCTGATGGCATCGGTCACAGTCGAAGTTCTGCTCCGTCCCGCGGACGCGCTCCTGGCTGGACCCGCGCGCACTCGGCGCAGAGATACAGACGTCGAGGCTCCCGCGCGAACACGTACATGGGCTCTGGCTGCTCGGTGAAATGCCCGCATGTGCCGTTGAGGCTCTGGCCAGCACCCAGTGCTCTGCCCAGCCTTCGGGGCTGCTCATCAGTGTCGCTGGCGGCTCTTGTTTCGCTGTTGACGCGCCGCCTCGGCGAGTAGGTGCTGACAGGGCGCAGCGTCGGGTGCGTCGCGGTGGGCTCGGGCCTGTGCGAACAGGCCACCGGGACAGCGCGCACATACCTGGCGACCAAGGGCCACGCGCTGTGCCAGGAGCTGTCTGGCGAGGGCGGCGACACTGTCGTGGCTCATGGGCCGAAGGCCACCCACAGGTTCCCCTCCTGCCGGAGCGTGGCGACGCTGAGGTCATAGCCGAGTGAGAGCGTCGAACCTCGTGGGATCTATTGGGGCGCAGGTGCCGGATGGTGTTGGGCACCTGCGCCCGTGTTCTTCTAGTAGGTGCTGGTTTCAACCGGTCGACGCAACGGGCCTCTCGAGAAGTTGGCTGAAAGCCTCGGCTGGCGTTCGCCACCCGAGTGTATGGCGGGGCCGGCCATTGAGTAGAGCCGCGATGGTCTGAAGAGTTGCCGGGTCGTGGGGCATCACCGAACGTAGCATCGTGAACCGCGTCGTCCGTTCGACCAGGGTTCCCACCGCTGAATGAGCACCCATGCCGATCATGAGATCGCCTTCCCAATGGCCGGGGACCTTGCGGTCGGCGACCTCGGCAGGGCGTTCGTCGATGCTCACCATGTCGGCGATGCGGTGGCGACCATAGTGGCCTCGTCGTTCCAACCCACGATGATCCTTGCCCTGCCTCATCCCAGCCAGAAGGGTGCGCTTCAACTCGCCTTTCGGGAGAAGGTAGAACCAGGTGTAGATCGTTTCGTGGGACACGCGCATCGCCACATCATCCGGGTAATCGATGAGCACCCTGGCAGCGATCTGCTGCGGAGACCAGCCCATCTCCATGCCTTGGCAGACGTGTGCGAAGAGCGGTGTGCCGTCGGCGAGCTTCCGCAACTTTGGCCGTCGGCGACGCATCCGCGCGTAATCGGCCGCCTTCACGGCGCGGTACTCAGACGCTCCGCCACCAGCTCGGACCTCACGGCTCACCGTTGACGGGTGCCGCCCGAGCTGGGACGCGATCTGGCGTACCGGCCCACCTCGGCACAGTCCCAGCGAGATCTCCTCGCGCTCCTGCAGGCTCAAACTCGTTCTCTTCACCCGGGTACCTCTTCTGGCGGCCATCCGCCAGATCAGATCACCCCGTTGCGATCACCGGTTGAAACCAGCGGTGGCTGAGTCCGCCACCAGGGCGCCGCGGTACTTAGTGACGCGGTAGATCTGTCCCCCGGTGGGACGCTCGCGCAGCTCGCCGGCGATTCGCAGCGGGGTGCCATCGCGGATCCGGAACGTGCTGCCGTCAGGCCAGTCGATCTCCAGTCGCTCGTCGTCGAAGCCGGCCACCTCGGCGCCTTCGGGACGGCCGCCGACTGCGTTGCAGAAGGCCCTGAATCGGGAGACGCCACGGCGGGGGAACTTACCCAGTTTCGCGTTGCCGGCCGAGTCACTGAAATTGATGTAATCCCCAGAGCTGGGCCTCGCCGGAGGTCGCCAGCTCCTCGTCGTCAACCTGGTAGACCACCTTGATCGACGTGCCGAACTCACCCATCGGCTGGACTTCGACTTCGGTGACGTGAACGTTGTAGAGCTTCAGTTCTTCCAGTGTCGGCACTGCCTTGGCTGCTGCTGTAAGACGTGTCATGGCGTTTGGTATCCTTAGCGATTGATTGGTTCGATGAGCGTCTGTGGGGTGGGTGGATCTGGGCTCACATAGGCAGCAGATCCCCCGGCGCTGCGGACGTCGTCGGCCTGGCCCGCCTCTCGAGGACGGACCGCCTGGACAGCCCACGCGGCTGACAGCGGGCACAGAGAGCCCGGGAGTCGCCGCTCCGCAGCATCGTGGCTCGACGACTGCCGCAGCCCGGACACGGCGGATGGTGGATGCCTGACCACGCGAAACGGCTGCCCGGGAAGGTGCGCGTGACGGCTGCGGTGCCTGCCCGGGCAGCAGTCATCGCGACTCAGCAGCCGCTAGGGCTGTCTTGCCCAGTGGCGGTGACGCGACCTGATCGTGGACCCAGGCGTCCACCTCGTCGCGACGCCAAAGCAGCCGCCGGCCAACTTTGTAGGCCACTGGTCCGCTCTGCATCTGACGCCAGTCGTGAATCGTCCGGACGCTGAGGCGGAGGTGGCGTGCGACCTCCTCACTGGTTAGCCACTCGCCGTCGCCGTCCATCGTGACCTCCTGCAATTGACGCGGAATAGGTCACCATTAGACCCCCACGAACCGGTGGTTTCTTACAACCAACGTTGGTTGGTACGCGACGATGGCAGGACGGATGCGCTACCATCTGGGGATCATGACGCTAGAGATCGCGGTCTTCCCGCTGCAGGTCGCACCTGACGGCCGCCTCCTCGGGGGGGGGCCGATGGATTACCGCGTCTTCGGGATCGCGGGCAGGCGCTTCGCCGTGCTCAACCGCTTCTATGTGTACGCCACCGGCGAGCGAGGTGTGCCGTTCGATGCCGAGCTCACGATCGCGCTCCAAGGGGGCAGGTTCGTGTGCACCGATCTTGCCGTCAGACAAAGCGCCGATGGCGAGCCGATCACACTCGTAGGGCTTCGCACGATCCCCGTCGAGTCGATCGTGCGCCGCAGCGTCCGCAAAGGCCGCGTCATTGAGTTGAATCCACCAGACGGGGTGCCGAAGCTGCGCTTGGGCGGCCCTCTCGGGCTTCCCGTCGCCCCACGTCGCCCCCGGGGAAAGCGGCGAGGTCCCGATGACGACGTTGATCTCGCCGCCATCGTCCATGTGCTCGCCCAGGTTCTCGGCGAGCCACCGACCAAGGCCGTGGCCGACCAACTGCGCATCCCCCTGGGCACCGCTCGGGACCTTGTGGCGCGTGCGCGGGAGCGCCTGTACCTCAAGCCACCAGCCGACCTGATGCGCGCACCCACCTTTGCGGAGGCGGCCTCCGAGGATCTCACGGGTTCGGCGGGGCCTCAGCATGAGCGAGCGGCGCTCCACCGGCGATGGGACGATCACGCGGCTCCCTGACGGCACGAGGGGGGGCCAGACGTCGCTCGGGTACAGCGTTGTGTACGACGACCGTGGGCGGCCGCTCCAGCGCCGCAGAATCCGGCGAAGTGTGCGCGGTCGCACCCGCGCCGAGGTCATCCGCAAGCTCGCAGCGTTGCGCGCCCCGGGGAAGGGCCAGCGCGGCGCTGCCGGCAGGACCGTCGACGCCTTCCTATCGGACTGGCTCGAACGCTCGCGCCTGCGAGTCCGACCGTCGACGTGGGAGCGCTACGCGGACATCGTGCGCACGCACCTCTCGCCCCTTTTCGAGCCTTCCCGAATACGAAATTAAAGCGATACCTTGCCAAGATAAGGTCGCGAGTTCGAGCCCAGTCTCCTGGTCCGAGCGCCTACCGCTCATGGAACAAAGTTGCACGCCGTGGTGCGTGAGAGTGCCTTCCCTCGAGGCCAGCTACGCCGATCACCTCGAGGGTGTCCACGATGGCGGCCTCGGAAGCGTTCTCCTCGGCAACGGCCACGCGCCCGGACGCCCGTCGCGCGGAGCCAGTGGGCCATCGTCAGCACACCGGTCACTGCGCGCACCGAGCCGTCGAGGGCCAGCTCGCCGATGAACCCGTAGCCGTCGATCCGGAGAGAGCTGTTGCCGAGGCAGAGGATGGCCATGGCGATGCCGAGGTCGAATGCCCGTTAGTTCCCCCCTTATCGTCCGCCAGCCACGCCGAGGAACGAGGACGGGAAAACGTCTATCGTGGGCGGGATGCATCTCGCGCCTGCCGGGGCTAGCGTGCGACTGTTGCTGGCAATTGCCGTCCTTGCCGCGGGATCGACAGCGTGTGGCACTAGCCCGGGGGCTCCGGTATCGGGAGCGGCAACCGTCGGTCCGTCGTCATCAGCATCCTCAGCGAACTCAGGCGTCCCCTCACCTCAGCCCACCAAGTCCTTGTACTTGGCAGGCAATGCCTCACCCACTTTCCCTGCCGGGGATCCCGGAAAGGTTGCCGTCGTCGCACAGGCGCCTCTCACCCTTCCGGTCCCGAGTGGGGGCGAAACGCTCCCGATTGCCGTCCGCAACAACACACCGGGGTCTGTCACCGAGATCACAGCGCAAGGCATCGTCCGTGACGCGGGCGGAAAGATAGTCGGGACAGGCACAGACCAAGGCTTTCATCCCGCGCTTCTCCAGCCGGGCCAAGTGGCTCTTGGGTTCATCTACCTCGGCATTGGTACCAACGTGCCAGCCGGCTCGGCCATCACAGTCCAAGCGTCCGGTAAGCCGGCCTCGTCCTCCAACACGTATTTCGCCGATTTGCTAGTGACCGAGGTGAGCAACACAGGCCAGCAGGTGGTGGGGACGATCAAGAATCCACGGGCTCATGCGGTCCAGGCACCCTACTCGGTGGACGTCTACTGCATAGACAGCTCAGGAGGTCTGCGCGCCGAGATCGGCGGCTTCGCGGACGTGTCGACGGACTTGGCTCCTGGAGCGACGTCGGGGTTTACCGTTGACCTCGCGGGAACCCCGTGCCCTCAGTTCATCGTCGGTGCAAGTGGCTTCGACCAAAGCGCGGCTGGAACCTGACCCGCAGCGAAAGAGGGCGCGGGCGTCGCTTAGGAAGGGGTTCCGACAACACCCACGCGCCCCCCGATGGCGATGGTAGCGGTTGGGTCAGGCCGGGGCCAGTGTTCGCACCGCCGGCTCGAGGTGGACTCCAATGAGGCCACCACAGCGCGACTAGACTTCGGCCAGGAGACGAAAATGGCGAACGTTTGGTTCGACGCTAACGACCCAGGACGATTGCGGGCGTTCGACGACGAACTGTGGCAATCCTTAGAACCACTCCGCGCTCACTACGAGGAGGGGTTAGGGCCGCTCGAGGGGCACTGGACACTATTCAGCCTGGACCACCTCCGACTTTGGCAGTTGGTAGAGCGCTACGGCGACCCGGATCAGCCGACCTGGCTGCGGGTGACAACGAGAAAGGGACACGCCTCCGTCGATATTCGGCAGACTGACCGCGACGGGGTGGATCGAATCATCCAAACCGTGGGCGGTGTCGAGCTTATCGGAGGGGAGCCGAAGGGGACGCCCTGGCCGGGCCTGTAAGAGCATTGGAGCCAACACCGACCCCTTTGCGGCTGTTGCACGGCTGGCAAATCGGTCGTAGATTCGCGGGCCAGTTGCTTCCACCACGCGATAGCGCCTTGAAGTGATCGGTCGCCGTGGCCTGGTCGCCGCACATCCAGCAGCGATCGCCCCACATCGCCCAGCGAGCCTTTAGGTCAGCGGCGCTGTTCGTACCAGCGGCACCAAACTGACGGGCGCGGCGTTTGCGGTTGTTTGCGTAAAAGGGCGCGGGATCGGCGACATATCGCGCGCGGTCGGTAGCCATGTGGCGCTTGCGGATGGCGGCGGCATTGGCGGCGTGATATGCGGCGGCGTACCCCGGATGAGCGTCGCGCCACGCGGCAGTGGTGGCCGCGGCCTTTCCGGGATTGGCAGCCGCCCAGTTGACACGGTAGCCAGCGCACCTGTCGGGGTTGGCGGCCCGCCAGGCGGCGACATAGACGGCCAACTCCTCGCGGTGAGCCGCTCTGTAGGAGGCGTTGTACTGGCGCTTGCGCTCAGGGTCAGCGTACGGCATGGCGCTCGGGGTCGCTCCCGGGCCGTCTAGGCCCATATAGGGGCGTGATGGGCGTGGAGTCGAGGCGCCGGCGTCATCCCAGAAGGGGGTTGCCGAACTCCAAAAACGCCCGCGACCCTTCGCTGAGGATGCTACCTGTTGTCCGCGGGCGGGGGCTTGTGTTACGGGTGAGTAAGAGCCGGCGGGCCACGTGCGCGCCTGCTAGACTCTGAATTGAGGTTCCCCGTAGTCAAATGACGACGGGGTGCGAGGGCCGGGTTCGAAAGGATCTGGCTCTCGCCTTTTCTACCACGCCGCAGGCTTGCCGAACGTCCCACGTGCGTCCTGGATGGTCTGAGGAAACTGGCTGCGCTGTAGCAACGCGTCCGTTATCGGTCGGCAGCGGAAGTCGCCTGGGACCATGTCCGGGAACTTGCCTGCATGCGGGTTGGATACGCCCACCGGCCTCTTGACTCGGTTCCTGACGATCTCGACTGGCCCACGGAGGTCGGAGTCGTTCGAGACGATGATGGCGGCGTCGTACAGCCCCATGAACCCGTCTGCAACGATCTGAGCCGCCAGTCGTACATCGGCCTCCTTCTCCTCCGTTATGTAGACCTGGACGTGTGAAGGTCCATCCGGGGGCGGGTCGACCAGCCGCCGCCGTTTGGCGTGTGTGACAAAGCGCGTCTTGTGAATCGTCAGTTGCGGAAGAGTTTCCAGTGCGCGGAAGTACGTGGCTTGCCGTGCGGCGCGGAAGGGGTCATTCGGAGGGCTTTGGGTGACCACTCCAGAGAATAGGTGCACGTGTTCCACAACGTTCTGCCGGGGTGCGATCTCGGTCGCAAACTTGAACAGGTCCAGCCAGCGGTGCGGCGTGTCCTCCAATCTCCCGTGGTACAGGTTGAAGGCATCGATGTAGACGTATGTGCGCACGGCCGGGACTCTGGCACGTCAGAGCCCCGAGGCTGAGTGTCCTATGTCACTAAGGTCGTCAATCCACTCGGCTGTCGGGTCGTGGCCGGGTGGGGGGCGAGTCGATCGCCCACCACATCAAGGCTCCGACTGCGACGACGAGCAGGATCAGAGCGAGCAGCCCGATCACTGCCAGTGTCCAAAGCCGAAGTGCTCTGCTCCACCGTCTGCTGGCTCGCCCTGCGGCGCAGTGCGCCGCCGCGCGGGTGGATGGGCGTTTCGAGGGGCAATCAGCGGTGCGGGTTGCATCTCAAGCTCTCAGCATCTGACGCATGTGAGGCCGGGCTCATGGAACAAAGTTGTACGCCATGGTGAGCCAGGCTGATCTCGCCGGGGCGCGCGAGCCCGCTGCCACCACCGACCAGCCCGGCGCGCGAGACGGTGTGATGGGGCGCGCGGAACGGAGGGCGGGTCGAGGTGGGCGGGCGTTCTCGCAGTGCGCCGCGCAGCGAGTAGAGAGCGGCCACCTCCAGCGACTCCTCGTTGTCGAGGTCCGGGAGCAGCGAGCAGAAGGCTCGCGCCAGCATGGTCTTTCCGCTTCCCGGTGGCCCCATCATCAGGAGGTTGTGGCCACCGGCGGCAGCAATCTCGAGGGCACGCTTGGCCTGGCCCTGACCGCGCACGTCGGCCAGGTCGGCGGCTTCCACGACGGGCGTGCCACTGCCTGCGTTCGCGGCTGGCAGGGGGTCGCTGCCGTCGAGGTGGGCAACGCAGCGCTGCAGCGAGGAGACGCCGATCACCGCGAGCGAGTCCACGAGGGCGGCCTCGGCGGCATTCTCCTCGGCCACGGCCAGGTGGCGAACCCCGGCGGCGCGCAGGCATCGCGCCATCGGCAGCACGCCGGTCACCGGGCGCACCGAGCCGTCGAGGGCCAGCTCGCCGATGAACCCGTAGCCGTCGATCCGGAGAGAACTGTTGCCGAGGCAGAGGATGGCCATGGCGATGCCGAGGTCGAACGCGCGTTACTCCCCGCTATCGAGGCAGCCGGTAGGTTCGTCCCTTGGTCGCTGCGCTCGTTCTGCTCCTCATCCTCATGGTGGCGATCGTCCACCTGCGGGATAAGAAGTGGCGTTCATCTCGCGTTACGCTCTCGCTACCCCCATAGTTTGACTTCACAGTGACACCATGCTACGCTGTGGTCGTTGTAACCACCAGGCCACGCTAGGAGCGGAAATGGAACACAGGGACGATTGGCTCACGCCGGAAGGAGCAGCGAGCTGGCTCCAGGTGCCACAGGACGCGGTGCAGCTCGCGATCAAGGAGGGCACGCTGCCCGCGATCACAGTCGGCGGGCACGTCCGCATCAGCCGGGAGGCAGTGCTCGCGGCTGCTCAGCACGGCCCAGCCGTCAATGGGCGAGGGCCAGCGGCAAGCGAGCCCGAGAAACCGCCGCTCACCGAGCTCCCGGAGCCGGCAGGCTTCGCGTGGATCGAGGAGTTGAACCAGGCGGAGGGCTTCGTCCATGGATGGCCCCAGCACGGAGGCGGCTATTTCCGGGAGCCCTATCCCGAGGCTTGGAGCGCCCTCGTCAGCATCGGCGGGCAGAAGCACCGGGTCAAGGTGGGGCGCTCCTCAGGCGCAGAGCGCAGTGATAAGTGCCCGCGCTTGACGGTGTTCATGGAGGATTTCCCCGTCGCTGAGTTCCTGCGTACGGCTGACGGCGCGAAGGTGGCCAGCGTCATCAAGCCGAACGGCAAGAAGACCATCGCCGATCCCGCCGACCTGCCCCCCTTGTACCGGCGCGTGCCCACTGCCCCGTATAGCGAGATCACTGGCCTTTCGGGCATGGGGCGGCCAAAGGGGCTCGCCCTGTTGATCGAGCCGGACGACCTTCGCAGCGCCGTGCATCATGCGGCCGCACGCCGCTTGGGCAAGCTCGGGCAGCCTCTCGTTGCCGCTGGGGGATGAGCCCCATATGCCGTGACCGGACGACTGTCGTCCGGTCACGGCGGGGTAGGTGACGGTCAGGCCGGCACCTCGGCATCGTTGGCAGTAGCATCGTCATCAAGGTATCAAGGGCACGGCGCTCACGAGGTCGAATGCGCGCTATTCCCCCCGTTCTAGCTACGGATCAGGTGAGGCCCCCGCTATAGCCTGTCTACTAGCCGCCGGTTACGGAACGGCCCACCACGAGCTCGCGCCGGTGAGGTGAACCTCGCGGGCACTCCCGTCCGCGAAGCCTGTGAACGCCACCCAGCCCTCGACGCACTGACCGGGAGTGACCGTCGCCGCGGTCAACGGAGCGCCAGGAGTGGCCACACCGCTCGCATCGCGCCCCTGGGCCTGGTTGTTCCCTGAGAAAACGGCCAGCCACTGGGTGGGATCGACGGCCAGTGACTGGCCGCTTCCGCTGCACTCCCTAACATCCGCGGCGAAGAATGCGCCTCCAGGGTTGGGGGTGTCGGCGTTGCTCTTCGGCTGCACCGGTTGCAAGGCGAGCACCGTGTATATGCCGCTCGGGGTGGTGATGGTTGTCCCCAAGGGCTTACTGGCGGCCGCTATTGTCGGCGCCGACGACGAAGGCGTGTTGGAGGTTGGCACGGAGCTACCGCAGGCGGTCCCGGCCAATAGAGCCAGGCCCAATACAGGAACAAATGTGGCAACGCCGCCCGTGCTCACGGATTCCTCCCCTCGAAAGGTCGCCGGCGCACTTATACCACGTGCGGGAACATCGCTCCCGCCATCTTTGCCGCCACCGGTAACTGACTAATGCTCTGTGCGTCGCGGCCCAAGGGCAACCCCGTGACAGCGATGGCGAGGTCGAATGCGCGTTATTCCCCTCTATGCCCGACGGCGCCATAGCGCGATCCCTCTCGGCGAGGCGTAGCATCGGGTGCGCCCTCTCATGCGATCGGTGGGCGCGTCCCCGGCTGATCTAGAGTCAGGTGCCCGGTCAAGCCTTTTGCGCCATGGCCGGTAACGGCGTCCGCCAGGAGGAACACTTTGCCACTGTTCATGGATACCCACCACAAGATCGATGGTCTGACGGCTGAGGCGATCAAGGGCGCGCACGAGCAAGACCTTGCGGTTCAGAACAAGTACGGGGTGACGTATCACAAGTACTGGTTCGATGCGGAGTCCGGAAGGGCGTACTGCCTGGTCGAGGCACCAGACAAGGAATCCGCCAACGCGGTTCACCGCGAGGCCCACGGCCTGGTCGCCGACGAGCTCATCCAGGTCCAAGAGGGGAGCTGACAGCGCCACTCCGTTTGCGCGGCGAAAGAGGGTGCGGTCGGAGAACAGGTCACCGACATGGTGATCGGGAAGTCGAACGCGCGAATTTCCCACGGTTGTCTGATCTCACGCCCGTTCCGGGCATCTGTTGGGTCGCGCTGGATGACGACGACGAGATCCCCCTTCCCGGCCGCTGGCTAATGGCATGTACGACTTCGATGCCACGGTGCGCTTCGCGGCGTGCTCGGATGGATCGGTCGAGACCTACGCCAGAGTTCGAGCGCTACTGGGCCTCCGGAGGAATCTGGGTCGTGAGACAGAACGGGTGACCAGCAGGGTCGAAAAGGACTCGCCATCGGTCGGGCGCTGGCTGGACCGGCGAGATCCGGGCTCCCAGCCGCTCAGCCTCCGCCACGGTGGCCTCCAGATCTGTCACCGCGAGATCCAGATGGATCTGCTTGGGGACGTCGCCCGCAGGCCACGTCGGAGGCTCGTAGTTCGGGATCTTCATTGCGCTCAGCCATACCCATTCAGTTCGGATGTCCACGGTCGTGGCGGACGTGAACATGATCTCGCCGCCCAGCATCGCGGCCCAGAACTCCGCGAGCGGGACTGGGTCGGCACAGTCCAACGACACGAAACCCCTCCGAGCGACAGCCATGGAGTGAGCTTAGGGGCCGAGCGAATAGGTGGGAAGCCGGTAGGGAGGTCGAAGCCCGTGCCCTCCTTGGGTACCTCCGCCGGGGCCAGGTTGACGGTGAGCCGGCGGGAGGGGAACTCGAAACCGGCGTTGCGGACGGAGGCGCGCACACGCTCCCGCGCCTCCTGGATGGCCCGGTCAGTCAGGCCGACGATGGTGAAGTTGGGCAAGCCGTTGGCGATGTCTGCCTCGACCACCACGGGGACACCGGCGAGGCCGTGAACGCTGCAGGCGATGGCGCGGGCGAGCATCCACAGGATTGTAGTACTGCTGAGCTGTATGGGTACGCTCGGCGCGCCCATGCGCGTAGGGTCGAACCGTGAGCCGCCGGGACCGCGCGTCGCTTGCCGGCCTGGCGGCGCTGCTGGCGGGGTCGGGCATCCTCCACCGCGCCAAGGCGGAGGCGTACCAGCGGATCGTTCCGGCGCCGCTGCTGCGGTGGCGGTCTGAGATCGTCGCCGTTAGCGGTGCGGCCGAGACCGGTTGCGCACTCCTGCCTCTCCTGCCCAGGACGCGGCGTGTGGGTGCCTACGCGAGCGCCATGCTCTTCGTCGCGGTCTTCCCCGCCAACATCCAGATGGCCCTCGACGGCGGCTCTGCCGGCGCCGGCCTGCCATCCGACAACTCGGCACTGGCCTGGCTGCGTCTGCCACTCCAGGTGCCGCTGGTCTGGTGGGCGCTCAGTCTCCGTCACTCCCCGCACCCGCGGAGGCCATCCGCCGGCGATTGAGAGGCCTGGCACAGCTGCGTCCAGTTCGAAGGGTATGGCGCATCTGACGCTTTCGTGCCACACTCCACCCTTGGGGGATCGGCGCACCGTTCTCGCGCCGGGTCAGGGGGGTTCGCGATGTCCGGCTTCTACGCGATCGTGGTCTCGGCTTGGGTGTTGGCGTACTGGTGGATCGCTCAGCGCGACTGAAGGCCTGGTCCCATCAGGTGTCCTGCACCGCGTCCCGGATGTGCTCGCAACGCGTGACCGCGAGGTGCTGGTCGAGGAGCAGGCCGAGCACATCGATGCGGCACGGCTGCTTCTGCCGCTTCGTGGCCGACTTGTAGGTCTCCAGGAGCATCCGCAGCTTCTGCCGCTTGCGCGCATCGACTGCCTCCTCGGGTAGGCCGAAGGCCACCCCGCGCCGGGCCTTGACCTCGACGATCACCAGGGTGTCGCCATCCTCCGCGACGATGTCGATCTGGCCGATACGGCTGCGCCAGTCACGCGCCAGGATGCGAAAGCCCTGGTCCTTGAGGTGGCTCAAAGCGGCGAGCTCACCGGCGTGTCCGACACGTTCGCGCAGTGGCCGAGCCGGAGGGAGTGCCTCAGGCTCACGGCGACCGCGATCAGCCGTTGTCAGTCTCCGTCTCGACGGCCGCGACCTCGACGGGCTCGGTGTCCATCACCTCAGCGGTGGTCACCTCTTCGTCGTCGATGTCAGCAACCTCGTCGCCCGGCACGATCACCTCGCCGTCGACCACGTCGTTCACCTGACCCTGAGAACCTGCCTCGCGGCGCGACACCATCGCGGAGCCGCCGATCGGTTCGCGGCGCTCGCGGATGCGGGCTCGCTTACCCACCTTGTCGCGCAGGTAATAGAGCTTGGCGCGGCGTACATCACCGTGGCGAAGCACCTCGATCCTGTCGAGACGCGGCGAGTGAACGAGGAACGTGCGCTCGACACCGACGCCATGTGACACGCGACGCACGGTGAAGCTGGTGCGCAGTCCGGTCGTGCCGTTGACAGCGATGACGACACCCTCGAACACCTGGACGCGCTCCCGTGTTCCCTCGACGACCTTGACGTGGACGCGCACGGTGTCGCCAGAACGCAAAACCGGAACTTCCGACTTTTCCTGCTCACGCTGGAGCAGGTCGATGACATTCACTTGTTTCCTCCGGGAATCGCGGGCAACCGTATCAGATCAGGGCGAAGACGCCGGGTCTGCTCCTCACTCTGCCGACGCCGCCACGCGGTGATCGCGGCGTGGTCACCGCTGCGCAGCACGGGCGGGACCTCGCGGCCCTCGAACTCGGCGGGCCTGGTGTACAGCGGTGACTCCAGCCCACCGCCGATGCTCTCGTTGAAAGTCTCGCCGTCGAGTGATTCAGGCGAACCGACCACGCCGGGCACAAGGCGCGCTGTCGCCTCGATGATCGCCATGGCGCCAACCTCGCCGCCGCTGAGGATGAAATTGCCGACGGACAGCTCCTCACCGATCTCGGCGCGGGCGCGCTCGTCCACCCCCTGGTAACGCCCGCACACAAGCAGCACCGCCGCCTCTGCGGCGAGCTCGCGAGCCACCTCCTGGGTGAAGAGCCGGCCCTGTGGGGACAGCAGGATGCTCCGCAACCCCGGCACCTGGTCACGAAGGGCGCGCACGGCTCGGATGACCGGTTCGGGCTTCAGCACCATGCCGGCGCCGCCCCCGAACTGCATGTCGTCGACCTGGCGGTGGCGGTCGTTGGTGTGGTCGCGCAGGTCGTGCACATGCAGCGACACGCTCCCGCTGTCGATGGCGCGACCGACGACGCCGATTGCCAGCGGACCGGGAAACACCGACGGGAAGATGGTGACGACGTCGAACCTCACGACTCGTCGGCCTCCGGCCAGGGCGTCACCACCACAACTCCCTCGGCGAGGTCGACCCGCCGCACCCATTCGCGCACCAGCGGATAGCGGCGCTCCACGGTTCCGTCCCTGACCACGATGACGTCGCTGGAGGGCTGCTCCTCGACGTCGTGCACCACCCCGAGGGCCTCGCCATCGTCGCCGACCGCGTGAAGCCCGATCAGCTGCCACACGAACCACTCGTCCTCACCGAGGGGGCGGGCCTGCGAGGGCGCCACGCAGAGGTAGTTGCCGTGCAGCGTCGCCACCTCTTCGCGCGTGGGCAGCTCCGCGAATGCGAGCAGCATGTCGTCGCCGTCCAATGGGCGCGACGACGTGATCGTCAGCGATCGGTGGTCGCGCTCGTCGAGCAGGACTGTCCCCGCAGCGAAACGGCCGCTGTCACCACCGAGCCTCTGCACCCGCACCTCGCCACGCACACCGTGAACACGGCGCACATGGGCGACACGCAGCAACGCCGGCGGCGTTACCGTGGATGCGGGTGGGTCCCGTTCAGGCATGCCGTCCGCCGTCGGCAAGCTCGACCTGCACACGCTCGTGCTTGCGCAGCCCGGCGGCCCTCACCACGGCACGGATCGCCTCGATGTTGCGGCCGCCCTTGCCGATGATCTTGCCCATGTCCTCCTCCGCCACACTGACCTCGACGATCGTTGTCCGTCCCCTGGGGACCGACTGCACCGTCACCGCCGCCTTGTTGTTGACGATGTGCTCGGCGATGAACCGGGTCAGGTCGGCGTAGTCGCTCACGGGGCCGTCTCCGCCTCGGCGTCGGCGCTCTCGCCTTCAGCCGCCACGGAGTCCGGCTCGGCGGCGCTGTCCTCGGCAGCCTCCGCTTCACCTGCAGCCGCAGCGTCCTCAGCGGCCTCGACCTCCTCGGCTGAGCCCGGCATCTCCGACACAATCGGCGGTGCGGCGGGTGCCTGCGGTGCGGCGTCCGGCTGGGGCGCCGGCTTGAAGAGGCGCGGCACCTTGGCGAGGATTCCCTCCTGCACCAAGAGGGCGCGAGCGGCATCGCTGGGACGAGCGCCCTTGCGGATCCACTCGCGCACCTTGTCGCCGTCGATCTGCACCTTGGCGGGGTTGGGCAATGGGTCGTAGAAGCCGAGCAATTCGATGAACCGTCCGTCGCGTGGGCTGCGCGAGTCCGCGACCACGAGCCGGTAGAACGGCCGCTTCTTCGCGCCCATCCTCTTCAGGCGAATCTTGACCAAAACGTCTCCTTTCTCTTCTCTGTGACCGGGTGACCCGGCCGTCTACAACGGAAGCTGTCTGGTGTCCATGTTGCGCAACTGGTTGAGCATGCGCGCCTTGCCGCGCACACCCTTGGTGCCCTTGCCGCCGCCGAGCATCTTCATGACCGACTGCATCTGGTCGAATCCCTTGAGCAGCTTGTTGACGTCGGCGATCGAGGTGCCGCTGCCGGCGGCGATGCGCTTGCGCCGCGACCCCTTGATGACCTCGGGATGGACGCGCTCCTGCGCCGTCATGGAGAGGACAATCGCCTCCATGCGGGCGAGGTCCTTCTCCCCGGGGATGGCGCCCCCCTGCTGCTGCGCCTGGGCGAGCAGCTTCTTGCCCCCGGGCATCATCCCAAGGACACCCTCGAGGGGGCCCATCTTGCGCACCTGGCGCATCTGGTCGAGCCAGTCCTGCATGGTCAGCTTGCCCGCGAACGACCGCTCCAGCATCTGCTCTGCCTGGCCCTTGTCGACGTTCTCTTGGGCGCGCTCGATCAGCGTGAGGATGTCGCCCATGCCGAGGATGCGCGAGGCCATGCGGTCCGGCGCGAACGCCTCGAACTCGGACACCTTCTCACCGGTGCCGCAATAGAGGATCGGCTTGCCGATCGACTCGCGCATGGACAGCGCGGCCCCGCCGCGGGCGTCGCCGTCCAGCTTGGTGAGGATCACACCCTCAACGCCGACCGCGTCCTCGAACGCCCGGGCGACATTCACCGCCTCCTGGCCGGTCATGGCGTCGAGCACCAGCAGCGTCTCGTGCACGTCGACGCGGCGGCGGATCTCTCTCAGCTCCTCGAGCATCACCTCGTCGATCTGGAGACGACCCGCGGTGTCGAGGATGACCACGTCGCAGTTGAGCCGGCGCGCCTCCTCGACTCCGCGGTGGCAGAGCTCCGGCGGCTTCATCTTGCCGTCGGGCATGGCCACCGGGAACTGGTTGTCCTTGCCGAGACGTTCGAGCTGCTGGGCTGCGGCTGGCCGGTACGTGTCGGCGGCAACCAGCAGCGGCCGGTGCCCCTCCTTGCGGACGGAGAGAGCCAGCTTGGCCGCCGTGGTCGTCTTGCCGCTGCCCTGCAGGCCGAGGAGCATGACCACCGTCGGGGGCTTGGACTCGTAGCGGATGCGTCGCTGCTCGCCACCGAGAAGCGCGGTCAACTCCTCATTGACGATGGACACGATCGTCTGGCCCGGGGTCAGCGATTCCAGCACCTCGGTCTGCACCGCGCGCTCGCGGATGCGCTCGACGAAGGCGCGGGCCACCCTGAAGTTGACGTCCGCCTCGAGCAGCGCCATGCGCACCTCGCGCAGACCGGCCTCGACGTCCTCCTTGCTCAGCTTCCCCTTGCCGGAGAAGCGCTTGAAGACGTCACCGAGACGGTCGGACAGGGAGTCGAACATCAGGCTGTCCTGCGCCGATCGGCGGCGAGCCGGTCGCGCAGGGCGGCCTCCACCAGGTCACGACGCTCCAGCTCGGCCGCCAGGCCGAGGCGAGCCTCGAGGTGCTCAAGCTGGGCGACGGCGCGGCGGACGAGGTCGTGGGCACCGCTGCGCGAGCAGCCCAGGTGCTGGGCCAGCTCGGTGATCGACCAGTCCTCGTCGAGGTGCAGCCGGCAGGCCTCGCGCTGGTGGTCGGTGAGCACGCGGCCGTAGACGTCGAAGAGCCTCTGCCGGCGGGCATTGACTGCCGGCGCGGACGCGAGCGGAACTGGTGGACGAGATGGTGTCAAGGACAAAGCCTTGACATCCTATCAGGGCGGCCCCGCCCGGCCGGTCTCGTCCTGCGCACCGCGGGGCGTGGGGACGTCGAGGACACCGGCGAACAGCGCATCGAGATAGGCCGCGGGGTCGAAGACGTTGAGGTCATCGATCCCCTCCCCGAGGCCGACGAGCTTGACGGGAATGTCCAACTCGGCCTCGATGGCCAAGATCGTGCCCCCACGCGAGGTTCCGTCCAACTTGGTGAGGACGATGCCGGTCAGGGTCATGGCGTCGTGGAACGCACGCGCCTGGGCCATGGCGTTCATCCCTGTCGCGGCCTCGATGACGAGGAGTGTCTCGTGGGGAGCGCCGGGCAGCGACCGCTCGATGACGCGGCGCACCTTCTCGAGCTCGGCCATGAGATTGCTCTTGGTGTGCAGGCGACCGGCGGTGTCCACGAGGATGACGTCGACGCGACGGGCCAGGGCCGCCTGGATGGCGTCGAACACCACGGCCCCGGGGTCGGCACCGGGCTGGTGCGCGACCACGTCGGTCCCGCTGCGCTCCGCCCATATGCGCATCTGGTCGATGGCGGCGGCACGAAACGTGTCCGCTGCCGCCACGAGCGCCGTGCGTCCCTCGCCCTGGAGGCGGTGGGCCAGCTTGCCCAGTGTGGTCGTCTTGCCGCTGCCGTTGACGCCGACGACCAGCACCACGCTGGGGCGGTCGTCGAGGTGCAGGGCCCGGTCGCGCGCCTCGAGCATCACCAGCATCTCCGCCTTGAGGGCGACCAGCGCGTCCTCGGCCGTGCCGATGCGCTCCATGCGCACCCGCTCGCGCAGGGTCGCCACCAGTTGCTCGGCGACGCCCATGCCCGCGTCGGCCCCGACCAGGATCTCGAGAAGGTCATCGTAGAAGTCGTCGTCGAGGTCGCGGCGGAGCAGGACAGTGTCCCGGACCTGCTCGCTGAAGGCCAGCGAGGCACGGTCCATCTTCCGCGACATCCGCTTCCACCAGGCCTCGCGGTGGACGCGCGAGACGACCTCTTCGCTCATGGTGACGCGCTCACACCGCGGCGCGCAGGGTCGACTCCCGCACACCCACGACGTGGCCCTCGGGGATGGCCTCACCGCTGCCGGCGTCAAAGCGAACGCTGATCACCGAGCTGATCCCGTCGGCATTGCTGGTCACGCCGTGAAGAGCGTCGGCGGCCGCCATGGTGATGTGGTTGTGTGTCACTACGATGAACTGCTGGCCGGCGGACAGCCGCTTGAGCAATCTCGTGAAACGGAGCACGTTGCTGTCGTCGAGAGGGGCGTCCACCTCGTCGAACACGTAGAACGGCGACGGGTTCACCTGCTGGAGGGCGAGGATCACGGCGAGAGCGGTGAGGGCACGCTCCCCGCCGCTGAAGAGGCTGAGCGGCTGCAGCTTCTTGCCCGGCGGCTGGGCAAGGATCTCCACGCCCACCAGCTGCCTCGAGCTCAGGCCGGAGCCACCGATGTCGTCGCCGGGTGCCGGCTCCTCGCGACGCAGGGTCGCCCGGCCCCCGGGGAACAGCTCGGCGAAGAGCTCGTGGAAGTGCACAGAAACCGCCCCGAAGACCGCCTCGAAGCGGCTGTCGATGGCGCTGGTGAGGCGCTTGGCCATGAGCCGGATGTCGTTGCAGGCCGCCGCGAGGTCGTCGCTGCCGGCCCTCAACACTCGCACGCGGGCGGCCAGCCTCTCGTGCTCCTCTGGCGCAAGGGCGTTGACCGGCCCGAGTGCCGCCACCCGACGTTCAAGGCGGACGATCTCGCGCTCGGCCCGTTCGGCGTCCCCTGCCTGCGGCTCGGGGCCGTCGTCCTCGTCGTCGCCGCGCACCGCGTCGGCAAGGTCGATCACCCGCGAAGCCGCGCCGGCCACGTCGCCCTCAGCCGCAGCGCGCTCGTCCGCCGCCCGGGCCAGCACCACTGCCACCTCGCTGCGCTCCGTGCCCAGCGCTGCAACGGCGCGCTCGCTCTCGGCCAGGCCGGGTGCTGCCGACGACAGCTCGGCGAGGGCAGCCGCCACGGCACCCGACGTCTGTGCCACGGCGGCGCGCGCCGCCCGGGAGTGGGCCAGCGCCACCAGCACGTCCAGCTCGGTCGTGAGTAGCCGCAGCTCGGCAGACGCGCATCGTGAGCGCGCATCCTCCGCAGCCACGGTGGCGGCGTCGAC